>Ga0315274_10005763_pt1 | contig 18106 bp, 14 predicted proteins | sample YL17G02_20_MG_FD_203700 | JGI IMG/M metagenome (GOLD analysis project Ga0315274, IMG submission 203700) | Sediment microbial communities from Yellowstone Lake, YNP, Wyoming, USA - YL17G02_20 | ecosystem: Environmental > Aquatic > Freshwater > Lake > Sediment | place: USA: Wyoming | collected...
GTGAGCATTATGCTGCCCCTATATCGAGGCGATAAGATGATTATTTTACCGGCCTTCGATGCGGGCATTTTCCTGGGAATTGTTGAAAAAGAGAAAGTAAATACGACATATCTCGTGCCCACCATGCTTCAGGCCATTCTTGATCATCCCGACTTTGAAAAACGGGATACAAGTTCTCTTACTCACATCGGTTATGGTGCTTCTCCGATGCCGATAAAACTTCTTCTAAGAGCCAAGAAAGTGCTTAAGGTTGACTTTACGAATTTTTTCGGTCTGACCGAGACAACGGGCATCGTGGCTGTCCTGGGACCTGAAGATCATTACCTCGAAGGGGATAAGGAGGCAGTTGAAAAAAAGATCCACAGGCTTTCAGGAATTGGACACTCAATCCCAGAAGGCGAGGCCCGTATTGTAGACAATGATGATCAGGAGCTTCCCCGCGGGGAAGTCGGCGAAATCGTTGCGCGCAGTCCCAAGGTCATGAAGGGTTACTGGAAAAATGAGAAGGCTACTGGAGAGACGATGAAGGGTGGATGGCTGCATACGGGCGATTTGGCCAGTATGGACGAAGACGGCTATATGTATCTAAGTGGCAGAAAGAAAGACATGATCATTCGAGGGGGCGAAAATATCTACCCGGTTGAAATTGAGGCAGTCTTGCACAAGCATCCGAAGGTGGAAGAGGCGGCTGTTATTGGCATACCCGATGAATACTGGGGTGAAATCGTTAAAGCGGTTCTGGTTCTCAAAAAAGGGGAGCAGGCCACAGAGGAAGAAATAATTGAGTATTGCCGCGAATGGCTAGCAAGCTATAAAAAGCCATCCGTCGTCGAGTTCCGTGACTCGCTTCCCAAAAATGCCATGCAAAAGGTCCTTAAAACAGTCCTTCGTGAGGAGGCAATTAAAAAACCTTGAACACAAAAAGGGCCGATATCAAAATAATGAAATATTCTTGGAATGGGTGAACCCTTTTACAAGGCACCGTATGAATCAACGTCCCCAACCCCCTTTATGATTCCCTAGCGGCCGCCACCGAATCCCGCGAAACTCCGGAGAGTCTGCGCCTCTCCGAGATGCCGCGCGTTGTGGGTGATGCCGACCGTCATGAGTCGCGTCGCACGTGACTGGTTCTGCATGAAGTCCAACAGCCATCCGGCTCGCGCACCGATCGCGCCCGCTGCACTCGCGCGGGCAACATCCGCGGGACCGACGATTTCGTCGAGAACGGTGTCGCCAAGCGACGCGACGACTTCCCGCGTGCGTCGACCGACCGAGTTGCGATACGCCCGCGCGGCAGCGATGTCGAGACTCTCGGTGAGGTCACCGACTTCATCCTCGGTCATGCCGGTCCCGATGTCCGCTCGGCTGACGTTCAGTCGGCGCGCCCACGCATCATCGAAGACTTGCCCCCGGTCAACGATGACGAGGTTCACGTTGACGTCCTCCGTTCGCGCCATGTGCCACAGCAGCCACGCGAGCGAGTTCACGCCCTTGCCGGGTCGAACACGCATTTGCGCGTCCGTGAGATCGGCGAACGTCTGGTCGACGAACGACGGTCCATTGGTGATGTCGCCCGAGTGTAGGAACGCGTGCTGGTCGAGGAACATCCGCGCCATACTCATTATCCGATCCTCCTTTTCAAATGTTTTATCGAGGGGCAAAATTCAGAAATCGTACTTTCAGGAAGAAGTCAATGGGAGCAGTGACTTTGAGGCGTTGATTCTTACGGTGCATAGCCGTTTTCCCGAGCGACTCAACCAATCACGGCAAGGCATGGTCGATGCTGGAGATACTGAACCGAAATAATTCACGATTTCCGTACCAGTTTATTTATTCCTGACCCTACCCCTGAAAAGCTAGTCAACCCCGGCCCATTTCTTACGCGATTTATAATTTTATGGACATCCCCTACTTTAAGTCGTCGATAGCTTTCAAGATCGTTTCCGGCCAGGCGCGAACGATAGTGGATGGAGTGAGGTTCCTCCAGTGAATGACGCCGCCCGAGTCGAGCAGAAACTCCGCTGGCCGGGCAATGTCTGTGCCTCCCCGGCCGGCCTTCGGGTGGAACAGATCATAGCGGCGGATCACCTCTGCATTCGAGTCGGACAAGAAGGTATAGGTGTAGCCGTACATGTGGCAGAGTTCGCGACTGATCTTTGGGGGATCGACACTGATGGCGACAAGCTTCACACCGCGGGCATCGAAATCTTTCCGGCGTTTCTCAATACTCCGCAACTCGGAGTTGTCCAGAGCTCACCAGTGGCCGCGGTAGAAAATCAGAACGACACCGCTCGCCTTGGATGGTGCGGGGGCACCGGCCGGCGAAGCCAGTAGCTTCGACAGAGTGATCGAGTTGCCATCCATATCCAGCAGCGTAAAGTCGGGCGCTTTCTGGCCGACGCGCGGCGCATTGATCGAGATCGGGAGTTGCCTTTCAAGGTAATATACCCTGAGTAAGAAATAGCCGATTACAGCGACGCCTGCAATTACGACGACTGTGCCGACAACCTTGCCGCGGTAAACGTCAGGCTTTTGGAAGGCTCGCTTAAGGCCAACCCCCATCAGCCCAATCGCAACAACAAACATGAGCATGTTTACCCATGGAACGTCGCGCGTGATGGGGAATTGGGCAAAGAAGGGCTTATAGCTCAGCACCCCGATGAGCACGACAAGGAATCCAACCCAGAGGATGATGTTAAGGTTCTTCCGCTGGTGCTCCATTTTGCCCTCTCGTACGTTTCAAAGTTGAGTCAATTCACCTTTGAACTACAGCGTCGCGGGGAGAGGAAGCCTTCTCGAACCTTACGGCGTCGACCTTCCCCCACGGAAGATTACACAAGCCAAATATACTCTTTTTTATCAGGCAATCAATGAGAAAATCGCCTTGCCAAACCGGCCTCATTTTTCGGCCAAAATTGCTGACTTCGGTTTGAAGTATTGTATTCTGAAGGAAAGTGCCAAAAACACGAAGAAGGCAATGGGGACCAGTGGCTTTGGGGCGTTGATTCTTATGGTGCATAGTCCTCTTCCCGAGCCAATCAACCAATCACGCCAGGGCATGGTCGATGCTGGAAATACTAAACCGAAATAATTCACGATTTCCGTACCAGTTAATTTATGCCTGACCCCCGCTCCTGAAAAACCTGTCAACCCCGGCCCGGTTCTTTACGCAATTTATAATTTTATGGACGTCCCCCGGTCCAGATTCGACCCCCGTACTCGACCCTGTTTGTCGCATCGAGTATAGGGCAGGACAAACGATCCTCTGGGCCAGATCGAAGCCATCTTGCGGATCAGATCCGGGTCCAGCTTGCCGGAGGCCCCCCATCCTTTTTTGCCGGGAGGAATTTCCGGCCTGAATTTCTCGTACAGGGCGTAGGCTTTTGGGGCAAGTTGGAAGGCGGCAAAAACTTCTCGAGCTCCAGCATGGCAATCGGAATTTAAGGGGGACATTTCCGGAGAGAAATTTCCCCTTGACCGCCTGGCACCAAAGGAGTATTTTTTAGCTGGTTGTTATCCCTCCGATAGCTTGGTAAATCCATCAACATCACCCTCAACCTTTCGGAGCTTCGTATGAGAAGGATTTTTCGCAAGGTGCCGATCTGAAGCCTCCAGGGGAATTTTAAATCCTCGTGGAGGCTTCTTTATTGGAGGCGGCATGAATGGTCTTATACCGACAAACGGCCAAAGGATATAAGTTCATTCAGAAAGAACGTTTCCCTATCCCCGGACATTGTTCCGCTTTTCGTGCCGCTTTCTGGACCTCCCCTTCTGCGGATATTTAGACCTGTCGGTTATGCCTTTCATTTGGGAAATGTTGCAATGCAAGACCTGACCCCGTACGTGACCCCGTACGCTATTTGTTAAGGAGCGAGGCAGGGCCAGAAATGGCCCTGCCTTTTTTTCAGGAAAATTCAACACTGCATGAACCTGCTATTTTCCTATAGTTTTCGCGGGCTTAAAAAGCTTTGATATGCGAACCATTTATGCAATAATGTGAGCAAATTGGGCGGTTTCGGGTATTGGCACGATCTCTATCATTTTAGGATCGTCAAATTGTCTCCAATTTTTGCCTTGACTAGCGATTGCCATAATAGTATTTTTTAGCTGGTTGTTTCTCCTCCCGTAGCCAGGTAAACCCTTCAACCAAACCCCTAACCTTCTGAGTCATAAAATGAGATGGTGGGGTTACCAAAAGTTGATTCTATGAAACCTCCAGGGGAGGCCAAAGACTCTCTTGGAGGTTTTTTAATTTATCCCATAATAAGCTACGTTTGAGTTGCAGCTGATCTCCATCTAACTTCTGATTTCCGCGGGGGGAGCCAATGCATTCTTTAAGAATCCCTTCTTGTTCCATGATCTGGTCTCCATGATCAAGAAAAGAACTGAGTATAATGGAAAATAGAATACTCTGATTAAGGGGTGTCAATGCCGAAAAAAGTTCTGTTCACCACTGTGTCCGGAAAACGGTGCTACGATTACCTTGAGTCTAATTCGGCAAAAGGAGAAGGCCCCTTTTGGAAATATGAACGGCGTATTTCCTACGGCCTTCGATTTATCAAAGCCAATGTTCCAGGAGTCGAGATTTTAGAATACCCCACTTGGTCGGAATTCAGAAAAGCCCTTCAGCTTGGATGGGATGCAGTTGGCTTCAGTTTTTACACAAATGAGATTCCGGTCATAAAGAGAATGGTCGCTGCCGCCCGTAGGAGCGGTGTACCTGAGTTGTGGGGGGGAAACTACGGCGTTATTACCCCGGAAGCTGCAGAGCTGTTCGATCGGATAGCAGTAGGATATTCTGAATCACAAATAGCCGAATGGCTCGGCGTCAAGATAGAATCGGTCATCCATCCCCCTTTAATGGGGCAAATTGAAATGGGACGTGGGCTTGGACTGATTTCATTGGGAATACTGTTTACTCTTCGCGGCTGTAACAGGGGGTGTACATTTTGTCAAACGCCCGCCTTTTGTGGAGGGGTACTCACGCCGCTACCTATCGAAAGCTTGGTGGATGTTATTAAGATCTATCAGCGTTTTCGCGTAGGAGCCGTCCTAATCCTTGACGAGTGTTTTGGCAGCCTTCCGGCTCATGCAGAGCGGGTTGTTGAACTATTAGATAATGCCGCGCTGCCATGGTTGCCCATGAGCCGGGTAGACATCCTGATGACCCGGCTTCAGGACTGGGGGCCGCGCGGAATGGCGGGTGCCCTTATCGGCATCGAGAGCTTAAACGATGTCCGCCTCAAGGATATCAAAAAGGGGAGCAATGCAGATACCATTCGGGCACTGATACGCCGGTTGCACGCCGAAGACCGCCTCGTCATCGGCTTTTACATGATCGGATACGAGGATGAGACCCAAAAAACGCTCGAAAGAGATCTCCAGGAGCTTGCTGCACTGCAGCTGGATGTGACCCAGGTCTGCATCCTCACCCCTTTCCACAAGACTCCGTTATGGGAACATTTGTCCACCAACTATGGAATACACGATCATGACCTTTCAAAATTCAACGGCAAACACCTCGTGTGGGCACATCCGAAACTGACAGTCGAAGATTTGGATAGGATATTGCAGCAATTTTTCCAAAAAACCTCACCGCCAGAGCGCCCGACGGAAAGCATGAGACGGTTTGGACGACAGCTAGTACGCCGCGCCGGAATCAGCGCCGGCCTGAGTTTTCTCGCCGGGTCATTCTTGCGGGCAAACGCAGCGGTTTTATCAGCTGCGAATTCCAGGGGGCCTCACGCACAGCACAGGATTTCCCACAATGATTTCTCCCTGAGGTAGAAGATAGTGCCAAAAAAAGAGGAGCAAATACGAAAGGCCACGGTCGGTGAATCTCTAATCCTTTCGATTCCGGCGAACCCGACCACCGGCTATATGTGGGAGATAGAACTTTGCGATTCGCGGCTCGAATTTTCCAGACTCCCATACCGCCGGTTGTCCGGCAAAATCGGAGGGGGCGGAGTCCAGGAATTCAAGATCACTGCGCGTCTAGCAGGAGATTTTGAAATCCGCTTTATATTGAAACGCCCGTGGGGGACTGAACCGAAGGAAGTTCGTATTTACAGGATTTCCGTAAAACAGAAATGAAAAAATAGGGAGGGCATCATGGATAAAGAGAAAGTGTTCGATTTAGAATTTCTTCGAGATCAAATAAATCGAAAAGGGCTGAAATGGAAAGCGGAAGAAACAAAATTTACTAAGCTGTCAGTCAGCGAATTTCGTCGCAGGCTCGGTTTGCGCCTGCCGGGCGCCCGCACGCGCAGCAGGATGCAGGAGAGCATAACGCGTGCACTCCAGGCCCCCGCGCTCTCCTATCCGCCTTCCCTCGACTGGCGAAATAACAACAGTCAGGACTGGATGTCGCACATCAGAGACCAAGGCGATTGCGGTTCCTGCGTTGCCTTTGGCGTCGTTGCGACGATAGAGGCACAATGGAATATCCTTAAAAATAACCCAGGAATCGACCTTGATTTATCAGAAGCCCATCTTTTCTTCTGCGGCGGAAGCTGCGGCTGCTCAACAGGATGGACGGTTGCCCCGGCCCTGACATACGCGCAGGATCACGGCGTCAGCACGGAGAGTTGTTTCCCCTATCAGGATCACGATATGGAGTGCACCCTGTGCAATAGCTGGGCAGAGAAAGCCTATAGGGTGAAGAAATGGCGAGAAATTGCAGGCGTGGCAGAACGAAAGAACCTGATCTCAAGTCACGGGCCATTAGTAGGCTGCATGGATGTCTACGATGATTTCAGGGCCTACGCAGGGGGGGTCTATCAGTATACCACCGGAGATAAACTCGGCGGTCACTGTATCTGCATCGTGGGTTATGATGACAATCAAGGCTGTTGGATTTGCAAGAATAGTTGGGGTACCGCCTGGGGCGAGGCCGGTGGGCTTTCCACAGAACTGGGCTGGTTTCGCATTGCGTACGGCGAGTGTGGCATCGACACGGACTATCCCGCCTACGTGATTGACGACATGGTTGAAGGAGGCATACAAGACGGGGAAAACCAGGGATCCGCTCCATGCTGCATATCGACAATTGCAAAGGGAACTCCCTATGAGCAGGACCTGGTACTCATGAAAGAGTTCAGGGACACAAACCTGTTAAAGTCAGAGACGGCAATAAAATACATGAACCTTTACTATAACTATACCGATGCGTTTGTGGAGGTACTGAGTACAGATAAAAGGTCACGGGAACTGGCATTCTCGCTCCTTGATACGGTCATAAACGCAATTAAGACTACAGGTACGTCCAGTGAGTTCAGATTGACCGAAGTCCATATCAAACAGGCAATGGAACTCGTGAAACGAATTGCAGCATATGGGCCTGCCGAATTGCAGCAAGAACTCGCTTCTTACCATGACGAGCTTAATGAACTGTTGGCGAAGGGTCGGGGGAAGAAACTGATAGAGTTTGTTCGAATCCTGCAAAGGCACTCTGCCAAACCTCGTCCGAAGATTCGTGTCCAGAAATCACGTAGCGGGCGTTCTTCAAAGGGATGAAAAGGAATGTTCTATTTTAGGAGTGCCCGAAACTTCATATAAAAAAAAACATTGGCGCAAATACCCTTCGGGAAACAGCCGGGGTTCAAACTTGATATCATTGTCCGTTTCCCGGCTGTTTCGCCAATGCAAGACTTTATATAACATCAGATAAAAAGGAGGGTATGAGGCGCGTTGCTCGCGTCTGCAAGAAGGCGTGACTATGCCGGGATGCGCCAACTGCTCTGTTAGGGAATCTGTAACGGAGGATGTTTAACTCGCCGTTTCATGGTCGAACGACAGTTGGACGCGAGGAATTACTTTGGAGACCCCCCTAGAGGATTTTTTCGCACATAGACGAGGACGTGGTAGAGCAACAGATTCAAATGCAAAATAAGGACAGTGACCATAAAAAAAGTCGCAACGACAGATATTAGAGCGGTTCGTTGTCCTCACTTTCAACTCGTAATTCTTGGCTCTCAAATATGGTTCCCACCAATGACTTGGTGAAGCCGGAATTCGGCCCTCCTACTCGACCCTGTTTGTGGCATCGAGTATGGGGCAGGACCAATGCTCCTTGGGGGCAGGTCGAAGCAAACTTGCGGATGAGGTTCAGGTCCAGCGTCCCAGAGGCCCCCTACCCTTTTTTGCCGGGAGGAATTTCCGGCCTGAGTTTCTCGTACAGGGCGTAGGCTTTTGGGGCAAGTTGAGAGGGCGGCAAAGACTTCGCCAGGCCCAGCATGGCATTCGGAATTTAAGGGGGACATTTCCGGAGAGAAATTTCTCCTTGACCTCCTGGGACGAAAGGAGTATTTTTTAGCTGGTTGTTATGCCTCCGGTAGCCTGGCAAACCCATCAACATCACCCTCAACCTTCCGGAGCATCGTATGAGAAGGATTTTCCGCAAGGTGCCGATATGAAGCCTCCAGGGAAATTATAAATCCTCGTGGAGGTTTTTATTGAGGCGTCATGAATGATCATATAATGACAAATGGCCCAAGGGTATAAGTTCATTCAGAAAGAACGTCCCCCTTTATGGAAACACTCACATATAGATGCACTTCCTGTGGCCAATGCAAAAGTATACGTTCTGTTAAGAGCAAGAGACGGCTGAAGTCGAAATGTCTATATTGTAATCGGAAAACGCAATTTATAGTTCACCATGGGCTTGTTACTGTTAAGCCTATATCAAATTTTTGTAGCTCTTATACATTGGAAGCCGATTTGACTATTGGCTGTGATTACGTTCATGTTGGGGGTATCAAGGTTAAAGGCGATGTATCTATAAATCAGTCTACTGGGTCATCTTTACGAGGCATGAAAATATTGGAAAACAAGGGGGATAAAGTGGCTGGCAATATTAATTTGAATGAATCGACGGTTGGGTCAATCAATAACAACGTTGTAGCAGGCGATGTAAATGTTACATCAAGCCATGTTAACAGTATCGACAAAAACCTAATTGGCTTTTCATTCGCCAATGACGAGGCGGTAATTGCAGTAATTAATCATATGTTGGGCAAACAGCTTCCACAAGATATTGAAGATAAACTTAAACTATTGCAGAGAATATTGTGTGAAAATCCAAAATTAGCGGAAACTCTTGGCAAGAATTTGAGTACCGAAAACAAGAACAAGAAAGGAGTTTTAGGCTCAATAATCTTAAAAACCCTTAAACAGCTTGGATTGGATACAGTTAATAAGGCAAAAGATAAAGGCTTAGATGCGTTATTCAAGTGGTTTATGGTTGTCATTGGAATAGATGGATAGATGCATACAAATCTCACTTCGGGGTTGGAGTCGGACGCTTAACAGCGCCGCTCAACCGCCATGTTACCAGAACTTTCGATAAGTGCTGAGACTGTCGAAAAAGGCCAATTGGTCGATTGTAGCAATTTTCACTCTATTAAAAATCAACAACTTACAGTTCATAGAAAAGGCCAAAATCGCCATATTTAGGGTTTTTCGACAGCCTCGCTATATCTCCTCTGTTTTTGGCCGATCAAAAAGGTTTCGATATGATTTTCATCTATTGAATTGGGATGCGCCATTTCTTTCAGTAATCCTCAACCTTCTAAGAAACCCACTGATGAACTGTTGCAGGTGAAGCCGAGATTCGGCCCCCCTACTCGGCCCTGTTTGTCGCATCGAGGAGAGGGCAGGATAATTGTCCTTGGCGTCAGGCCGAAGCCATCTTTCGGATGAGGTCCAGGTCCAGTTTGCCGGAGGCCCCCTACCCTTTTTTGCCAGGAGGAATTTCCGGCCTGAAATTCTCGTACAGGGCATAGGCCTTTTCTGCGTGTTGAGGGGGCGGCAAAGACTTCGCCAGGCCCAGCATGGCATTCGGAATTTAAGGGGGACATGTCTGGAGAGAAATTTCCCCTTGACCGCTTCGGACCAAAGGAGTATTTTTTAGCTGGTTGTTATCCCTCCGATAGCTTGGTAAATCCATCAACATCACCCTCAACCTTTCGGAGCGTCGTATGAGAAGGATTTTCCGCAAGGTGCCGATATGAAGCCTCCAGGGGAATTTTAAATCCTCGTGGAGGCTTCTTTATTGAGGCGGCATGAATGGTCATATACAGACAAATGGCCCAAGGATATAAGTTCATTCAGAAAGAACGTCCCCCTTCATATCTCCCAACAAACGTTGGATTACATTATTCAGAACATTAAAAAGATGGATCCACTATGATTTTTACCGATTTGCTAAAAACCTTTGAAATGAAAAGACTGAATTCCCAGTGTTTATCCGGTTTCCTCGGTTAAAAAATCATTTTTCGCGCTTTTTTCAGGGAATATATAGATCTAAACAGCTTAAAAACCAAATATCGACCAGCCCAAGATTATTAGTCGGCATACAGCCAGGGTAGAAGACGAATGCCGATTTCACCGAAAGGAGGAAACTCATGTTGACAAGACGCGAATTTATGGTCGGAGCGGTTGCCGCCGGAGTGCTCCTGAACACCCAGACGGCGGTTGCCAAGCCATCCCAGCCAGCCACGCGTGTGAACTTCGAAGTGCCGCCGGGGGCGTGCGATTGCCATACGCACATCCATGGCGATCCTGCAAAATTCCCCTTCTTCGCCGGGCGGGTCTATACCCCGGAGGTGGCGCTGCCCGAGGAAATGACCGCGCTCCACAAGGCGCTCGGCATCCAGCGTGTGGTGATCGTCACGCCGAGCGTCTACGGGACCGATAACTCGTCCAGCCTCTACGGCATGAAGGCGCGCGGAAACGACGCGCGCGGCGTCGCCGTGATCAACGACAAGACACCGGAAAGCGAACTCGACGCCCTGCACCAGGCCGGCATGCGCGGCATCCGGCTCAACCTCAAGACGGGGGGAATCAAGGACCCCGCCGTCGCCGTCCAGATGTTCCAGGCCTCAGCCGAGCGCATGAAAAAGCGCAACTGGCACATACAGCTGAACGTTACCATGGCGATGATGACTGCGATCAAGGCCCAGCTTGCCGCTTCGCCCGTGCCGCTCGTCTTCGATCACTTCGCCGGCGCCGAGCCGGAGAAGAGCGTGGACCAGCCCGGCTTTGCCGATCTCCTGGACCTGGTCCGCTCGGGCAAGGCCTACGTCAAGATTTCGGTCACGGAAGGACCGCGCCATGACTATTCCGGCTTCATTCCCCTCGCCAAGGCGCTGATTGCCGCGAACCCCGATCGCATCCTGTGGGGAACCAACTGGCCCCATCCCAACTCGGTGACGCCTCCGGGACGCAAGCCGACGGAATTGACCCCCTTGTGGCAGGTTGATGACGGACTCGTGCTCAACCTACTGCCGGCGTGGGCGCCCGATCCGGCAATCCGCAAGAAGATCCTAGTGGACAACCCAGCGCGACTTTACGGGTTTTGAGCCTATTGGGCCGACATGACTCTTCTCATCACGAGGATACAGAATACATCACCACTTCTTGAGATTAGAAGTTTTTAAGAAAAGCCGAAATGGGTTGATAATTTAGAAAAGGCAGGGTCATCATGGCTCTGCCTTTTTCATTCCAGCTTTCTGTCAGTAATTGTTACCTTTCCTACCAATGTCAGAGCGAACGTTAGTAGGTGAAGTCTAGATTGGCCCCCCATGCTCGGCCCTGTTTGTCGCATCGAATGTAGGTCAGGTGAAAAGCACCTTGGGGCCAGACGGAAGCCATCTTGCGGATTAGATCCATGTGAAGCTTACCGGAGGGGCCCCCCTACCCTTTCTGCCAGGAGGAATTTCCGGCCTGAATTTCTCGTACAGGGCATAGGCTTTTCCCGCCAGTCCTTTTACCTCCCCGGGGGTCGGCTGGAAGAGCCCCAGGGAAACCCCTTTGGAGTAGGCGTTGAGCCCTGCAACCGCCCGCCCGAGGGTCAGCGCTTCATCATGCTCAAATCCCAAGACCTCGGCACCACCGCCGCTCAGAGAGTCAGCACCGGCGCCCGGTTCACCATCACCCAGCTTCTTCTCCCATTTTTCTCGGCCATAGATTTATTTTGTTAGGTGACCAGGAGTCGTGTTCGAAGCCCCGCTCTGTTTTCCCCCCTCTTTTTGGGATTAGTAGCAAGTTCACTTTGCGCCAAGGTCCCGGTTTAAAATAGTCAATTGTTTAAGCCCATTTATTCAAAAGTTGCATTTGAACCAACGTCCCGATTTCCCCCTCATGTGACCTTGGTCCTTTTGAGCTACTTCACTTTGATCCTTCTCAAAATCCTGCAGTAGCTAAAAGATAAAAGGATCTCTCTGGACTTATCGATCCGGAATTTGGCTCTTCAAGTCCGAAGGCAGATTCCGATAGAAAGAATCACCGTGAAGCTTAACAACCTCAAGATCCAGTTTAAACAAAATATTCTCGATAGTTACCTTGAGCAACTATGCGCATAAAAAGTGCAAGACTTCAGTTAATTACTTATGCCTGCCCCCGTTCCCCCCGTTCCGTTCCCCACCACTGAAGGATCTCAGTATTCAATCCAGGAACCGGACGCTCTTCAACTTGAAGAGCTCCCATAAAGATCTGTCCTGAAAAACCGTCAATAGTTATCAATTCCCCCTCGCTAAGCATATGATGACCAAGATTGACACAGTTGTTATGAATGCTACTGTCAGGTACACGAACTATGACTGGTATCCCAAGGCTCCGTGCAAGTACTACCCCATGCGATGTAGTTCCTCCATGCAGGGCGATGATACCAGTTACTTTCTCAAGGAGTTCTAATCCTTTTGCGAAATGGTCGATAATCAAAATTATCGGCCCTGTTTCCAAAGGTTTCCCCGGTTTGAGAAACGCGGCCTTACCTATCGCTACCCCCAAAGATGCACTAACCCCTTGGGCAATTGGCCTTGCCGATGAGATGATACATTGCTGCATTACATCGGATAATTCGATATCGCCTAAAAGTCTACGAGCTGTTCTTTCATCAATTACCCCTTCTTGAAACAGGGTATAAGCAATGCGCACTGCCGCCACATCAGAGCGGGTACCGCTGCGGGTTTGTAGGAACCACAACTGTCCAGAATCAACAGTGAACTCAATTTCCTGCATGTCTCCGAATCGTCGTTCGATTTCTTTTGCCCACCGAATGAGTTCTATAGGAATTTGAGGGTCTATGACGCGAAGGTCGCTCAACCCTACAGGAGTTCGCTGCCCTGATACAATCTCAGGCCCTTGGGCCTGTGGAAGGAATTCCACAATCGGATTAGAATCTCCCGTATTTGGGTTACGTGTAAAGATCACTCCGGTACCTGATCGATTATCAGCTATACCGAAGACCATTCGTTGTACGATGACAGCCATCGAGGCCTTGTCGAAACCCTCTCTTTGAGCAAAAATGGCTTGTGCAGATTGTACCACTCCCAACAAAGCGCTAATTAATTGCTCGTCCATCGAATTCGGTATTATAACGCCCCGTTCGGCCAGGAGCCCTTTGGCTTTATTCAGCCATTCGATTGGATCGGCTGTTTCCTCTCTTTCAGGTTCAATAATTTCTCGGACATCACCCTCAGTCAGGGACGAACTGGCCGCAGTGAACGATGAGAGAAACCCTTCGATTAGCATTCGCCGTGCTTCCAGTAACCATGTTTGAGCAATTTCACGGAGCAATTCGCCATTAAGCCCAACATTAATGACTGTTTTCAGTAAACCTGGCAGGCTTACAGACGGGCTGGAGCGAACTGAAAAAAGGGGCAAATCTCCGTTACGAATCACTTCCTTTTTTAGCAATTCTGCTATTTGAGTTCGGACAGTTTCCGGTACCTTCTGTGCGGCCGCTATGCTTTGGCAAATTGAGATTGGTATCACAAAGCCAGAGGGAACAGGCACCCCGATGGAAGACATCAACAATAAATTACTGCCTTTACTACCGACAGTACCTGGACCAGGTAGCTCCACTAGCGCTGATAAAGTGCCTTTTCCGAAACACCATATGCGACTGTCCTCTATTACTGCTGGGAATTCATATTTACCAATAGCTTTCTTTCGACTAGATACCACTGGTCTCCACTCCCAAAAGAGCAAGCGCTCCCGCTTGATTCCGACGGGGTTTTCTTGAACATTGAATTCGAAAACTACACCATTTGGGTGACGGATTCGCTTGGCTGCTTCTCGTGCAGTTTGGATAACAAGATCGATATCCGGGTCGCCCGTATGGGTATCATCGGTAAAAGATAACGCGACCCGTAAATGATCAGGAACCTTGCCCGCTTCGTGTATATCACGTACCCTGAATCCGGGGCCTCGTGCTGCTTCAATCCAGCCGCTCCCATCCTGGAGAACGAGAATATCCCCACATAATACTGTTTTTTCAACAGGTATCGCCTCCTGCCAAAGAACATTCCACTCTCGTAGAGTCGCGCGTGCAAGCGATATAGCCTCGCCAGCCGGTCGTTCGGGGTAGAAGGGGCCTTGTGTGTACCTAATCTCATCCATCGGATGATACGATCGAACAGTCATTAAAGGATCCCCATTCCTTACTTGCTCCATTCGTGCGAGCCAGGTTGCATCGAGTACAGTTCCTGCCGGAATGCGCAGCATTTTTGGAACGTTGAAACCAAGTCTGCTTAGCTGCTCAACCCGCTCGCGTTTCCCAGCGATTCGTGACATTAAGAAAGACCTCCAATCTCGCAGATACGCCAAAATTTCATAAGTGGGCAACCCGCAAAGCCATACTCCTCGACCTCGTGATCAGCATCTTTGATTCGCTTCTCAATCTCCTTTTTATTTAGGCACTTACCAAAACTATCAAAAATTGGTAGTCCAATACCAAAAGCAAGACCTATTTCATACAAACATCCGAAGCTAAATGCCCAATCAAGGGCGATAATAACACGAGCAGCTTTTTTGGTGATGACTTTTTTCCAAAAGTCACGGTAGTCTTTCTGACTTGCACCGCGAATACATACATCTGTAGGATCAATAACCAAGCCATCCAAAGAAAGCTTTCTGATATGCCGCTTTGCAGCTGTTATATTTGGTTTGATAACCTCATATAAATGGATTCTCGAGCGTAATAACTCATCATCCAGTGCAAGAGGAAGTCCATACTTATTAAGTACCCCGAAAAGCCGCCTCCCTGAAGTCACAGGTATGCTAATATATGTGGCAGTATGGTCAGCATAGCCTTTTTCAATCCGCTTAAAAAGCTTATCGAATTGAGCCTTCACAATGGCGCAACGTTGTTCCTCGCCTATATCTTTTTTCCCAGCCATTCTCTTTTTGATCGGCTCCCTTCTTTCTCAGGGCTTACCCCGCTATTTTCTCTTCAGCCATCCGCCTAGCCGATTTTTCCAATCATCACTAATATCCTTCCGGTCCTTAAAAAGCTTTTCGAACCTTTCTCTCAGTTTTTCTTTTATAGCTGCTTTAACTAATAAAAATTCGTTTAGTGTCTCGGGGAAGAAAGGTGCGTTATCAACCTCCACTAAAAGACCATATAAGCATAGGATTTCGTCGAAAGGAAATTGATTTGCCTTTTTTTTCTCATCTAATGTACCTTTCAAATCCTCCATCCTTCTTTTAAGATGATTTTCAATTGATGGTTGAAATTCTTTTAACGATTCAACCACCGCATTTTCTTTGCATTTGTTTTTTTCCCACACCTTCGTGGCAAGATCTTTCAGCTCTTCATACACCCCCAAGACAGAGCCCACTGCTAATCCCTCTATTGCCCCCTTTGGAAGATTACCTTCCTTCTCAAGTACTTTCTTTCGTCCATGAAGATCAAAAGGCAGAATTAAAAACTGATCGTCGAATCGCCCCTTCCTTTTTATTGCTTCATCAATACGCTCTATGTAATTCGTTGCCACAATAAAAATTAAACGTTTAGATTTTCTCAAATCATTTAACTTTACTAACATACTTGGAGTCATAAACTTCAAAACACCTTGTAAAACCTTGTAATCTTGAGCCTGGCGGTCTGGCATTAGCTGATCGATCTCGTCAAACAAAACGACAACGTCCTCCAACCGCATGAGAATATCGAAAATGGTCTTTGCTCTGAATTCTACTTGATCCATACCGTCAGTCAGAAAGTCACTTGGCGAGATAGTGATCAAAGGCCAATTCAACTCCCGTGCAATGCTCTGCGCAATCGTGGTTTTAGAAGTGCCGGGCGGTCCATATAGTAACATGGAATATCTTCGATTATTTAAGCTTTTTTTATATTTCTCATTTTTAGACGCCTTTATGTAGTACTTCTCAATGATCCCTAAAACCCCATCTTTTAGCTCGCCTTCTCTTTTTATTCGATCTTTATCGATCGGAACTATCTTTTCCCACGGAAGCATCTCATGAGGCGGCTTGTAAGAAAATCTGGAATGTTGCAACAGTTCATGGCGGGCGGCCATTTTCAAAAGATATCTATATTCAATGAGGAAGGATGCCACTTGGGCTGTAGCCCATATGTGAATCCGTTTTGGACTTGAAACCTGAACATTTTCCGAAAGCCAGCCAATCGGCTCAATACTGCGTCCATTGTCTCTTTCGGCACATAAAACGGGGATAAATTTCTGCCTTTGTGAAATTAGCCAATTGTAATATTCAGCGAGAGCAGCTTTATTTTCGCTAAAACGATCAAGAACTTGAATATTTCGTTGCCAATCATCCTGAAGATTGAATGATTGTTCTGATTCTCCCTTGGGAAACCTGATAATTTGGATGAGTGCATTTGCCACCTCAACGCTCAAGTTCAAAAGGCACAGCCCCTTTTTCGTTGCAACGAAGGGCCTATAAGGGCGCCAATAGACGCTTCGCTTTTGTGCACTCCGTATTATGTTGAGAATTTGACGGACAATATCGGACTCCCAAAGGATGACGCCAGATTCCAATGCGCCCAGCAAGGCAAATGTTAGTTCTGCGGCATCGAACTTGAAATCGTTAACCCGTTCATATGAGACCTGCTCGTGCATTCTCTGCTCAAACCACCGTCCTGCAAGACTTAGGGACTTGTTCAATTTCTTCGCAAAGCGAATAGTCCCCAGTAAGGGGAATGCGTGTGACCCAGCGATATTATCTCCAACAGGACCATCTGAATCGAGCTCGATCGGTAAGCATACATCTGGTTTCTCAAGACATTTATCAAGCCGATCTTGCATATCTAGGGCAAGCTGATCGGGATGGATAAGATCAGCTTGGAGGAGATAATTGAGAACGACTGGAGAATTATCGCCGTAGGTCGAAGATGGGATTTTCCCTTTTTTTAATTCTGCATCAACTTGTTCTTTTGCCTTTTCCTTCCATTGTGTATGATCAAAACCAACGATTTCTTGCTCTTCTTTGCTTAAGGCAGATTGAAGCTTTTGAGTGGCAAGGATACACATTGCCTGCGTGCTTGGCGATATATCGCTTTTCTTCGTATTCTGTTTGCCTTTCTCTACTTTTTCTCTTTGAGACTCATCCCATTCTGGTGGCCAATAGTCATCAACGCGAGATTGGGCAAACAGCAAAGCAATGCCCAACAATACATTATTAATCTCGCTTATTATACTAACGTATTCCCGATCATGCCTTATGAGATAATCGGTCAGGCTTTCTTTAGTTAGATTGCTTTCGATATTAGTCTCCATAGGTTCCTCCTAAGTATATCGGCCAAGCAGTGCGAAGTCTTTGAACACTCGATATTTCGATGGAATCAGCGGACCCCTGTCCGTAGATTTTAAAAATTGTTAGCACAGGAGCGAAAAAAACCCCAACTCCTTTATGGGGATGCGGGACGTTGTTGACTAGGTTTACTTGCCCTTTCACTTGGACAGCATTTTGTTCGGAGATGCTCGAGGATACTGTCCGGATCGCGAATGAAGAAGGGGAGGTAGTTGAAAGCTTTCACCTTATTGCCCTCTCCTACCAGGCCCGGTCATTTAAAAAAAGTATCGGACAAACTACGGGCTTCGGTCCCCCATAACAAAAAAGCCCATTCCAGCTTTTGTGAAAAACGGGACGTTGGTTCTGTGAAAAACGGGACGTTGGTTCAAAGACAACTTATTAATTCCGACGATTCAGTTATGATTATTTTCCGAATTATGTGAAAAACGGGACGTTGGTTCAAAGACAACTTATTAATTCCGACGATTCAGTTATGATTATTTTCCGAATTATCATACACCCCTTTTTCGCCCGCTCCAATTTCCCCTCTTCT
>Ga0315274_10005764_pt1 | contig 18105 bp, 16 predicted proteins | sample YL17G02_20_MG_FD_203700 | JGI IMG/M metagenome (GOLD analysis project Ga0315274, IMG submission 203700) | Sediment microbial communities from Yellowstone Lake, YNP, Wyoming, USA - YL17G02_20 | ecosystem: Environmental > Aquatic > Freshwater > Lake > Sediment | place: USA: Wyoming | collected...
TCGGCTTGAGGTAGCGGCTGTCGTTGCGGGCGTAGGTCAACATGCGGTCGGTCAGCGGACGCCGAGCCCAGTTGGCGGTTTGCGGCCCCTTCTCCAGAGGCACGCCCACGAGGCGGGCGACCAGGGCGTCATAGCTCAATTCCCGGAAACCCAGCAGCCGCGCCGCCAGCATCGTATCGAAAACGGAGTCCGGGACGAAGCCAAAGCTGCGCCAGAGCAGGCGCAGATCGTAGTCCGCGCCATGGAGAATCAAGGTTTTGTCCGCCAAGGCTTCAAAGAGCGACGCGAGCGGCAGGTCGGCCAGTGGGTCCACCAGGATGTCCTGGTCGGGAATGCTGAATTGCAGCAGGCAAAGTTTCTCCGGGTAGGCGTGGAGGCTGTCCGCCTCGGTGTCCAGCGCCACCCAGGACGCGTCGCGGAGTTGGCTCAGGAAATCGGCCAGTTGGGTTTCGCGGTCAATCACGCCGCGAGTTAAGCGCAGCGGGGCGTCCGACGAAAGCGGTTTGTGCAGAACTCAAGCCTTGCATCTGGCGGGCGGGTTTGCCTCAATCAGACGCGCTCCGGACCCCGGTGACACCATGAATCTAGCCACGGCCTTCGCTGCCTCAGCCGAGAAGCACGCGCGGAAGACCGCCATCATCTGGGGGGAAGAGGAGTACTCCTACAGCCGGGTGCGATCCCAAGTGGACTGGCTGGCTCACCACCTCGGCCATCAGTTCGGGATTCGCGCTGGTGACCGGGTCGCCCTGTGGCTGAAGAACTGCCCGCAGTTCATTCCCGCCCTGCTAGGGGTGCTGCAAGCGGGAGCGGTCGTGGTGCCGGTCAACAACTTCCTCAAACCGGAGGAGGTGCTGTTCATCCTGCAGGATTGCGGCGCCCGCTTGCTCATCACCGACACCGAATCGCTCAAACATGGAGTCTGGTTTCAGGAGCGGCAGCCCGAGCTGCAGTTCTTCGCCATTGAGGACCTGCCCGCCCATCCGCATTCGGCGGCGCACAAGGGCCCCACTTCGTCCCGACTGGCCGCCGACCTCGCCGTGATCATCTACACGTCGGGCACCACCGGCCGGCCCAAGGGGGCGATGCTGTCGCACGACAATCTGCTCTGCAACGTCGAGAGTTGCCGCCAGGTGCTGGAGACGGTGGACCTGGATCGGTTCACGATCGTGCTGCCCATGTTTCACAGCTTCATGCTTTGTGTCGGCATCCTGTTGCCGCTGATCACGGGCTGTTCGGTCGTGGTCGTCAAGTCCCTCCACCCGCTCAAGAACCTGCTCGAGGAGCTGGTGGCCCGCCGTCCGACGATTCTGCCGGGCATCCCGCAATTCTTTCGTGCCCTCGCGCGTTCGGCGGTGCCACCGGACTTCCCGGTCCGGCTGTGTATCAGCGGAGCGGCGCCGCTGCCGGTGGAGGTGTTGCGCGAATTCAACCGCAAGCTCCCGTTCCCGCTGCTGGAAGGCTACGGCCTCAGCGAGGCAAGCCCGGTGGTTTCGATCAACCCCATCCGCGGCCCGTGGAAGGAAGGCTCCATCGGCGTGCCAATTCCCGGCGTGGAGGTCACCATCCAGGACGATGACGGGCGCATGCTGCCGGAGGGTCAGGTGGGTGAACTCTGCGTGCGCGGGGGCAACGTGATGCTCGGCTATTGGAACCACCCCGCGGAAACCGCGGAAACCCTGCGCCAGGGCTGGCTCCTGACCGGCGACGTGGGCTACCGCGACCGCGACGGCTACTTCTTCATCACCGACCGTAAGAAGGACATGCTGCTGGTCAACGGCATCAATGTGTATCCCCGCGAGATCGAGGAAGTGCTCTACCAGTTTCCTGGCGTCAAGGAGGCGGCGGTGATTGGCCAACCCGACCCGCGGCGAGGCGAGCAACCGGTGGCCTTCGTGGTATCGGACGACGGCGTCGCGCTGGAGGAGCGCGCGCTCCAGCAGTTCGTGCGCGGCAAGCTGGCGGACTACAAGGTGCCTCGGCAGGTTCATTTGGTGGCCTCGTTGCCGCGCAACGCTACCGGCAAGATTCTCAAGACGGCCCTTCGCGAGGTCTATTCGCGGCAGGCTTGAGGGCATGGGCGCCACTCTCAGCCGCTCCCTTTGAGAGGGGAGATGCCCCTGGCGTGACAGTTAACTTGTTGATCGTCAATTGGTTGGTCGTCAGCACACCGTTCGACAGGCCGGCCGTTTTCCCAGTTGACGCTCTCCGTGGGCCATCCGTAAGCTTGGGGGCACCGAAACGACGGTTTACGTTCCTGACCAGCGATTGGAAGGTGAGTTATGCCTGATGGATACTGCGTAAAATGCAAGGCCAAGAAGGAAATTGCCGACGCGGTCGAGGAGATCATGAAGAATGGGCGGAAGGCCATCAAGGGCCGATGCCCGACGTGCGGCGTCGTCATGTTCAAGATTCTTGGCGGGAAACCGGCACAAGACCCTGCGGCCAAAACTGCGGTTCCGCCGGCATAGCGTTTTCATTTCTGAACCATGGCCCAAGAGCTCGCCTACGTCCTCATCACCCCCTACTCGCTCCACAAGTCGCGCACCGGTGGCATCCTCGCGCGCTTGATCAGCCGCACCAGCCTGGAACTGGTGGCGGCCCGGATGTTTGCGCCCAGCCCTCAACTGGTGGAGGAGTATTCCCGGATCGTGATCTCGGCCAACGATCCCCAGGAACGCCAGATCCAGGACTTGATCCGCCAGTACATCACGACCAACTTCTCTCCCGATCCACGCAGCCAGCGTCGGCGCCGGGTGATGATGCTCCTCTTCAAAGGTGAGGATGCCGTGCGCAAGGTGCGGTCGGTCGTGGGCCATATCAGCCCCGGCCGCCGCGGCGGCGAGACGATCCGGGACACGTATGGCGATCTGATCATGGACGCCGACGGTCAGGTTCGCTACTTCGAGCCGGCGGTGTTGGCCGCGCCTACGCCCGACGAAGCGGAAACCAAGTTGAAGCTCTGGACCCGGTACTCCGGCCCGGACGGCGGTCTGCTGGAGAACGTCATCGCCTACCAACCCGGCGAAGTGCCGGAGCGCACCCTCGTCTTGATCAAGCCGGACAATTTCCGCTTCCCGACCGGCCGCCCCGGCAACGTGATCGATTTCTTCTCCCGCGCCGGGCTGTTCATTGTGGCCATCAAGGTCCATCGAATGAGCGTGGTGGATGCGATGGAGTTCTACGGACCGGTCCGTGAAATCCTGCGCACGAAGCTCAATCTTACGGTGGGCGCCAAGGCCAAGGCTGTCCTCGAGAAAGAGCTGGGGTTCAAGGTCCCCGCAGCCGAAGAGAAGGCGCTGGGACAGATGCTCGGCCCGCTTTCCGGCGACCAGCAGTTCGAGAACATCGTCAAGTTCATGTCCGGTTGCGCGCCGAGCGACTGCGCGCCGGCCACGCGCAACGAGCCAGGCAGCGAGACGTGTATCGCGCTCGTCTATGAAGGCCACGAAGCGGTCCGGAAGATTCGCGACGTGCTCGGGCCGACCGATCCGTCGAAGGCGCCCCCCGGCTCGATCCGGCGCGAGTTCGGCTCGACCATCATGGTCAACGCCGCGCACGCCAGCGATTCGCCGGAGAACGCAAAGCGCGAGATGGGCATTGTCCGGATCGGCCAGGAGAATCTGCTCGGCAAGGTCGTCCAGGAATTCTACGGGAAGTCGTAGTGCGTCCGCCGGTGACGCTTCCAAACCGACGTCGCCACCCCGTCCCGGCAGCGGTCAGCGCGGCTCCCACAAAGCGGCGTCTCGGGCGAGGGGTTTCAGCAATCGCTCGTCCGCCGGCGGGAACCGATACTGGTTCAGCCCGGCCCGGGTCACCCACGCCCAGGCATCGCAGCCGAGCGCCTGCGGTTCGCCCCTGATCCAGCGACAGCGGTAGAATCGCAAATGGACGGTTTTCTCCGGGTAGGTGTGGGGGAGGGCTTCCACGAGTTCAAGCACCTCCACCTCAATTCCCAGTTCTTCGCGGAGCTCCCGCCGCAGGCATTCCGTGAAGGTTTCCTCGGCACGGCGCTTACCACCGGGGAATTCCCAGAAGCCTCCCAAGTGGTCTCCGGCCCGGCGCTGGGCGATCAGCAGACGTCCCTCCCGGAACACGAGGCCCGCGGCGACCTCGATCTCCGGCATGCTAGGCGGTGCCGACCGCGCTGGTTGGCTATCGCCCAATGCTCTTGTAGATGAAGCTCGGGTCCACCGAACCGTTCGGCAGCGGCGGGGTGGGCACGGCGATGAACACCACCTGGGAACGATCCACCCCTTCCTGGGTGCTCGTCGTGAAACGCAGGCGGCCGGCGGCGACATTCTTTTGCACCAACTCTTCGAGCCCCGGCTCGTAAATCGGGATGCCTCCCTGCTGCAGCACCTTCACCTTCTCGGCGTCGCAATCGACGCAGATGACCTCGTGACCCACTTCGGCGAAGCACGTGCCCGTGACCAGACCCACGTAGCCAGTTCCAATCAAAGCGATCTTCATGGCTTTCTTTCTTCCCGAGGCAACCGGCCCCGACCGCACCTGGCCTAGCGCGCGGGGGGAGACGCGTCGACCTTGTTGGACAGGCTGGCGCTGAGCAGGCCGGTGCTGCCGACCGAGGTTGGGAGCGGCGTGAGCGCCGGTGGGTTCGTGGGCGCCAGCTCCGGATGCTGCCGCAGCAAGTTCTCCCGGCGCATTCCGGCCTCGAGGCCCCACGCCGATTGTTGGCCGGGCGCGGACAACTCGCCATAGAGTTTGACCGCCGGCGCGAGTTCCTTCCGGGACTCGTGAAGTCCGCCCAATGCGAGCTTGGCCTGGTTCGCCGCCGCAGAACTCGGATAACCGGTGATGACCCCTTGGTAAGCGGCCACGGCTTCATTCGCCTTCCCCTGCGCATCCAAACACGCTGCGACGCCAAAGGCAGCGGTGGGAGCGAACGAGCTGCCGCTTGACTCCCGCAAGAAAGATTCGAACTGCTGGGTCGCTTCGGCGTATTTCCCTTCCGTGTATAGCGCCTCGGCAGCCAGCAACAGGGCCCGACCCGCGGCGCTGGTGCCCCGGAAGTCATTGGCCACCCGGAGGAACGGTTCGGCGGAGGGACCCTGGCCCGCGCCGTTGCGCTCGGCGGCGCGCTGGGCTTTCAGCAGGGCCGTGTTGGCCTGCAACTCCCGCTCGGCATGATGCCAGCGGTAGATCGCCACGGCAGAAGCCACCACGGCGATGACCGCCGCGGCGACAATGACCCGCTTCTTGTTGACTTCCAGCCAGGCCAGAAACTCAAGACCGTGGCTCGTTTCCGTCGTTTCCGAAATCATAACAGGTGCGCAAATGAACCGGCCGCCGTCCGAAAAGGCAAGCCGGAAATCGGATGCTAGGGGAGGCTCCGGCTCGTGGTCCCGCTGTGGCGGCGATGAGCAGCACTGCTTACCTCCGACTCTCGGAGGTCGGTGCTCGACGGGTCTAGGGCTTGACCACCAGCACGTTGAAGGCGGCGCCCAACGGCATGGTGGGCACGGCGTCGTCCATGCTGTAGATCGCCCACTTGTTGGCGAGCACGCCGGGGAACCGCGCGTTTTGTGAGCCCGTGTAGAACACCCCAATGGGATAGTTGTTGTTGATGACCACCAGGCCGGTGGCGTCTCCCGGGTTGGCATTGAACGTGACCAACAAAATGGCGTTCCGGTCGCCGTTGCAGAGCGGATGGTCGATGACCGTGCAGTTGCTCACCCGGTTGGCGGCCGACACGCGGTGGATGAACACCGGCGTCTGCGCGCCCGCCAGGTGCGCGTTGAGCACTTTGACCGAGCCTTGACGCAGTTCCAACGCGGGATCCGTCACCGCTGCTGAAAGGACGGACACCCCGCCCGTGGCCGTCAAGCTCACGCCCGCGACCGTCCCGCCCGTTCCGTTGACCCGGGTGAGGAACTCGGCGCCCCCGGTCGCCCGTACTCTGAACTGGTTGCTGAAGGCGGACAGGAAATCGTAGTTGAGGCCATCCGCCCAGACGAAGGAGCCGGAGTGGCGCGCTTTGGCGCGATGCCCCGCAGCGAGACTGAACGGAAAGTCCGCGGAATTCTCGCCGCCGCCCGGGACGGTGGCGGCCTGACCACGTGCCTGGTTGCCAAAGCCGCCGCCCACCGCGCCAAAATCGCCCGTGACGGAATTCGGAAACGCGGTCGAACCCCCGCCGGCGATGGTGGCGCCGCCCACTCCCGCCAGCGTAGCGTTGGAGCTGATCCCACCCACGACGTTGGGGTTGCCGTCACCCGGCTCCAACCGCAAGGCCCGGGCGCGATTCACCTTGAAGTCCAGCGGCTGGCTGTCGGTCGTACCGACGAAGTCCGTGCCGGCCGCTGTGCCGCCGTTGCCCCGGAGCTGCCAGAAGCTCGCGGCGCTCAAACCATCCAGAAAGTCGGCATTCAGATTGGGGACAAGATTGGCATTACCCACGGCGAAGGGTGCGCCGCTGGGCGGCGCGAAGGTCGCCAGGCCGCTGAAGGTCTGGGCCCGGTTCAGCAGGGGGACGTTCGGACTCAGTCGCCCGTCCGCCAACACACCGGTGAGCTGGGCGGCGTTGAGATTGGACAGCCCGCCGCCATTGCCCGTGAAACTGCCAGTGAAACGATTGCTGGCGCTGCTGAAAGCGTTCGTGCCCGTGAAGGTCTGCGTCCCCGCGATGCGAGCGACGCTGGCCGGGAGACGGTTGTCCGGCAACGGACCTGACAGATCATCCGCCACCGCAGCGTGGATCGAGCCGGGAGCGGCCGTGACCGGCTGGCGTGGGCTGAGGACCGTGAATCCCCCGGTGCTGCCGCCCGGTCGCACCCCGATGTCCAGGAGGCGCAGCTCTCCATCCCAGGCCGAGAGGCCGAAGTCGAGCATGACGGTGAACAGGCCGCTCGTGACAGACACGTTCGTCTTCACGAGCGTGCTGCCGACTTGGCCACCGGTCTCGTTCCGCAAGATGAACCGGAAATCGTAGTTGCCCGTCGCGTTTGTTCCGCCGTCAGTCAGCGATCCCTGGTAGGTGATCGTCGAGTTCTGAGCCCGGCCGGCTTCGGAGAACGCCGCCAGCAAGAGAAGGGCTGACAACGCACTTGAGATCAGATGTTTCATAGTCATTTTCTCCAACTTCATTCGAGGGGATCTTCTGCGCTCCCGATGCGTCCGTTGATGCACCTGAAGGTCACTTGCCGGTCGCGCGAGGTTGTTGGTTGCGCTTGGCCGCGGCGACGCGCCGATCTGCCAACCGCGTGGGCTCGGGCAGGCGATACCGAATCGCGCAGTCCAGAACCACTTGACGGGCGCTCACCAGGTCAATCCGGTGGCCGATGCTGACGAATACCGGCTTCACGCCAGTCTGCGTGCGCACCACTTCGCCGATCACCTCCGGCCCGTCGGTCAGCTCAACCCGGCTTCCCCGCTCTCGGCCCGGTTCACCGTGTCGCCCGGTCAACCGGCTTTTCGCGCAACCGATCGCCGGCAGCTCGCAAATCACACCCAGATGACAGGCAATGCCGAAGCGCCGCGGATGGGCCAGGCCCTGCCCGTCGCACATCAACAGGTCGGGCGTGCGCTTGAGTCGTCGTAATGCCGCCAGTAACGCGGGCGCTTCGCGGAACGAGAGCAAGCCGGGAATGTAAGGAAAGCGGAGTCGCCGGCTCGCCGTGTGTTCTTCCACGGCCTGACGCTCCTGCACATCCCAAAGCACGACCGCCGCGAGACAGTGCCGGCCATCGGCGGTGAACGCGGCGTCCAGACCGGCGATCCAGCGCGGCTGGGTGTTCAGCGGGAGGCACTCGACACGCCGGGCCAGCGTCTTCTGAAGCGCGATCGCCTCGCGCGGCGTCAGCCGCCACGAATGGAGTCCGGCGGGGATCCTCATGGGCCCTGCCCGGCAGAGCCGCCTGCCGGGATGTCCTTCCGCGTCCGGGGTGCCGGCTGGCTGAAGGTGTCCGGCTCAGAACTTGACGCCCACGCCGGCCGAGACGAAGAGCGAATGTTTGAAGTCAATCGTCGCCTCCTTCCCATTGAACTCCTGGCTGAAGTCGCTGAGGAAATTGTACTGCGCGCCCACCGTGGCGACCACGCGCTCGGTGAGGTGGAAAGCCAGGCCTGCCATCGCGTAGGCCCCTCCCAGGAAATCCGACTCCGAATCCGCCCCCGACCGCGTGACGGGGATGGAGCTGTAAGAAACCTGTTCGGAAAAACTGAACTCGCCGTCCACGAAGGCGGCCAACCCGCCGCCGCCGAACTGCAGCCCTAGCCAGTCGTTGAACGGAGACTCGTAGAGGATCCCCAGCCGGAACGTATACACGCTTGCATCCAGACGGTAGCGGCCCGCCGTTACCGCTGCGCCCGGGAGCGTGGCGACGCTGCGCGACGGCAAATCGCCAATGAGCGGGCCGGGGCCGTTCAGGGAGCCGGAATAGGGAGCCAGGGGCGGCACGATGCCGTTCAGGCCGTACGTGTCCGTCGTGAGTGTGACGTCACTGGTGAACGTGGCGTTCTCCGAGAAACTCAGGTCCAGCCAACCGACGCCCAGCTCGACCGCCCACCAGTAGGAACCACTCGAGCCCAATTCCCGGGTGTAGACAAACTCCAGTCCCCATTGCGGGAGATCCTCCTCGGCTTCCAAACCCCCGCCGCCGGAGCCCACGGCGCTGTGCATCGCGATCGAATCGCTGTCCACAAGCTGGCTGGCGTTCTGATAACCCCAGTACCAGGTGAGGCCATTGGTGTTGCCGCTGGCGTCCACCCGGTTGAATCCGTCGTCATAGAAATGGTTCGCGCCGTTGGTCACCGCCCCGATGTCCGTCTGCCGTGGAAAGCCTCCCAGGTTCTTGAATTCGGCCTTGGCCCCGAATACCGCGTGGGCACGGACGCTGAAACGGTTCTTGTCGGTCTCCAGGTCCGCCGCCATGGCGTGAGCCCCAACCAGCAGGACCAGTAGCAACCCGGGCCAGCAGGTCCGTGGCTTCGACGTGAATACGATCATAGCAGGATGTGTCGCGATTCGCGCGCAGTGTCCCCTTCCGGCCTCCTACTGTCAATCCGCGAACAAGGCGCGAACAAGGCGCACAATGCGAACGAGCGTGGGAGGGCTCGCCTTGCCGACTTCAAAGGCGCGACCGGGGAGGCGACGGGCTTCCGGAATGCGAAACTGGAGGTTGCCGTTGATCCGGCGTGCGGAAGCCTTCCGGTCAGCTCACGGTTCCTCTTCACGGCTCAGCGTCTTCGCTGTCCATGACCTCTGCCGAATCTGGATTCATTGAGCAAGATGCCGGAGCAGGGTGTCCAAACCTCCGTCTAACCCACCATGAAACGCGTGCTTCGCTCGGTCTTGTTCCTCCTCGCCATGCTCCCGACTGCCTGGGCCGACGGACTGATCATCGTCCACGACCCGCACCTGCCTTGGCCGCCCCCTCCCGGGCCACGGCCACCCCGGCACTTCTTCCCACCGCCGCGGATCTACCAGTTCGCGCCTTTGGAGGTCAGTTTCCACCACGTGAATGTCAAAATCCGCGACCAGGTGGCGGTCACCGCCGTGGACCAGGAGTTCTACAACCCGAACGATCGCCAACTCGAAGGCACGTATCTCTTCCCGGTCCCGAAGGGCGCGCACCTGGACAAGTTCAGCATGGAGATCGGCGGCCGGCCGGTCGAGGCCGAGCTGCTCCCCGCCGACAAGGCCCGCAGCATTTATGAAAACATCGTCCGGGAGCTCAGGGACCCGGCGTTGCTGGAATACGCCGGGCGCGACGCCTTCAAGGTCCGCATCTTCCCCATCGAGCCGCACAGCAAGAAACGCGTGAAGCTCTCCTACACCCAGCTCCTCAAGAGCGACGCCGGGCTGATCAGCTATCTCGACCCGCTCAACACGGAGAAGTTCTCCGCCAAGCCGATCCAGACGGTCAGTCTCAAACTCGAGCTGGAGACGAAGCAATCGCTCAAGTCCATTTACTCGCCCAGTCACAGCGTCGAGATCCGCCGTCACGGCGACCGGCAGGCCACAGTTGGCTTTGAGGCGAAGGACGTGAAGCCCGACACCGACTTTCAGCTCTTCTTTGCGCCGGAGGCCGACCCCCTCGGCGTGAACCTGATGACCTATCGCACCGGCGGCGAGGACGGCTATTTCCTCCTGCTGGCCTCGCCGGGCGTGGACAGCGCGGACAAGAAAGTCGTGCCCAAGGATGTCGTGTTCGTGCTCGACACCTCCGGTTCGATGGCCGGCAAGAAGCTTGAGCAGGCGAAGAAGGCGCTCGAGTTCTGCGTCGAGAGCCTGAACGACGCCGACCGGTTCGACCTGGTCCGGTTCTCCACGGAGGCAGAGCCGCTCTTCGGCAAGTTGGCGGAGGCGAGCCGTGACAACCGGTCCCGTGCCCTCCGGTTCATTCAGGACCTGAAGGCCACCGGCGGCACCGCCCTCAACGACGCCCTCCAGCAGGCGTTGGCGACGCGGCCCGGAAACTCGGACCGGCCTTACGTCGTCATCTTCCTCACCGACGGACGGCCCACCCTGGGCGAGACGGACGAGGACCGGATCGTCAGCAACGTGAAGAAGGCGGACTCCGCCGGCACGCGCGTGTTCTGCTTCGGCATCGGCCACGATGTCAACACCCACCTGTTGGACAAGATCACCGAGGAGACGCGGGCGTTCAGCCAATACGTCCTGCCCGAGGAAGACCTCGAGGTGAAGGTCTCGAGCTTCTTCGCCAAGATCAAAGACCCGGTCCTGGTGAACCCGTCGCTGCGGTTCACCGGCGACATTCGTGCGTCAAAACTCTACCCGGCACCGCTCCCCGATCTCTTCAAGGGCGAGCAGTTGGTATTGGTCGGCCGCTACACGGGCCAGGGAGCGGCGGCGGCGATCATCGAGGGGAAGGTCGAGGGCCAGAACCGGAAGTCCAGCTATGATGTGAGTTTTCCGGGGGAGGCGAGTGACCATGAGTTCATCCCGAGGCTCTGGGCGACGCGGCGCGTGGGCTATCTGCTCGACGAAATCCGGCTCCGCGGCGAAAACGCCGAGCTCAAGGACGAGGTGACCGAACTGGCCCGCAAGTACGGCATCGTCACCCCCTACACGGCTTACCTGATCGTCGAGGACGAGAAACGGCGCGAGGTGCCGATGACGATGCAGTCGCTGCCACAGCTCCAGCAGGATGCGGCGGTCCGCGGCGCCGCCTCAGAATCCGCCTCGGTGATGATGCGGCAGCGCTACGGCCTGGCCCCCGTGTCCCAGGCCCGGAGCGGACAGGAGTTGAAAGCGGCGAATGCGCCGGGGGTGGCGATCTCCGCGGGCAGTTACGAGGCTCAGCAGGGCTTTGCCGCTGGCGTGCCAGCTCGGCCGATGAGCCCCACCGCCGCCGGCCCGTCGGGGGTCAGTGAGGCGACGCGGATGGCGCAATACACCCAACAGACGCAGTTCGTGGGCGGCCGGAGCTTCTACCAGAACGGCACCCAGTGGATCGACGCCGGGATCCAGAAACTGAAGGACCCGAAGCGCGTTCGCGTGCAGTTCAGCTCGCAGGAGTATTTCGACCTCATCGCCAAGAAGCCCGAAGCCCGGCCATGGTTGGCGCTGGGCCAGAACGTGCAGTTCACCCTGGGCGGGACGGTGTACGAGATCTACGAGTGATCGGGGTACGGAGGAGGCACGGGTGGAGCCCAAGGTCCCGCACCAGCGACCTCTCGACACAGACTCCGGGCGTGGACGAGAAACAATGTCGCGGACTTCACTACATCACGTCGGGTCGGCCACGTTACTGGCCTTCCCGTGATCTCGTCCAGAGCCACTGATCTCCCCGGCATTGGCCGTACCAATAGACGACCATGTTCGTCGGGTCTTGCGTCGGCATTATCACAAGCTGGGTACCATCAGCCAGATCATACTCCCAGCGCTGCTGGCCGCTCCCGACAATGCGGTCGGGTGCTCCGACCTGGTTCGTGATCTCGCACCAGCTCATGCTGAAACGCAGAAACTGGAAGTCTTTAACCACCCGCTTCGCGAGAGCGGACTGGGAGTCCGAGCTCGGAACGCTCGTCTGCCGCGTTCCGCAGCCGACGAGTGCTGCGGCAACCGTCACCGACACCAACCATCTCATATCGAGTGCGGGAGGAGGGCCTCCCAATGACCAAGACTCAGTTGCGCAGAACCCCCAGCGAGACCAAGCCGGGATCGCTGATCCATGGGGGTGTTCACGGACGAAAGCTACGCCCCGGCTTGGGGACTTGTCAACGCCAGGCCAACCATCGGTGCGTTCCAGGGCGGTCGTCACCCAGGCGGCCGGGGCACGACCCTCAGGTCGCTTCGGCTTGGGGGTGAGGGCGCGGGGGACGGTCCCAACGGTGGCGGTCGAGAGAGTAGGGCAGGCGTCCGGCCTGCCCACGTCGAGCGATCCAAGGCGCCAAGGTCAACCTTGCTCGGCTGGTCTTGGCGCACCCAAGGGGAAGGCGCGACGTCTGGTCTACTTGGTCTAGCCGTTCAGCGTTCGGCCGAGAGATACATCTCGCCCGGTCGCAGCTTGTCATACCAGGTGAACTTGAGGATCGCCGAGGTCACCGCGCAGACGGCCAGGGAAATCCCCATCTCCCGCCAGTGCTGGATCACCAGGTAGATAGGCGCGGTCACGAGGCTGGTTTGCCAGACGAGGCCCACGACGATGTTGAACAGGTCGCGGGGGAAGTCGCGGTTCTTCTGGAACTGCGGGTGTTCGGCCCGGCACTTTTCATAGACCGGCCCCCAGAAACCCCAGGGCCGCACGGTGCGGTAGAAGCTCTTCAGCACCTCGTCGCTCTCGGGCGCGGTGGCCAGACACGCGCCGATGGACGCCGCGAAGCTCACCGACAGGATGATCAGGAAGGTATAGATCTCGTGCAATCCGGGGAAGAAGGTGGGCACGACGAGCGCGGCGGCCGTGCCCGACGCCATGCCAGCGAAGAAACCCCAGCCGTTGAACCGCCACCAGTGCCACTTGATCACGTTCGGCGCAACGAACGCCGGGATGAGCGAGGAGACGATCCATTTCGTGACCGAGTGGACGTCCTTCGTCATCACGAACCCGAACGCGATGCCCAGCAGGATGACCGCGCTCGAGGTGATCCACCCGGCCCAGACGTAGCGCTTCGCCGGCGCGGTGGGATTGATGTAGCGCTTGTAGATGTCGTTCACGACGTAAGCCGCCCCGGAGTTCACGGTCGAGACGAACGTGCTCATGAACGAAGCGATCAAGGCCGCGATCAAGATGCCCTTGAAGCCGACCGGGACGTACTTGGCCAGGACCCCGGGCAGGATTCTCTCGAAGTTGACCTTGGTGCCCATCGCCGCCAGGTCGGGCTGGAAGAACACGATCCCGAGCACCGCGATGGCGCCAATGAGCAGGAACCGCGGGGCCAGCGACACCACTGCCATGACCATGTTTTCCAGCGCCGCTTCGCGCGGGCTGCGGGTGCTAAGGATGTGCTGGATGGCGTAATTCGGCGTCGGCCCGGCCATGCTCACCAGCACGCCCTTGAGCAGCAGCATCCCGGTGAACAACATGAACAACGAATAGCCGTCGCCTTTCGCACCGAAGATCCGCTCGTTGAGCTGGGGCATGAGCTGCGACCAATCCAACTGGATCTTCCCCGGCCCGAAGAACAACTGGTCCCAACCCGCCGGCACCGCCGCCATGAGCTGGTCCGGCGTGATCAGCATGACGGCGATCACCGCAATGCCGATGGCGGCGATCACCTTCAGGACGAATTGGATCAGGTCGTTCATCACCACGCTGTACATGCCGCCGACCACGCAATAGACGCCGGTGATGACCAGCATCGCCGTCCCGTACACCTCATCCGGGTAATCCCACGGGAAGAACGGTCGCGTGAACTCGGCGATGCCGCGGAAGGCGTAGCTCAGGAACCCCACCACGTGGACCAGCGCATAGACCACAACGCTGATGTAGGCCAGCTTGGCGCCCGGGCTGTCGCCGAACCGGGTGCGCATCCATTCCGCGCCCGTAAGCACGTTCGACCGCCGGACCCACGTGCCCAGATACATCATGCGGAAGATGACGCTGAAGAGCGGCCAGACCCAGAGCAGCCACACCCCCTTCACGCCGTAGATGAAGAAGATCATCACAAACCACAGCGTGCCGGTGATATCGACACCGCTCGAGCCGTGCGCCACGCCGATGACCCACCACGGCAGGCTCTTGCCTGCCAGGAAGTAGGACTCGGCGCTCTGCGAGGCCTTCTTCGACACCCACCAGCCGACGACGGCCATGAGGATCAGGTAAAGAATGATGATGGTGAGATCAACGGGATGCATGATGTTGTTCCAGGATCAGCCGGAAAAGAGGTTGTCGAACTCGTTGTGAGAGCCGACCCAAACCCAGATCACAGGCGTTGCGGGTCGAGCGGTTCGTCGGGTTCGGCGGCGGATTCACGAAGGAAGGCTTCCAGTTTCGGTCGCGGGCCGGGGTAAAACAGCAATTGTTCCCAGCGCTCGTCGTCTTGTCGGGCGAGAAGGAAGCGGGCGAAGTCAACGACTTCGGTTTGCTTTTCCGGCGGCAGCGCCTCGCAGACCCGGATGATTTCTTCGGTGGCAATACTCATGGTGGTTATTTAGTCGGAAGGAAGGAACCATGCAATGCAAGTCAAGCAGGCTCACCCGTCCTCCCGCTCGCTGCGGAGCTGCTTCCACCTTTGTCGCGAAGTGCCGGTGCGGTTCCTCGCGCCGATTGCTCGGGACTGCATTCTCATCGACCCTGTCGCGGAAGCCGTCATCTTGGTGGACGCTCGCTGGTAACTCAAGCCAGACATGAACACAGGTAGTTGACGAGTTCGTCGAAGTTGCACGTCGCCACGGCGCAATACTTGTCGCCGCCGCCGTAATAGACGAACAGCGTGCCGTTGATCACCACCGCGCCGCACGGGAAACACACGCCGCGGTAGAAGCCCTCGATCTCGTAGTCCGTCTCCGGCTGCATCAGCCAGTCCGGCGTGCGATGGAGCACCCGGCTCGGATCGTTCAGGTCCAGCAGCAGGGCGCCGAGCCGATAGAACTTGTCCGGCCCCACGGCGTGATAGAGCGTGAACCAGCCGTGCGGCGTCTTGATCGGCGGCGTGTTGACGCCGAGCTTGAACGCCTCCCAGGGATACTTGTTCTTGATGAGCAGCTTGCTCTTGGCGAACGGGAACCCCATCAGGTCGTCGCTGAAGGCGATCCACGCGCAGGCCTGGTCCGTGCCGTATTCCGGCCCGACCCACTCGAGCGGCCGGTGCAGCATCACGAACTTCCCGTTGACCTTCTCCGGGAACAGAATCACGTCGCGATCATCCAGCAACGGGTTCGTGAGCCAGCCCGCGCGGATCCACGACCGGAAATCCTTCGTCATCGCCAGGCCGGTCAGCGTGGCGTTGGTGCGCAGGTATTGGGGGAACTCGGGCGCGGCCTCGGCGGGCACGACGTACCGCTTCCGCACCTCGGGAACCCAGAATTGGCCGAACGGATAGTGCCGGGCGGCGTAGGTGACGTAGAACCAGTCACCCATCTTGATGATGCGCGGGTCCTGGATCGTCGCGCCGTCGAAGCCCTCGACGCTCACGTCCATCGCGGGGCGATCGGACACGCGCTCGAAGTGGAACCCGTCCCGACTCTTCGCCAAGCCGAAGCAGCACTTGTATTCCGGGCCGGACTCGGCGGCGCGATAGAGTAAGAGCACCTGCTTCCTCTGCTCATCGTACCAGGCTGCCGGGTTGAACACGGCGAGATCTTCCCAGGGATGATCGGGGTGGGGGGAGAGGATGGGATTGCCGGCGAACCGCTGGAGTTGCATGACGAATGAGAGGGTGTCAGCCGCCGTGGGCGCAGGCAAGCGCGTCGTTGGCCCGCCCCAATCCTTAGCGATGGGCACGGGAATCGCGTGGTTTGGTGTCCAGGCTTTAGCCTGAGATGACGCCCTAAAGGGTGGACACCCAACAAGCTCCGAGAAGCCGGCCACGCATTCGCTGAGGATTCGGGCGGCCCGTCATGGGTCCATCTTGCATTTGACGGCCACGGCTGCGTTTCCGATGCTCACCCCATGTTCAAACCGCTTCTGCTCCTGGCCGGTGTTCTCCTGAGTGGGCCTACCCTCGCCGCTGCCGAAGTCTTGATCGTGGCCGACGAGTTCCCGGCCATGGAATGGCTGGCTGACACGCTGCAGAACCGGGAGGGCATCCCCAGCCGCGTTGTCGCCCAGACCAACCTGCCGCCGCAGTTGGCCGGTTTCAGAGCCGTGATCGTTTACATCCACGGCAACCTGGGCGCCCGGACGGAGCAGGCGCTCATCGAGTACACCCGGGCCGGCGGCAAACTCATCGTCCTTCATCACTCGATCAGCTCCGGCAAGCGGAACAACGCGCAGTGGTTCAAGTTCCTTGGCGTCGCGCTGCCCGAAGGCGACGTGAGCCAGGGCGGCTACAAATGGATCGAACCAGTGACCCTCGATATCGTGAAGCTCGCGCCCGACCATTTCATCACGACCAATCAAGTGAGCTACCCCACGCGGATTGGCTGGCGCGCGACCGGGGCCGGAACCGGCGAGGAATCATTGCCTGGCTTCACCCTCCACGAATCCGAGGTCTATTTGAATCACGTCATCACGGCGCCCCGCACACAGTTGCTCGGGTTCAAGTACACCGACGCGAAGTCGGGTCAGGTCTGGAGGCAGAACCACGCCGGCTGGGTCAAACCCTCTGGCGGCGGCTGGATCGTCTATCTCCTTCCCGGTCACAGCGTGAAGGACTTCGAGCATCCCGCATATGCCCGCATGGTCTTGAATGCGGTGACCTGGAAGCCCTGACCCCGACTTATCCTGGTTCTGAGCCAACCTGATTCCTTGGGCCGGATTGACCCGCGTCAAAGTCCCGCGCCCCGCTCTCGCCTACCGTGTCGCCGCAATCTTCGCCCGGCGCAACCGCCGGACGAGACTCGAACCAAAGACCGGAATACGACACGACCATGTTCTGCTATCAATGTGAACAGACCTACCGAGCCACCGCCTGCACCGACACCGGTGTGTGCGGCAAGGATGAACCCACCGCCGCCCTGCAAGACCTCCTGGTGCATGCCGCCAAGGGCGTCTCCCAGTACGCCCATCGCGCCCGCCCGCTCGGCGCGAAGGATGCGGAGATCGATCACTTCGTCCTCGAAGCCCTGTTCACCACGGTGACCAACGTCAACTTTGACCCGCTCCGGCTTGAGCGGTTCGTGAAGCGGGCGGCCGACCTCCGGGATCGCGCCTGCGTGCTCTACGAGAAAGCCGCACGTCAGGCCGGCAGATCGCTCGAGTCCGTTCGCGGGCCTGCCACGTGGACGCCCGCGCGCGCACTGGACGGCCTGGTCCAGCAAGGCGAAGCCGTGTCCATCCTCGGCCGCAAGGACCACCTGGGCCCCGACCTCACTGGTTTGCAGGAGCTCGTGCTCTACGGCGTCAAAGGCATGGCAGCCTATGCCCACCATGCGAAGATCCTCGGCCTCGAGTCCGACGACGTTTATGCGTTCGTCCATGAGGTGCTCGACTATCTGACCGTCGAGGCGCCGACGGTCGAGGCGCTGCTTGGCCTGGCGCTGAAGTGCGGCGAGGTAAATCTGAAGGTGATGGAAATGCTCGACGCGGGCAACACCGGCACCTACGGCCACCCGACGCCGACCTCGGTTCGGGTTGAGCCGATCCGGGGCAAGGCCATCGTCGTCTCCGGCCACGACCTCAAAGACCTCTATGAGTTGCTGAAACAGACCGAGGGCAAGGGCATCAACGTCTATACCCACGGTGAGATGCTGCCGGCGCACGGCTATCCGAACCTGAACGCCTTCAAGCACCTCGCTGGCAACTACGGCGGCGCGTGGATGGACCAGGGCGATGAGTTCGACAAATTCCCCGGCGCCATTCTGATGACGACAAACTGCATCCAGCAACCGCGCGACGGCTATCAGGACCGCATCTTCACCTCGGGCCTCGTCGCGTGGCCCGGCGTGCGGCACATCGACTACCACGACTTCACGCCCGTCATCGAGGCGGCGCTGGCCGCGCCGGGCTTCGCTCAGGACGGGCCGGACAAGCAGATCATGGTCGGCTTCGGCCGCAACGCGGTCCTCGGCGTCGCGGACCA
>Ga0315274_10005766_pt1 | contig 18104 bp, 15 predicted proteins | sample YL17G02_20_MG_FD_203700 | JGI IMG/M metagenome (GOLD analysis project Ga0315274, IMG submission 203700) | Sediment microbial communities from Yellowstone Lake, YNP, Wyoming, USA - YL17G02_20 | ecosystem: Environmental > Aquatic > Freshwater > Lake > Sediment | place: USA: Wyoming | collected...
AAGCCCGGGTTGGACGTTCAGGCGGTCACTTACGGATTGGAGAAGGACTTCCGGATGTTGGGTATGAACACCGGGAACATCAGGGAGGCGGTTGTGACCATGCTCAACATGATCAACTCGATCTTTCTCCTCTTCCAGGCGTTCCTAGGCTTGGGACTGGCGGTCGGCGTCACTGGCCTGGGCATAATCACTATCAGGAGCGTAGTGGAGAGGAGGCGGGAGATAGGGATCCTGCGAGCAATTGGCTTCAAGAGGAGGGAGATCCTGGCATCCTTCATCACCGAGACGCTGTTCATCACCACGCTCTCGGTCATCATCGGGGTGGCTATAGGGCTGGTCGTCTCATACGAGATCTTCAACTCCCTCGCCGCTGGAGCTGGGGTGACGTGGAGCGTGCCATGGGGGCAGCTGGTCTACATCACCGCCATCACTTACGCGGTGGCGCTAGCGTGCACCATCGCACCAGCGTTCCGGGCCTCGAGGATACCTCCAGCAGAGGCGCTCAGGACCAACGAGTGAGCACCTCAAGCGCACGCTAACCGCAGCAGTCGGAGCCGCACGTCGCTTCCTTCTTGCCGCGTAGAGCGGCACGGATCATTGCCGCCGCACAGCCCACGCCACTGTCGACCATTATTGCTCCTGTGGGGCAATTGCGCTGGCAAGCACCACACTCCATGCAGGCGTCGCCGCGGACCATCTCGACCTTCCTCTCACCAGCGCGAAATACTCCGTGCGGACATACGATACGGCACATGCCACAGTTGACGCATCTACCCGGCACGAACTTCAGGGTGTTCGTCGCCGTCTCTTTCGTATCCTCCTGATTGAGAACAGGTATGGTCTCCAATTCTACCACCCCATAGCGTTCGCCACGCTCAACACCGTCAGCAGCGCCAAACCTGAAATGAACATCAATACGATTATTGGGATGAAACGGAAGATCTCTTTCCTCACTCCCGTGCGCGATGTGTAGGTACTGGCTCCGGTGAAGTTCAACGACACGAAGCCCACCCATGGGCTCACGAGAAGCGGATAAACGATCAGGTAACCGAACGCAATCGGATCTTGCGACCAATTGGACGACGACAACTGGGCCGTGCCAACGATCAATCCGGCTATGATGCCCAAGAACAGTCCTTTGGATGCGAATTCCTTTGTCGGCAAAAATGGCAACAGCAATGGAAAGAGGACAACGCCAGCTAGAAATATCGTAAGTGCCAGAATCGACAACCAGATTCCTCCAACGACGAACAGGATTATGGAGACCGGTATCGCCCAGATCAGACTGCTCGTTACTTCGACCGGAACAAGTATGGCACGATCCCTAAGATCGAACCTCACCCTCCGCATCGCCTCCGTCGCTTGATGCGTCAGAAGATAGTCGGGTAGGTCTTCCGCCCGGACCGGACCGTATTCGACCGAAAACCCGGTTCTCTTCTTGACCTCATGTGCCGCCACTCCCGATGCGCCCAGCTGGGGCAGTATCACTTTGCGGTGGGCGACGATATCCGCCAGACCGACGGACCCGATTCTGCTCACCAGTTCTTCAGTGCCAAAGGTACCTTTTCCCGCCGCACACCAAACGTTGACGCCCTTGGTGTCAAGGACCAGAATGTAGCAGTTCTCACCGTTCAAGGCCTCGCGCAGAGCGTCGAAACTGAGGGTGTAATTGGCGGTCACGAAGACGGACGAGTCCGACGTTGGATTCCCGAGAGAATACAGTCCAGGATCGACACGATGGTATGCTCGATGATAACCGACGCGGGCCAGAAAATGGTCCCATTTGTCGGTGCGGGAAAGCACGCCGGTCGCCTTCTTGATCTCAGGAGGCATCGAATCATCTCGATCCTGCGACCTCGGTGAGCAATGGCCCCAACTTCTCCTTCACTGTGCCCACCAGATCGTCGGCCTTGAATAGGTAGATGCAGCATAGCTTGCCGTTTCGCTCATTTGTCGCCAAAGCCAATTTGTCTCCAGATCGGAGACCGAACTTCTCCCTTATGTCCTTAGGAAGGACCATTTGACCGCGATCATCAATGGTCACGATGGACTCCACCTTTATATTGCCAGACGCATCGTTCCCAGGGCAGCATTTGTTCTTTCTCAGGGTCTTGGACATGTAATCGCGTAAACATGTAACTTGAACCTAATACTTATACTATTCTGATTTTTCTGATTATTCAAATAAATCCGTTCGATTGAGAACCAATCAATCATGGTCGCCTCGAATTTTTCAAAAGCGAGCGCCAAGAGATCCAACTGAGCCATCAGACTTTAAGGACTCAGGGAGAATTCCAGCTCTCAGAAATGATTGGCCGCTCTTCACAACTCCTCAATCGTCTGGACACGAACGTACGATTCACAAAAGGCCTGGACCGTTTGTCCCCACTTAACGTAGAAACGACGGTGAGGGTTCGCATTCCATGCTAGACCGTCATTACTACGAGTCCAATGAAGATTGCGTACATAACGCCGCCTAGCATCAGACCTGAGATGTGCAACTCCTTTTGCGTGGACCTGATATGAAGAACGACGGCAGTGAGAAGTGCTATTCCAATGGCTGCCAACCCTAGTACCTGGACTTTGTCGGCCAGGTTTATATGCCAATCGGTGAAAAGGATCCCGACCGTCACCGGGAAGCAGCTCTGAAAAACCATCGCCCCGGTTATGTTGCCTATCGCGTACGTGTCTTTCCTTTCGCGGATCCATAGGAAGCTGTTGAACTTCTCCGGCAGTTCAGTCGCAATCGGCGCTATGATCAACGCGAGGATCAGAGGATTGACGTTGAAATCGAATGCCGCAATCCTTATCTGGTTGACAAAGATGTTCGCGCCCAAGATTATGGCCGCAAGAGAGATCAGGACCTGGAAGATTATCAGGACGGTCGAGGGCTCCTTTCTCCCGACCGCACCATCCTGACCCTCGGCGCATGAACCGTCCGATGTTCTCTCGTCGCCGTTCTTGTTTTTGCCAGATAGTCTACTACAGTAAAGTTCCTTGAGCTCACCCCCGTTTGCCGGATCACCTCCCTTCAAGGTGTACCAAATGTAAACGACATATAGAGGGATGAGGGAAAAGCCCAGCACCTGCTTGAACAGGTTCAATTCGGGTGGCGCGATGGCGGCGAAAGCGGCCAGAGAATAGGCGAATATGAAGAACTTGAGGTCCCTCTTTATCAGCGCGCCGTTGACATGCAGGACATTGGTCTGCCTTCTCTTTCTAAAGATGAAGAGAGAGAGACCGCAAACGAATAGTGCCAGCGTCGCGAGCATGAAAGGGGCGCCAAGAATGGCGCCAACCCCGATCTGGTCTCCGCTCCCCGACTCGTCGGCCAGGAAGAAGATGGCGATGAGTGGTACAACTGTCTCAGGTAGGGCGGTGCCCACCGCTGCGAGCACGCTACCGATTGCGCCCTCGGACAGATTGAAGCGTTTTCCTACCCATTCGACACCATTTGTGAAGAACTCGCATCCGACCAGGATGATTGCGAAGCTCGCCAGGAACAGCAGAGGGTCCATTCGGTTCCCTATGTATCTGAGGTGAGATTATGAATCTTACTGTTCTAGTCGCTGGATAATCGAGCCAGCTCGTTGCTTACCGAGATATTTAGGTAAACCGAAAATATTATTAACAGTCCTTCCTTCCTATCATGTGATGAGCGTCGAATCCGCAGAAGAATACCTTGAGTGCATTTACGATCTTACCAAGAACGGCGACCCGGCAAAGACCAACGATATCGCAACCCGAATGGAAATAGGACCTGGAAGCGTCACCGAGATGATACAGAAGCTCGCTGACAGAGGCTATCTGGATTATCAGAAATATAAGGGTGTGACCCTGACTGATAGAGGGCTCGTCCTCGCAAGAAAGGTCAAGAGGAAACACAGGCTCCTTGAATCCTTCCTGGTGAACTTTCTGGGAATGAACAAAGGGGACAGTCACGAGGAAGCGTGTCGTCTCGAACACACGATTTCGGACGAATCGGAGAAACGATTGTGTCTGATGATGGACAATCCCGAACAATGTCCAGATGGCGAACCAATCCCAAAATGCGAGGACGACTGTGCTCTTTGTGAGAGAGAGCCTTCGATGTCACTCACTCGACTGAGGAAGGGGGAGCATGGGCTCATAACCCATTTGAGATGCGACAAGAGTCCAGAGAAGATCAGGAAGCTGATCTCGATGGGACTAGTGCCCGGACGGAGAGTCGATGTTGAGGAGGAGGCCCCAATCGGAGGTGCCCTTGTGGTCGGGCTTGGCGAAAGCAAGGTGGCCCTCGGGAAAGAGTATGCGTCTCTGGTTCACGTTGGGAACATCACAAATCGGAACGTGAGTCCTCGTCGACAAGGTCGGAGAGAGAAGACACGCCTTTGAGATAGGTGCTCTTGATGAATATCGCCCTTGCCGGTAACCCGAACGTTGGCAAGTCATTGCTTTTCAGCAGAATCACAGGTATCGGCGTCATATCGTCTAACTATCCTGGCACGACAGTGGAGTTCGAGGAAGGAAAGGTCGTCTGGCGTGGAAAAACGTTCACGATCTATGATCTTCCGGGGACCTATTCGCTCTCTGGCACATCTGAGGACGAACTTGTGACTACGAAGCTCTTGTCCGAAAGAATGCCCGACTATGTGGTCGCGGTAGCCGATGCGACCAGGATCGAACAGAGCTTGACTCTGATATTCCAGCTGATCGAACTTGGATACAAGGTAGTTGTCGCACTGAACTTCATGGACGTGGCGCGAAAGCGCTTTAGCATCGATATTGAACGACTCTCGAAAATCCTTCAGGTCCCGATCGTCGGAACCGTCGCGACGACAGGTGAAGGAGTCGATGCGCTCATCGAGGTAATTGACTCGAACAAGGTCGCCCGATCCGATTTTGTGGTCAGGTACGACAGGCATATCGAGTCAGCAATCTCTGATCTGGAGGAGGACGTCTCGGACGCTGAGACCCGCTTTCCGAGAAGAGGCATGGTTTTGAAGTTGCTCGAAGGGAACGAGTTCTTCACCGATTGGTTCTCCGAATCTACCAAACTGAAGGCGGAAGGTGTTAGGGACGCATTTCGTGAGGAACATCTTGAGGAGATCACAGTTCACATAAGCCGGGACAGGTACGGCGAGGCTGGCAAGATAGCATCGGAGGTCATCATTAAACTTGACAGGCCTCGCAGAATGGCGGATAGGATCTCGGAACTGACCCTTGAACCAAGGACGGGCGTGGTGATAATGCTGGTCGTCCTCGGAAGCGTGTTCCTGTCCGTTGTCTATCTGGGGGGATTGTTGGAGACCGCACTGATCGGTGTATATCATTCAGTTGTCGGAAATTCCTTTGACGGCCTTGCTTCCTTCATAGGCGGAAAGATTGGATTGGCGATAGCTAGGGGGATCGACCTCAGCCTGCAAGCGATCCTGTCGATAGTGGTGCCATACATCCTTGTATTCTACATCATCCTCGGCATCCTGGAGGATTCGGGATATCTGCCAAGGGTAGTGACGTTGCTGGACGGAATCATGCACAAGATCGGCTTGCACGGGAGAGCGATAATCCCGATGATCGTCGGCATCGGCTGCAACGTCCCTGCAATACTTGCAACGAGATTGATAGAATCGAGAAGGGAGAGGTTGATCCTTGCCACTGTCACAGTCATGGCCGTCCCTTGTTCCGCCCAGGTGGCGGTCGTTCTAGGGACGGTCGGAAGATTCGCCGGCATCGGCTACGCGGCCGTGATATTCATCGTTCTGTTCCTGATCCTAATAGTCCTCGGCAAACTCCTCCACAGAGTAATGAAATCTGAGCCATCCAGCCTGGTGATCGAGATTCCGGAGCTGTCAATCCCAAGACCGAGGAACGTTCTCTACAAGACCTTCATCAGAGTGAAGGACTTCTTCGTGATAGCCTTCCCGATACTCCTAGCAGGGAGTCTGATCCTTGAACTGCTGGCGCAGTATGGAATTCTCGATCAGATAGTGGGACCGTTCTCCCCGTTCACTGTCGGGTTTCTCGGTCTCCCAGCCGTGATCATCATAGCCCTGATCTTCGGAGTCCTCAGGAAGGAAATGTCTCTGCAGATGCTAGTTCTCCTCTTCGGGACGACGCAACTGTCGACGGTCCTCGCCCCGGATCAGCTTTTTGTCTTCGCGTTGATAATGGCCACGTACATGCCATGTCTAGCAGCATTTGCGGTCATGGCGAGGGAATTCGGACTGAAGGATACTCTCAAAGTGACCGCCGCGTCGATCTTCCTGGCTTTCATGCTTGGCGGGATAGCTCATTTCATTCTGAGCACGGTCTGAACGCGATCTCTTCCCTGTCCCGATCTACGACGTATGGAGTTCCCTCAGTCTGAATGAAGCCTACGTATCCGATTATCTTCATGTCAACCTCTGTGTCCAGCCTATCGTGGATTTCGATATCCAGCAATTCGCATCGAACAATCTCGAATCCTTAAATAGAGGTTCATGGGGGTTCGACTATACGTGAGCAGCACAAGAGGAGTCCGAAGGGTTTCGAAGAGCAGTCCGACCATCGAAGGAGCAGGGGTCAGACTGAAGCGGGCTTTCGGACCAGCAGAAGTCCATCTACTGGATCCGTTCCTGTTGCTCGATGATTTTCATTCCGGCAACCCAGATGATTACATTGCTGGATTCCCATGGCATCCTCACAGAGGGATGGAGACTGTCACGTATTTGATCCGAGGAGTCGTCGAGCACGAGGACAGCACTGGAAACAAGGGCGTGATCAACTCGGGTGACGTCCAATGGATGACCGCAGGAAGCGGGATACTGCATCATGAGATGCCTAAGGAATACAAGGGACTGATGCAGGGATTCCAACTATGGGTCAATCTTCCCGCCTCTAGGAAGATGATGAGCCCAAGGTACAGGGACGTAAAGAAGGAGCAGATACCGACGTTCTCAGCGAACGGCGACGTCAAAGCAAAGATCATCGCCGGTCAGATCGATGGCGTCAAGGGACCGGTCAAGGATCTCGTCGTCGAGGTCGAGTATCTTGATGTCTCGATACTACCCAACAAGGATTTCAGACACTCCGTGGCAAGAGGGAACAATGCCTTTGCGTACGTTTTCGAAGGTGGAGGATCCTTCGACCAGCAGCATGCGAACAGGGTCAAGGCGGAACATCTGGTCATCTTCACGGATGGCGATGAGGTCAAGGTCAGGGCGGATGAAAGCGGCGTCCGATTTCTGCTAGTTTCGGGGAGGCCGATCGCTGAGCCCGTAGCCTGGGGCGGTCCGATCGTCATGAACACGCAGGAAGAACTCGACGTCGCCTTTGCGGAATTGCAGAAAGGTGAGTTCATCAGAAGCCATTGACGATCGCTGTTGAGAACATTAGGGATCATGACTCGGTTTTTCGGGGGTCCTCTCCTCGAGATACTACATAAATCGCTGCGAATACCATGATCGCTCCTATGACTCCGATCATCCCCAGCTCGTCTCCTAGGATCAATCGACCGAGGACGGTCCCAAAGACAGACTCCGACAGGATGATCGTCGCTGAGACAGTGAGGCTGATCGCACCTAACCCCTTTGCCCACAGCATTGCTGGAATCGACGTACAGAAAATCCCCAGGTAGACCACGGCCGGAAGCGCATTCCAGCTCACGTTCTCGATGTCTCCGAAAAGATATGATATTAATATTATCGGAATTGGATAGATTGCATGGAGCGAAAGCATCCATTGATCGTAGCGAAGCTTTCTAAGCCCTTTTCTCGTCAACGCCCACACGATCGCGCCGGTCGCCGCAGACCCTAGGAGCAATAGGTCACCCGCGAATTCGCCAGACGAGAAAGCCTCTGGACTCCATTGTGTCGTCAGGGTGATGAGTCCGAAGACACCGATCAGGATTCCGAATGCCTTTGCTCCTGTAAATTTCTCGCGGAACAGAAGGGCTGCGAGAGGAGCGACGAAGATGACCGTGCTTCCAATGATAAGCGCTCCCTTCGAGGCGGTGGTCGTCGTCAATCCGACGAATTGAAGTGATATCGACACGAGTCCTATCGCCGATGCCGCCCACACCTCCCAGTGTCTGAAGATTCTCATTGTGAACGTTTTCCGGTAAAGGGTATAGATGAAGGCAATGAGCGCACCAATTGCGATGATCGCGGCTTCGAAGAGGAAAGGGTCGATATCTTCGAGTCCAATCTTGATCGCGACGTAGGATGTGGAGAACATCAAGCTCGACAAGAGTGTCAGAGAGATTGCTTGATTCTTCGTCAGCCTATCATCATCTTTCCGATCATTCACGATTCCCGGTCATAATTCTACACCTTTTTGCCCTTTTGGTTCCATGCATACTCCTGCGAACGCCAGTCCAGATCAAGAATCAACATGACTGAAGGAGAGAGCAATCCCTCACCTTTCTGACCTTGCGAAGACTGGGGAATTCTCCTTCAAATGCACTTCACACTCTGAGGTCCTCGGATTGAGGTCGTGCCAATCAACCGTGTCCATGAGACAGATTCGGGGAGTGCGGTCCTGCGCTATGGGAGCAATATCCTCGTTTTTCACTTCAATGGCGGGACGTGTCTCCCTCAGAGGCCAGACTTTCCTTCGAAAATCCGAACGAGTGATGTCGATGAGATTCTTGACAGGATTCCCAGTTCAACGGACCGATCGATCTAGAACCTGCCCGACCCCAAGAATCGCGAAAGCTCAAGCAAGGAATCTCTTGACCGCCAAACAAAGGCCGACCGAGTAGGACACCGATACGCACGGACCATATTCATCAAAAGCCAGAAAGAGAGTGAATTAAAGATGATGAAAATGGGAAAAATTTCAGAATCATGCTGTCTCAGTGAATGAAGTCTATCCCATCATCCGCCCTTCCTCCGTCCGCTCCGACGGTTGCCCCCAGCTTACCTGTCTGGATACCCAGCCTAGAGGCCATATCAGATGACATGGAATCGATCATGAATTTTGACTTTGCGCCTGTGAGAATCACCAGGACCTGGATCATTCCTTCGCTCGCCGGGTCAATGGAGCAACCCCAGATTATCCTAGCCCTCGGATCTATGCTCTTGCCGACGTACTCCGCAGCCTTCTGCGCATCGGTCACGGTCATGTCGGGTCCGCCGACAACGCGCACCAGAGCGCCCTTCGAGTCTTTAACGTTGATGTCGCCCAGTAGTGGCGAGCTAATGGCTTCTTTGACCGCCTCCTTTGTCGGATCATCAGTGTGCTCCTTGCTTGCCTCTCCCATACCGATGAATGCCACACCGCCTTCGTTCATGAGGGTGAGGATATCCGCGTAGTCCAGATTGACCAGCCCAGGCTTTGTGATGATTTCGGTGAGGCCTTTGATTGTCTGCATCAAGACCTCATCGGCGACCTTGAACGCAGCCTCTATCGGCAGTTTCGGCACGAGTTCCAGCAACTTGTCATTTGGCACGACGATCGTCGTGTCGGTGACGCGTCTAAGTCTGTCAAGGCCAGCGAGTGCGTTCTCCATTCGAATAGTTCCCTCTGCTTTGAAAGGAAGGGTAACGACCCCGATGGTCAGAGCGCGACATTGTTGTTTTGCGATCCGAGCAACATAGTGGGCGGATCCAGTACCTGTCCCACCTCCCATTCCAGCAGTGACGAACACGATGTTTGCGCCGTTGAGGAAGTTGCGAATATCCATGTCGTTCTCTTGTGCGGCTCTCTCGCCAACTTCAGGAATTGCCCCAGCACCCAAACCGCGTGTTGTTGCTCTACCGATCAATATCTTCGAGGCCGATCGTATCGTCAGTAGATGTTTTGCATCGGTGTTGATGCCGCACAGCTGCGCGCCATTAATATCAGCGTCGACACATCGGTTGATGGTGTTACATCCACCGCCACCGCATCCAATGATCTTGACGCTCACATCGAGCTGAGCGGCGATTCTTTTGATCTCCTCATCGTCGGCAGAATTTCCTTGATTTGCATTCACAGAGTCTTGTAAAGGCGATCTCTCTTCATGCGATACGCTCTTGAGAGCTTCTTTGACTAAGGAGTTTGGCATCGTGCATCCCTGGTATGACAATTGTCTGACGAAAGATATATAGTTTGCCCTTATGAAACACGACCCTCCAATCCCATGACAGCTTCGGACTATGAGCTATTCTTGTCTTTGATTGGTTTTTCTCTAGTAAGTTGATTGCTGTCGGGAGATGACACCACTTGCTTTATTCGCTTGTCTTTTCTGCGCAGGAAAATCAATCCTGATGATGTGAGTGTCTCTTGACCGCTTGAACAACATCGACCGGTAGAGAACGTCTAACAGCATCCTCCTCCAGCGTGATGCTCGTAATGCGCGAGTTCAACTCTCTCCCGAACGTATCTCCCGATCAGCAACGAAGCTGGATAGAGGAATTCCTCTTCGTCGAGGGCATGCATTTTCAATTTCCTGGAGAGCTCAACATATCTATCTTTCTTCTCTTTCTTCGCAGCTCTAGCGAGACTATCCAGAGCGAGGACGATTGCCTTGTGCTCATCGAGCATCTTCTTGTATTCAGACTTGAGCTTGCCTGTCATCACGAGCACTTCCTCCATCTCTGGTTCGTACTTGCGAGTCGCGAGTGTTCTTAGCAAACCCAAGGGCGGCAGCGCATATTCTTCTTCCTTCTCGAAATGTGGATGCAGGATCTCTGCGACCTTCCTTGCAGCACTCCCCACCTCACCTCCCGCCTTCATGGCGCTAGCTAATTCCTTATGGAGTTCCTTGTGCTGTACCTTCAGAGACTCGGGGATCTCTATCTTCATGCAACGACCTCTAGGCGAGAATAAGCGAGCCGTCTTCAAATAAAACTATTCCCGAATTTGAAATTCTGGCCTGGGTGAACGGACTAATCAGATAACAGCGGCCACGAAGTATTGCCGATATCATGTCTGCGTAATGTTCCGAGCCAGTCATTCCCAAGAAGTGAGCGGTGATATACTCCTAAGCTTGCCGACCGCACCCAAGATCTCTTTCAAGAAGTAATCTGTCTCCTCTGAAGTACTCATCCTACTGAGGCTGACTCGCAGCGATCCTCTCGCGAATTCCGGCTTCAATCCTATGGCCGTCAGAACATGCGAAGGATCACGGCTCTTCGTAGAGCATGCCGAACCGGTCGAGGTCGCGATGCCGGCCTCATCGAGTTCAAGGACGAGCGACTCACCATCAATGAAATCGAACCGAAAGTGGGCATTGTTGCATAGACGCTTCTCCCTGTGCCCGTTCAGGTACGAGCCCGTAACGTCATTCAGCACTCCATCGATGACCCTTTCCCTCAAGGATCTCATCGTTTCGACGTCATCGCCCATGTTCTCAATCGCGATCTCGACGGCCTTCCCCATCCCGACGATGCCGCTGACGTTCTCAGTAGAGGACCTCAGACCCTTTTCATGCCCGCCTCCATACATAAGAGGACGGATCCTCAGACCATTCCTGACATACAGCGCTCCCACGCCCTTCGGCCCGTGGAATTTGTGGGCGGAAATGGAGAGCATGTCGATGTTGTCGTTATCGACGTTCAGAGGCATCTTCGTGAACGCCTGAACTGCATCTGTATGAAAAGCAGCTCCAGATTCGCGGGCGATCTCACCGATCTTCCTCACCGGCTGCAGAGTCCCGATCTCGTTGTTCGCCGCAATTATTGTGACGAGGATCGTGTCGCGATCCATCGCCTCCTTCAGCGCTGTTACCGACACGAGACCGTCCTCGTTCACTGGGAGATATGTGACTCTGAACCCCTGACTCTCGAGGAACTGGCATGTGTGTAGTACGGCATGATGCTCGATCGTCGATGTGATGATGTGATTCCCTTTGTCCCTGTTGGCGTAGGCGAAACCCTGTATGGCGATGTTGTCCGACTCCGTCCCGCCGGACGTGAAGACGATCTCGTCCCTGTGCGCGCCCATCGCATTGGCGACTCTTTCCCTTGCCGCCTGGACGGCGGCATACGCCTCCTTGCCGAATTGATGCAGGCTAGAGGCGTTTCCGTATCTCTCTCCGAAGAACGGCAACATGGCCTCCAGCACTTGAGGATCGACCCGCGTTGTCGCGCTGTTGTCGAAGTAGACCTTCATCATCCCATCATACCTCTTCTAATTCCTAAAGGAGTCTCTTCTGCGTGGATATGCAGAGGGCACTATTAGGCTGGAATGGAGAGCGTCTCGTGTCTATTAAGATTTACTATCGTTAATACTCAGATGCATATGGAAACCATCGTCGGGCAGACGATGAATCGGTTGACTCTAAGGAAAACTGCTGGCTGAATAATAAGCGACCCAGCGATTAACTATCGTGAAACATTTATACCCGAACCTTTCATCAAGGTCTGTTCCACCAATAGACAAACCTCCATATCAGAGGAGAACAATCGGCGGATTGTGGGAGAAAGGACTATGAACGAGGATGAGACGGTCGAGATGTATGGCAAGATGCGGATAGCGCTGGATATCATTACCGAATGTGAGGAATTCGCAGCGATCATACCAGAAGTCAGAACAAACCTCGTCTACACGAGAAAAGACCCGAAGGACAAGATGGATGTGCTCGCTGTCGACGGGAGGATAACTGTCGTCGACGGCAAACCGCATGCCTCGGGTCCTGCGAGGTTCGGGGCATCGAGCCACATGGCACGATTTCTGATCGGCATTCATAGTGAATTCCCATCCGTGCGGGCGGGCATCGACTTCGCCAACGACCCGCAGCTGACCAGATTCTTGGAAGAATACTGTCTCAAGAAAGGCTGGTCATTGATCGGCATCGACCGGTCTAAAGAGCCTGAGGAGATCAAGGACCAAGAAGGTCTATCTGTGCCCTGGAAGGCGAAGGAGGTCGCGAAGATCGCGGGAAGGAAAATGCCGAAGATCGCTTACGAGTCTGGGGCCATAGGGAAGGAGCCTGTCTCGGCCCTCTTGGGCGAGGATCCAGTTGAGATTGCCAGAGAGATTTGCGATCTAGCGAAGGCGTACAGAGCTTACGTCAGCCCGCCAGCCAAGGTAGGGAAGATCGGGAAGGAGGTCTTCGAATCGTTCTTGTTGAACAGGCTTGGAAAACCGAACGAAAAGGTCGTGGTTCCCCCATTGACCGGCGTCGATGCCGCTGTCATCGACATAGGCAATGACAACGTGCTTGTCATCGCTGAGGATCCGATATTCGCAATTCCCGGATTCCCGCTCGATTTCTTCGGATGGGCGACCGTTCACATAGGCGCCAGTGACATTGCCGTGATGGGAGTGGCCCCGCAGTTCATGACCTATTCCCTGCTCATGCCTCCCGGTACTGGTGATGATGATCTGAGGACCATCGTCGATGCGATCCACAACGCAGCCGACGGGCTCGGAATATCGATCGTCGGGGGTCACACTGGATACTATCCAGGTCTGCCTAGTCCTATGATCGGCGGCGTGACCGTATTCTCAATCGTAAACAAGGAAAGTTATGTCACCCCGACCGGAGCTCGTCCAGGCGACAATGTCATCTTGACAAAGGGTCCGGCCATCGAGACCGCAGGTGCCCTGGCCGTTATGCGGCGGGACGAACTCCTTGGCAGATATGATGCGAAGCTCGTCGAAAAGGCAGTGAATCTCTCCAATCAGATGAGCGTGGTCAAGGATGCTCTACTGGCAATGGAAGCTGGAGGTGTGACTTCAATGCACGATGCCACCGAGGGAGGCGTCATCGGCGGCCTGTACGAGATAGCTAACGCAAGCAATGTTGGTATGGAAATCGACGAATCGAAGTTCGTGTACCCCGACGAGGTCAGGATGGTCTGCGAGCACTTTGGCATCGATCCAGTCGCGACGATAGCGGAAGGTTCGCTTTTGATAACAGCCCGTCCGTCGCATTCGAAGGCGATAATCAAGAGGCTGAACGAAGAAGGAATTGAGGCCTCTGTGATAGGGCGGATCACAAATAAGAAAGAGACCAGAAAGATGAAGAGAAGAGATGGTAGTGTCGTGGACCTTAGCATTCCCGATCAGGACCCGTTTTGGCCTGTGTTCTTCGAAAGCCTTGGCAAAATGGCTGGCAGAAAGAGTTAGACTCTTACTGGCGGCCAGTCTTACGTTTCATTCCTAAACGAATAATTTGTGGCGTAGAGATTAAGTATTGTAACAATCGTTACGCCGAAAAGCAACTGCAATGGACCAAGAACGAGTTCAATGACAAAGGTCCGCAACAGGATGACGAACTACTGGGATGAGGAACACATGAAGAGAAGTTACGAGGAGATAAACTCGAAAATCAAGAAGGGCGACGCCGTGGTGCTGACAGCCGAAGAGATCATAGACGTCGTCCAAAGCCAGGGAGTCGAGAAAGCCGCGAAAGAAGTGGATGTTGTGACAACTGGAACGTTCGGCGCCATGTGTTCCTCGGGAGCCTTCCTCAACTTCGGTCATGCCGAGCCGCCGATAAAGATGCAGAGGGTCTGGCTCAATGAAGTCCCTGCCTACGCGGGGCTTGCGGCCGTCGACGCGTACATTGGGGCGACCGAGGTCCGGGAGAACGGGAAGATCGACTACGGCGGAGCGCAGGTGATCGAGGAGCTCATCGCGGGAAGACCAGTGAGGCTGAGCGCTACCGCCTACGGCACCGATTGCTATCCGCGAAAGGACATCGAGAGCTATATCTCGCTGAAGACGATCAACCAGGCATATCTGTTCAATCCCAGGAACATGTACCAGAACTACGCGGTCGCGACGAACTCTTCCGATAGGACACTCTTCACCTACATGGGAAAGCTGCTGCCGAACTATGGGAACGCAACGTACAGCAGCGCTGGGCAGCTGTCCCCGCTCCTGAACGACCCGACCCTGAGGACGATAGGCATAGGGACTAGGATATTTCTCGGCGGGACGCAGGGATACGTGGCCTGGGAGGGGACGCAATACAGGACGGATGTCCCCGTCGAGAACGGCGTGCCCACCGGCGCCTGCAGGGCGCTGGCGGTGATCGGGGACATGAAGAAGATGTCTACAGATTATGTCAGAGGTCTGTACTTCCACAAGTATGGAACGTCGCTCGGCGTCGGCATCGGCGTTCCGATCCCGATACTGGATGACGAGCTGATGAAAAGCGTTTCGATAAGCGACGATAAGATACTCGCACCGCTGTACGACTACTCGGTCGAATCCAGAGCAAGAAAGCCGCTGACGAAGATCACATACGCTCAGCTTAGGAGCGGGTCGATCAAGCTGCACGGGAAGAGTGTCAAGACCTCCTCCCTCTCGAGCTATCGGAAGGCAAGGGACATAGCCGAGAAGTTGAAAAGATGGATCGAGGAAGGGGAGTTCTTTCTCACGCAGCCCGTTGCGACATTCCCGGAGAGCCAGACCTTCAAACCGCTGGACCTCCGTTCGCAAGAGGAGGTGTAAGAATGCTCCAAAGAAAGTACCTGCTGACCTTCACTTCGGACATCGTGAACGAACCTATCACGTACAAGATAGTGAAGAGCTTCGACCTGCTAGTCAACATACTGAAGGCCGACGTGGGCGATCGTGGAGGCAGGCTCCTGATCTCAGTGGAAGGCAGCGGAGAACAGATCGAGAAAGCGGTCCAATATCTTGTGAACGCCAAGGTCCAGGTCAAGGAACTCAACGAGTACGTTAAGAAGGACGATGAGCGATGCACAGATTGCGGCATGTGCCTGTCGATATGCCCCGTCGACGCATTTGAGATCGATCGAATTTCCTGGAAGATCTCGTTCAATGCGAATAGATGCATAGCATGTGGCATGTGCGTTGACGCATGCCCCCCTCAGGCGATCAAGATCGGTGATCTCTGATCGACGACCGAACAGTGGGCATTCGAACCCAGATCATTGAGGCGGCCTCCGACCAAGGAGATCCGCTTGTCATACCGTTTCACGACGATTGACGATCTGGTGGTAATGACGAGGCCGGGGCCCATTGTCGTTCGAGGACGGGAGGGAAATCCCCTGAAAGGAATCGGGATGGGGGTTTTTCGTTCTTCCCCTATTCATCACCCGTGCGATCCTTCTCCGATCTCCTCTGACGGTCTTATCGACCTGAAACTGAAGAACAACGAAATGTCGTAGATTATTTTCACCACGCCAGCGATAATGAACGTATAGCTTAGAATAGGACTGTCGTTCAGCAAGACGCCAGTGAACAATAGTGCTGCTGACTGACCGATCGTCCTGGCAATACCGGTTATGCCAGCGGCCGCGGAGCGCTCGTCCTCGCTTACCACTGCGATTACGTACGACTGCCTGGTCGGCACGTCCATCTGGGATATGCTGAACCGTATCAGCAGAAGGGCAAGCGCAGAGCCGAAATCTGGCATCAGAGGAATCAGGATAAGTAGCACATTGGAGGGCAGGTGCGTGAAGACCATGGTCCTGATGAGCCCTATCTTCTCCGCTATCCTGACCGCAGCCAACGCTGACACACCCGCCAATAAGTTCGCGAAGAAGAAAATGGTCCCGAGCATACCTGGTTCCGTGCCAAACCTCACGAAGAACCAATAGGCCATGATGCTCTGGACGATGAAACCTCCACCGAAGGCATCCAGGGAGAATAGGGCCGAGAGCTTGAGCACGACCTTCTTGGAACGATGAAGGCCGAGGAGGCTCTTTGCGTTCCAATCGGCCTTCGATCGGTCGATCTCGACCTTCGTGGACAATCTGGAGAATAGAATCACCAGTACCACGCCGAAGATCGCATAGCCGATCACTACCGAACGGTAGCTCTCGAGCGGGCTAGCGCCCCCATATTGCATGACCTGCGCAATCCATCCTCCGGTCATTGCTCCGGAGGCGGTGGCGAACGACCCGAGCATATTGTACCACGCGAACACTCTGGTGCGCTTCCTGTCTGATACGATATGCGAGAGCGATGACTGTTCGATCGACAGGAATGGGCCGACCTCGTTCCCCGATGGACTTATCACCCCGATTATCGCAGCGATCAACAGGACGACGAAATCTCTAGTCAGCGCGAATATCACTCCGGCGAAAAGCATCAGTATCGCGCCGATGATGAGCATCCTCTTCCTGCCGGTCCTGTCCGCTCTGGTCGTGATGAGCAGAGAGATGACAGTGTCGCCGACCAGAGTCAGGGCCAGGAGAAGCCCTACCTGAAATCCGTTCAATCCTATCTGCTCAAGGTACAAGACTAGGACGATCGAAAGGAAACCATACGCGAAGAGACGCACGATCCTGGTCATGAAAAGCAGCGTTCCGTCTCTGCTCAGATTCAGCCGTTCTCTCTTCTCACGCTGCTTCACGTTCATGACCATCCTTCACCTCTGAAGGGTTCTGGACGAGTCGAGCCAATCATTCATTTGAACGCGCCATCGGTCTTCCCTTGTCGAACCATTTCCAGGCAATAAGCATATAATGCGTCGTACAAGACGAACTCTGCCGTCAGTATCTCGTGGTCGTTCTTCAGACCGAGATACCTGAACCCCTCTGCTAGTGCATTCAGACCTGCGCTCTCCGGCTGCGAGTGCAGCGTATTGTCCGTGTCCGCACCGTTGACGATCTTGGCCAAGAGCAATAGGGCAGGATCGTCTCTCAATCCGTACCTCATGATGAAGGCATCGAAACTGCATTCCCTGCCATGATGGCCGAGTTCGACGCCCTCGACATCGAATGGAGTGGCGCCTTCCTTTCTCGCTATCTCGGTCACCTTATCGGCCGGCACGAAAAGGAACTCCGCGTGCTTATCTATGAACTTCTCGATCAGCCATGGACAGGCGACTCTGTCGACCTTTACCCGTTCGCGGGTCACCCATTTCATCAGTCCCGACCTCAATCAGTGAATGAGAAGACCGCATCCTTAATGCTTCCATCCTTGGAGGAGTGACCAATGTCGGTCATGATGCAAGCCTGGATCTTAGATCCGCCTCATAGACAACCCTTTCCTCCTAAATCGATTTGTGCTTCAGGATCTGGATTAGATGAGAAAGATCTTAGACAAAGGGATTCGGTCAGGTTCAATCTCGTATCAATGAGATATTCAAACAGAAGAATAGGTCAAAAAAATGGAATAAAGAAAAGATTACTCGTGCACTTTAATGCACAAGTAGCTTAGTATCGGCTTCGCCTTGCTGGGCGGTGCTTCTCATAGCAATCGCGGCAATAGACTGGTCTGCCCTCGGTCGG
>Ga0315274_10005769_pt1 | contig 18101 bp, 20 predicted proteins | sample YL17G02_20_MG_FD_203700 | JGI IMG/M metagenome (GOLD analysis project Ga0315274, IMG submission 203700) | Sediment microbial communities from Yellowstone Lake, YNP, Wyoming, USA - YL17G02_20 | ecosystem: Environmental > Aquatic > Freshwater > Lake > Sediment | place: USA: Wyoming | collected...
CGAATTCTTCACGCGTGGGTCGTTTTATCAGTTTTATGAGGCGGCTCACGGATTCGAATCTTCCGGACAATTTAAGGTCTGACCTCCGGTTTCCCTGGATACGTGTGGGTATCTTGAATACGTGTAAAACTGTGACTGGCTTGGGTATCTTTTAACTTTATGGTTGCTCAACCCTAGTCTGGTTTTTCGTTATGTAGTGCATTCTTGACTCTGAAGTGATAGTCTTCGTGCCATTATCTTTCCCAGGGGTAGCGACACCAACCTTGCACCAGGTTCACCATCGTCCTGTAAGGGTTTGTCCGGAACCACTGAGGACGGCTACTGGTTGGCCCGCTCGGGGTGGTTTGGTTTACTTGGGTTGGTCATTAGTACGCGCCTGTCTTATTGCGTAGGTGAAGCTTCACTGTCCGGAAATTCGGTGGCTGATGGGATGGCGGGGAACATTCTTTAATTCGGCAGGTATCTGCTGAGGAAGGTGTTTGACTTTGATCGTGTTTGCTGCGTCTAGCGATGATGCGGCGAGCAGCAATATCGCGTCGAGAATGGCTTCCATCTATGGTTTTGAGGCGGTGTCCGGTGAGAGTGATGCGGGAGGGACATCCTCGGTCACTAGGGCGCGCTTGGAGGGAAGAGAGATGAGTCTTGTGACCGTGGGAGGTGAGCTTGTCTATCTTCAGGATCACCCCCTGTTTAGAGATGCAGATCTAGTGGTCTTCCTGAGCAGGCATCAGAGCAGGAGCGGGTTGCCGATTCTCTCGGTACACGTGCCGGGGAACCTATCTCACGCGGACTTCGGAGGTGTCTCGCACCTGGTCTCGATTGCTCCTGCAAACGCTATGAGGGCAGCCCTGCTTGAGCTGGAGAGACAGAGGACATTACTCGGACTGGACGGCTTCAGGGTCTACTACGAGGGGACGCATCATGGGCCTAGCCTGAATGTACCAACCATTTTCGTGGAAATCGGCAGCAGTGAGAGGGAGTGGGTCATCCGAGAGGCTGGCGAGGCTGCGGCACACGCGGCAATGTCGGCGGCCCTGAATATGGACAGGGTTGAAGCTGCCATTGGTATCGGCGGCTCCCATTGCAATAGTAGGTTTACTGGCCACGGCTTGAAGAGCCCTATAGCCTTTGGGCATATTGTACCCTCATACGCATTTGGGGAGCTGTCTGCGGCAACCGTGTCACAACTCGTCGAGAGAACGTTGGAGGAGAACCCAACCATCATCCTGGATTGGAAGGGGATTGATGGGAGACAGAGGAGTGGCATGATGAGCCTCCTTGACGGCCTTGACTACCAGGTACACCGATTGGCCGAGTACTGAACTGACGCGGGATGCACCGTTGGCTCGCAAAGCTTTTCAGAGGCGTAGCGGTTAGGGGACATTAATACTAGGCAGGACTGGTCAATGTCGTTTCCCACGTTGAAGAATAGGGACTTCCTCAAGGTTTCAGACCTCAGCAGAGAGGAGCTCATGGAGATCCTTGACCTCGCTCTTGAACTTAAGAAGGCGAAGGTTCCGGCAACTAGAAAGAGGGTCCTGGAAGGAAAGACTCTGGCCATGCTCTTCGCCAAGACCAGCACGAGGACCAGAACCTCCTTCGAGGTGGCTATGACTCAGCTCGGTGGCCACGCCATCGACTTGAACTGGAACGAGACCAACTTCACGAAAGGGGACTTGAAAGACGAAGCGAAGGTCCTCGGCCTTTACTGCGATGCGGTAATGACGCGTGTTCCTTCGCGTCAGCAGAATCTTGAATTAGCTGCGGGATGCGAGAAGCCAGTCATCAACGGGATGGATAATCTCCACCACCCCTGCCAGACCCTCGCAGATCTGATGACGATCCTGGAGGAGAAGGAGAAGTTCGAAGGACTAAAGATAGGCTGGGTAGGCGATGGCACAAACGTCTGCAACGGCCTTATCGAGGCCGCAGAGATGCTTGACATGAAGATGGCGGTAGCTTGCCCTGGAGGCTATGATCCCAAAATCAGAGGCAAGGCAGCCATTATGCGCGAGCCGAGAGAAGCGGCCCGACTCGCGGACGTCCTAGTCACTGACACATGGATCTCACTCGGATTCGAGAAAGAGAAGGAGACGAGACTCAACGTCTTCACGGCCTACCAGCTAAACTCCAACCTCCTCAAATACGCGAAGGAGGACTGCATCATCCTCCACTGCCTACCAGCGACTCGAGGCTACGAGATTACCAGCGAAGTCATGGACTCTCCGCGCAGCCGTATCTTCGAGGAGGCTGAGAACAGGCTACATACGGAGAAGGCTCTCCTCCTGAAACTCATAGGCGACGAATAACCGCAGATTACTCACCAAAGAAGCGCATGGTGGCCGTTTCACAGTGGAATGGGAGGCAGCTGGGATTCGGCTTCGTTCACTCCAATATCTTGTCGACCAGATAGTCAGGCTTGAAGGGCATGAGGTCATCGTAGGTCTGGCCAATCCCGAGGTATATTGTTGGCCGCTTGGTTACGTGGGCTATGGATATTGCGGCCCCACCCTTCGCGTCGGCGTCAACCTTCGTTAGGATGGATGCGTCGATTCTGATCTGCTTGCTGAACTGCTCCGCTTGTGAGACAGCGTCGTTACCAGTCAAAGCGTCCCCAATGTATACCACTAAGTCGGGTTTAGCCACTCGCACAATCTTCTCCATCTCGTCCATCAGGTTCTTGTTGGTCTGCATCCTCCCGGCGGTGTCTATGAGAACCACATTAGTCCCGTGGCTTCGGGCGCTGCTTATCGCGTCGTAGGCAACTGCAGCGGCGTCGGAGCCGTACTTGTGGTGGATGAGGCGTATGCCCAGACGTTTAGCGTGTCCGTCAAGCTGTTCTATTGAGCCCGCACGGTATGTGTCCGCCGCGGCGAGGATGACTGAGAAGCCCTTCTTGAGCAGGAGGTTTGCGACTTTGGCTATGGTCGTGGTCTTGCCTGTCCCGTTTACACCCAGGAAGACCACGATCAAGGGCTCCTTTTTGGAGCGTTTCTCACGGGCCAAGTCGAGAAGGTCAACCTGCTTTTCAGGCGTCAGAACCTTGCAGAGGGCGTCCCTAAGGGCTTTGTCCACCATCCCTCTCTTGTCCTCTGTCCGGCCGATCTTGGTGCCTAGAAGCTCGTTTCTCACGTCCTCACAAATCGCTTCGGCTACATCTAGGCCCACATCGTTGGCGAGAAGCGTCATCTGAAAGTCTTGGAGGATCGGGTCGAGGCCCTCTTCAGTTAACTCGGTTTTAGTAATGACACCCTTGATCTTGTTGAGGCTGTTCCTGAGCCCCTCGAACATTTCACGTTCCTTCGGGCGTTTTCTTCGAGAGTCTCTGCAACTCCTGTCTAGCCTTGCCGATGGAGACAGCGACGCGCTCGAGTTCCTGGCCTAGAGACACCCCTACCTTCCTCAGCTCCTCTATGCGTGCCTGATAGCCTTCCACGGACTCTTTGAAGTTCTTCTCCACGGCTACGTCGGCGCCAATCCCCACGATAAGCTTCTCAACGTCCGCCACCTTTGCCCGTACGTATGAGCCGCCACCGATTGGGACAAGGACCTCAGCTCCAGTGGCCTCATTACCCAGGTTCCTGACAGTTGACATGGCAACCTGCAACTCTGCTACGGCGGCCTCCACATAGCTTATCCGCTGCTGAAGGGACTGAGCGAGATTCTCTAGGTACTGGACCTCAACGAGTAGTCTTGTCACTGGATCTGCAAGCTTCGCCATCGAGTCACACCTCACTTAGCTGCTGTGTCACAAAGTCAGTGCTTTGCTCGGGTGAGATCTCTTGGATAGAGTCGATTCGTATTTGTGTCCGAATCACTCTGTGATGGCTCCCAAATTCCGCATAAACCTTTTCGCTTGCCCCCTCTGGTGTAACCGCCCGGATCTCCTTTGAAAACTCTGACCTGTAGTTAGGCTTGGTTATTCTTCCTTTGACGTTGTAGATCTTTACGCTCAATTATACTCACCTTACTTACCATCGTTAGTGGAGACGGATAGGCTCCCACTACCCACCAGCGCCTCACATAACCGACGGTATGAGAACCGCGCGCTGAAAGGTGGCAGAATTTTGCCTAACCCTGTAGCTCAAATGGAAGAATGCACCGCCGTAATTAAGTTTGCTCTGGATAGGGCTGAGATGGTACTCGTTCCGGGCTCATTAGAGATCGTCTTCATGTCAAATATCACTAGGGTTACTGAGACCAATCGTCTCTGTCCATGGACCTAATAGTTAAATCGGGACTGATTCATGGTACTGGCCATATAACACAAGGCGGTAAGTCAATCCGATTTGAAGGTAGTCTTGATGTCTGCCTCTGAAAGAGACCTATTGATGATCCCGGGCCCATCGCAGGTGGATCCATCTGTAATGAGGGCCATGATGAAGACAACGGAGTCCCATATGAGTGAACCCTTCGGCCTGCGCTACCGGAGCGTTCTTGACAAGCTCAAGAAAATCTTCGCCGCGGAGGGCGAGGCTTTCGCTCTGGCTGGGAGTGGCACTCTCGCCCAAGAGATTGCCTTGGCCAATTTGGTACAGCCGGGTGACAAGGTCCTGAATCTCGTCACGGGTTTCTTCAGTGGACGATTCGTTGACATAGCCAAGGCACTTGGTTGTGAGGCACACCCGCTCAACGTTGCATGGGGGAAGGCGATCAAACCTGAGGATGTTGAACAGAGGCTGGCCTCCGCCAGCTTCAAGGTAGTGACCTGCGCTCACGTTGAGACTAGTACAGGTGTCGCCATACCACTCAGAGAGATAGGTCGAGTGGTAAAGGCGAGTGGGGCAAGCTTCGTAGTGGACACGGTTGCGTCACTAGGAGGAATGGAAGTTAAGACCGATGAATGGGAGATCGATGCCAACTGCACCTGTTCGCAGAAATGCGTCGGAGTGCCACCTGGGCTTGCCATGATAGGTCTATCCAGAGAAGGGCTCAGGAAAGTCGAGGAGCGTGAGGAGCCCGTGCCCACCGTCTACGGAGACCTGAGGGGCTGGCTCACCCTCGTCAGGAATCCGGCGAAAGGATACTATGCCACGCAGCCTGTCAATCTAATCTATGCCTTGGACGCTGCGCTGGACATTGTACTTGCTGAGGGCCTCAATGCACGCTTCAGAAGGCATAAGACCATCGCTGATGCCTGTCGCTCGGCCATGACTGCTATGGGACTGAGACTAGCTGCCGAGAAGGGCTACGCAGCGGACACTGTGACCAGCGTCTACTACCCTAAGGGAATAGATGATGGTGCATTTCGTGCAGAGGTCTCTCGGAACCACGTGTCCATAGCCAGGGGCTTCGGAGAGTTGGAGGGACAGATCTTCAGGGTTGGCCACATGGGGAACGTCAACTGCAACGACATAATAGCCACGGTCTCAGCCATCGAGCGAAGCCTGAAGAAATTCGGTCACACCTTCGAATTCGGGGTCGGCTGCAAGGCGGCGATGGAGACCCTCGAAAGCTCAAGTTAAACCTGTGATAAGTGTCACAGTCGCAGAGCACTCAGAGGCTTCTTTCTTTGAGAGTACTTGACGAATTCTCAAAAAGGTTCGATATTATCATGAGTTCGGGCCCAGCCGTCAAGCTCCCGACAACAACGCCCGAGTCGTTACATAGCATGCCTGCCCCCACGAATGGGCTTCCCCTGTTCACTGTACCAGAGTCAACCTGTACCTTTAGGAGGCTGGCTATCAACTCCGCCTCCTCATCAGATCGTTCAGGATGAACCAGTGCAGCCTTGTTGTTAGCTGAGGCGAGGCTGCCGACGTAGGGCAGACCGGCTATACGTCCTGCCGCGACTTCTACCCCCAAAGTGTCTCTGATAGCGCGCACCACCTCTTTTTCTCTGTATAGAGGCTCTGCGACGAGAGCGCCATGGTCGTTTGCCAGGATGAGATTTCCCAAGGCGTTTCGCCGGCTCTCGACTTGCACCACGTTTCCTACAATTGTTGAGAATGTCTTCATCTCTTCTTCTCCCACAATGTCTGGGAGGACCATGCCGTTGGAGTTAGCTGCGGCGTAGACGCCTAGAAGTATTGTGCCGGAAAAACTCGACCTGACTAAGGGGGCGTTTAGTGTTTTCTCAAGCATTTTGGCCTTTAAGTCAGAAATCATTGGGGGCGCGAGTATGTAGCGGTTAGTTGCTAGGGCGTAGATTCCGACGTTTGGGCTTCCTTGAAAGCTGAGCCAGGAGATGGTCAAGTAGATTCCTTAGTGCTTTCTCCCTTAGCAACCAAGTAGACCGTGACTCTGCCGTCCTTGGATTTCGTCGCTCGTACTCTCAAGTGACGTGGCGAGCCTCCTACTCCCCTCTTCCAGACCTCTTCGTTTACTTCTTTGCTGATGGCTACGTCCTCAGTCTTCATGTGCCTTGTTATGAACGATCGGAGGACGCGTATGACGCTTGGCATCCTGTTCCGGACTGAGCAGGTATGCGCCCTAGTGAGTGGAACATTGAAGACTTTTTCTTCGATTATGTTCTCATCTTTCTTGCTCATTGTTCAGTGCTCCTCTAGACTTTGATTCTGCTTTGGCGCCAGTTTCTCCGATGTTTGTTGGTCCTAGTCTTTCCCTTGGTCTTGGCTATTACCCACGCGGGCACCGCGCGGCTACGTCTGTTCATTCTAGCTAGTCGTATCTTCTTGGCCGGGGGTTTGATTCTAGCCATAATTCGTCATCACACACTTCTTATATTGATTCCGCGTCGCGGTGTCTGAAGATTGGACAATAGCTCCTTCAGCTGCGCATCAGTTATGGGCAGCTTGAGGCGTCCTCCCTGAGCAGCCTGGATCAGCTGTAATTCCAGTTGGTCCACAAATTCGGGCTTTACAAGCCTTATTCTGCCTAGCCTGTCCCGTGCCTCAGAGGTTAGGATTTGTCTCAGGATAGCCTGTTTCTCCTGTTGGACTTGGACCTGTTGTCGAGCCTGGGTCTGCTCATCGACCAGTTGGCGACGTAGCTCCTGCATCCTCTTCCTGCGGAGATCGTCCAAGTCGGAGTCAGAACTCAAGACGTTCACGCATCGGTTTCAACTATTTCTCTTCGTCGGCGTTCTCTTTCCTCATCGACCTATCGATCTCGCCGGCGATGGTGTCAAGGAGGCTTTGGCCTGATTTTGTTATTGCCCTGCCTTTCCGCTCGACAGTCTTAACCAAGCCAGCCTTTTCAAGCTGCTCTAGTGGACGCCTAACGGCGAAGCCGCCTCCTTCAGTCTTGTGCTTTCCAACGTCCCCTTTCTTGGTTAGGCCTCCGTACTGTTCGCGGAGGTGCTCTACACCTATTGGGCCGTGCATGTAGACCTTCCTCAGCAGGGACGCACATCTGATGTACCAGAAGTAGGGGCTCTTCGGTGGCTCCTCCTTGTGCGAGCTCGTTTTGGCGTGAGTCATCTGTGGCGGAGGCTCGATCTCCTGGTAATTCTCCCTGAGGCGCTGAGCTGTCTGGTTGATCAAGAGGTCAGCTGGCACATCATAAGCAGTTGGCAACTAGTCGGTCACACTCTCGTTAGGGCACGCTCTAAACCCTACAGGCCCCATATAAACTCACCCGGTATTGTTCCCGATGGGCAGTTCACACTAGTCCTTTCGGGCTCGGAATGCAGTTTCTGCAATGTTTCCGGCCAGATAAATATGCTTCGGTTATCGGTTTTCTGAGAAACGTTTGTGACGTGAAGGGGCTCCAGAAGAACGGGTATTCTCTGCGGACTGCGCTCTTGCCATGCATTCGTGGCTAAGCTAGGAGAGTCTGTGTTCTGTTCCTAGGCCTAGGGATGCAGCGAGCGCGCATTAGTATACGACACCGTCGGGTTCTAGATTTTATCCTCATCAACCATGTTTCCCGTTTTCCACTCCCTTCCCGAAGGCTTGTATAGTAGGAAGCTCCTGCCCCTGACATCTGCTACCTCGGACTCTGTCTCGGCTGCGAGGAGGCGTGCAATTTCTTCTACTGCCTGAGGGACCGAGCGCTGAAGCCTGATTTTAACGACTTCCCTGCTCTCTAGCTGTTTCCGCGCCTGCTCCGTCATATCGGGTGTTATTCCATTCTTTCCGACCCAGAGGGTTGGCTTTTCTGTGCTGAATTCCTGTCTAATCCGTATCAAAACGTGCTTTCTCATCATCTTACCGATGGCCTCCCAACGGCATTCTCCTCTGAGCGCCGCATTCGAAGCAAGTGACGACCATGTGGGATTCTCTGCGTTGCTGCAGGCGGACTCGTGCGTTTACTCCTGGGATGCTGAGGTTCTTGCATCTACGGCAGATGAGCCTTCTGAACTGTGGTGAGAGGCTGATCTTGTACCTCATACCGAGCCTTCGCGCTAGTTGGAAGTAATGCTGGGATCTTGTTCGATCAGTCCTCAGCGTCTTCATAGAGATGTCCAAGAGAATGTCCATCCGCTCTGAAGCAATTTCCTTGTTTCTTTTCCTAGTCCTTACGTGGCGATTCAGGGGCTCGGTTGCCTCAGCGTTGGATAACCTGCGTTGCATGATATAGTTTTCCTCAAGCTCAAGGACGAGAGCATCAGTCTGGGACAATATAGCGCTCGCGCTAATGGGAGACGCGCGCCCCTGGGCAACGGGCGTCGTGAGGTTAGTGCTCGTCTCTAGATATTTGGCCTTTCAGGCTGAGACCTCTCCCAGGCTCCTCATTTGTGCCCTTCCTTAGGTATGGTAAGGTAAGCTGCTTGTTCCTCTGCTTATTGACAGCTATCTTGTCGGGCTGTAGATAGCCCTGTATATTCTCATAGTCTTTGTCTCGGATCGTGACTATCCGGTTGAGGAATACTGAGACATAGCTTCCGTTCACAAGCGTGGGTGTCACGCTCTCAAGCTTTCTTTTGGAGATCTCGACGTATTTTGGGTCTATGTCTATGCCTATGTATGATCGTCCCAGCCTCTTAGCCGCTATAGCGGTTGTCCCCGTTCCTACAAACGGGTCAAGTACTATGTCCCCCTCATCTGTGGTCATCAAAACCAGTCGCTCGATCAGAGGCTCAGGAAGTTGGCATGGGTGCTCGTCCCTTCTTAGGCCATGCCTGATCCGGTGTATGTCCATCCAGACGTCGCTCACCAGGGTCCCAAAGGGATGCATTTGGTCCTTCTTCCCGCCGTAGTCCTTGAGAAATGCTCCACATTCTCGACATCTAGCATGAGGTGACCTGATATCGTAGAACCTGAAATCTTCAGATTTAACGTACCATAGGATGCCATAGTGGTTCGGGAGAAGGGTCCTCCCCAAGGGGACTCCCATGGCGTCCCAAGCAATCCAGTGCCTAAAGTAGGCCTCCTCGTTCAGGTACGAGGCGAAGAATGTGAGCCACCTCGGTATGTTATGGATGAAGACCGAGCCAGTGGGCTTGGTGATTCGCACCAACTCATGAACCCAGCCTCGGCACCATGCAAGGTATTCCTGCGCCTCTCTGTCGTCCTCATAGTAGTCGTAGGTCTTCCGGAGGTTGAAGGGCGGATCCGCGAACGTTATGTCAACTGAGCCACTCTGGATCTGCCGCATCACTTCCGTCGCGTCTCCTTCAATGATGCGGTCGACGAACTCGGATAGATCCTTTAGACGCCCTTTACGGGGCTGTTTCGGAGACATTCTCGGATCTACTCATCATCTTCTGTCTCCTTAAGAGTTGCCTGCTTGTACTAGGATCATCATATTGTTTCTCGTCCGACGCGCTCTATCCTCTAGGTAGCTGGCCTGTTTCTGTTGAGACAGTGCGAGGTTCCTGGTCGGGGATATGTTTTTGCCCCTGCGGGATGAGTCGGTTGTATGCTAGGAATCATCATGGCCGAGTCAGCCCTAGAGCCTGTCCCGAGAAGCTTATGGAGCCATCCGGCCGTCTCGAAGCATGCGAGGCTACTCGGTAAGGGCCCTGGGCAAACTCTCCTAGATCGTTCCTATCATCACTCAGCCATGCTGAGGTTGGACGAAGCCGGTAAGAGGGGCCGGCCAGACATAGTCCATCTGTGTCTCCTCAGCGCTCTCGGTACGCCGCTCAACAGCGCAGACCTACTTCAAATGTTGGTTCACACTCGCGAGGACAAAGTCATCTCCTTCAGCCCAGAGACCAGGTTGCCCAGGAACTACGACCGATTCGTCGGGCTCATTGAGCAACTATATAGACTCGGCGAAGTCCCGGATTCGGGGAAGCCTCTTCTGAGAATTCAGGAAGAGACACTGCCACACCTCACCAGCAGGCTGGGCTCATCATCCGTAGTGGCACTGAGTCGAGCTGGAGCAGAGTCCACGGTCAAGGAAGTCGTGAAGTCGATCGTGGACGAAGATACTCCGATCATACTTGTTGGAGGGTTCCCCACGGGGAGGTTCGCGCCTGACACACTCAGACTGGCGAACGATGTGTTCTCCGTAGACCCCGAGACCCTAGATGCCTGGGTCGTTGTTGCGAGGCTCGTTTATGAGTACGAGCGGGCGATAGGGCTTCCAGAGAAGCGTTGGGGCGCCGTGTCCAGATAGGAAGGGTTTTACGAAGACCAGGATAATACAATGATAGTACAGTAGTCTGCTGGGGAGGTCCGGCGATGGTTGGTGATCTACCCTCAACGATCAGAGTCTCGATAGGTTCGGCGATTCATCTTGGACTCGCCAAGGGTGCTATGGACGCCGCTCCGACCAGCGCCTATCTCCTGTCCTATATCTCGAGTAAATGCGTTGCTAATTGTGCTTTCTGTGCCCAAGCAAGAGAGAGCTCCAGCCGGGCAGACATGCTCTCCAGGGTCACGTGGCCCCCATTCAGGACTGAGAAGGTTATCGAAGCATTAGCGGCGACCCATGGAAAGCGGGAATTATGCCGCGTCTGCATTCAGACCGTGAACCATCCATCAGTCTTTCAAGAGACCTTGGCCACCGTCAGGGCAATTAGGAATTCTGTGTCTATTCCAGTCTCGGTTTCGTGTGTGCCCTTCAGCCGCCGAGAAATGGAGGAGCTTTATGAAGCGGGGGTGGAACGCCTCGGGATCCCCCTAGACGCGGCCACAGAGGAATTGTTCGACAGGATCAAGGGCAGCTCAGCCTCCGGGCCTTACCAGTGGAGTCACCACCTGCGAGCTTTAGCAGAGGCCGTTGAGGTTTTCGGACGGGGCAGAGTCAGTACACATCTAATAGCTGGTCTTGGGGAGAAAGACAGCGACCTACTTAGGACGGTGCAGGCAATGAAGAATGGAGGTGTGTACCCGGCTTTGTTCGCCTTCACGCCGGTGCGGGGGAGCAGGCTCCAGAGGGTCCCGCAACCCGATATTCGTAGATATAGGAGGATTCAGCTTGCTCGCAGCCTCATCATGGAAGACGTTTCAACGGTTGAAGCGATGCTCTTTGGCTCCGACGGAGAACTCGTTTCCTTCGGTATTGGTGACGGAGAGCTTCGACGTTTCGCTGGAACATGTCGCCCCTTCCTGACCTCCGGATGCCCTGGCTGCAACCGACCCTACTATAATGAGAGACCCGGAGGAAAGATTTACAACTACCCCGTCCAACCAGACACTGGGGTAACAGAGAGGATACTCAACGAGACTCTGGGAGAGGAATAGCTTGTCTAAAGAAGTCTGGAGAATAATGGGTCTGGACGTCAACGATGCATATAGGAACATGGCCGTGGACGAGGCCATCTGTCGCCTCAGGAGCAAGGGAAGATCACCGAACACGATTCGGTTCTACAGATGGAAACCCTCTGCAGTGTCAATAGGCTACTTCCAGCTTGTCGACCAAGAGGTCAACCTCCTTGAGTGCGAGAAGCTTGGCGTGGACGTCATCCGCAGAATGACGGGCGGCGGAGCCGTCTACCATGCCTACGATGGTGAAGTAACATACAGTGTCATCGTCAACGAAGACCATCCTAGGATCCCGAAGGACATAATCAAGTCCTATGAGCTCATCTGCAGCGCAGTCGTCGACGGACTGAAGATGCTGGGCATTGACTCGGAGTTTCGGCCTGTTAACGACATCGACGTGTATGGAAGGAAGATCTCGGGGAATGCTCAGACTAGGCGCTGGGGTGTAGTTGTCCAGCACGGGACAATCCTAGTCGACACAGACACCCGCACGATGTTCACAGTCCTGAAGGTCTCAAAGGAGAAGATAAGCGACAAACTCATCAAGTCAGCCGAGGACAGAGTGACAACCATCCGTCGAGAAACAGGCCGGAGAATGGGCTTCGAGGATGTCGCCAGAGCCCTCAAAGCCTCGTTTCCGAAGATTCTCGGAATCGACACCTACGACGGAGGGCTATCGGACGAGGAGAAGGCTCTGGCGGAGAAGCTAGAAAAAGAGAAATACAGTACGAAGGAATGGATCTTCGATCGACCAGATAGGCAGAGAAGATGGGTCGGCTGAATCCAGTCTTGGCGCGCGCTGTGGGGACAACGAGTACTGAAGGACGTCACTTGACAGTTGAGATAATGAAGTGAATCCACCTCGTGCTGCGAAAAGAGATAGAATCCCTAACAATCAAGCGCGCCCTATGGAACTTCAGTCGGGAATGGTGCCTAGCCTTTCCAGACTCTTTATCATAGGGGGGAGGAATCTACATACTGCTCCCCCGCCACTAGAAAACCACCTTGTCCAGCTCACCCTTCTCAAGCCCCAGCTTCAGTTCTCTGGCTATCCTTCGGCCCGTGGACATTGGCTCACCGTATAAGTAGGCAGAATATGGCGAGCCCATGGGATAGAGATTTGTCCCTGCGACAATCCTAGCAGAGATCTCGAAGACAGTGAAGCCGCTGGCTGGACTGTAGATGGTCTCCAGTGAGAAAGGTCCAATCATCCCTGGCGGAAACAGTTTCATAGACCTCTTCACTGTTCCAGCGCCCATGTTCAGCACGTCTGGTAGGAGACTCTCTCGGACTATGACCGGCTGGTTACCCGTCACTGTGTAGTCCATGAACTCTTCATGAATATCAGGTAGACCACGATAGCTCTCGTCGATTGGCTCTATCCTCTTGTCCATGCCGAGAAGCTCCAGTCCCCAGTCTCCAACGGGTAGGCCCCTCTGATCAAGGGGGGATGCGAAGTAGTGTGGATAGTATCTCACGCCCGCGATGAACTCCTGAATTGCATAGTTCTGTCCGTCTTCTGGCCTGATGAGGCCTCTCTTGATTCTCTCCTCGAGTTTTTGGTGGAAGTCTTCGTGGCTGCGTGCTATGAAGAAACCACGGCCGCCCTTGGCGCCTGAGAACTTAACGAATGCTCTTCCATCTATCTCCGATGGCTGCTTGTATTCCCGGGGCATCTTGAGGCCAGCTGATTCCAGCCACTGCCTCTGTCTCTTCCTGTCGGTCTCCCAGCATAGGCTTTCCCTGTTCCCGAATATGGGGACGACTAGCTTCTCCAAGATCTCCTGGGCGCCCACGTATTCCACGAAGCTTCCATGTGGGATGAGTATGGCGTTCTCTTCGATGAGTCTCTCTTGAAACTCTGGCCTCAGGATGTCACTGAAACTTTCGACCATGAGGAACCGCTCGGCCCTCGAGGCGGGAAAGGCCTCATAGGTAGTCCTCCTCTGCGGAATGCAGATGTTCAGGCATCTAAGCCCCTCCAGCCTCGCTCCGTGGAATATCTGTAGTGCCGAATGCGAGCCGATGCTGGCCACTGTCAGTCTTTTCGGGTCGTATCCATCAAGAATAGCAGCAATCTTTTCGCGTGTGATCATGTAACAATCTCCGTCAGCCTCCCGGACTCGGCTGCTGTCTTGATCTCGAGTAGTGGAAAGTCCATTGGCGCCTCGACGCGGTCGAGGCCGAAACGGCGTAGAAGCTTGGCGTACTTGAGTGTCAACCTCCTCATCTCTGGTGACGTGGGGCCGACGCATGGGCAGCCAGGTATTCTCGGGCTCACATCGAATACGTAGAAGGCCAAGGTTCTGGCCTCTGGGTCGTCTGTGTTGTAGGCCACGGCACCCTGCAGTGCGAATAGGCCGTTGACTCCGGGTGGATATTCTTGCTTGCAGGTTAGTCGGAAGGCCTCTGCGGCGTGGTAGATGAGTGGCTTCTGGGACTCCCTCATGGTCAGCCCATAGTGGCCGATCTCCTCGTTCCTGATAGGGATATCTATGCTTAGCTGATCTCTGGCTGGGAGACTCAGGACACCATTGAGGTTCGTCTGTTTCCTGTCATCGAAGCCGAGGAAGTCAAAGTCGTCGAAGACGTCGGTGAGGGCCCAGCCCTGATAGTTAGCGTTGAATCTCTGACCGAGGACGTATTCCTCAATCCGGGCCTTTCGGAGGCCTGCCTCGTCTATTGTTCCCGTCCTGAGCAGTTCTCCTGCCCTCTCATCATATTGCTGGCGAGAGGCTGCGTAGAAGAAGGCTCTCTCTAGGGGCCTTGCCCTTTGTTGGACTTTGACTATGGCCAACCTGTCGATTTCGTCCGGGGTGGTGAATCGTTTGGGTGTCTTGATACCTGCCCTTTCGAGGAGCCAGTACTGGTTCTGGGCCTCGGTCCTCTCCTCTGCCCTCAGTAGCCACCGGTTCCCATAGATGGGCACATGGAAGTTCTTCTCGATATTGTCGTAGCCGACGTAGACTGAGAAACTCCTGTTGGGTATGAAGACAGTGCTGAGCTCCCTCAGCTGGGAGACCACTCCTGGTTCGGCCATGTCGCTGAACCTGTCCACCAGAATAACGTGGTCGAAGAGACCGCGATTGTACTTCGTGTAGAGGTCTTCTCTATCCTTCTGGCAGATCACAACGCTGGGAAGCCCCATTGCCTTGGCCGCGACGCCTACCTCTTCGGCTGAATGTGACCCTATGACGCCTACTGTGACCTTTCCTGGATCGTACTCCGCCGCCATCTTGGCAACATCCTTCCTTAGACTCTGGATCAATGTTCTCTCGCACCTTTACTCGGTTACTCGAATTCTATGCTGCCCGGCGGCTTGGGCGTTATGTCGAAGTAGACAGAGCTAACGGTTGGGCAGGATGCCATCACCTCGCTCTCTATGCTCCGAAGGATCTTCCAGGGAACGTTGGTTACTCGAGCCCTGACGAAGTCTTTTGACTCGATCGCCCTGACAGCAACAATCAGGGACCCCTCCCGTGGCTTGTCGCTTAGACTATACAGTATCCTAGCCGCCGTACGATCGATGGATGTGATAGTAGCTTGGACCATCTGCATCGTGCGGTAGGGGAGACGGAGGCACTTTCCTTTTTCGTCCCTAACCCTGACCAAGACGACTCTGCCGTAGAGCCTCTTGCCTCCACGAATCCCTGTCGCCCTTGCCCTGAGGCTTGCGACATCGACATCTGAGGCTTGCTTTCTGAGGAGACTGTGCACCTCATTCCTAGTGTCGCTGGCTTTCGGATACCTTTGAAGCATCGAGTCGATAGTTGCAGAGAAGTATTGCTTCGAGTTCACCGGTTCCAGCAATCGCTCAACGACATCAGTCACCTTCTTCTCGATATCAAGCTTCTCGGGGGTTACTTCTCCCACAACCCTCACGGAAAGGCCTGGGCCTGGGAAGGGTTGCCGCTCGCTCGATTCCTCAGGTATTCCGAGGGCCCTAGCGACCTCTCTTACCTGGTACTTGTAGAGCGAGACCAGTGGCTCAACTACTATGAAACCGAACTCTTGCTTCGTGTTGATCTTCATCTGTTCAAGGACGTTGTGCTGCGTCTTGATGCCACCCACGGTTTCGAGTATGTCTGGCAGGATCGTGCCTTGGACAAGGTATGAGCAGTGCTCCTCCTTGGACGCTCTGCTCAGCACACTGTAGAAGGTGCGTCTGAAGGCCTTCCTCTTCTCTTCAGCGTCCCGCAGGCCTTTGAGGGCTTCCATGAACTCTGTATTGGCCCTGACTAGCCTCACGGACAGCCCTATTGGCGGGTTTCTTAACCGTTCAACAACTTGCTCCGGCTCACCCATTCGCATGAAGTTAGTGTCGATGAAGATACAGTCCAGGTTCTCGCCCACAGCCCGACGAGTCAGGACTGCGCAGGTTGTACTGTCTACTCCACCACTGCAGGCAATAAGGGCCCTCTCATGACCAAGTATCTTCTGGACCTGAATCGTTTGTTCATCTATGAATTTCATCGCGTCGAAGCCGTTTGCCTTAGACACGTGCCCACTCCCTCTGGGACAGATGCGACGTATACAAAGTACCACGTTTAAAGCTACCGTGGATCAGGAGCTACTACTTGTAGAGGTGCTGAAGCATATCCCTAGCTCGTGCGACACCGAGGGTTTCGACGAGTCTGCCGAACCTGGGCCCGTGGTTCTTGGATATCAACGACTGGTACAGTCCTTCGAAGAGCTGTGTTGGCTTTATCCCGTGTTCCTCAGCAACGGTGTATACCAGGTCGTGAACTTCTTGGGCGGAAATGCTGTCTCCTAGGCGACCAGCGAAATTGTTTATCACCTGTCCCAGGCTCTCCACTCTTGTGCCCCCGAGCCTGAAGACATATTCCTCGGGCAGGTACTGCTGCTTCACCCAGTTCTCCGCGTATCTCTGCAGGTAGGACACCCCTTCAGCGTCGCCGAGGCGCTCGGCTACCTTGTCCCAGTCCTGATAGATCTGGTAGGCTGATACGAGGTCTCCGAAGTCGAGGCGCCACTTTCTCCGGTCTGTTGAAAGCCTGTAGGCGAGGACCATCTTCTCCTCAGCCCTCTGGAGTGGTCCTCCCTTTTCGTGGAGGTCCGCGGCCCTGTTGTACTCGGCGTAGAGGCTGAGGAGCTTGTGTCCGGAGGGATCGAATTCCTTATTCTCCTCCAGGTCGGCCTTGAAGAGGCGATACTTGATGAGGGGCGGTGGGACAAGGTCGAGGAGCTCCTGTACACTGAGGCCTATTCCTTTGGACTTTGAGTACTTCCTCCCGTGTAAGAGGACAAAACCGAAACCATGGCCGACCGGCGGCTCCCTGTTCAGTACCTCATGGTGAACCATGACGCTGGTCTGCCAGCTACCGCCACGGGTATGGTGGTCGATACCGGCGAGTTCCGCTGAGACGCCTAGGAACGTGTGTCTGCTGGGCCAGTCCAGGCGCCAGTAGAGCTTGTACCTGTGGTCTCGGAGACGCATCTTGCCCTTGTGCCCGCAGCCACGCGTGTATTTCACGTCTTTGTCGCAGATGTACTCGATGTTGTCGCCGTCGAATCCAGTGACCCTAGTGGTCGCGATCTTACCACAGTCTTCGCAGATAGGCATTAGGATATCTATCCACTCGGGGAGGCCTTTGACGCCGCTGAGCTCGGCAACGCGCTTGGCGATAGCTGTCACACTGCTCGTCTTCTCGTGGTAGAGGACCGCGTACGGGTCGTAGCATCCGTCGTTGACGAGGTCGTTCGCGCGCAGGACCTCTGCAGGTACCTCTAGCTCGGCCATTATTGTTTTCAGCTCGTTTAGGAAGTGGTCGCCGTAGGAGGCGCAGCAACCGTAGGGATCAGGCACCATGCAGAGAGGTTTACCAAGATGCTCCTCGAGTGAGGTGAAGCGCTGTAGCGGTTGTGGAATGTTGTCGAATGCGTCCATGATGTCACCTACGAACACGAAACTGACCTTCCTGCCCTCATCCAGGAGGTACTTGACCAGGGCCGATGGATAGAGGAATTCACAGACGGTGCCCATGTGTGTTGGGCCGCTGGTCGTTATCCCCGATGCCACGACATAGGGCTCCTTCTTCATGGAGACGACCTCGCCCGCAATGGTCTCTGACCAGTGCCTTACTCTATGTTCTCCCATAACTGTCCAGTCCAGCCGTAATGGGGAAGAAAAGAAAAACTTGGTGCGAAAAAAGGGTTTGGATCTACTTGGTGGTGGAAAAGGAGAGGTTAGTCGAAGCCTCCGCCTCGCCCGCCTCCTCCACGTCTGTCTCTACCGTAACCGCCTCCGCTACCATAGCCGCCGCCGCCTCCGCTACCATAGCCGCCGCCGCCTCCGCCTCCGTATCCGCCCCGTCGCTGGTCGTAGCCGCCGTAGCTCCTCTCCTGCTCATATGTCTTCTCAGAGAGGTTGTTCTCCGTGTTCACGGTCTCTATACTGGTCTTGGAGATCTCCATTGTGCCGAACTTGCCTATGTTGAGGCGCATCTGTCCCCTGAATAAGGTGACGTATGCGTTACCAATCTCGATGGTGTCGCCGTCTTTCACCTTCTCTGTGTCAGC
>Ga0315274_10005770_pt1 | contig 18100 bp, 14 predicted proteins | sample YL17G02_20_MG_FD_203700 | JGI IMG/M metagenome (GOLD analysis project Ga0315274, IMG submission 203700) | Sediment microbial communities from Yellowstone Lake, YNP, Wyoming, USA - YL17G02_20 | ecosystem: Environmental > Aquatic > Freshwater > Lake > Sediment | place: USA: Wyoming | collected...
GGGCCACCACCACACCCCCCTTTGGGATGGGCCCGCCAGGGTCTTGGTTCTGCGCCAAAAAACGGCTCCTCGCAATGACACGTGGATGCATTTCACTCCGTTACAGCGTGACAGGCCACCAGCACCTGAGACGTGAAACTTGCGGCTTTATTCTTTCGCCGCGCGATCGCGGGCCAGACAGGCCGCTCCCAGGAAGACCGCGTCGTCGCCGAGCTGCGCGGGAACAATTCGGACGCCCTCGAGCGTCACATCGAACGTCCGCTTGCTGGCAACCTTGATGACCCGATTCACATAGTCCGCGCCCAGCGCCTCGACCACCCCTCCGCCCAACACCACCATTTCGGGATTGAGCAGATTGAGCAGCGACGCGACGGCCACGCCGCAGCAGCGAGCGGCCCGCCTGATGATCCTGACCGTCAGCTTGTCGCCGCTGCGATAGGCTTCGGCCAGCATCCCGCTTCCGACCTGCCGAAGGTCGTCGCCGATCATCTTGGTGAGAACCGTCTTCCGCCCCTTGGCCACGGCATTGATTAGGTCGCGGACAATGGCGGTGCGGCTGGCCATGGCCTCGAAACAGCCGCGATTGCCGCAGCCACACCGAGGGCCGTTGACCTTGATAATCATGTGGCCGACCTCGCCGGCGACCTTGCCGAAGCCGTGATACAGTTGGCCGCCGAAGATCAGACCGCCGCCGATTCCCGTGCCAACGAAAATGCCGATCATATCCTTGACGCCGACGCCCGCTCCGAGGCGATGTTCCGCGACCGTACCGGCGTTGACATCGTTCTCGACGAAAACCGGCAGGCCCAGTTCCTTTTCGAGGATCGCCTTGACCGGGACGTCCTTCCACCCCAGGTTCGGGGCGACTTTTACGACACCCGTTTCGGGATCGAGCGGACCCGGCACGCCGATCCCGACGGCGCGAATGGCCGACCGGGCGATCTTCGACTCGGCCATCGCGTCGCGGACACAGGCGGCGACGGTGGCAAGAACGCCCTCGGCGCCTTGGCCGACGGGTGTCTTGGCTTTGACGCGACAGAGGATTTCGCCGGAGGGCGAAACGACAGCCGCGAGCGCCTTCGTGCCACCCAGGTCCACACCGACCACACAGCCGTTGACTTTGCCGGCCATGATTTCACCTCATAGAAAGAGATTCACCGAACGTGCGAAACCACCGCGCCCACGGTCGTCGGAATTACTCCATGAATGAGTTCGTAGTAGCGCCGCAAGGCGCGTTGAAACACGGGAGCTGGAGCGAGATCACTCGTGGCACGAAAACGCGCCTTGCGGCGCTACTACGAACGTTCCATCGCTTTTCCTGCGACGCTTCGCCTTTGAAGCGTCATGAGCGACTCCATACGTCCGATACGCAGGCTCAGAGTTTCTGCGCCACGCGGTTGAGCAGGGCCACCAGTCCGTCAATACGCTTGAGGTCTTTGCGGCGGCCTTTCTTCGGCTTCACGTCGAGACCTTCGAGCGCCCGAAGCATGGCCGAAAGCCGCGGGAGGCGGTCGCCGGCGCCCGCGCTGGCCGCCACCGCCTCGCGTACCTGGACGATCTCGCTTTCGAGCAACTCCATGTACCGGGTGGCGATCTGGCGAACCAGCGACCGCAGACGGTCGAGTTCGGCAGCCAGAGCTTTCTCGGCTTCAGCCTCGCGTTCCTTGCGCTTGATGCCACGGTCCTTGCCGGCTTTCTTGCCTTCCGGCTTCGGCGCCTTTTCCGACGAGGACTTCTCGGAGGCGGCGCCGGGGTCCGGTTCTTGATCCGTCATGATGGTCCTCTCTACAGAACGCTCTCCATGCGTTTTTGAAGATCGGCGGCAATGGCTCGAACCGTCCGATTGCCGTCTATCACCTGGAACCCATACTGTTCCTGCATCCGCGCAAACTCGCGCTCGATCAGCCGTTGATACTTCATGAAACTCTCGAACATGTCGGGCGACAAGCCGATGTCCATGCCCGACTCCCAGTAGTCCAGACAGTCGTTTTTCTGGAAATTGCGCTCGACGAGCAATTGCGGGGAGACCTTGAGGTAGAACACCACGTCGGGGACGACCGCCAGCCCATAGAGCGATTCGAGCCAGGGGCGGTCGCACCCGCGAACGAGCGCACGCGCCATCAGCGTATAGACGTATCGGTCGGCGAGAACGACGAATCCGGCCCGCAAGGCCGGCAAGATGATATTGTCCAACTGGTCGGCGAAGTCGGTGGCATAGAACAGACTCATCGTGATTCGGGCAAGCACGTTGCCTTTCTTGGCCTGTTCCAGTTCGGCCGAAACCAGCGTCGAGCGGCGCAGCCCCACCTGGACCGTCGCGTGGCCGTTTTGCTCCAGCCAGTTGTTCAGGATGGCGATCTGGGTCGAGCGGCCGGAGCCGTCGGCGCCCTCGATGACGATCAGTTTGCCCCCCAGCGAGTCGGGGTCGGCCCCCGGGGGCGGCGTGCCATAGAACTTGCGCGGGCTCAACGCTGAATCCTCCAGCGATATTGCGCCAGGTCAATTCGCTCCGAGATGATCTGGCGTACCTGTTCCTGTTGTTTTTCGATGGACTGGGTGGCGTCCACGACGACCGGATGGAACTCCTCGACGATCTTCTGGTATTCCCGGTAGATGCGTCCCTGAAAAATGCGGAAACTCTCGACCGGATCGCTCGAAAGGCCCAGGTCCATGCCCGCTTCGTGATACTTGAGTTTGGGCCGTCCCGACAGGATTCGGCCGAGCGCCACCTCGAGCGGGAGGTCGAAAAAGAACGTCACGTCGGCCGGCACGGCGAAAGAATAGAGGTTGCGGACCCATTGGGGGTCGCAGCCCCGGACGGCGTCGCGGGCAAATGCGGTGTAAGCATACCGGTCGCACAAGACGATGTAACCCGCCCGAAGCAGCGGCAACACCTGGCGCTCGTAGCGGTCGGCAAAGTCGGTGCAGTGGATCAGCGAGAAGGTCGTCGGAGTCAGCAGATTGCGCTTTTTTCCCTTCTGGGTGGCGCTTTTTACGACGACCGACGAGTTCCATTCGGTCAGAAAGACCTTATGGCCCTCGAGTTCCAGCCACCGCTTGACCAGGTAGATTTGCGTGGATTTTCCGGAGCCGTCGAGCCCCTCTACCGCAATCAATGCGCCTTTCATCAGCTGCCTCGCTGCGGATCTTTCGCGCTTTCTTGTTGGATAGTCCGACTGCTGCCGGATTGACCGGCGGAACGTTATTTCTATCGAAAGCTCTGCGCGCCGGTCAAGGAGAAACGGGGCTACAACACGCGTTCGGCCAGCAAAAAGAATGTGAACGAAACCGACAGCCGCAGATCCCGCCAGAAATTCCAGAAAACCAGGAACGGATTGATCCGCCAATAGGCCCGTCGCTTCAGATACGTCGTGGTCTGCCGCCAGAAGCGATCGAGATGTCGCCGGGTCGAAACCCCGCGCACCCAAAACGCGGTGAGTCTTTCGAGAAACCGACGATACCAGTTCTGGCCCGTCTTGTGAAGCCGCCGTCCCGCCTCGGGAAGCGACACGCTCGGCAGGCTGCTTCGCAACGATCCGATATTCTGTTCGAGCACCGCCTTCACGTGTCCGACCGACACATTGATCTTCTGCCGCGCGCTGTCGAAGTGACGCTTCAGCTCGGCGTAGTCCTCGCCGAGGTGCGCGCGCCACGCCGCCCGCGTTTTGGCCTTCTCCGACGGAATGCGGGTTTGCAGCCACAACTCCTGCATCTCGAAAAACAGCTTCACCCACTCGCGAATCAACCGGCGGACCTCCGGCCAGCGCTTGCGCATGTGCGTCCAGCGCGAGTCAACGGAAAAGCCCGGCCGCCGCTCGGTGCGGTCCTTGATTCGCCAAAAGCCGGTCGCCATCGGGTGGCCGCCTTCGATCATGGCCGCCCGACACCAAACGAACCCGGTGAAGACGCCCCAGTAGTTCTGAATGTTGGCGTGCAGAAGAATGCGCTTCATGTTCTCGAGCGTGTAGAACCGCTTCCACGTTTCTTGATGAGCCGCCACCCACTGCTCGCGGGTCATGGTCGGGTGGTCCCAGACCGCGTGAAGCGAATCGTAGCGATTGAAGTCGCCGTCCATGGGGGTGCCGGCCGCCAGCGCCTCAGCATAGTCGCGCGACCCCGGCAACGGCGTCATCATGAAGAACGACGCCTGGTCGGCGTGCAATTCGGTGGCCAGCCGTTCGGCGTCCGAAACGATCGTTTCCGGCGTGTCGTAGGGGAAGCCGGTGATGTAGGCCGCATGGACGTGAACGCCGGCGCTGTGCCACGCCTCGACCATCGCCTCATAGTTGTCGGGCGCGTTTTGCGACTTGCCGGTGGTTTCGATGTTCAGCGGGTTGAGGCTTTCGATCCCGACAAAAACCTGCGTGCAGCCGGCCCGCGCCGCCTTTTGGATGAGATTGGGCAGCCGATAGGCCTTCGTGTCCAATTGCATGAAGAACTGGATCGAGATTCCCTCGTTCTCGCGCATCGCGATCAGGCCGTCGAGGATTTTTTCCCAGTGGACATTGCGCGAGAAATTGTCGTCGGTGATGATGTAGTAGCGGATGCCCTTGCCCCCCCGATAGTTCTCGCGGATCGCCCGGAGGACCGTGTCGGGATTGCGGAATCGCATCTTGCGCCCCTGCACGTTGATGACCGTGCAAAAGCCGCAATCGAACGGACACCCGCGTCCCGTGTCTATCGTTCCCCACTTTTTGACAATGAAGGCGTTCATATACCCCGCCGGGATCCTGGGCGCCGGCGCGTTTTCGAGCTCGGGTCGGTTGACGATGTCATAGATTGGCTTGACGCGACCCATGACGACATCTTCAAGGATGTCGGCCCAGACATCCTCGACCTCGCCCTTGACCAGCGTGACGCCTGCATCGAGGAGTTCCTGAAGTTCGGCCGGCATTTGCCTGCTCAAAGCCAGCGAGCCGCTGACGTGGAAGCCGCCGATCATCACCGTGCAGCCGGCGGCCACAAACCGGCGCGCCAGGTCGGCGGCGCGCGGGAATTGGTTGGATTGCACTCCCACCAGGCAGGCTAGGATGCGATTGGAGCGGCGCCTCAGACGGCGCGCGATTTTCTCGGGCACAACTCGCTGCCCCGTTTCGTCGTAGGCGTGGACCCGGATGTCCACCCGGCCGGCGAAACGATCACTTGCGGCGGCGGCCTCGGTCAAACCATTGAGGCAACTGATCGTGTTGCAGGGAACCACGGCCCGCCAATGGCGAATGACATAGCCTTCGTCGTCATACTTGGCGGGGCGAATCAGGACCACGTCGAGCCCCTCGATCGGATAAGGGCGGCGTTCGGATGTCTCGCTCACTTTGCCTGCTCTCTCTCGGCGGACGCGCGCAGTTTCTCGGAAAACAGGGTTCTGCCACCCGACCTCCGGTGCGTTCCAGCAGGGACCCGTCTTGTCATCGGACCGGCGATTTTTGTTTTCAGGCTTTCTCCCGCGTCGCAGTTCGGAATGCCATTTCAATTATCCAGAATGCCCCGGGGAAAGTCAATAGCAAACGGACCACCCGCGGCGATTGTCCGATCCTTCACGTTCGGCGTCGCGCAGCGGCGCAAAGTGGCCGAGGAGAAGCATTTGCGCGCGATTGACCGGTCAGCCGTTGGGTGACTCGCGGATAGGTCTCGATCCCCTTGCCCCATTCCGAATCAAGAGTTTTGCCTCTCGGCGTGAGCAACGAAGCAAAGGACTGTTCTTCCACGGCAAGCGGATCGAGGCGGGTTCAGCCGCGCTGTCCGCTCAGGGCGGCTGCCGCCTTGGCGTATTCCTCCTCTATGTCAAAGTGGTCGGCGATGGTTTGAATGGCATGGCGGCGGACGGCTTCGAGGCGCGCCGGCGAATCGGCCCAGGACAGGATGTTGTCGGCCGCGGCGGCGGGATCGTGCGGGTTGACAAGGACGATGTTCTCGCCGTCGCGAAACACGTCGGGCGTAAGCGCCGGCGCAGGGACGTGGAGACAGACCATGCCCGACGCCATGGCTTCGAGCAGGCCGGTGCGCAATTCCGTTCGGGCCATGATGTCTTCGTCATTGAGCTGGCTGACGTGGAAGTCAGCCTCGCTCATGAGCCGCCGCAGTTGTTCGATGGGTACGTGCCCGAGATACTCCACGTCCTGACGTTCGAGCAACGCCGCCAGTTGACGTTTGATCGCCGCTTCGCGGCGGCTCGCCACCAGTCCAAACAGGCGGAAAACACTGGGATAGAAATTGCCCATGACGATCAGGCGCGCCGGGCGACGCCTGCGGATTTCCTCGTAGATCGGAAGAAAGCGCTCGAGGCCGTGCCACCAGAGCAGCTCGCCGTGATAGAGAAACGTGAGGGGCGAATGGGGCTGGTCGGCAACCCGCCTTGTCGCGCCCGCCGGCGCGAACGTCGCCCGGTCGGGACAGTTGTAAACGAGAAGCCGCCGCGCGTTGGGCAACCGATAGCGCCGCGCGACGTGCTCGCGCGTGGCCAACAGGATGACCAGCGTCGCGCAATGGAACGTGATCCAATTGATCGTCCACAGGACTGCGCGAAGAACCGGCCGGTCGCACAGGTCCACGAGATCAATCGAGATGAACAGGGCGACTTTCCGGCCGAGCAGCCGCGCCCACAAGAGGCTGAGCAAAAGCTTCCAGGCGTAACGCGGAGCGTCGTTTTTCGTCGCGTTGGCCAACGTCCAATCGGCCCAGCGGACCCGCCGCGCGAAGACGGTGAAGGTGTACGTGGTCTCGACCTCGTGGCCGTCGGCCTCCAGCCGCCGCGCCCACGTCTTGACGATGGCGTCAATCGGAAGATAGGCGAGAACCTTCATTGATCGCGATCCCCTGCGTTTGCCCAAGCGCCTGTGGCTTCGCTACCATCGCGGCGGTACGAATGGCAACGGAGAAGTGGCCGCGGAAAACTTCTTGCACTCGAATCCCCCGGCGCCCAGTATCCCATCCCTTGAACTGGAGAAGGCGAGATTTGCGGAATGGCGCGATACTCATCTCCAGGGAGAGACAATTCGGCTTGTCGGTCGGCCGAACACGTCGGGGGGAGGAAGGGAATCATGATTGGAAAGATCACGGCAATCGGAATCGTCGTTTTGGGGTGCGTGCTGGCGCCGCCGATGGCGTCCGCCGCCGCCTCAAAAACGACGGCGCGCGAGATGAACGCATTTCAGAAGTTCCGCACCGACGAGATGCAGAAGTACCGCCAGTTTCGCATGGAACTGAACAAGGCCAAGGCGTCGAGCGAGGAGTCCGAGGCCAAAGCGAAGGACTATGCGGGCAAGATGATCGCCCGCTATGAGACGTTTCGCGACAGCGCGGAAGGGTCTTCGTTCACGCTGGAGGCCAACCGGGAGATCATCGCGATCGCAACGCAACTGCTCGACGACGCCAAGAAGGTGCACGCGGTCGTCGCTTCGGAAAAGGATCCCGAGCGAGCGCTTCGACTCAAACTCATCGCCGCCGAGAATTTCAGCGACAGCGGCCAAAACGAGGAAGCCAAGACGATGATTGACGACGTCCTGGCCGCAACCAAAGAGAAATTCCCCGACCTCCGCAAGCAAGCCGAAGAGATGCAATTCACGGTCGCTCCGCAGGGGTTGGCGTTTCCGGAGTTTCCCGAAGGGACGAAGGATCTCGACGGCAAGGACATCAAGCTCGCCGACTACAAGGGCAAGGTGGTCATGGTGGATTTCTGGGCGTCGTGGTGCGGCCCGTGCATGTCCGAAGCGCCCAACGTCGTCAAGGCTTACGAGAAGTATCATCCGAAAGGGTTCGAGATCATCGGCATCTCGCTCGACGAGGACAAAGAGAAGATGCTCGCGGCGACCAAAGAGCAGAAGATGCCGTGGCGGCAGTATTTCGACGGCCAGGGTTGGAAGAACAAGGTCGGCGCCAAGTATGGCATCCACTCCATCCCCGCGACGTATCTCGTGGGGCCCGACGGCAAGATCGTCGCGTACAATCTTCGCGGCGAAAAGCTGGCGGCCGAGCTGGAGAAACGGCTGGGCGAGAAGAAGTAGAGTTTCACGTCTCAAGTTGCAGGTTTCAAGTCTCAGAGCGTGTGTGAGAAGTACGTAGTTCCCACTTCAGTGGGCGTTTTGAACGACCAATGCCCCACTAAAATGGGAACTGCGAACGAGGGCGCAGCCTGCTGCGCCCTTTTTTGCATTGCGGTTTGCAGAACGCGAATCGTAGGAAAGTGTGGATACGAAGCGGGCCAGGAGACGTTGCTTCGGACTCCATTGTGATCGGGCGATGCTTTGCGCCGGGAGGATGGCTTCGATGAGGCCGCGATTGGGGGTTCTGTGCTGGTTCTTTTCCGCTTGCTGTGTTTCGTCGGCAGCCGAATCGCCGACGGCAAACTCGGGCGAAATCCTCTGGCTCGAGGCTGAGCAATTCAGCGACTGCGGCGGGTGGTCGAACGATTCGCAATTCGTGGCGCTGATGGGTTCGCCCTACTTGCTGGCGACGGGCGTGGGCAAGCCGGTAGCCGACGCGGTCGCCAAGGCCCACGTGCCGCGCCCTGGCCAATATCGCCTATGGGTGCGGTGCAAGGACTGGTATCCGCAGAACAGCCCCGGCCGGTTCCAGGTTCTTGTCGCAGGCCAGGCATCGAGAACCACGTTCGGCCAGGCCAAAGACGATCGTTGGCGCTGGGTGGACGGCGGCCTGTTCGATCTCGACGCCGCCGAGGTCGAGATTCGCCTGCACGACCTGACCGGCTGGTGGGGACGGTGCGATGCGGTGGTGTTGGCCGGCGACAAGGCCTTCCGCCCGGCCGACGATCCGGCCGAGCTGGCCAAGCAGCGCGAGGCGTTTGGCGGCGTGGCCCGCGAGGTGAAACAGCCGGGGCCGTACGATGTCGTGGTGGCGGGCGGTGGTCTGGCGGGAGCGGCGGCGGCGGTGGCGGCGGCGCGTCTGGGCAACCGCGTGGCGCTGATCCAGGACCGACCGGTGCTGGGCGGCAATGCCTCGGTTGAGATTGGCGTCCCGCCGCAAGGCGACACGACGCGCGAGCCGCTCGACCCCGGCGAAACAGGCATCATCGAGGAATTCGATCCCAAGGGGCCGCGACATGCCGACTGGTCCACGCCGACGGAAAAGGTCGTTCGCGCCGAGAAGAATCTCGATCTGTTTCTCAACACGCGCGCGACCGGCGTCGTGATGAAAGACAAGACGACGATTGACGCCGTCGCGGCTGTGGACGTTCGCACCGGAACGCGCTATCGCTTTACGAGCCGCCAGTTCATTGACTGCACGGGTGACGGCTGGATCGGCTTCTGGGCGGGCGCCGAATACCGCCACGGCAGCGAGGGACGCGAGGAGTATGGCGAGACGATCGCCGGCGATTCGGCCAACACCCAGACGATGGGCAACACGATCTATGCGATGGACTTTCGCGCCCACGACCAGCCGGTTACGTTCGAGGCGCCGCCCTGGGCCTGCAAGTGGACCTCGCCCGAGGAGTTCGACAACGATCCCGTCGGCGCCCATCAGACCAAGGGCGAGCGACCGTCCAATTTCGACAACCTGACCAAAAGTCGCGGTCGCGAGCCGAAAACCGCCGACGCCGGTCTTCACGAATGGTGGGTCGAGTTGGGCGGCATGCACGACACGATCCGCGACGCCGAGTGGATTCGCGATGAGCTGTTCCGGATCAATGTCGGCTTGTGGGACTACGCCAAGAACTACAATCCGAAGTTCAAGGACGCGAACCGAAACAAAGAGCTCGTGTGGATGAACTATGTTCCGGGCACGCGCGAATCGCGCCGCCTGCTCGGCGACTATGTGATGACGCAGAAAGACTATGTGGACAAGATCGTTCATCGCGACACCATCGCCTATTGCGGCTGGGGAACCGACATTCATCATCCGTGGGGCTTCTTCGCGAAAGGCAACGAATACTATTCCGGCTATCATCAGAAGCAGAGCATTCCCTATCGCTCGATTTACTCGAAGAACATCTCCAATTTGCTGATGGCCGGGCGCGACATCTCGGTCAGCCACATCGCGCTGGGCAGCACGCGCGTCATGCGCACCTGCTGCATCATCGGCCAGGCGGCGGGAACGGCGGCGGCGGTCGCCAACCGGCGCTATACGACGCCGCGCGGCGTCCATGAGAAGTATCTCGACGAATTGCAGGATCAGTTGCTCAAGGACGGCGCTTATCTGATGGACCGACCCAACCGCGACGCACGCGACCTGGCGCGAACGGCGACGGTTGCGGCTTCGAGCTTCGCCTCGATTCCCGATCCGCGGCTGGCGGCGCAAAAGGGCAAGGGGATCAGCGGCGGCCTTATTCACGATTTGACCACCCCGCGGGCCGTCATGTTCACGGCGTCGGCCAATCGGCTCGATTCGGTGGCGCTTTTTCTGCGGTCGGAGCGCGAGACGCCAACGCCATTGCGCGCCGTTTTGCGGACCGCGAGCAAGTTGGGCGATTTTTCGGCGACCGACAATCTGGCCGACGCGACGGCGACCGTGCCGCCGAAAAGCAGCGGTTGGGTCGAGTTCAAACTGAGTGCGACTCTCGAACCGGGGAAGCCTTACTACGTCGCGTTACCCCGAAGCGACGGTTTGAAGTGGGACCTCTATCCGACGCAGCCCGAAGGCACGTCGCGCGCATACGGGGGTCCGAAATGGACCTTGATGACGGGCTGTTACAAATACCGGCTCAATCCGGGCGGTGAGCCGGTTGCGCCGAAAGGGGAACCGGCGGAAGTCGCGGCAACGACTGTTTCGCTCGAACCCGGCAACATCGTCGCCGGGTGGAACCGCGCGGTCGCCGGAGCACCCAACTCATGGTCTCCCGATCCCCGGCAGCCGCTACCCCAATGGGTCGAACTCAAGTTCCCGAAGCCCGCGCAATTCAACACAGTCCACGTGACGTTCCAGTTGGCCACGCTGGCGGCGCCGGCCTACACGATCGAAACCAGCAGCGGCGGCAAGGAGTGGAAGATGGTCGCGAGCGCCGAGGACAACGCGCAGCGCCGTCGCGTTCACACCTTCGCGCCGGTGACCGCCGACCGGCTACGGCTGGTGATCGAAAAGCCTTGCAGCGACGGCGCGCCGCCGCGCGTCTGCGAGATTCGCGTGTATGATGAGGCGGCGAGGTGAATGGCATTGGAATCACGAAGAGATCCCTCCGCTCTACTGCTCCGCTTATAGCGGCTTGACATGCGATCTACGAGTGATAACATAACCGCAATTATGCACCTGGAGGTACTCGATGGACGTTCAGTGTATTCTAACCGACTATGTGGATCAAGCCATGGCGCTGGCTGTTTATGACAAGCTGGAAGACGGGACATTCGCGGGTCAAATCCCGCCGTGCATAGGAGTCGTGGCATTTGGATCCACCCTTTATGAGTGTGAACTGGAACTGCACTCCACTCTGGAAGACTGGATTGTTCTCGGGCTAAAGCTGGGTCATCCCTTGCCGGTGATAGCAGGGATTGATCTTAACAAGGAGCCCGCCCGTGAGCCGGTGGACACCGTGTAAACGCCGGGATTTCATCCGGCGGTTGCGCCTGCTTGGTTGCGATGGCCCTTTCTCTGGAACTCGTCACCAATTCATGACCTATACACACCATCGGTTGACAGTCCCGTCCAATTCTGAGTTTTCCGTCCCGCAGCTCGGGCACCTCGTGAAACAAGTGGAGAGGGCCATCGGTCGCGAGATCACGGCCGATGAATGGAATGAACTGTAGGACAGCAGCACGCCTGGGCCGATAGAGGCCGCCGTTCTATCGCGACGGGTTTCCCCCGGTTTTGAGGAGATACGCTTCCGCCCTCAGAATCTCGGAGTTCAGCCCCCGCTGAACCTCGTCAGGCGCCGCTTCGATTCTCTCGTCCGGCTCGATCCCGTGGAACTCGATCAGCTTGCCTCCAACTCCATTTCGGCTTCGCGTCGGGAGCGAGAGCGTGGCGATTCCGCTGGGGAACGTCCACTCGCGCTTAGAGCTCGAAGCGCCTGCCGTCGTCGAACCGAACAGTCGCGCTTTGGACAGGCTGACGAGGTCGCGCGCCAGCGTCTCGCCGGCCGAGATGCACCCTGCGTCAATAATGCAGGCGACCGGACGCGGGATGGATTTCAGCCGGTTGAGAAGCGCCTGGTCGTATCCGCCACCGCCGTTGCCGCGCAGGTCAATGATCCACCCCTTCGCGTCGGGATGAGCCGAAAGCGCTTTGGCGATCCCAGGCTCGGTGCTTTCGTCCACGCGGCGCAAGTAGATGTAACCAACCGCGCTGGCGAGTTTCGTGTACCCACAAGAGCGCCCCGTTGACGTCAGGCTCGTGGGCATGTTGTAGGTGTGCGGCCAGCCGCGCGCTTCCACGGTTGAACTCAGTCGGACCTTTCGCTCTTTTTCGCCGATAAGGACTGTGAGAGTGTGCGAGTCGCCTTTCTCTCCGCGCAGCAGAATGCGATATTCGAAGAGCCGCGCCCGCTGCGGGCTGGAAAAGGGACCGCCTCTGGTCCACGCGGCTTTGGCTTGTTCCTCGAGAACGTCGCGCGCATTCTTCCCGTCAATCTTCGTGACCACGGTGCCGGTCTTCAAATCGGGGTCGCCTTCCTGCGGCGGGTACATTACAACGATCCGGTTGTCGGTCGCGGGCATGAAACTGCCGCCCGAATAGTACCGGCGCGGCATCTCGGGAAACTTGGCATTTGCCTTGACGATTCCCACATGCGAATCGCGAAGGCACTCGATCGCCTTCATCACGAGTCCCAGGAAGGCTTCGTCCGACTGGCAGGTCTTGACTTCCTCGCGCAGCCGCGCGCTCGTGGCTTTCCAATCGCCGCGAATCCCCTTCAGATCGAAGAAGGGATAGGTGCGATCCATCTCCTGGAGGAACGCCTCCAGGTCGGTTTCATACTTCGATTTTTCCTCGGACCAAGCGGCGCGAAATGAGTCCAGACACAAAATGGATAGAACCAGCGCGAAGGAAACAGCGGCGGCAACAGATCGTACCTGTCTTGCGGCTGGCCGCTGCAACAGACATCCTGCATCCCGTCCGTCAAGCGGCATAGATAGTCTCCTGAGCGGCCACACCTGCCCTCACGTCGTCGTGCCGAGGTCTTCCCACTTGATGACGCGCGGCTCGAACTTGTTCGTGGCCAGATTGTGGAACGCCGCGTGGCCCATGAGCGCCATCAGCGTGGCGTTGCGCGCCGACTCGACGTTGGAGCGGGGCTTCTCCTTTGCGCCGGTACGAATGTTCTGCGCGAACGCCTCCAGTTGCTCGCCCGTGCCGACATAGAAGTCGCTGGCTTCGCTGATCTGGACGACCTTGCCGTCGGCCGTGTAGAGCTCGCCTTTCGACAGATCAATGCCCCACTTGTTGCCATAGACCCACAACTTCTCGCCCGTGAACTTCTGCGGGCAATAGGACGTGTGCGTGTACGTCAGCACCACGTCGCCGGGAAAACGGAAAACGACCGACGAGTGATCCTCGGCCGTGTATTTGGGCGGATTGGCGGGCGGGACGGTCACGGCCCCCATGCCCACGCACTCGAGCGGGTGCTGGTCCTTCATCACCCAACTCATCACGTCCATGTGATGGCAGGCCTGCTCGACCAGCTTGCCGCCCGACATCTCGACGTTGATGACCCAGCCGCCGACTCCGCCCGCGAATTGCCAGTCGCCGGCGAGAAAGGAGAGCTTGCCCAGCTCGCCCGAATGAATCTTCTCCATCGCCTTGATGAAATTCTCGCTGTAGCGGCGCTGGAAGCCCACCTGATAGAGGGCTTTCGACTTGCGCGCCGCCCTGACGATGGCGTCCACGTTCTGAACGTTGGCGTCCATCGGTTTCTCGCTGAAGCAGTTCAGGCCGGCCTCGAGCACGGGGACGACGACCCTGGCGTGGTTGCCTACTTCGGTGGCCACGATGACGCCGTCGAGTTTCTCCTTCTCCATCATCTCGCGGAAATCGGTGTAGCCTTTCGGTTTGAACTTCTCGGCCACCCGCTGGGCGGTCGAGACACGCTCGGTTCGCAGGTCGCAGACGGCGGCGACGCGCACGCCCTCGATGGCCACCACCTTTCGAAGCAGCGTTGTTCCGCGTCCGCCGACGCCGATGAATCCGATCACCACCTCGTCCTTCTTCGACTCTTCGGCGCGCGCCCGGTCTCCCAGTCCGACCGCGAGCGCCGAGGCGCCGATGGCCGATTTGTGCAGAAACTCTCTCCGCGTGAGATCCCAACGATCCATGGTCTTCCCCTTTCTGCGATGTCTCGACGTATGCCCTGTCGGGGCGTGTTCATGCCTGAATCTTGCCGACGATACACGGCGAACTCGTGGAAATTGATTTCATCTGGCTGGAACTGACTGTCAAGAGACAAAGGCAGAACCGGCGGACGAGCGCGGCGGTCCGCCTCTGTCGCAGGTTGCCAACTCGCGCCACATCCCCACGGTCGGACCATCAGAGTCTGACATAGTCCGTCGCGCCCGGCCCCAGCCGAAGAATGTCACCGCTGCTCACGGTTCCGTTTGTCGGATCGTAGAAGGCCGCCATTCCCACCTTTGTGTCCACCTGACGAGTCATGTCGGGACCGGGGCTTTCGAGAATATAGAAGAATCCTCTTCTCACCATGTCGGCGACAAACCCGTTATAGGGACCCCAGTCCGCCGGCATCCAGTCATAGGGCGAATTGGGTCCGGCCCCTGTCGTCCACGTGTTTGTGAGCGCCTCATAGTGATACCAGTAGCCGCTCCACGGAATCAGGCCCTGGTAGCCGCGCGATGAGGGAGCGCAGAACGGATCCACAAGCATCGAGGTGATGTAGGCCACAGGCGTCGTGAGGGCGGCAAACCACGGTCGGAACGTGACCGGAACCGGCCAGGATGGGAAATCCCGGTGGAGCGGATAGCCGTTCCAGTCAACGAAGTACGCCTCGAGGGTCACGACCAGGGTCCGCATGTCGGTGCGCACACGCGAGATCTTCGACCGCACCTGGGCCTCGAGGAAATTCGGCACCGCGATCGCGGCGAGGATCGCGATGATCGCGACGACAATCAGCAACTCGATCAACGTAAAGCCCGACCGTTTCCTTCCCATCGGAGAACCTCCTCCGCTGCCCGGCGACTGCGCTCTCATTCGCGTAGCTGCGGCGCGCGAATAGCGGACTGTTTATGGTTCCTCATACGAGGAACGTATGTTTATGAATTTCCACACGGTGAGGATTTTGCCGCCCGACCCGAAAGGCTTCCTGAACGCCTTCCGGGTCTTCCGGCCTTATCCCACTCTGAGGATGGGGAAACGCGCGCCGAGTAGCAACCTTTTTTTTCGGAAAACAGCACCCACCGCATCATTTCTTCAGGATGCCACAAACCGTGGCGGCGCTTGACAGCGCGCTCGGAGCGGCGGATCATTCCGAGTCGTCGGTTGGATGCCTCGCCGACGAGTTTGCCGGAGCGTGTGTGGCTTTGAAGATTGATCTGATCCTGCCCAACCAACGTCGCGCGGACGTGTTCAAGTATTCTTTCCCCTTCATGTATCTCGGCCTTCCCTACGTCGCCGCCATGACGCCGCCCGAACATCAGGTGCGGATCACCGACGACCGCTTTCAGGAGGTCAACTTCGACACCGACGCCGACCTGATCGGCCTTTCGATCCTGACGCCCAACGCCCCGCGCGGCTATCGGATCGCCGACGAGTTTCGCCGGCGTGGCAAGAAGGTCGTCATCGGCGGCATTCACGCATCGGTTGTGCCCGAAGAAGCCCTCCAGCATTGCGACGCCGTCGTCGTGGGCGAGGCCGATGGAACGTGGCTTCGGGTGTTGCAGGACTTCGAGCGCGGGTCGCTTCAGCGCATCTATCGCAACGAGTCGTGGCCGTCGCTCGCCGGGCTGCCGATTCCGCGCCGCGACCTGATGGCGGCCAGCCGTTATTTGCCGCTCAAAACGCTCGAAACCACGCGCGGCTGCCCGCACAACTGCGATTTCTGCGGCGTCTCCGAGTACTTCGGCAAAAGCTACCGCACGCGCCCCATCGCCGAGATCGAAGCGGAACTGCGCCGCATGTTCGTTCCCCAGCCGCAGATTCCACGGTGGGCGTGGAATGCAATGAAGATCATCTCGCCCGACTTCCCCTATTTCGCCACGCGCCGCCTGCTCTACGTCGTGGACAACAACGTCGGCTTCCAGCGCGACTATTTGCGCGATCTCACCCGCGTCATTCGCGAGACCGACGTCCTGTGGTGGTGCCACGCGACGATCAACATCGCCCGCGACAATCAAATGCTGGAGATGCTCCGCGACAGTCGCTGCATCGCCGTCAACGTCGGCTTCGAGTCGCTCGACCGCGCCGAACTCGACGAAATGGGAAAACCGTTCAACCGCCCCGAAGAATACGAAACGCTCATCCGGCGCTTCCACGCCCACAACATCGGCATCATGGCCACGTTTATGATCGGCCGCGATCACGACATCCCCGAGACGTACGACCGCATCGCCGAGTTTGTCGAGCGCACGAAACTGGATTGGGCCATTGCGTTGATCCTCGCGCCGCTGCCCGACACCCGTTCCTATCACCGCCTCAAAGCCGAGGGCCGCATCCTGACCGAAAACTGGGAACACTACGACAACGTCCATTGTGTCATTCGGCCGAACGGCATGACGCCCGAACAGGTCGAGCGGGGATTCGTCCACACGTGGAAGAGGATTTTCTCGCTGCGCTCGGTCTATCGGCGAATCTGGACCAAGAAGCCGCCCGTGCATCGTTTTTTCTATACGCTGATGAACCTCGGATTCGCGCGCAAGGTGCGCCGCTGGCCCGACGAAGGCATCAGCCGCTATGAAGCTCAAATGAGAGCGACGCAGAAGTAGCCTGTCCTGCCACGCCGCTGTTCTCCCTCGTTCTGCGCTTGACCGGACGGCTTACTATGAGCGAAACTCCAGAGGAACCCGCCGGAAGGAGACGACACGGATGACGACGTTGACGATGCAAATGCCGGACAAGGTTTTCGCGGCCATGCGAAATAACCCCGAGGAATTCACCAAGGAAATGCGACTTGCCGCCGCAGTGGTCTGGTATGAACGGGGCCGCGTTTCCCAGGAAATTGCCGCGTGGATTGCGGGATTGAATCGCACGGATTTTCTTCTGGCGTTGGCCCGGATGGGCAGGAACTCTTTCCAAGTGGACTTCGCCGACCTCGACCGGGAGCTCGCGCGTGGGTAACCGCCCCGCCCTCTGATGGATGAGGCCTTAAAACGAGTTGGAGAGTAGCAGCGCCTGTTCGGTCGTCTCACGCTGCTGAATGTTGCGCTCTCCTTGCGTAGAGGCAATCAACCGCCATGAAGCCCGGCGGGAAATGAAGGGGGAAACGCGAGAAGCGAAGGGCGAACAGGGAAGGAAGGCGCTACGAGGGTAACGCACGAAGAGCTGAGACAGGCAAGAACCTGGGTTTTCGGCGCCGGATCCCGATCGTGGATGATGTGGTGTCGCTTGGCCGTACGTGAACAAAAGGGGCTATTTGCGGCTTTCGTAATGGTCGAAAGTCACCTTTGTGGGGAGGTTGTGCGGCTTTCTTACGCGAAGAAGTGACGTTCCACGAACTTGCCGTGAGTCGTCATGGGGACAACAAACACCCGTGCATAGTGGTTCGGGTTCCGCCAAGGATCCCAGAAGTTTGTGGAAACACATAGATAACCTTCCACCCTTGGCGTGCCCTGTCCCAAGAAAGACAGGAATCTGGTCAGGGGGCTTCTTCTGTCCACGGCGCAAAGATAAGTGAGAGGCCCGGCGACCCCCCCCGAGTTTTGCGTCCATCTGAATTGTGAGGATTTCGAGCGGCCGACTCGTTGCTCCCAACAACAAATAGACCCTGTGTTTGTCTTGCGCCGAAACAGCCACATCTCCGCGACCGTCACCATCCAAGTCGGGCGTTCCCACGACTCCACTCCCAAAATACGAAGACCAGCCCTTATCTGGGGAGGAGGTCAACGCAGGAAGAAGTTTACCTGTGATACCGTCGTAAACATAGGCGCGACCGTAGAATACCGCGTTTATTGACTCGCTAAGGAGGCGTCAATAAATAAGATTTACAACTACGAAGCACGCCTCGGACGGATGATATAGTTCCATTCGCCGTGAAAGTCCTGCGGTGTGAGGTTGACCG
>Ga0315274_10005772_pt1 | contig 18095 bp, 15 predicted proteins | sample YL17G02_20_MG_FD_203700 | JGI IMG/M metagenome (GOLD analysis project Ga0315274, IMG submission 203700) | Sediment microbial communities from Yellowstone Lake, YNP, Wyoming, USA - YL17G02_20 | ecosystem: Environmental > Aquatic > Freshwater > Lake > Sediment | place: USA: Wyoming | collected...
CGTGTTGACCAGCAACACCCTCGCCCTGCCTCCGAATCCGACCCAGTTCCAATTGGCGCCTATGTACTGAGAGGAAATGTCTTCAGCCGACGCGGATTGGTAGGGAGTCAGGGCCCCCTCCTTCTCTAGGAGGATCGTTTGGACGAACTCCCCGCTCCACCACACGTCGCACAGGGGCTTCTCCTTCTCGGAGATGATCCGGTTTACCAAGCCGGTTGTCTTGGTCGCCTCGACGTCGTAGACTGCGAGGACCCGTATCCCGGTTGATTCCTCAAAACGCTTCAGTAGTGGTTCTGAGAAGACCTGATCAACGGATGTGTAGACGACAACGACGCGTTTTGACTCGGCGGCGTTGAGTGTGTAGAAACTGGATGCCGCGGTGATGGCGATGAGAAGAACACCTATGGTTTTGAACAACGTCCCCCAGGATAACATTAGACATCTATTCTCGGTACTTGACTAATAGCACCTTCTCCAAGAGGATTGAAGTGTCTAAATGGGGCTTTAGTATTAAATAATAAGATTGCACCGATTAGATCAGGGATAGCATCTTGGTAAAGATCAACGAGGTTCTTGAGCCCAACGAGGAGCTGATCATGGAGTCATCAAGCGGCCCATTCACCCAGGTTACCTACGTAAAGAGCATGATAAGTAACGTCCAGGGGAGGCTCTTCTTGACGTCCATGAGACTGATTTTCCTCCCAGGGAACTTCCAGAACACCGACGCAACGATACTCGTGCTTGGGAAGCTACTCGGGAGCCCGGAGAGTGTTCACATCCCCCTTTCGTCTATAACGAAGGTCGAGAAGAATTGGGGGGAACAAATAGCCGTTTACACGGAAAAGAAGTATGATTTCAGGGGTATGAGGGGGGCAGGCGACTGGGTTGCAGCCATCGAGAAGGCGAGGGCTTCACCTGCGTCAAGACATGTAGAGGCTGCACCCCAAGCATACTCGAGTCCCCCACCACCATCCCCGAGGGCGGCTGGCGGTAAGTTCTGCCCAAGCTGCGGCAACACCCTAAGGCCTCAGGACAAGTTCTGCCCCAACTGCGGGGCGGGAGGTCAGGGACAACCCTCTGCGTGCCCGAAGTGTGGAACCGCGGTCGAGCCCGACCAGAAGTTCTGCAACGGGTGCGGAACAAAGCTTTAGACGAGAAACTCGGATTTTTTTAAGGTGTTTAGTGGACCGGCTCTTTTTTTGCCTTCTATGATTGAGCGAACGCCATTAGAACTTGATATGAGGCGTGAAATCGTAAGGTTTGGCATTCGGGTACTCATCTTCCACCCGGGTGAGGAAGTTGATGCCGTAAACGCGTTCACCGTTCTTCGGCGGCCCCTGTTTCGTGGCGCAGCAGCCGTAGGCGACGGCGAAGTCGAAGATGGGGTCGTCGACGCAGCCACCTGCCCGGACTGAGGGGATGCCGATGATGCCGTGTGACTGTGCGTACTCCAGTGCCTCCAGGCTCTCGGTGATCGTCCCGACCTGGTTCGGCTTGAAGATGAAGGCCTCGCAGACCTTCATCTTGGCCGCCTTCTTGAGCATATTTATGTTAGTCACCGTAAGGTCGTCGCCCACCAGCATCGTCCGATCCAGGACCTTCGCCGCCTTCTTCCAGCCCTCCCAGTCGTTCTCATCCACCGGGTCCTCCACGTATAGGAAGTTGTACTTCGTGGTCAGCTCCTTTAGGTAATCCAGTAGGGTGTCGAGATCGACTTCCTTGCCGATGAAGTCGTAGTTGTTCTTTTCCTTGTTGTAGAACTCGCTGGCGGCGCAGTCGGCTGCGAACGCTATCTTGTCCTCCGCCCCGCAACGTCTCGCGGCCTCGTACATGATGTCGAAGGAGACCATCGGGTCCTGGCTGGGTGCCTGCCAGCCGGTTAGGCCACCCGCCTTGGGCGCTTCCCCGTGCTGGTAGTCCTTGATGACCTCCGGCGTGAGCTTGAAGATCTGGTACATGATGTGTACCGCCTCCATGATCGTCTTCGCCTTGTATGGGACGACGGTGCACTCCTGGAAGGGCATTGATCCCTTCTGGTAGCTGCCGCCGCTGATGCAGTTCACGGTGGGGAGGGGGATGGTCTTGATCTCGCCCGGGTTCAGGTAGCGGTAGAGGGGCTTGTTTTCGGTGTTGGCCGCCGCCCGGATGCAGGCGAGGGAGATGCTACAGAGCGTGTTCCCACCCAGCCTGGACTTATCCTCCGTGCCGTCCAGATCGATCATCGTCTGGTCGATAGACTTCTGGTCCATCACGTCCATTCCCCGCAGGGCGGGGGCGATCGTCTCGTGGACGATATCGGCGGCCTTGAACACGCTCAGGCCGTCGAACCACTTGGGGTCCCTATCCCGCAGGACGTATGCCTCGTGTGATCCGGCCGAGATGCCCGAGGGGGCCGACCCGCGGCCGAGGATCCCGCCCTCGGTGACAACGTCCACCTCCAGCATCGGCTTGCCTTTGGCGTCTAAGATCTGTCTGGCTTTGACGGATTTGATACTCGTACTTCCCATTGTTCCCGCCCTTTCGCGAACTACTCCTTCCCGGGGATATATAAGACGTTGAAGTCACACAGGTTCGTCCCCGTGTTCCCCGTGAAGACGCAGCATCCCAGCTGCGACAAGGCTTCGTAGGTGGCGTGTCCGCGCAGCGCCTCCTGTAGGTCGATGCCCCCGGCGACCGCCTGACGGTAAGTCTCGGAGTCGGTGATGCCGCCGGCCATCTTCGTCGTCCCATCCGTCCCCTCCGTATCAATAGAGAGCATACAGGCCCCCGGCACTTCCCGGGCGATGATGGCGAATCCGGTCGTCAGTTCCTGCGAGGGTCCGCCGTGCCCCTTGATCTCCCGGTTGTCTAAAATGTGGGTCGAGGTCTCACCGGCGGAGAAGATCAGGCAAGGGGGCGCGATCGGTCGGTGGAAGCGTTGTACTTCTTTGGCGATGCTGGCGAGGAATATTCCCGCGTCTTTGCTCTCACCCTCGAGGCTTGTTGTGAGAATCGTGTGGTTGATCCCCATGTCTGAGGCGACTTCTGCGGCGTATCGGCAGGAGTCGGATAGGATGTTGAGCATGAAGTATGTGGCGCGGGTGATCGACTTCGGCGTCTCCTGCGCCTCGGTGCCGTTGAAGATGTACGACTCCACGCTCTTGGGCAGCCGCCCGACCAGACCATTTTCCCGGATGATCCTCTGCGCATCAGCGAACGTAGAGTAGTCGGGGCCGATGGGCGTGCCCCGCATCGTCACCGGCTCCCCGTAGTCTTCGATGGGCGGCCAGTCCAGGGCGTCCCAGATGTTGAGGCCGATCATCTCGGCGCCCCTCCTCTCAATGCGCTGCCCCAGCCGGCCGCGGTTCATCTGCGATATGTGGCCCCTGATGGTGTTGATGTCCATGACCCGGATGTTCGACTTGAGCATGGTGTCGGTGGCCGCCATCTTCTCCTCCAGGGTGATCCCGTCCACCGGGTACGCCATAAGCGCCGTGCTGCCGCCGCTCATGCAGAAGATGAACAGGTCGTCCTTTTCAGCGTGGTCGACGATCTCGAGCAGCCTCCGGCTGCCCCGCACGCCCTCGTGGTCTGGCAGAGGGTGGCCGCTGACGAAAACCTCCGTGTTGGCGTAGCGGTCCGTCTCCTCCACGATCTTCACGATGGTGACGCCCTTTGTCAGCCGCCGACCGAGGATTTCATCCATAGCCATGGCCATGTGGTTCGCCGCCTTACCCGCGGAGAAGACGTAGACGTGGCGCTTCCGGGCAAGGTCCCACCGGTGGTTGCCGACGTGGAGAATGTCCCCATCGAGGCGGACGAAGACTTTGAGCCGCTCGTAGGCGTCCAGCCTCTGCAGGACACGCTCCGTGACATCGAGGACGACGCGGCGGGAGTCAACAACCCCGTGGGAGAGGAGTTCATCCCTGTTGCGAATCTTCACCGACAATGCCCTTTCGCCCTTTTCTCTTATCTGTGGGAGATAAGGTTTGGTGGACGGGGGATTTGAACCCCGACTCCCCGATTGCAAGCCAGGCGTGAAATGATCCATCGGCTCCCCACCGGCGCTACTGAGAAAAACATCCGCCACCGCGAGAATCGTGTTGTTACGTCTCCTAACACCCCGCTTAAATACGCCGAAAAACCCAAAACCAGACCAAAAATAACCCCGACAAATAAACACAGAAACCCCCCAGCCACAAAATTAACACACCCACAAAACACCTCGCACGATGTTGTTGTTACTATGCCAACGAAAAAACAGACGCACACACACGAAGACAAGAATGGTGGACTGGGGGGGATTTGAACCCCCGACTTCCTGATTGCAAGTCAGGCGATCATACCACTGATCTACCAGCCCGCCGAAGATACTGCTGGGAGTCTAGATTTTAACCTATTGGGGCTGGACGGGGTAGACCTCGGACTTGAGCCCCGTCGCCTCCCGGTATCTTGTTGGGACCTCCTGGATGAAGTCCCCGAGGTTGTGCCTTGGGAGGAGGTTTATAGTGCATCCGCCGAAGCCCGCGCCGGTGAGCCGGGCGCCGAGGACGTACCCAGTCTCCATGGAGATCTTTACCAGCGTGTCCAACTCGGGGCAGCTCACCCCGTAGTCGTCCCTGAGGCTCACGTGGGACTCGTACATGAGTGCGCCAAGCTTGGCCCCGGTATTAGTCTCCATAGCGCCGACGGCGGAGAGAACCCTCGCGTTCTCACGCACCACGTGGCGACACCGCCTATAGATCACGTCGGGCAGCCTCCCCTTGACAGCCTCTAGGTCCTTCATGGTCGCGTCCCTGAGTGACACTATCTCCGGCCTTACCTGCCTCAACGCGACGACTCCCTCCCTGCACTCCTGGACGCGCTCGTTATAGGCCGAAGAGTCGAGCTTCCTCCTAATCCCCGTGTGGACGGCGACGAGGGTGTTTCCCCACGGTATCTTGATGTTCCTGTAGGCGTTGTCCCTGCAGTCGATGAGTAGGGCCTGACCCTGCTTACCGAGGGAGGAGCAGAACTGGTCCATGATCCCGCTCTGGAGCCCTATGAAGTCGTTTTCCGCCGACTTGCCGATGTACGCAAGCTCCACTGGGTTTAGTTCAAGGTCGAAGAGCCCCTTTAGAGCCCGGGCAGTAGCGACCTCGAGTGCGGCGCTTGAGCTGAGCCCAGCGGACTGCGGCACGTCTCCCTTTATCGCTAGGTCAGCCCCCCCTAGGCGGTACCCCTTCCTCTGCAGGGCGTCGATGACGCCCATGACGTAGTTGGCCCACCGCGTCTTTTCGCTGAATGTCTGTCCCCCGAGGGCGAACGAGTGCTTCTCCCTGTAGTCGTGGGCGTAGAGCCTGAACTCGGAGTCGGTTCTTTTCCTCGCTGCGACCCAGATGCGTTTACCGATGGGGGTGGGGAGGACGTAGCCCTCGTTATAGTCAGTATGTTCTCCGATGATGTTGACCCTCCCCGGGGCGCTTTCTATAATTACGCCTTCCCTGATCCTGTAGATGTTCTCGAATATGCTTAGTATCTCAGCCTCATCCGTCATGAGGTCACCCCGCGTGGAACCGGAAGACGGTCTTCTCGTGGTACTTCTCCCCGGGTCTGAGGACTGAGGATGGGAAGCCAGGCTGGTTGGGGGAGTCTGGATAGTGCTGCGTCTCGAGGCAGAGACCGCTGCGTCTAGTGTAGACCCTGCCCTTCCCCCTGAGGGTGCCGTCGAGGAAGTTCCCCGTGTAGAACTGAATGCCTGGCTGTGTGGTGAGCACTACGAAGGCGCGGCAGCTGACGGGGTCGCGGACCGTCGCGGCCCTCCTCAGCCTCCCCGCATCCCCATTCACAACCCAGTTGCAGTCGTAGCCCCCGCCACAAACCAGCTGCTCGTGGCGCGACTCGATCCTCGCCCCGACCCTGTTCGGCTGCCTGAAGTCCATCGGGGTCCCGGCGACACTCCTCACCTCCCCGGTGGGTATGAGGCCCTTACCTGCGGGCGTGAAGTAGTCGGCGTCGAGGGTCAGCTCGTGGCCGAGAATGTCGCCGCCGCAGGAGAGGTTGAAGTATGTGTGGTTCGTGAGGTTGAGGACGGTGGGTTTGTTCGTGGTGGCCTCGTAGTCTATCGAGAACTCGCTTCCCTTGAGGGAGTAGGTCACAGTGGCCTTCAGGTTCCCGGGGTAGCCCTCCTCCCCGTCGCGGCTCAGGTAGGTGAGCTTCAGTGAGTCACCTTTGGCCTCGGCGTCCCAGAGGACCTTGTCAAAGCCTCTCAGCCCTCCGTGCAGGCTGTTCTCCCCATCGTTCTTCGCCAGCGGATACTCCTTGCCGTCCAGTGTGAACCTTGCGCCACTTATCCTGTTCGCGAACCTGCCAACAATGCAGCCGAAGTAGGGCTGTTTTCCTAGGTACCCGTCGAGGGTCTCGAAGCCGTGTACGATGTCACCTTTCTCACCCTTCGCGTCCGGCACCTTTAGCGAGGTGACGATGCCGCCGTAGTTTGTGATCTGTGCCTCGACCTCCCCCGAGGTGAGGGTAAAGAGGTCAGCGACGCACCCCTCCGGGAGCGCCCCGAAGGGACGCTTCTCGATCCCCATGGGTCAGATGAACCGCCCTGTGATAAAAGAGGTTGGGGTAGCCACATGATTCATAAGCCGTAGCACCGCAGGGTTCTGCGTGCGGCTCAAAGCTGTCGTCTTCGACCTCGACGGGACGCTAATTGACTCTAGGATCGACTACGAGCATATGGCGGGGATGATAAGGGAAATACTCTCCGCCGCGGGCGTCCCAGAGGAGCGCCTAACGGACAGGAGGAAGATATACCAGATAATCCGAGGGGGCGACAGGGTTCTAGCCGAGATGGGGGTCGACCCGATAAAGCGCCCCCGAATCGCCTCCGAGATGGAGAGGATTATGAATCAGGTCGAGCTCGAGGGGGCTCACCTGTCGAAGCCTATGAGGAACGCTGGGGAAACTCTGCGTGCTTTGAGGAGTCGTGGTCTCGGCATTGGGATCGCGACACGGGGCTGCAGGGAGTATGCTGCCGAGAGCATGAGACTCACCGGCCTCCAGACCTACGTTGACAAGTGCCTCGCCCGCGACGAGGTGCCCTACCCGAAACCTGATCCCCGTCACCTGCTCGACGTAGTCACCCACCTCGGCGCCAAGCCCGCGGAGGTCTTCTACGTCGGCGATACCTCAACAGACTTGGAGACCGCTAACGCCGCTAAGGTAGAGTTCATCGGCTACAAGAGGGACGAGGAGTGGGGGAAGAGGCTCCTCGACGCGGGATGCACCAGGATGGTCGACGACCTCCTCGACCTCGTCGGGATAGCCGAGAGCTTCTAGCCGAGCCTCTCCATGAAGAGTCCAAGTGTTCGCTACGCTAGACCATCGAGAGCCCGCGGGAAACCGCCTATGCTCTTTATCACCGCGTCCGAGTCGCGTAGTTGCTCCGGGGGCGCCCCGTAGAGGTCGATGAGCACCCCGCGCATCCCAGCCCTGTGGGCGCCGACGACGTCCGCCTCGTAGGTGTCCCCGACCATGATGGTGTTCTCGGGCTTCGAGCCCAGTTCTTCGAGGGCCCTCTGGAATAAGATGGGGGCGGGCTTCTGGTACCCGATCTCGGCTGAGACGACGAGGCTGTCGAAGATGGCCTCGTAGCCGAGGTCGTCGAAGACCCTTCGGGCAGTGGGGCCGTCCATGAAGTTTGTGACGATGCCGAGTTTGTACTTGCCTTGGAGGTGTTCGAGGAGGGCGGATGTCTCGGGGAAGAAGCTGGTCTGCTTGGGCCACTCGGCGAGGTAGTCGTCCCACGCCCGTATGGCGAGGCGGCTCCTCCGAGGCTCCTTAACGCCCAACTCCTCCAGGGTGAGAAGCAGACGCAGAATGTAGTCTATCTCAGTCCAGCCGTTCGCCTCGGCCTCCGCCACCTGCCGTCGAGCAATGCCTCGATAGGCCCCGATGAACCGGTCACAATCGTAATCGAGACCCTGACCCCTGAGACTGCGCTGGAATATCTCGACGGAGGCGCCGTCCCTCATCAAGCCGGGGGCCTGGACGAGTGTGTTCCAGTTATCGAATAGGATCGAGTCGATCAAGGCATCAGCCTATGAAGTTTCAAAAGGCACATATGTACTCTTGTATCGGAGTTGCAAGGGATGGTAAGCGAGGAGACTATCAGAAACCGCGTAATCAGGATAATCGCAGCGACGAGGTTCCCATTCGTCGACCAGGAGGACTGGGGCGAGGGCTACGTCACCATCGTCAACGACGAGGTGAAGAGGAGGGGCATAGACACCGAGGAAGCGGTGATCTACCCCAGCATCGTCATCGCCAAGCCCGACGGCAGGATACAGGAGCTAGCCGACGTGGCCCTCGCCAGGGAGGTTGCGCCATCTTCGGTGGATAGGTGGAGGCTCCTCTCGGAGAAGGCCGGAATCGGAGAGAAGGAGAAGAAGTTCTTCTTCTACGTGCCCCCGAAAAGCGAGGAGAAGGCGTTGAAGCTCCTCGAGAGCAATAAAATATCCTACGCTGGCCTCAGGGTCTACAAGATCAACAACGGGATACTCTCAGTGACGCCTATCTTGACCCCCGACAGCGAATACGACCACCGCCGAACCTAGAGGAACCGCCCCCATGTTCAAACTGATTGTCGGGGGGGAGGTCTACGCCCCCGAGAGGCTCGGGAAGGCGAACATCCTCATCGCGGGTGACAAAATCGCAGCAGTCGGTGAGGACCTCAAGTCCCCAGGCGGATACGATTGCGAGGTCATTGACGCCTCGGGGAAGATCGTATACCCGGGCTGGGTCGACCCTCACATCCACATCACGGGCGCGGACGACGGGCAGGGCCCACACGGTCACACGTATGATGTCTCGTATCAGGACATCGTGGAGAGCGGCGTCACGACGGCGGTAGGTACACTCGGAGGCGAGATAGGGGTCCGCAACCTCGAGCAGCTCTACTGGAAGGCGATGGAGCTTGAGCTGATGGGCCTCACCACGTACATCTACACGGGGTGCTTCCACATCCCGCCCCCGACGATAACGGGCACCGTTAGGGGGGACATCATACTCATCGACAAGGTGAGGGGGCTGAAGACGGCCATCTCGGACGCGACGACGAGCCACCATACGTGGAGGGAGATGGCTGAGCTGGTGAGCGAGGTCAATTTGGGGGCGGAGACGGTGAAGAAGACGGCGGTGACCCACGTCCACGTCGGCAGGCGCCCGCAGAGGATGGACATGCTCTTCGAGGTCATAGAGAACACGGGCCTCGACCCGAAAGGCATCGTGCCGACGCACGTCAACCGCGTGACACCCGACGTCCTCGCCCAGGGCATCGAGTGGGTGAAGAGGGGCGGCTTCGTCGACCTCACAACACAGATGCGTAAGGAGGAGGGGACGCTCACGGGGACGAAGACGGAGTACGCCGTCAAGCGGATGCTTGCGGAGGGCTGCCCCATCGAGGGCATCACCATTAGCAGTGACGCGAACTGTCCCATGGCGATAAGGGACGCGAAGGGCAAGCAGGTGGCAGTCTACGTCGCCCCCGTCGACTTCACCCGGAGGGAGATCAGGGACATCGCCCGAAACCACGTCGCACCCTTCGAGGAGGCTCTCAAGATGGTGACCACGAACCCCGCCCGCTGCCTCGGCATCGCCGACAAGAAGGGCAGGATCAAGGCGGGACTCGACGCCGACATCGTCATCGCCGACAAACCCGAGAACCTCAGGATCGAGAGGGTTTACGCCAAGGGCAAGACGCTCGTCGACGCCGGCAAATCCATCTTCCAGAGCTACTACACCAAGGACCCATACTACGACCAGTACCACTGACCCGGTCGGGAAAATCGTTTTAGCCCGACCAACCACCCCATACCCATGTCTCAGAGCAACAGCGCGCAGAACATCAAGGAGCTCACCGACATGTACACGAGGCTCCACCCCCAGATACACAGCACCTTCGAGGAGGAGATACCCAAGTACTGGGGGAGCGGCTGGAAGGCGAATACCACAATCGGCAAGCTCCGCACCGTACTCGTCCACAGGCCGGGGAAGGAGTTCCTCAGCGTGGGTAAGAAGACGCCTTGGCCGCCACACGAGGCGAGCCTCGCCGCCTGGCGCATGACATTCAAGCCAGACCTCGACGAACTCGTCGAGCACCACGAAAACCTCGTCAAGGCATACAAGGACGAAGGAATACGCGTCATCGTCAGGAAACCAGACACCAACACCCCGCCATATCAGGTCAAGGCCATCTTCACAGACGACGTCTGCCACCCAGCAGTCTACGGCCAGGTCATCCTACGCATGTACGACTGGATCAGGAAGGGTGAGGAGGTGCCCACGTACCAGACGCTCGCTGAGGCGGGTTGCCCGGTCGTCGGCATGATCATGGGAGACGGCATGGCCGAGGGCGGCTCCATCGGGTGGCTCGACGAGAAGCACCTCTTCATAGAGGTGCACTTCGCCAGGGGCAACACGTACGACAAGGTGATCTCCGAGGCGAACGACTTCGGCCACGAGCAGTTCGCCAGGATCGTCAAGCTCCAGGACCCGGAGGTGGATGTGAAGATCGAGCCCGGCTACGGCGCGAGCAAGGGGACCATCGACTACGCCATGATCGACCGCCACACCAGCATCGGCGACCCCAAGTGGTTCGAACCCCACATGGTCGAGTGGATGAAGAGGATGATGAACTGGAACTTCATCGCTCCCCCTGACGACCTCGTGTACATGGACACACATGGCGCGAAGATAGGGCCTAACACAGGCATAGTCCTCGAGCCCATGAAGATAATGGTCCCCGTGGGAAACCCGAAGAACACGAAGTGGCTCGAATCCATAGGCGTCGAGGTCGTGGAGGTCGAGTGCAGCAGCCTGGTCAGGCCGAGGAACAGCGGGAGCATCCACTGCACTTGCGGCAGCCTCGAGAGGGACCCCGAGCCCTGCGACTAGAGGCCCCGTTTTTAGCGGCTCCTCGTCTGGACGTGTGGCTCTATCAGTGTCCAGATCCAGTCCGCGAACTCGCTGAGGTTCTTGGTCTGTATATAGACCTCGCCGGGTCCTTGGATGCGCGTCACTAGTCCCTCGCCGCTGAATATCGTCTCCTTCCACCCGCCTATCCGCTCGACGTGGTAACCACAGGTGTCGGAGAAGGCGACGAGGTGGAAGTTGTCGACAACGAGCTCCTGCCCGGGGGCGAGCTCGTGCTTGTCGATTGCCCCGAATGTGTTTATGAAGAGGTCGCCCTTCCCGGTGGTCTTAATCATGAAGAGGCCCTGGCCGAATAGGCCCTTTGTGAAGCCCTCCCAGCGGACGTCGAGGTCCACCGATTGGCTGGAGGCTAGGTAGCTCGCCTTCTGGATTATGTAGCCTCTCTCGGGTTGGACGTCGAGTTTTGTGATGTCGCCTACGGGGGCGGCGACGAGTGCGATCTCCCCGGCTCCCCCGACCGCGGCGTAGTCGTTGACGAAGAAGCTCTGGCCGCCGATGAGTGCGGTCGCGAGCGTCCCTAGGATGCTCTTCTCCCTCTTCCGTGTCCTGACCTCCATCGTGGGCGTCATGTAGGTCATGGCGCCCGCCTCGCCGGTGATCTGTTCACCGGCTTCGAGGTTGACGACTAGCAGGGAGTAACTCGGACTGTACTTGATCTGGTACTTCATGGGCCTTCGTGTGAACTATGATTGAGCATTCTTTTAAAGGTCTCAGACGTAGAAAACGGGCCACTATATAGTCAGAGGTCCTCGTCCTTGTCCCCCCTTAGAGTGAGGATGACGCCCTTCAGCACCATCCACGCGAAGTAGGCCCCGGGGATTAGGCTGATGATCGCGGCGATCAACACGAGTGAAGAGTTTGACTCAGCCAACGGTCATCTAGTCGAGGCGCGTGCTGGTGGCTATAAAAGATTGAGGATATTGATTAACCTCGTCTCGGGTTGTCAGTGTATTTAAGCCCTTATAACGGAAGGCTCATCTTAAACCGGATTTCGTGGGTTAATCCGAATCCTCGATTATGATTCGAGGAACCTAGGTCAGGATGTATTTCTCGTACTCGCTTAGGCAGGGCGGCCCCTTGGTTATATGGAGACTCCTCTCATCCAGATCCATTATCACGCTGGCGACGGTCTCAGCCCTCATGTCCTCCACGACGGTGGGGTCGGTGTGCGTGCATACGCTGTAGGGTCTCCCGAAGTGATCCCTCATCATCTCCTTGATGCCCTCGACGCTTACGCGGCTCTCCCAGCTCCTGAGCGAGGTATTCGTCCTGCTGAGCCGGTAGACGGTGTTGGGTATCTGGGAGACGAATGTGTCCTTGACAACGAGGCTGCGTGGCCCGATGAAGTGGTTCGTGTGTGCGATGTGCCCGTTCTCGGGGACCATTATCGAGGTATCGAGGGGACTCATCTCCAGGTCGATGGCGACGCCTCCGGCCTGGGCGATGATGACGTTGGAGGAGACGCTACGCTTGGCGTTTAGGACAGCCTGCATCGCCTCGTTCAGTCCCACGCTGTTCAGCACCTTCCTGCACTGGACGAGGATCGGTGGGCATGGCTCGAAGTGGTCCTTGTCGCTTACGAGGGCGTTGAGCACGAGGCCGATACCGTTGGAGTTGAGTCCCTTGTGGCCAACCGTGCCCGCCTCGGCGTGGAGGAGGACCGCGGGCTTCCCATCCTGCCTGATCTCGAGGGTTACGCATCCCTCCTTCACCCCCGGGCGATAGTCCCAGTTCTGTGCGAGCAGCGTGTGACCTCCCATCGTCGCGTCGGGCAATACCGCCAGGGCGGTGCAGCCATCCGGTGCAAGCTTAACCTGACTAAAGAGTAACTCGTACCGCGTGTTCAACGCGAGTATCTCATCGAGCTTTGAGCCCGAGCCCTCCGCTATCCCCTCAATCTCTTCGAAAATACCGGCGTCGTACCTCTTTATCGGGTCTGCGGTCGTCGACGCCTTCTTCAAGGCGTCGCTCTTCGTGATGCCGCATATCCGGCTCCAGAGGCCGAGGTAGTAGTCGACGTTGTGGCGGATCTGCTTCTTGACTGCTTTCCCATACTTCACGCCGCACTCATGGGCGGAGCCAGAGACCTTGACGTAGGGAAACGGGTCGGGCAAAACCTCACCTATAGGATTTGCGTCGAATGAGAATAAAGCATTTTACTGCTCTTTCCGCTTCTCCTGCTTCTGCAGGTCCTCCGCCTCCAGCTTGTGGAAGAGGCTGCGAAGCTGCCGCTTCATGTTGGAGCGGTCTCTGCTGAGGCCGAGTGTGTCGGCGAAGTCATCCGTTGTCTTGAGGAGCTTCGCCCTCCCCTTCCCCTTCTCCTTCTCTACAAAGCCCATATGAACGAGTTGCTTTATGTGCTGGTATGACTGACTGCCGCGGGCGATGGCGACCGCCCTCTGCTCTATCGGCTGATTATATGCGATGTAGCTGAGGGTGCGTAGTGGCCCCGCGGTGAGGAGGGGGCGTATGCTGAACTTGCGGGCCTCCTTCGTGTAGTCGGTCTTCAGCTGGATGACGACGCGGTCCTCGGGGAGGTGCCTGACCTCTAGGGGGCTGGCGTCCTGCTCGTATATCTCACCAAGTCGGATGGTGAGCTGCTTTGCCTCACGCTCGTCTTCCAATTTGAGGTGGGCGACTATCGTGGCGAGGCTAAGCGGCCGGCCTGAGGCGTATAGTATCGCCTCGAGGCGCGCCAGCTTGTCGTCTCTACCGCTCATGGACCCACCTTGTTAACTAATCCCTCCGGGCGTTTCCTAATAACTTGTGTGGATTAGACCCCGGCGGCGATGTCTCGCCGGTAGTATAGGGCGCCCTTGACGGCCGGGGCGTCCGAGTAGACCCTCTCCCGGGCCTCGGCTACAGACTTGCCCCGTGCCAGCAGCGCCACCGCCCTGCTCCCCGTCGTCCTTATGACTCCTTCCTCCTCGTAGACGGAGGCGTAGTAGGGCTCAGAGTGCCTAAGTTTACCGACGGTGAGGAGCTGATCCCTCCTCGGGTTGTCCGGGTACCCCTCGGGGACCACGTAGACGCAGACCGTCGCCTCCCTCCGGAAGGTGGGCCTGCTGAGCTTGCCCTCGACGATCTTGAAGCCGGTCTCGACGAGGGAGTCGTCGAGTAGGGCGAGGACGTTGATGGCCTCGGGGTCGCCGAGGCGGGCGTTGTACTCGATGAGGTAGACGCCCCTGTCGGTGTTCATGAAGCCGCCGTAGAGGAAGCCGTGGTACTCGCCCACAGACTCCGCCAGGGTCGAGACCGTGGCCCTCATGATCTCCGCCCCCCTCTTCACGGCGGAGGCGGTGAGGTCAGGGAGGCCGTGGTCGGGGCAGCTGTAGCTCCCCATGCTCCCCGTGTTTGGGCCCTTGTCGCCGTCGTAGGCGCGCTTGAAGTCCCTGACGAGGGGCATGACCTCGACGCGCTTACCGTCGACGAAGGCCTGAAGCGTGAACTCCTTTCCCTTCAGCTTCTCCTCAAGGACGACGAGGCCGTCGTTCCTGATGCACTCCGCGGCGTAGTCCTCCACCTCCTTCGCGGAGTGGAGCTGTTCGCTTGTGAGCTTGACGCCCTTACCACCGGTTAGGACGTCCGGCTTCACCGCCACGTCTGGGTGGCCCCTGAGGAACGTCCTGACCTCGAAGAGGTCCCGGCATATCTTGAACGCGGGGTTGCCGGGTATACCGTTCTCCTCAAGGACGAGGCGGGCGTAGCTCTTGCTCCACTCGAGGCGCGCGAGGTTCTTCACGGGGCCCACCGCGGGGATGCCCAGTGAGTTTAGGTGGTCGGTTATCCCCGCGGCGAGGGGCGCCTCCGGGCCGATGAAGGCGATGTCAACGCCCTTGAGGCGGTCGTAGTCGCCGGGCTTGTTGATGTCGATGATCTCGACGCGTTTACTTATGGCGGCGATGCCCGGGTTCCTCTTGGACATGGCGGAGACGAGCTCGGCCCCGTCCGCGTGGAGCTTCTTGGCGATGGCGTGCTCCCGGGCACCGTTCCCGACGACTAGAACCTTCATCATACCACCTGGGCTAAGTGAAATACTGGGGTCGGGAAGAAAAGGGTTTACCGGGGCTTGGTGACCTCGCGGAGGGCCTTGACTAGGGCGACGGCCTCCTCCTCGGTGTTGTAGAAGTGGGGGCTTATGCGTAGCCCGCCGATCCTCGGGGCGACGTAGATGTTCCTCGCGAGGAGCTTCTCCCCTACCGCCTTGAAGTCGGGGACCTGGACGTTTACGTATATCCGCCTCTCCTCCTCCTTTGGGGTCTGGAGCCTGAAGTGCCTCTTGGTCAGCTCCTCGAGGAGGGCGTTGTCGACGTCCCTGACCTGCCTCTCCACAGCCTTCTTCCCGTGGGCGAGCAGCACCTTCATCGAGTTCTCGACGGCAACGTAGCTGATCTCCTGCCTTGGGAAGACCTCGATGCGCTCGATCCCCTTGCGCGGCTTGAAGTCGTAGAGGGTGAACTCGTCGATTGTGTTCCTCTCCCCCACCTCGGGGGGGAGGGTCTTCTCGCCGACGTAGACGGGTTGCGTCGCGTCTATGTTGGGCTTAGACACGAAGAGGAACCCCGCGGACTGGCCGTAGTGTCCCCCCATGAGCCACTTGTAGGTGCTCGTGGCGACGAAGTCAACCCCCCAGCGGTCGGCCTCCCAGGCGAGACTGCCGACGCACTGGGTGCCGTCGACGACGAGCTTCGCCCCGTGGGCGTGGCAGACCTCGGCGAGGCCCTTGAGGTCGTGGAGGTAGCCGTTGAACCAGCTGGGCTGGTCGACGACGACCGCCGCCGTCTTGTCGTTTACGGCCTTCTCGAACTGCTCGAGGGTGACGATGTTCTTCTTGTTCTTTATGAACTTGGGTTTGGCGCCGCGGTCCCTCTGCTTGTTGACGACGGTGGCGGTCATGGGGTAGCTGAGGTTCGTGCAGACGATGTTGTTGCCCCGTTTGACGGGGACCATGTTTAGGGCGGTGTTGATGCCCGCGGTGGCGTTGGGGATAAAGGCGACCTCCTCCTCCCTGCCGCCGATGATCTCGGCGAAGAGTTTCTTCGAGTTGAGGCGGCGCTTCGCCCAGTCGGCGGTGCCGCTCTGCCAGGTGCGCTCACCGCGGAACATGGCGGTGACGTCGGCGACGTACTCCTCCATTATCTTGAGGGTGGAGGCGGGCACGGCGCCCGTGGTGGCTGTGTCGAAGTGTATCTTCCCCCTGAGCAGGGGCCAATCGTCCTTCAGCTTGAGAACCATGTGATCAGCTACAGCGCATTGCGCCGAAAAAACTTTGCAGGCAGGTAGGTCTGCCCAATCTTAAATCCCCATCGGCGCTAGTCTAGGACAAGTGGTTTGTATGCCGAGAAGGCTTGAGATCGAGGATCTGGAAAAGTTCGTGATGGCATCCCACCCTCAACTGTCGCCGGATGGTGAGAGCTTAGTCTACGTCGTTACTAGGGCGCAGGGAGACGCCTACGTCCCCACCCTATACCTTGTCGACCCGAAGGACGGGGCCCCTAAGAAGTTCTGGGAGAAGGCGAGGAGTCCGATATGGAGCCCAGATGGCTCCCAGCTCGCCTTCGTCTCCAACAGGGGATTGAAGGAGGGGGAGAAGGGGGCCGAGATCTGGGTCGCAACCCTTTGCGGGGAGCCCCGCCTCGTCTGCAAAGCGCCTGGGGGCGTCGAGCAACTCGCCTGGAGCGGCGACGGGGAGAGGATCTATTATCTCAGCTTCGTCGGGGAGGAGCTGAAGGACGCCCGCGTAATGGAGCACCTCCCGTTCTGGTTCGACGGCGTCGGCTGGACGTATTACAGGAGGAAGCACCTACACGTCGTGGACGTAGCCTCGGGTGTCGTCAAGCAGATCACGGAGGGGGAGGTCGACGTTGCCTGCCACGCCCCCTCGAACAGGGGGGAGCGAGTCGCCTACGCCGTCGCCGAGACGGAGTCCGCCCCGAGGGAGACCACTCTCTATGTTCTCGACCAGAAGAAGGGCGAATGCAGGAAGATACTGGAGAAGCACACGATAGCGAGCCTCGGCTGGTCCCCCGACGACGAGCTCCTCTTCTTCTCAGGAAACGACCTCAGCCACGGCTACGCGACCCACACGACTGTCTGGGTTATCCCTCCGATGGGTGGGGAGCCCACGGACCTCACGGTGAAGTTGGACCGCGGCAGCGGCCGCGTCGTCTACAACGATCTGCGCAGCCAGTACGCCGGTGCCCCCAACCCGATCTGGGACGGGGACAGGATCTACTTCCCCGTTAGCGACGGTGGGAAGTACGCGATCCACGGCGTCAGGCCCGAGGACAGCGAGATCACCCCCGTGGTGGTCGGCGACTTCTGCGTCGAGGAGTTCTCCGTCAGGGGCGGGGTCGTCGCCTACACGAGGACGGGGATCGCGGAGCCGATGGAGGTCTACGTCAAGAGGGGGAAGAAGGAGGCGAAGATCACGCGTCTCACAGAGGCGCCCCTCGTCGAGGCGCCGATGATCGACGGCGAACACTTCACCTTCGAGGCGAGTGACGGCGCCACCATAGAGGGGTGGCTCCTCAAGCCCTACGGCTGGAGGAAGGGGAAGGAGTATCCCGCCATCTTTGACATCCATGGCGGCCCACGCAGCAAGTACGGCTACGCCCCCATGTTCGAGCACCAGATCTACGCCGCGGAGGGCTACGCCATCGTCTACGCCAACATCAGGGGCAGCGATGGCTACGATCAGGAGTTCGGGGACATCAGGTTCCGGTACGGCACACGGGACTACCAGGACTTCATGGAGACCGTTGACCACGCCCTCGCTGCATACGGCTGGATCGATGAGACCCGGATCGCCGTCACCGGCCTAAGCTACGGCGGATTCATGACAAACTGGGTCATCGGCCACACCGGCCGCTTCAAGTGCGCCCTCAGCCAGAACAGCATCTGCAACTGGGTCAGCTTCTTCGGAACAACCGACATAGGCTTCCACTTCGGCCCCGACCAGATCGGCGGCGACCCGTGGAGCAACCCAGCCGCCTACGCGGAGAAGTCGCCACTCACCTACGCTAAGAACGTCAAGACCCCCACCATGTTCATCCACAGCATCAACGACAACAGGTGCTGGATAGACCAGAGCATCCAGATGTACACTGCCCTCAAGTACCTCGGCGTGGAGGCGAAGC
>Ga0315274_10005773_pt1 | contig 18091 bp, 16 predicted proteins | sample YL17G02_20_MG_FD_203700 | JGI IMG/M metagenome (GOLD analysis project Ga0315274, IMG submission 203700) | Sediment microbial communities from Yellowstone Lake, YNP, Wyoming, USA - YL17G02_20 | ecosystem: Environmental > Aquatic > Freshwater > Lake > Sediment | place: USA: Wyoming | collected...
GCGAATGAATCTCGATTCCTTTTGAATATTAATATGTTGCCAAATTTGTCATTCACCCATGCGAAACACTATTTCTAATTATATTAGTTATGAATGCAATGGCCAGTTTTAGGTGCTATAGTTTGTAAAAACCAGCCCAATCAGAATCCAAACAAGCGATTGTATTGAAAAGAAAGGAGAAAAGGCGATGAGAAAGATGAGAGTCACAATTTTCATTTTGGGGTTTCTGTCTATTTTTCTATTGGGCAAAATCGGGATGACGGCAGATTTTCCGCAAAAGCCGATCCGCATGATCATTCCCTGGGGTGCGGGGGGAGGAAATGACGTCACTTATCGGGCGGCTGTCCAGCCTGCCTTCGAAAAAATTCTGGGTCAGAGGACTATAGTTGAGAATATCGGCGCCGGATCAACCAAAGTAGGTACGATAGAGCTGATGAAGGCAAAACCAGATGGGTACACTTTGGGTTTTACTTCCACGGAATCGTGGATTGGTTATTACTACTCCAAGACTTTTGATACCAAAGTCTGGGAGCAACTGACACCCATCGCTAGTGTTACTTCTCAACCCTATGGATATATCGAGGTAAGGGCCGAATCGCCATTTAAAACCTGGGCGGATTTAGTGAAGGCGGCAAAGGAAAATCCCGGGAAGCTGACCTGTGGGGCCGCTGGGTCTGGAGGAATGCATGAGCTAATTGTGAACGACATTACTAAAGCGGCGGGGATTAAAGTAAAATATGTACCTTTTGCCGGTTCCGGTGGAAGCAAAACCGCGCTTCTCGGAGGCCACGTTGATTTCCGTATTGGGTTTCCGTCTGATGGTATTCCTTTGATTCGTGCAGGACAATCCAGGGGGCTCGCGGTTTCTGCCGATAAACGAATGGAGGACATGCCAGACGTTCCCACATTCAAGGAGCTGGGTGTGGGGGAAGTCATTACTGTGACACGTTCGATCTGGGGACCTCCCAAACTTCCTTCGGACTTAGTCGACACGATCACGAAGATGGTTGAAAAAGCCACAAAGGAGCCCGAGTTTATCAAAGCGACCCAGAATCTCCTAGAACCTGTGCATTATCGATCGCCAAGGGATTTTGCGGTTTATCTGCAAAATTACGATAAAGAATATGGACCGAAACTGACGGAAATGTATAAATAGGAATCCGGGGATTTGCTGCCCAGTGGCAGGTGTGGTTATTATCCTGGCAAATAAACTGCAAGAGTTTTGGGGTATTAAGGGGATGCTCTGCTCCCCCTTATACTCCCTCGGTAAGGCATACATGCATCCCCGTGGTAAGCCGCAGGGTATACTGCAAGGTATTTTCGTAAACACATGTTGCTTCACCTGTAGCTGGCCCTGATTGGAAGGGGCGCTTAAGAGAAGAATTGTTTCAACAGAAAAGGGAATATGAAGAATCGTGATCTGGTTAGCAGTATAATCTGGATGGCCGTGGGCGGCCTCTTTGTTGCGGGTGGCTTGCAACAGGGCCTGATGCTGAGAGGCGTGCCGGGGCCTGGGTTCCTTCCCTTTTTATCGGGCCTCGCCTTGATTTTCGTTTCTCTTTTTGTTTTGATTCCCGCCGTGTGCCAGAAAGAAAAGGCAGAGAGTACCGGTTTTTTCCCTGAACGCGATAGCTTTAGGAAATTACTGTTTGCCTTGGTCGCCTTGTTCGCCTTCGGGGTCGCCATGAGGCACTTGGGATACCTCCTCACCACCTTTCTTTTCATGTTTTTCACACCCCGTGTCATGGGACCAAAGGGGTGGGGGACCATCACACTGGTGGCTCTCCTTACTGCCGTGCTGTCGTACCTGCTCTTTGTGGTCTTGCTGGAAGTGCAACTGCCAAAAGGACTACTTGAATTCTGAGGTGGTCCAAGGAGGAGTCAGATGGATTTTGTATCCCATATTTCCTTGGCTTTTCAGGTCGCCTTGGAACCTGTGAATTTGTTTCTTTGCTTTCTGGGTTGTCTATTGGGTACCTTTGTCGGTGTACTTCCGGGGTTGGGAGCGGCTGCCGCCATCTCTCTGCTGCTTCCCATAACCTTCAAGCTTTCCCCCGAGTCGGCCATCATTATGCTGGGAGGCCTCTATTACGGCGCCATGTACGGCGGATCCACAACCTCCATATTGCTCAATGTCCCCGGTGAAGCCGCCTCCGTGGTTACGTGTCTTGATGGGTACCGGATGGCTCTTAAAGGGAGAGCGGGTCCGGCCCTCGGAATTGCGGCTTTTGGCTCCTTCATCGCCGGAACCTTCGGTACAATCATGATCATGCTTCTGGCTCCGCCGCTGGCCGGGGTCGCCCTGAAATTCGGTCCCCCCGAGTTCGTTGGCCTAATCTTCCTGGGGTTGACCATGGTCACCTACCTTTCCAGTGGATCGATGGCCAAGGCATTAATGATGGCCATCGTGGGTCTGCTGATCAGCTACATCGGCACCGATATTGTCACGGGGCGGGAAAGATTTACCCTGGGAATAGATACCATTACCGGCGGCTTTGACATCGTCCCGATGGCCATGGGATTATTCGGAATATCCGAGGTCTTGTTGAATTTATCGCTTTCAGAGGCAGACCGGGAGGTCTTTCAGACGAAGTTGCGCGACCTTTTACCATCCAAGCAGGATTGGAAAGATTCTTCAGGGCCGATTGCGAGGGGATCCATTTTGGGATTCTTCCTGGGCTTAATTCCGGGTGGCGGTGGGCTGATTGCCTCTTTTGTTTCATATGCGATGGAAAAGAGGATCGCGAAGCACCCCGAGACCTTCGGTACAGGGGATATCCGCGGGGTTGCAGGGCCGGAGTCGGCGAATAATGCGGGTGCCATGGGAGCTTTCATTCCCATGTTGACAATGGGTATACCCTGCAATGTCGTCCTGGCTATTTTGATGGGTGCACTGATGATCCATGGGGTCACTCCCGGGCCGAGAACATTGGTAGAGCATCCCCGGATATTTTGGGGGGTCGTGGGGAGTATGTATGTCGGGAATTTGATGCTTCTTCTTTTGAATTTGCCCCTAATTGGTCTGTGGGTACGTCTGCTCAAAGTACCTTATTTCATACTCTTCCCTTTCATCTTTCTTTTCTGCCTAATCGGGGCCTATACGGTAGGTAACAATGTTAACGATGTTTATATCATGATCCTCTTTGGCATTTTGGGGTATGTGATGAAAAAGTACGGTTATGAGCCAGCGCCGCTTGTCCTGGCCTTTATTTTGGGACCCATGTTTGAGAATGCCTTCCGTCAGTCCCTGATCATTTCTGACGGGAGCACATTGATTTTTCTTAGCCGACCCATTGCCGCTACTTTTTTGCTTATCTCATTTATATTCCTGGTTTCTCCTTTAGCCTTAAGGGTTTTAGGCAAGCAGCGACCGGGACTCACGCTGAAGGATTAGGTGAACTTAAAATCGCCGCGTGACTTTTGACGAGGGCATCAATATCATTTCTGGTTTTGCGCCCCCGAGCATCGGTGATGTGCAATTCATCGGGAAAAGCATCTGCGGCCTGAAACCCAATCAAATATGTCGGATGGGTCTGGCCTGAACGTTCCAGATCGTCAAGCCATTTCAGCAGTTGACCGTTTTGCAGAACGTGGCGGTCAGCTGTTTCAACTGGACGTCGGACATCGAGGAGGCGGAATCGCACGCCTGGGAAGTGCTGAACATGGTTGGTCTGAGCAAGAAGGCCCTGGGCCAGGCCAGCGCGACAACGACACCGGACCGGAAGCGGCTGGAAATGGCGCGTGCCCTGGCCAGCAAGCCCAAATTGATGTTGCTCGACGAGGTGATGGCCAGCCTGAATCCCACGGAACAGACGGAGATTATCGGCCTGGTGAAAAAGATCCGCAGTTCGGGCGTCTCCATTTTCATCATCGAGCATTCCATGAGGGTCATCATGGGGTTGTGCGATCGCATCTGCGTGATCCACCACGGCGAACGCATCTCCGTGGGGACGCCGAAGGAGATATGCGCCGACCGGAAGGTGATCGAAGCCTACTTAGGAGAGGGAAATGCTTTTGCTAAAGCTGGATAAAATCGATGTCTATTATGGTGCGGTGCAGGTCTTGAGGAAGGTCTCCCTGGAAATCAACGAGGGGGAGGGGATCTGCCTGCTGGGGAACAACGGCTCGGGAAAGACGACGACCGTCAATGCCATTTCGGGGATCGTCCCGGTGGCAAAGGGGACCATCCAGTTCATGGGCAAGGACATCACGCACCTTTCCAGCCACGACAGGGTGGCGATGGGGCTGGTGCAGATCCCGGAGGGGCGGAAGATATTTCCCACCCTGACGGTGGAGGAAAATCTGTACATGGGGTCCTTTCTGAAGCACCCCAAGATGCAGCGCAAGGAATCCCTCAAGAAAGTGATGGAACTTTTTCCGGTCCTGGCGAATCGAACGAAGCAGGCGGCGGGAACGCTTTCCGGGGGAGAGCAGCAGATGCTGGCCATCGGCCGCGGGCTGATGTCCCTTCCGAAACTCCTGATCCTTGACGAGGCATCGCTGGGGTTGGCGCCCCTGGTTGTGCTGGATATTTTCAAGGTCATCGAGGAGATCCGCCGGGAGGGGGTGACCGTCCTGCTTGTGGAGCAGAATGTCGCCCAGGCCCTGTCCATTTCGGATCGGGGCATGTGCTTGAGGAGGGACGGATCGGCCTTTCCGGCGAATCCCAGTCCATCATGACCAATCCCCATATCAAGAGGCTCTACCTGGGAATGGCGGACGAGTGATCCGCTCTTTTCCGGATGGCGTCTCGAGGGCTGTCGCTCCCCCGGGAGGAGATTGTCTATCTTGGTGCGAAGGAGGAAATGCGATGTCTGATTATCTCGACCAGGTGGTACGTTTTATCTGTCAATGCCGATACGAGGACCTGCCGCAGTCGGTGATCGAACGGTCCAAGCAGGTCGTCGCCGATACGCTCGCCGTGATCGTCGCTGGGGCACAGGAGGAAGAGGTGAAGAAATTGACGGCCATTCTCGTAAAGAGCGGGGCGGCCGGCGCTTCTTCGATCATCGGCGCCGGTGTGCGCAGCGAAGCCCTGAAGGCCTCCCTCATCAACGGCACGGCCGGGACCTTTCTGGAACTGGATGAAGGCAATCAGTTCGGCAGGGGCCATGCGGCCATTCAGGTCGTTCCGGCGATTTTCGCCGTCACGGAAGAGGCCCATCTCTCCGGCCGCGATCTGATCACCGCACTGGTCCTCGGTTATGAAATCGGCATCCGGATCGGCATCGCCTGCAAACTGCGCATGTCCATGCACCCGCACGGCAGCTGGGGGACCGTCGGTGCCGCGGTGTCCGTGGGAAAGCTGATGGGCTACAAGGAGGCCGAGATGAGGGAAATCATCAGCGTGAGCGCCTCCATGAGCACGGCCACCAACCGCCGGACCATGCTGGAGGGGGGGACTGTGCGGAACCTCTATTCCGGCCTCAGTTCCCACAACGGCCTGCTGGCCCATTATCTCATCCGGTCGGGGTTCACCGGCGAGCAGGACGGCCTCAAGACCGTATTCGGTTCCGTCGTGTCGGAGAGCTTCGACGAGGGACAGATGACGGAACAGCTCGGGCGGCGCTATGAAATCGCCCGGAATTATTTCAAGAGACACGCCTGCTGCCGTTACAATCACTCGGCGATCGATGCCGTCAATACCATCCTTGCCCAGGTTCCCAACGGTCGTATCCGTCCGGAAGAGATCGCCTCCGTCGAGGTGACGACCTATTCGCTGGCGGCGCAGCTCAACAGTCAATGTCCCCGCAACATGCTGGCGGCCAAGTTTTCCATCCCCTTCGCCGTGGCCACGCGCATCATCAACGGCCACGCGGGTGTCGATTGCTTCAGGCCTGCCGCCGTAGAGGATCCGGCCATCCGGGCCCTGGCGCTGAAGGTCACCGTGGCTGAAGATCCGTCGTTGACGGCCATGATGCCCGAAAAACGACCGTCGCGGGTAAGGATCGCGCTGACGAACGGAAAGGTCCTGACGGCGGAGGCGTTTATCAACAAAGGGGACACCGAGGATCCCTATACCGTCGAGGAGATGAAAGAGAAATACTTCGAGCTGCTCGATCCAATCTGGGGCCGCGCAAAGGCCGAAGAGCTCTACGGGCAGGTCATGGATCTGGATAAGGTAAGTGATTTTAACCAGTTGACGGCAAGGATGCCTTAGCAGTGGGAGCGGGGAGGGATCGAAACCGGAAACCCTGCCTACGAGGAGGTACGTATGGTCAAGGCGATCATGGGTTATGAGATCATGCCCGGGATGTCGGTGGAGGCGTACGAGAAGTGGCTGTGGGAAGTGCACGTGCCCGATCTGTCGAAGATCCCCGGCTTGAGGAAAATCGTCGAAACACGGTGAAGGGCCCTGTCCTCGGAGATAAGACCTTTTACCGGATCTCCGAGTTTAGGCCTGATCGGGGATCAGGCCCTACAAAAAATGTCAACCATTAGGCTGCGCCGAAGGGGCCGCTTCCTCCAGGCGAAGTCCCGGAAGAGGCTTAGATTCTAGGAAATGAATTTTAATAAAAAGATCGGTGTCTCCTCAGATTCTAAATTCTCATTGGTTTTGAAAGGATGGTCTCTATATGACATCCGTATTCTAAAAAGCCGAAACCCTCGGCATAAACACAATTGTTACACTCAATTTTGCAATGCATTTTTAGTTAACATACAGGTCATAAATAGACTGTTTGGAAAGGTCAAGTCGTGCCTTTCTCCTCAATAGGCTGGAAAAGAGTTAACAATTAAAGCTTTAATGGAGGTGAAAAGATGAAAAAGATGATGAAAAAGATTTGGATGTTATTGTTGGCTATTGTAGTGGTCAAAGCCCTGATTCTCACTGGCTACGCTGCACCACCAAAAGCACCCCCGAAAAAAGCGCTGCCAAAAATGTTTGTCTGGACCAGTTTGACGATGGGGTCAACTGGGCATTCAGCTAGTGTGGGTATGGGTGAGGCGATAAGGAAAATTACAGGAGTCCCAGTTAAGATAATACCAGACTCCACAGACATAGGGGGTTGGTTGCCAGTGCTCACTGGAAAATAAATTGGGGTCAGGCATTAGTAATAAAGTATTGATTAAAACCTAAAGTTTTGGGCTGATGAAGCTAGATTATATTGGAAAGAGAATAAAGTAAAATTATATTATTAACAATGTATGACCCCAAGATGGCCTATACGGTTGAAGGCTGTTAAACCAAGGCCAGAGAGTTGGATGAAAAATTTAAAAGATGGGCTGCGAAATTCAAAACATGAAGGTGATTTGAGTTTGAAAAGTATGATTCGGGACAAGGTATCAAAAGAATTCAATATTGAGGTTAAAGCAGACAAAAATCATGCGCAAATTCTGATTGAAGTTAATTCGGGAATCAATACTTTAAATAAAGCCAGAAAGATTATTGAAGGTTTAGGAATCCATATTATCGAGACAAAGAGAAGATCATCCAAACTCATTCTCCTCAAATTGGATATAAAGGATATGCAGGAGGTAGTGTTAAAACTGACCGAAAGTGGTTTTTTCAACATTGAAGGATATAATGCATCTTCTTTTGAGATTTGATTCAAACAATGGCCTACAAATGAAATCAGAATGAACGCGTTACACTTTTCCTCTAATATGCCAGATGAATTGGTTAAATCTTCCCAAAATATTATCCCCTACCCTTTCTCTTGTTTCTTTTTCAATACGTATCATGGTTTTTCTAAAGGAAAAAACTTGACAAAAAAATCTTTTTTGATATCAAGAAACCAAATTCCAAAATATTAAGAAGAAAGAACAAGGAATATAATTTCAAAGAGCAACAAAATGGAACACAAAGCGAGAATGAATAATGAATCCCATCTTATTTTGGCAAGGACCCCAAGGGAACAATTAAAAGAAGGAATTACAGTGATTATAAAAGGCGAAGGGGTCCGGGTTTTTGATCAAGATGGGAAAAGTTACCTTGATCTTGTCTCGGGAGTAACGCGACCCGTCCACGTGGGATACGGCCGGAAAGAGATTGCCCAAGCCGTGTATGACCAGATATGCGAACTCAGTTACTTTACTCCCATGCAATTTGCAAACATCCCTGCCATTAAACTTGCAAATGTTTTAACAGAAATTGCACCTGGGAAAATTGATAAGTTTTTCTTCGTATGTGATGGTTCTGAAGCGGTTGAATCAGCAATCAAATTTGCCAAGCATTATCACTACTTTAAAGCAGACAAAAGGCGTTACGAAATAATTTCTAGACGAGGAGCCTATCATGGTGCTACAAGTGGGGCATTAAATGTGTTGGGTACAGTGATGTCCATGCGGCAGATCATGGAACCGCTTGCCCCTGGCACAATCTTTGTTGAGTCACCCTACTGCTATCGTTGCCCTTTCCATCTGTCTTATCCCAATTGTGATCTTCTGTGTGCAAGAGATATTGAGCGCATCGTCCAGTTTGAAGATCCTGAGCAAATTTCCGCATTTATCGGGGAGCCGATCCAACAGGGATTTGGAGCCTATGCGCCCCCCAAAGAATATTGGAAAATAGTCCGCGACATTTGCGGTCGGTACGGCATCCTCCTCATTATCGACGAGGTCATCTGTGGGTTTGGCAGGACTGGCAAATGGTTCGGGGTCGACCATTTTGATATTCAACCTGACATGATCACAATGGCGAAAGGCATCACTAGTGGTTACATTCCTTTGGGAGGAGTTGGATGTACGGATGATGTGATGGAGCCCATAGAGATTTTTCAGCACCTTCATACCTATGGAAATCATCCTGTCTCCTGTGCAGCAGCTCTGAAGAATATCGAAATCATGAAGAGGGAGAATCTGGTTGAGAATTCTCACAGAATGGGAACCTATTTTTTGGAAAAACTGAGAACCCTTGAATTTCACCCAACTGTTGGGGAAGTCAGAGGCACGGGACTGTGGACAGCCATCGATTTTACATTGGACAAAAAAAAGAAAGCCCCTTTTCCTCTGAACCGACTGAGCAATCTTGTTAATCGGGCGAAGAAAAAAGGACTTATCATCAAATTTATGGGACAGGCGCTTGAGTTTGCCCCACCTCTCATTATCCAAAAAGAAGAGATCGATGAAGCGATCAGGATTCTTGATGGGTGTATTACGGAAGAAGAAAAAGAGATGGGACTGTTGCAATAAAAAAATGGAGGTGGCGTGATGAAGACCAAAGAGACTAAGATCAACCCGCTGGATGTGGCAATGAAACAAGTAGAGATTGCGGCAGAGCGTTTGAAGTTAGACCCAGGACTCTGTGAAAAGATAAAACAGACGAAACGAGAGCTGATCGTCCATTTTCCTGTCAAGATGGATGATGGAAGCATTAAAATCTTCACAGGGTATCGAGTGCAACATAATATGACCAGAGGTCCAGGCAAGGGAGGGATTCGTTATCACCCGGATGTCGATCTGGACGAGGTAAAGGCTCTTGCCATATGGATGACCTGGAAGGCTGCTGTCGTCAATATTCCTTTCGGAGGGGCAAAGGGTGGCGTCCAGTGTGATCCTAAAAGCATGTCTTTGGCAGAACTTGAGAAAATGACCCGGCGATTCACATGGGAAATCGCAATGATGATTGGCCCTGATCAGGATATTCCTGCCCCTGATGTTTATACAAATCCACAGGTCATGGCCTGGATAATGGATACCTATAGCATATTAAAGGGATACACTGTTCATGGTGTCGTAACAGGCAAACCACTGGAACTGGGAGGATCGCTGGGAAGGTTCGAAGCCACTGGCAAAGGGGTCTTTATCACAGCTCAGGAGGCAGTCCGTCATCTTAACATCCCAATAGAAGGGGCTCGTGTCGTCGTCCAGGGATGTGGCAATGTGGGTGGAATTTCGGCTCAATATTTTGATCGGGCAGGAGCCAAGGTGATTGCAATCAGTGATTCGAAAGGTGGAATATATAATGAGAATGGACTGAATGTTTCTGCAGTATTGGATTGTAAAAAGAGATATTCTTGTATCATCACTCCAGAGACCAAAGGAGGAGAAGAGATAACCAATGAAGAACTTTTAGAACTTAAATGTGATATTCTTGTTCCCTCGGCCTTAGAAAATCAGATCACCCATAAGAATGCCTCGAAGATCAAAACCAAGATTATTGCCGAGGGTGCCAATGGACCTACAACACCCGAGGCGGATGAGATTCTTCATGATCGTGGTATTTTTATTGTTCCTGATATTCTGGCAAATGCAGGTGGTGTCACCGTCTCCTATTTCGAATGGGTTCAGAACCTTCAGGAATTAATTTGGAACGAAGAAGAGATCTCTGAACGATTGACCCGAATTTTAAGAAGAAGTTTTGCTGAGGTGCTCAACATCTCCCAAAGAGAGAAGGTGAATATGAGAACAGGCGCTCTAATGCTCGGGATTGGAAGAGTGGCTGAGGCCACGAAGTTGAGAGGAATCTACCCATAATTTTATTTTTTGTGTCTTGATAATGAGAGGGGCTGTAGATTTTTTCTATTAATTCCTGTCACGCCACTCGATGATAACCTTTCCCTTCTCTTGTCTTAGGGTGAGAAATTTATCTTGCAATAACGGGTTTGTGAAAGGGAAGTCAGATCGGATAAGAAGTCCCCTCGTCTCTTTTCTCTCCAATGCGGTCAGGAAGATCGTCTCTCCACATTCGATCAAATCAAGGGTTTCTAAGCTCCTCATGAGAGTATGCGAGTTATCCGCCTTCAGCATCGTGAGAACCTTCTTCCTCAGATCCCTAAAATAATAAAGGCGTGTGGAGAGATTCTCCTTCACCGTATCTAAAGGAGTCTCGACCTTGGGCATGCATCAAGACCTTGCGGAGTGCCGTGCAAACCTTTACAGATTGCTTTCCACCGCCTACATCCAGATTCCCCAAAGAGAAACTCTTGAGACGAAATGGGAGCCTGCAGCCAAACTCCTTGAATTTTCTCGAGAGGGGACAGAGAAGGCACTTTCAGAAGTCGAAAAGGGCCTGAGACTCATTCGCGCTTATGCTCTCTTTGGGAATGAAATTTCTGAACAATGTCTGATCAACCTTTCGAAGGATTGGACGCGTCTCTTCAGGGGGGTGGAAAGGAATGGACTCCTTCCCCCTTACGAATCGCTCTACCGGACAGGGAGACTCCAGGAAAAACCTGCTCAAGAAATATATCGGCTATTCTCTCTGATGGGAGTCCGGGTCCCTGAGGAGTGGCATCAACCTTCCGATTATATAGGAGTAGAACTCGATTTTATGCGTTTCCTTTGTGCAAAAGAACATCAGGCCTGGGAGAAGCAGGAGATGGATTCTCTCCTTGAGGTGGCGGAGATGGAACGGTCTTTTCTCGAAGACCATCTGGACCTGTGGATATCCGACTACTGTGAAAAGATGGCGGAACAGGCTCACGAGGACTTTTACAGAGGGATTGCTCGATTAACCACAGGCCTCATCGGGTATGACCAAATATGGGTTTCACATCTTCTTGGCATGATTCATTCAGGTCGCGGGGTGAGGTAGATGAGTACCCCTTCTGCATTGAGAGGGGCCTTGACTGCGCCGGAGACGACGACATAGCGTACATAGACACCACCTACCAAGCCACAGAGACTGGCCAAGGCGATCTGAAAGGCTTCGCTTCCCCAGAAGAGCTCAAAGACAAAAGGAATCACCAGACCGAGGAGGACCACGCCGATCCAGAACGCAGCACTGAGATCTCCCCTCACCACCCTCCGGACAGAGGCCCTACCAGCGGTGACTTCGTGCATTCCGTGCAGATAAAAGAAGAGGACCATCCCTTCGAAAAGGATGAGAAAAGCGTCAAACCGGCTGAGGATTCCAATGGCTTGATGGTTCGCATACCCTGCGATGAGGAGCATAAGAATCAGGGCGAAAACACCGGTTGAAATCCCAGAAACGAGAAAGAGCAATGGCAGGATGGGGGTTGACCAGAAGGGGATCGATCGAGTGGTATCAAAGAGGAAACCCGTATAGATGACTGTGAAAACCCCGAAAACCCCATATAGCACGTTTATGAAGATATGGAAAGAAGGATAATCTGTCAGCCGCTGAAATGGCCAGATCCACAACCCGAACTGAATTGCTCCGATAACCATGAAGGTGGTAAGGATGAATGTCCCCCTTGAAATCCATGCCTTATTCGGCCTTGAAAACGCCCGAAAGGCAACAGAGGGACGGCCCAGATCGAATAGAAGGAGAAGACATCCGATGAGAACAAGGGGGGCTCCGAGGATCACTCCCGCTCGTGAAACCATCTCTGCATCAGGTTGGATGAGCTGGAAGGCGGCGCCGACAGCAGAGGCCCCTCCTCCGATACCGGCGAGAAAGAGGTAAGCAATGATCTTCCATCCAAAGACGAAATGGCCTCTTGTTTCCCCTTCCATCCTTTCCCTCCATTTATTATACACGACGACATAAATATCATCGCATAAGCCCTTGGCAGCCCGGTTAGATCAGCCCTAAAGGGCTGAGTTACAGACGGCTATCGGATTGTAACTCAAGGCTTTAGCCTTGAGTAAGGGGCTCTGACTTAGGTCGTCGTGTATAGTACAATCGCATTTTCAATTTTGTAGGGCGTGATCCCTGATCACGCCGTTAAAAGGTGCGTTCGGAGAACGCACCCTACATTTAAATTTTGCTATTTGGTCCCTTCAATAATCGGGCAGATAGTAGACAGCAGGTTCGGTTCCCAGTTCGGGATTGAGCGTATACCCTCGCCGAAGGGCAATTAATTTCGATACCTCACTATTGGAATCATCCAGATCTCCGAAGTACCTGGCACTTGCGACGCATGAAGTTACACAGGCAGGTTGCAACCCCTTCTCAATGCGTCTTAAGCAAAAGTCGCACTTCTCAACCGCACCCTTTTTATGCTTCTTTTTGCCCTTCTTTTCGTAAGGGGTCTCCTCTCCCTTTACATAGTTTTTGATTTCCTCAAGATAGTAACGAGTACTATACGGACAGGTCACCACACAATACTGGCACCCCATGCACTTCTCCGCATCAACGATGACGATCCCGTCCTTACGTCGAGTGGTGGCTCCTGTGGGACATTGCTTTTCACACTCCGGTTTGCCGCAATGCATACACGTGACAGGTAGAAATCCCAATTTGCTGTGAGGATACTTCCCCACCTCGAATTTAAAGACCCGATTGAAGAGAATTCCTTTGGAAGTGGCATGTTCTGCTCGGCAGGCAACTGTACAGGTATCACATCCAATGCACCTCTTCAGGTCGATCACCATTCCATATTTAGTCATCCTTGTCCCCTTTGAGTTCGCCCTCCCCCTGCAAATCCCCCTAAATCCCCCTTTTTCAAAGGGGGAGACTCTTATCTCCTCCCTTTATTAAAAGGGAGGAAGGGAGGGATTTTACATCGCTAATCAGTTACAATTTTTTTAATTTTCACTCTTGGACCCACATCGATCGTCCCGCTTAAGGGATCTAATGCCACATCATCCTTGGCGGTCATCAAGACGTTGAAGGGTGGCCCTTCTTTGGAGACGGGGTCCATGTGGATTGTGCCTCTTCCATAACATGCCGGAATGCCAATGACCTCAGGGTGAATCAGTTCGGTCAGTTTGGCCTTTCCTTTTGATTTTCCATAGCGTGATTCCACCTCGACCCAGTCCCCATTTTTAATGCCCTTCCTTTTTGCAGTCTCCGTATTGATGTGGATGAACATTTCATAGGGATCCTTCTCCCGAAGTTCTGCCAGCCAGGGATTTTCTTGGGTTCCTCCAGTGGCAAAGGGCATGAAAGGAGTCTTCCAGTTGGCCACCCAAAGGTCATATTCAGGAGGAGCCTCAAACTCGGCGTTGGGGATCCAGTGGGGGATGGGCTCGAAATAGGCGAAGAAATTTTCCATCTCCTCTTCCTTCCATCCCGGGACCTTCACACGATGTTTCTTCAGATTCTCCCGAAGGGTATCTCCGGTTTTTTTCGTGTGTTCAAAGTAAATTGGATGCCGGGTCTTATTGTCGGGCCAATAGTAGTAATTGTAGCCTTCCTTTCCTGTGGCGGTAAATTTATAAAGGGCACCCTTTTCGAGTCCTTCCTCAAAGCTGTGCTCATCCCCGAAGATCTGTTTGATCCGTCGATCGATAATTTCATCAAACGTATATCGCTTGTCGAGGTCGAGCTTCCGATGCTCGGTCAGCATAAAGGTCCGGTTGATAACGTCGTTCAAACCACCCTTCCCTTTCAGGAATCCTGCCCGTTCGGCCAGATCGATGATGATCTCATCGATCTGCATGGTGTTGAAAGAAGGTTTCACCGGATTTCGACAGAGGGCCATCTCCAGGCCCCGCACATCATCGGCAATAGATTGATGGACGACCAGATAGAATCTACAGAACTTTCTCTCGAGGAAGTAGGACTCAGGAAGTACAATATCAGCCATCATCGTCGTCTCATCAAATTGCGTAGAGACGGCCACAATGAATGGAACTTTCTTAAAGGCCTCGATGAAGACCTCTGCATCGCAAATCGCCCGAATGGGATTGGCACCACAGATCAAAAAGGCCTCTATCGGAAAAGTGAGATAGTATTCCTTAGGATCCAGGATGGCCCTCACTGCCAAATGGGGAGCGGTGTGTTTGGTGGGATAGAACTCAGCCATATCGACATGGTCGGGTGGAAACTTCCAGGGAACACCGTTGGCCTCAAGGATGGGTTTCACAATTCCGTCCTCATTCGGCCTGAGGACCTCTGCACAAGGACCAGGATTTCGATTACCCGTAGCACCCCCGGGGACCTCCATTGCTCCGACCAGCATGTTGATGATCTTGGTGGCCAGGTCAAAGTACATGCCTCCTTTGTGTGAGACAGCACCACGACCTGACCCTGCAATCTGTGCAGGTCTTAGCGGAAAGGTGAAACCATCGATGACAATGGTGGAACCGATCATCGCATGCTCAACAAACTCCCGGGTGGTGAGACGAATGGTCTCAGCAGGGACAGAGGAGATCTTTTCAGCCCACTCTGGTGTATACTCTTTCACCCGCTCTTTGATTAACTGAAAGGCAGGCTTTGCCCGGAGACCCTCCACTTTATACTCCCCCTCTAAGGCATAATCCTTAAAGGAAGGGTCGTCAAAAGTCTTTGCCTTTCCGTCCACCGGGTCCCAAAGAAGGGGCTTCTTTGACTTGTGGTCTCTCACATAGTAGCCATCCGGACCGATGAGATAGGGCCCATTCGTCCGGTTCTTGATAAACCACTCATCAAATTTGCCGAGTTCATAAAGGATTGTGTGAATCATCGATAAGGCAAATGCAAGTTCAGTCCCGGGTCGAATGGGGATCCAGCGATATCCCTTTGAAGCCTCCACAGAACATCGGGGATCAAGAGTGACCAGTTTCATCCCCTTTTCAATGGCGTCGATAAATCTGCGGGTAGCTCCGGGTGTGGCCACATTGGGACCCACTGTCCTTCCTGGAGCGATGAGATAGTGACAATGCTGAAGATCTGAGATGTATTCAGGATGCTGGCCATGCACGAGGTTGGCCGCATAGTGAATAGAGCAGGTTGGGCCGTGGGAGCCTACGACATTGGGGGTTCCAAAGGCCTCGGCAAAGATCTGTCCTGGGACTTCATAGTTCGTCGCCCTCTCCACCTCCTTTGGGGTGATGAAGAGACTTTCAGCGCATCCCCAACCTTCCCAAACCAGAAGTTTCCGAGGATCTTCCTCCCGTATCTTTTTGAACTTTTCCGCAACGGTATTGAGGGCCTCTTCCCAGGTGATCTCCACCCAGCCAGGATCGACATCAGGTCCCTTCTCAGGGTTCGTCCTCCTCAGAGGACCTTTAACCCGGTAAGGGTTGTACAAACCCATAATCGAAGAGATAGAGCGGATACAGATCTTTCCTTTATTGGTAGGGCAGTCAGGGTTGCCCACAATATTGGTGACGACCCCATCTTCAATGTGAACGAGCGTACCATCGTCAGCCTGCATACACATCATGCAAAAACTTGGAATCCACCGATCTTCTGATTTCCTCGGGCTCTCCTGGGTCAACTGTGCCAATGCTCACTCCCCCTTCTGAATGGAAGTCTCAAAAGATTTCCATAGAAATCTTTCATGACGGATACGTCACCCTCGAACCATTAAAATCCCCCCTCACCCCCCTTTAGCAAAGGGGGGATGGGGGGATTTGAAAGCTATTTTCTATGCAATTACTTTCAAACAATAACGGATCATCCCCAAAATTTCAAGCTTCTCTCTTACTTTTCCCTTGACAAAAATTAAATATTTGTTTTATATCGCATCTTAATAAAATTATATTTAAATCATCCTCTAACGGATGACCCATCCAGAGACTTTTGGCGAAAGGGCGCGGATGTCATAAACATAAAGAGAAGGGAGGAGGTGAGGAGCTTACCTTTTTGGAGGTTCGCAAGTGACATAAATTTGCGAAAAATAATATTTATGGAGGTATGAAAATGAAAAAATATTTGCCCATCTTAGCGGTTTCCCTTCTGTGCTCAATCTGGTTCGTGTTAGGTCTTGAAACGGCTGCTCAATCCCCGCCCAAAACTATCAAAGTCAGCGCTGTTCTTTCTCTCACCGGGGGCATGGCTGACCAGGGCGTCCAACTCAAACAGGCATACGAGATTCTTGTAGAGAAGATTAATGGCTCCGGCGGGGTTTATGTCAAAGAATACGGCAAGAAAATCCCCATTGAATTGAAGATAATGGACGACGAATCGAGCGGGCAGAAGACCCAGACACAACTCGAGGTGGCTAATTCATGGGGTGCTGTAACCAATTTGGGCGGTCTGGGATGCAGCTCATTCGAAATGGGAACGCCTATTTGTCAGAAGAACAAGATGACGTGGATCGGCCCTGGTTGTGGAGGTTACACTCCTCACCAGCAGGGGAACCAATGGCTTTTTTCCACGTTTCATAAGACCCCTTACTTTTCGCCAATGGTGTTCGACATGATTCTTGAGGAGCCGGAACCGAGACCTAAGAGGGTCGCCATTTTTGAGATCAACCAGTTAGATGCCCAGGAGTCGGTATCTTATTGGCTGCCCGCGGCAAAGAAGGGCGGGTTTGATGTCGTGTTTCATCAAAAATACCCGGCCGGGACCAAAGACTTCAGCGCGATGATTACAGGAGCAAAGGCTGCCGGGGCCGAAATACTGCTTGCGTACCCTGTTCCGCCTGAAGGTCCGGCAATGGTAAAGCAGATGAAAGAGCTTGATTTCAGTCCCAAGCTTACCTTTTTCGTTCGATCTCCGGAGGGATCCAATTTTGGTCCGTCGTTGGGGCCAATGGCTGACTATGTCACCTTGCCGGTCGCCTGGAGTGACAAGTATCGCTTCCCTGAAGTCGATTATGTGAATGCCAAATTCAAAGAAAAGACCGGTAAAGGCCCCGACCCGGTGGCTGGCAATGCTTATGCTGCAGGCCAGGTCCTTTTCGCCGCCATAGAAAAGGCGGGCAATCTTGACAGGACCGCCATTAGAGACGCGGTCAAGGGGACCAACATGATGACGGTATCAGGGCCCATCAAGTTTAGCGACCTGGGAGATACGGTAGACAAGGTCCTCGTCATCCTTCAGTGGATGGGCGGTGACAGGAAAATTGTTTATGCGAACAAGTTCGGCAAGAAATTCTCAAAAGAGGTCCCGGTGACACAGCTGAAGTGGCAGCCGAAGTGGTCCGAGAGATAAACCCGATTCAAACGTGAAGGGCCGTCCATCAACATAAAAAGGGACGGCCCTTCGCGTTACAGGGCGGATAGACAAAAAGGAATGTGAGCCATCTGCCGGTACATTTATCGGAGAGATCTTCATTCATGGGCGTAGAATAGCCCAAGAACCCTATGGTTACGTCCAAGGGGGCACGGCTTTCTTTGCGAGCAAAGGGAAGAGATCCCTGGGGTGGCGCTGAATGCTTAAAGTAGATCAAATAGATGTGTACCACGGTGACTTGCAGGCCTTGTGGGGCGTTTCCCTTGAGGTCGGCAAGGGGGAGTTGGTGTGCCTCATTGGGGCTAATGGCGCTGGAAAGACGACGATCGTTGAATCCATATCCTGCCTGCTCGCTCCGGCTGCAGGAAGTATTTGGTTCAATGATGAGTGTCTCAATAACAAACCGGCTCACAGGGC
>Ga0315274_10005774_pt1 | contig 18087 bp, 22 predicted proteins | sample YL17G02_20_MG_FD_203700 | JGI IMG/M metagenome (GOLD analysis project Ga0315274, IMG submission 203700) | Sediment microbial communities from Yellowstone Lake, YNP, Wyoming, USA - YL17G02_20 | ecosystem: Environmental > Aquatic > Freshwater > Lake > Sediment | place: USA: Wyoming | collected...
AGTCCCGAAGTCCACATCAACCGTTCGAATCCCTAAACGGGGAACTCCTGTGAAGCAAAAGCCCATAGGGGGGTTCAGCATTAACATCCCCAAGGCAAAGAAGGGCAGAGTTCGCAGGATATCATAACAATACCTTTTTTACATAACCCGCTTAATAATGTATATTAATGTCTGATTTTAAAACCAATTGTGTTATCCCTGACCAAATCAAAACCACAGTCGGAAGGTTAATCGTCGTCATTGCAGCAACATCAGAACCGGCAGCGAAAATCCATTATACCAGTTCGCTCATATCGGAGATCCGGTCTGCATTGAAAATATATATCCGGTACTGGCGATGTGCGAGTGCAGACACGTTGCTCTGGGAACTCATATCATCAATGCTGCTCGCAGAGACAAACCCGGACGAATACCCACGAGTGATAATAACCATTGAGAAACTGCGAAAACACTTTGCAGAAGAAGCCCCCTCTAAATCTGAAGACAATGGCGCAGACAAAGCTGCATTCGATACTCTGCGGGATTATTATGATGTCGAATCGTGCAGGAAACGCTGGCAGGATGCAAACCGCATATACTTCGCAAACCCGGATGCATGGCTGCATTCAAACGCAATGCTGGCAGACATCCACGATTGCCTGATAGACATTGCGAACAAGCGGGACTTAATTATCATCCCGAAGAACACGTTCTTTTCTATTGACGAACTGAACAACTACGGGACATTTAAACCATTGGATAAGGTGGAACAGCATGAATGAACAACTGAAATCAATTCTGATATGGACGATTGTAATACTTGTGATTATCGGATTGGGATTGTTAGCCAGATATGTTGTGGTGATATTCCCCCCGCCACATATCGTTAATGTAACCCCACCGACACGGTTAGAGTTCCTATAATGGGCGTGATTTAAAATGGCGAGAAGCAACCGAACTTACGGGGGCCTTGCAGCAGTAAGTGCTGACATCGGCCGCGAACTCTATGTGAAAACAATCACCCATGATGACGGGATGAAAGGGATGGGGGGTAACAGGACAGTTACAATCGGGGATCTCGGGTCGGGCAAAACCACACTCGCCCTGGAAACCGTGCTGAAAATATGTTACCTGCCGAACATGAAGAAAGAGGATTTCTTTCTTGACCCGAACCCGGAAGAACGATACCCGGAAACTGTAGTATGGCGGGGGCGCAAACGGGATTACTGGAACGTATTCACGCAGAAGAACTTTGCCAAATCGTTCCCAAAAGAACTCTGGAAACCTCTGCGGGTCCTGTATTCAAAAGGTGACGGGCTGGAGTTCTTTGAGGATATCGGGGGTATCCCGCAACCTATCAAAGACATTGATTTCTATGAGTACACTACCATTGACGATATGTACAACCATATGGTTAAGGGCGGTATTAACGTCATATACCCGCCCAAGAATTTCTATTTATCTCCCAGACTGAAAAAGAAACTTAACGATATCCAGATGTTAAGCGAGGATGACCGGCATTTTATCAGGATGGAAGATGAAGTCCACGTCCCTAACTTTGTATTCTGGTATGAGTTCTTTTATTTCCTGATAGAGATCGATAAGAACTACGATAAAATAGCGTCGAACTACCGGAACCTCCGGTGGATAACATTCATATTCGATGAAGCGCACCAGATATTCCCGGTAACAAAAGCCCCGCTATGGCATCTTGTTGATGACTTCGCAGAGAATGAGATGATTGATACCCGCAGGGTCAACATATCCATCTGGGCGCAGGTGCACGAGATACGATATATTTACTGGAAAGTAGTAAACAGGTTTGGGAACTACGTGTGGTTGCCGTCAGCAAAAGCAAACAAGTCCCTGTCAATAATTGCGCAATCGCTGATTAATAAATTACCAATAGGAACCGGCATCATCGAGAAGAAAGGTGGGCGTTTTGGTAAGTTGGAGTTCTCCCGTATCAAGAACCAGCCGGCGGTTCTTACTGTGAAGAACTACGATTAAAACATAGATAGTATTAATAGTTTTGGAGGGAATGATTACTCATGGGAAATACAGCGCATCTTGTGTTTATCTTCGCATCATTGGGGCTGGTTATCGGGGGAATGCTTTTTGTTATGGGCGGTATCTTTTCAGAACCAACGATTATCACAACAGGGAATAGCACCATCAGCGCAACGGGTAATGCCACGTATGGATTAATACAGACGGTAGGGGAGAGTTCTGCAAACTTCATGCTGCCCGGATTAATCCTTGTCGCAGCACTGGTTATCATAAGTGCAATATACCTGTTTGGCAGAAAGAGATAATATACATTATACCATTTTGATAATATACATTATACCATTTTTCGCGAAATATTTAAATATCTTGAATGTATAGAATTTAGTATGCGAGGTGATTTATACGCGTACTGAAAACGAATCCGGTGTAATCGACGGCATTATGATGTGGATTGCAGTTGCAATCATGTTGGTTGTGTTCCTGCCGGTTATAAACTCGGTGCTCACAGCAACTCCCCTCATCACCAGCGGCCCGCTTAATGTTACCCAACAGAGCGTTACCACAATGGTCGGTAACTCATATGGCCTTCTGATCGTTGTGCTTATCATCCTTGCAGCCGTCATCCTGCTCGGCGTGATTGCATATCTCCGTGGTGGAGTGAGGCAGTGAAGATGGGGTAATACCCATCTCACATAATTTCCCTCTTTTTCTGACAATACTTTTATATATAATTATTACATAATTCATGTTCATGCGATGTGATGCCCATGAAATCTGATACGCTTAAAGAAGCAGGGGTAGTGGATGGCATCATGATGTGGATTGCAGTTGCAATTCTCCTGGTGATTTTCCTGCCGGTTATTGCAGCCGTGCAATCAGCAACAGCTATGAACGCATCTGCACCATTATACAGTACAGAAGTTGCCCTCACATCAATGACCGCAAGTTCATACGGGCTCCTCATTGTTGTGCTTATCGTCCTTGCAGCCGTCATCCTGCTCGGCGTGATTGCATATCTCCGTGGTGGGAAGGTATAGGGTAAGGTAATCTTACCTTACCAAAATTCCTCCTCTTTTTTATCGCAATACTTTTAAGTCTTTTGGTGTATACTATAATACATGCGCAGACAGTTTCTTGTCATTCTTTTGATCCTGTTATTAGTATGCCCGGTTCTTGGAACAAACGATTCAATTCAATACAATATATCCTATACGAGCTCGCAACCGAATGCAGCACCATTGCCTATCGCATTATTTACAGCGATATTCGGGATCGCCCTTTTACTATTATCGGTTTTGTTACGGGTTGACCAAGGCGCAGATATTATAGCAATCATGGCGACATTCCCATTACTCGTAGCGGCATGGCAATTCCTGACTGTTGATATTGTAACGGGGTTCGGAACGTGGGGGATGCTGGTGAACGAATCCAACCAATACGGGATGCTGGAGAAGCACACGATCTATACAATGTATCCTGTTGCTATAATCTTACTCGTCCTTTTTGTGATATCCTTATTCAATGTTTATAGGATTGTCATGCTACCCGGATTTATTAGTAAAGATATAAATGCGGGGGATGAGTAATGAAACGAGTAAAGGATTGTAAAATGACCGGTATAAAAGTTATTACAGTACTACTGCTATGTTTCATCGTTGCTCTGTTAGTCCCACCTGTATCCGCAGAGCCATGTTCGTTCTGTGAATTTATCAACATCTCCAAAGGGGATACCGGCGCTGCAGGGGCGAATGGACTTGCAGCCAATATCACTATTAATGCGACATTCACAGGTGCTGGAGGAACAGCAGCATCCGTAACGAATATCGGAACAACCACTATTGCTATTTTTGATTTCCTAATCCCTATGGGATTACAAGGAGTAAATGGAACACCCGGTGCTCCCGGTGCTCCCGGTACTCCAGGAGCAAATGGTGCTGATGGAGCACCCGGAGCTGCCAATATGACTGCTGGTCCAGCTGGGCCGGCTGGTGCTGCCAATATGACCGCTGGTCCAGCTGGCGCAGCAGCAACCATTGCCGTCAATGCTACGTTCACGGGAGCTGTCGGAACAAATGCAGACGTAGTAAATGTTGGCAGTGCATCAGCAGCATCCCTTGACTTCACAATACCCCAGGGCATGATGAACCTCACTGCAAACATGACGGCAGGGCCCGCTGGCACTCCCGGAATAATGAACCAAACTGCGAATATGACTGCCGGCCCGGCTGGTGCCAATGGTCTCGATGGGATGATGAATCAGACCGCTAATATGACAGCCGGCCCAACAGGCCCAATGGGGCCAATGAATCAGACGGCTAACATGACTGCCGGCCCGGCTGGTGCCAATGGTCTCGATGGGATGATGAATCAGACCGCCAATATGACAGCCGGCCCAACAGGCCCAATGGGGCCAATGAATCAGACGGCTAACATGACTGCCGGGCCAACCGGCCCAATGGGGCCGATGAATCAGACGGCTAACATGACTGCCGGCCCGGCTGGCACTCCCGGAATAATGAACCAGACTGCGAATATGACAGCAGGTATAGCTGCCACAATCACCATCAACGCCACATTCACCGGAGCTCCGGGAACCAATGCCACCGTCAATAATACCGGGACTTCAGCAGCAGCGGTATTTGATTTTACAATCCCTCAAGGAATAATGAACCAGACCGCCAACCTAACGGCGGGAGTGCCTGGCGCACCCGGTGGAACCGGGGGAGTAATCCTATTCTTTAACCATAGTGCATCTGACATCGCAACATACGAGGGGCTGGTGAAAGTTCCTGCTGGTAATGCAGAAGCTGATGAAACAGCAACTGTTAAGAATGCTCTGGGGTTTGTGCTTGTCGATTCATACGCGACAGTCGTTGGTGAACCCGGACTGGCACAACTCCCGGCGGGGTTATGGCAGTTCAACTCGTGGGACTATGTTGATACTGCATCGGGAACAACCGTAATAGATTTCAAAATTTATAACCGGACTGCTGGCGGAACTGAAACGTTCCTGTTCAATGTAACTTCGTCGGACATCGATGCGCTTGTGGCAACATTGTACACGACTACATACGCTCAGGCTACACCTTATACCATTTCTCTTACAGATAGGATCGTCATAAAAGTCTATGGGCGTTCAACACATAGTGCAGATGTTACATTCCATTGGGTCTATGATGGCTCTACCCACACCTCAAATGTCCAGACACCCCTTGCGGTTGCCGATCCCACAACCCTGACATTCGGAGCACAGGCGGCAGAGACGCTGAAGAAAGGGCAGGCTGTTTACATATCGGGGGCGGTGGGGGAGAATCCCACAATATCCCGTGCAAACAATACTGTCAGCTCACAATGCCGGGTTGTAGGACTGGTAACTACCGATCTGGCATCTGGAGCAATAGGATTAGTCCGACGCAGCGGTATCCTGACGGCAGTAGATACGCAGGCAACAAACACTTATGTAAATCCGGGTGGTGAAACGTGGTTAGCTGGCGATCTTCTGTGGTCAACTGGTACTGGTGGACTATCAAAAACACGCCCGACATCCGGGCGTTCAGTCAAAGCCGCATTCTCAATGCTAGGCTCTAACGCAGCCGATGTCTTATTGGCATATCCATTCGAGAATCCCGTATGGTCAACCGCAGCAGCCGGGGAAAACATAGTGCTCCGTACTGGAGACAGTAACGGTGCAAACAAAACCTCGTTCCGGAACTATACCAACAGCGAAGTCGCGTATGTCAATTCTCTCGGCAATGCAATGTTCAACGGCACTATATTCACCGGCAATCTCTCCATGAGTTCACAGTATATCACCGGGTTACTCACCGGGAGTTCTGGCGGATCAGTGCCCAACAAGTCCTATGTCGATGCAGCTATAGCGGGTGTAACTGGAGGAGATACAACCGGGTTCTATTTCCTGAACGGAACCCGGATACTCACCGGGAATATGAACGCAGCCGGGTTTAACATTACCAACCTGTCAACGCCAATAGGGACGCTGGATGCAGTCACTAAAGCGTATGCTGATGCATTGCCGATGATCAATAACTCCTACGTCAGAATAGATAACGGCAGTTACGTTCAGGTAAGCAATGGCAGCTACGTCCAGATAACCAACGGGTCATACGTGCAGATCAACAACGGCTCATACGTCAAAGTGGACAACGGTTCCTACGTCCAGATCACCAACGGTTCCTACGCCAAGAATCCATTCTATTCCTATCTCACCCTGATGGCAGGCTCGGCGATGGTTCCGACCACTAACCCGGCAACCCTCGGGCAGGACGAAACATCTACGGGGAAAAACAATTACATCATGGGCAACTTCACCGATGGCGGTTCCGAGAATCTGCAATGGATTATCGACATGCCCGCCGATTGGGATAGCACAGCAGCGACGAATGGTAAACTTGCCTTTACGTTCCTGTGGACGGCGCAGGAAGGCACTGGCAATGTGAACTGGACAATGAGCGGGTTGGTATTCCCAGACGATGCTGCGCTCGGAACAGTATTGCCGGAGATTGGGTTCGCTACCGATACCCTGCTGGCAACCGGCGATATGCACATCTCCGCAGGGACTACGGCAGCGCTCGTGACTTCCGCAGGGACTGGCGGGAATGTGGCGATATTCAAAGCGGCACGGAATACCGGGTCGGCAGCCGATACGTTCACGGGCACTGCGCAACTCATCGGTGTGCGGGTTAAGTATATCCAGACGAAAGTGGCGGCGTGACCATGAAGGGCAACTGGGCGATCCTGCTGCTTGTCCTGATGGTGTGGACAGCGATAGTGGCGGTGTATGCAGTCCATGCGGATAGCCCAACAGGTAATGTAGGCAATCAGGTTGACCTTAAAGAAGGCATCACCGAGACTACGAAAACCGCCATTAACGTTTCATCCCCAACAGGACAGATTGCATTCACTGATAAGACAACGGGCATTTCCGTTACCACATCAACATTAATAGATGATATCGCATTCGTACCTGCTAAAACTACAATCGATAAAACAATTACATGGGACAACGCACTTACAAATCCGGATGTATCATTTGAATATATATATACTGGAAACCCTGTTAAAGAATTTATCACTCTCAAAAAAGATGTAAAATTATCTTTTCCTATTAAACTCTCTCCAGACACAAAATTAATTCCGTGGGATAACGGGCAATGGAAAATTGTATCATCCGTATCTGATGATACGATGTCGGGATTAATTGCGTCAAAACCATACGGTATAGATGCGGCAGGCAATCGTATTGAAATGGAATACACGTATGATAAAGGCGCACTCAATCTGGATTACAGCCGAAACATAACAATATGGGAAATAGACGAGAAAACCGAATTGCCTATAAAAATAAAAGAAGTTCCTATCACGTATCCGCTACTTATCGACCCGACGTGGACAGCCACTGAGGGAAGATTTGAAGCAACGGATGGAGACTATAAGATAATCAAGTGGAACACCACCGGCGCGAATACATGGGTATCCGATGGAAACGCCACAACTGTAGAAGTATTAGTTGTTGGTGGCGGCGGGTCTGGTGGCAGTTTCAACCTGAATACCGGCCCCGGTGGTGGTGGAGCAGGTAGTATGATAACAAATGCATCCCGAACGGTCACGGGAACGATCACTATCAGTGTCGGTGCGGGCGGCACATCGTCAACTAATGCTATGGGAAAGAACGGGACATTTTCGAGATTCGGAACTATCAATGCTACTGGGGGTGGAGGCGGAGCCGGGAGTGCTTCGTCAACCGCGGGTCTGGCTGGTGGAAGTGGTGGCGGCGGGGTTATTGGTGGTGCGGGGGGCGCGAAATATCAACCGACACCGTATAATGGAACCTATTACGGAAATACCGGGGGATTATCCGGCGCTTCTGGAAGTGGTGGTGGTGGTGGTGGTGGTGCTGGTGGGGTTGGTGGCGACTACTCCACAACCATTGGGGGCAACGGAGGAGCCGGTATTGCATCTACAATCACCGGAGAATCACTATTCTATGCTGGTGGCGGCGGTGCGATGGGCGGTACTTCTGGCGGTATCGCTGGTATCGGGGGAAGTGGAATCGGTGGAAATGGCGGTAATCGGACAGCAGCCGGAAAGGTAACTGACGGACTTGCGGGAACTGGAAGTGGTGGTGGGTCTGCGAATGTATCAACTGCCTCTGGTGCCGGTGGTAACGGAGTGGTAATTATCAGGTATGTTAATACATCTCCGACAGCATCATTCACGCAAGACGCATCGAGTGGTATGACACCATTATCAGTTCAATTCAATGATACATCTTCAAGCGGAACATCGTGGAGTTGGGGAAGAAAAAATCTCACAGATACAACGTGGACACAATTCTCTACGACACAAAATGCCACACAAAGTTTTGTCACGGGCAACTGGTCGATCAACCTGACAACTACAAACGCTGTCGGCAGCAACATTTCAACTCAGATAGCATGGGTGAATGTATCATCTGTTCCGTGGTATAATTGTGATTGGGGATTTCGTGCACCGATAACTATCAATAAAACAATGGTGACTGCAAGCCAGACGAGTTTCCCGGTAATTATCAATTTATCATCAGATACAGGATTGGTTTCAAGCGCACAGAGCACAGGTAACGATATACTATTTACTTCATCAGACGGAATTACAAAAATCCCACATGAAATTGAATCATACACAAGTGCGACAGGAGCATTGATAGCATGGGTGAATACATCAGTTAGTGCGTCTGCAAATACCGTCATTTATATGTACTACAACAATTCAGCAGCAGCGAACCAGCAGGATGCAACTCACGTATGGGATGCCAATTATGCAGGGGTGTGGCATTTGAATACGGTATTCACGGACAGCACGTCGAACAGCAACAACGGAAGAAATATCGGCACTACCGATATAGCGGGGAAAATCTCAAACGCCCGCAACTTCTCAGGGGCGCAATATATTGATGCCGGAGGGAAATCAGTCCTGAATATAACCGGAACAGCCCTCACTCTCGAAGCGTGGATTTACGCAAATCCGTGGAGCGCGAATATTTGGGAGAATACTATTATTGGAAAAGACACGGGCACTTCAGGCTATAACATAAGAGGTGGCAGTAACGATTTATCGTTTATTTTTGCAGACGGTGTAGATTGGTACGTAGCCGAAACTACAAGCAACCCGATGTCAGCAACTACGTGGTATCACGTCGTAGGGAGATATAACGGAACACGTCTGCAAGATTTTATTAATGGTGCGCCGGTTTTATCCACAGCCTCAACAGCGAATATCGTAAATGGTAATACCAACCTGACTATAGGAAATGGATATGATATGGCGAGATACTTTACAGGGCGTATCGACGAAGTCCGGGTCTCAAATTTAGCACGTTCCGATACATGGATTTCAACTGAGTACAACAACCAGAACAGACCTGACCTGTTCATATCAGTCGGAGCGGATGAGGCTGTTTTTGGATGTGCGGTTGTCTCTCCACCAAATTCTACATTTACATATTCACCATCAGAGGGCACCACTCCCGTATCGGTGCAGTTCAACGACACGTCAACCAATACTCCTACATCATGGTCATGGGGAAGAAAAAATCTCACATCTACAACGTGGGTACAATTCAATACCACACGAAATGCAACACAAAGTTTTGTTGTTGGTAATTGGAGTGTGAACCTGACGGCAACGAATGCGGGCGGCAGCAACATATCAACGCAGGTATCATGGGTGAATGTAACGGCTGGAGGTGGTGGCGCAGTCCTCCCCATCGTCCAGTGGACTATCGATAAGCAAACCGTCCGGGTGCCCGGCACCGTCACCACCGTGGACACATCGCTGAATACTCCGACCTCGTGGCAATGGTATTGGGGCGACGGAAGCGCCAATGGCACATCGAACCAAGAGCAGCACAAGTATGTGAAACGCGGGGTATACCAAGCGCAACTGACGGCTACCAACGCTGCGGGCAGTAATACGTCATCGAAACAAGTACGGGTTATCGGTTATGACCAACTATACTAAACTACTGATGGCATTGCTCCTTGCGGCACTGTGCGTAGGCACAGTGAGCGCTGATGCCGTCACGCCCCCGGACAACATCCGCATTGCAGCATACATCAGCACCCATAACCAGATCGGAATCTGGTGGATTAACCCGACGATTGCGGATTTCGCCGGTACTCAGGTGTGGTTCGATAATGTGTTTGTCGGGACGGACGGGGCGGCAGTGAAGTTCCATTACTGGGAGTTCCTGGCGCTCGGTGACCATACGTTTTCAACGCACACGATCGATAGTTTTGGGAATGTAAATGCATCGTGGGAGAATGTAACGGTTAATAATGCAGGGTATTACAACTGTCTTGAACAATGGTTCTGTTACGATACCTACTGCAATGTCACTCCGGTTCCCGTGCCGACACCCACACGCATTATACCCGGTTCGACAAACGCATCATATCAACCGGGCGCACCGAGCGCAATCCCATTACCGATAGTCGTATTCGTTGCGGCACTCGGGATTTTCCTTCTGGTAATCTCAATTGTGTTCCTGCCCAAATCCGGTTCGGTGATTATCGCAATCATCGCCACCATGCCACTGCTGATATCTGCATGGATGTTTATGTATGTGGATGTAGTTACCGGATACGGGGCTATCGGACTTGCGGTTGATAACAGCAGTAACCTGATGCTGATGGAATCACATACGATATATGCCCTCTATACCAACGCAATCATTATGCTTGTTTATTTCGGGATTGCCGCCCTGAATATCTACAGGGTAGTTATGATGACAAAAGTAACAAGTTCAGAATATTCGGATGATGACACATGAGTTTTATGGACAGATTCAAACCCAACGGGGGTGCTGTAGTGCAGCAACCCCCACAAGATCTTCAGCAACCAGACCCCCAGGATCAATTCGGGAATCCTATGCAATATCCCGGGTTCGATCCCTATATGACATCAGGATTGCCGCCCGTATCTTCATACGGGCAGGTAGCTCCCTCATTTAACGAGAAGCTGGCAGAACTGGCAATCGGGACGAATCTTTCGATAAAGGGTGTTGATATTGCCGATATCAGCGAACTTCCGACATTGTTTTATTTTATCACAGATAACTGGCGGCATTTCCAGTTATCGAACCTACGGGGGAAAGACCAGCGAGATATCGAGCGCAGTATTGCCGATATCCATATGCTTGCCGGGCAGGACGGGAATGAGTTTATGTGTAAACTAAAGCAGATTGAATTGCTAAACAGCGTATACCTGTTTAAATCCCGCAGCGACCTTGACGATATGCGGGAGCGGAAGATATGGACTTTGCAGACCCAGCAGATGCAGCAGGGCGAGATCAAACGCCCGAAAGAAGGGAGTGGCGGGTTCTTATCGTTCTTCAGCGGGAAGAATAAAGGCGGAGATTACTAATGGCAGACGTTGTAGCACAGCCGGCAGCACAAGCAGCGCAGCCCGTCTATATCTGGGCTGGCGGAATTTTCGACACGATGATTGTAGGATTCCCTCTCTATTTCTGGATTATATTTCTCGGTGCGATTGCACTTATCGGAATCCTGATCTTCGATTGGTATCGGTGGGATGTAATCAAAGCGGTGTCCGGGCATTTCGATGCTGCACGGAACGCTACCCCCGAGGCCCTGAAGATTACGAAGAATATGCGAATGAAGTTAGTTCCTGCTGTATATGCAGACCAGATCTTTGAATGGGAAGATCCCAAAGAGATTGAGAAATGGCACTTGACCGCTCCGCATTCTGTAGGGCAACTCGGACCAGTTAATACTGCAATCCTGATTGATTATCACGATTGGGTTGATAACCCGGTATACAACGAGAGTATTAAGATCGCAGCTACTATCTGGAACGAGAAACACCCGGACGACCAGATACACCATTTCTCGAAATACATGGCATACCGGCAGAACGGGAAACTTAAGGAATGCACTACGGAAGATAATATTCAATGGAACGCTTCACACCCGGACGACAAAATCCCCATCGGGTCAATACGGATACCTGCATACTTCTGGGTTGATTGGGCTTCGCAGGAGCAATACATGCCTAACCAGCGGGACGCTGCATCATTCGGAGGATACCTGCGCCGTGAGGCTGCGAAGTTAAAGACGGGTGATAATGACGAGAAGAAGAATTACGGGACATGGATCCTTGGCGGTTGTGTGATTGTCGGTATCTGTATTCTGATATTCTCGTGGATTGCCGGGAAGGGGATGTGATACATACCTTTTTTAACTTATAATATACATTATAATATACATGAACGCCTTACGGGAGATGAATTATCTCAACACCCTCCTTGGTGTTGTCTGTACGTCATTAGGACTTCTTTTTATCCTGAACCGTGGTGAACTGGCAGGATATGATATTAAAGTTCAGATGGTTATTATCTGGTTGTCCATCGGAGTTCTCCTGCTATTAAATGGGATTATTAATCTCATTACCGGGATACAGGGGATTATGGATGACATTAAAGCAAAGAAAGAAGGAAAGAGTGATTGACTATGGAAGAAAAAACCTATACCCAACAGGAACTCGCAGATATTCTTGAACGCCAGCAGCTTGTATTTTCTCTTGACCACGCAATCCAGCGGGCGAAACAGGCCGGGGATTCCCCACAGTTTGTTAATCCCCTGATTAACCTGTATAATGTCATTACGGCACCGGCGCCTGCACCAGTTATCCAAAAACCCGAAGAACAACCGGAACAATAATCCCTCTATTTTTCTGCAAAACCTTTAACTATTATAATACGTATTTACCTATGATGATTAATAACGAGGATGCTTCATCCGGAGGATTGCTGGCGTTCATTACAATCCTGCTATTCTGCGGGTTCCTTACTGCGATGCTCGGTATGGGCATTGATGCGCTTGTGGCAACCCACAATGCCATGATAGGCGGATTCCCTACCAGCCAGGACAGTATTAATACCGGCGTTAATCTTGTAACGGCATTCCGGGGATTGACATTCATGTTACTACTGGCACTCGGGCTGAACTATCTTAGTGTTGCCCAGCAGGAGCAAACCGGCAATGCTTGAAGAACTGATATTCCTTATCGGGTTAGTTATTATCGGAATGCTGATCCTGCTCTGCGGGGGAATACTTGCAGTTCTTGTATGGGTATTCATTTGGATGCATGTGAAAGCATTTGAACTGATGAAGGGGGTGTATCATGGCATCGTTCCAAGAAATGCTTGATGCGGGATTGTTCCTTATCATTAACACAATAGCAATATTTGTGTTCTGGGTTGCCGGTAGTCCGATTATTGATTTCCTGTCGGTATATCTGGCATCATTTACGTTTACAATCCCGGTAGTGACCCGTATGGCCGGGTATGTTCAACCAGCGTTCGGGTGGTTCTTCTGGTTACTCCTTATACTTGAAGTTGCCCTGTTTATCAGGACTTACTTTATGATTGCCACCCGGGTTGATTATAGCGGAGACAGCGATTTCTGAATCAATACTCTTTTATTGTATAATATACATAATGTATATTACAGATGCCACGACCAAGAACGGGCATATACCCGGTATGCCCGCAATGCAAGACTTCTGATTCTGTGCGCAGGAAGGGGTTCTGGGTGTTTAATCCCGATCAGAACCCCATAGACATTCAACGAGTCCAGAGATTTCACTGCAGGAGCTGCAATTTCCATTTCTCACCAGAAGTCCGTAAAGTTCGCAGGAAGTATATGGTATTCAATAGTCCAGAGGGGGTATACAAAGATGAGTAAACCACTTACGAGTAAACCGCTTACCGATTTTGTAAAAGCACGACAGATGCAGCAGGAGATCCTTGCCAGAACCTCAACAGTAAAAAGAACGGGGTTTGCAAAGATAAAGTATGAGATCACAAAAAGGGGAGTGTTTTTTGTCCCTATAGTTTTATTCTATCTTATTGGGTATGCAATATTCCAAAACCATATTCAGGCATTTATCAGTATGATATTCCTACTTTTCATTATGGTAGTTATAATCTTCATCTGGTACGGCAGGAAGGAGAATCTGTTTGCGAAGTTTTAGTATTGTGTTTTTGCTGATGCTGGTCCTGCCAGTATCTGCAGCAACATATCCTCTTAATCCACCATACAGGCTTGACCATCAGGGCCAGACCGTCTACATAAACGATACCATTGATATTTCCGGATATGGGTGGGGTATTGGTGTTGCATGGTATGGAAGATACGGAGAGTATAATCTCCCGCAATATGTCAGACCATTAACCGGAACTAAAAAAGACGTATTTAAGTTCTGGTTAGACCCCAGCATCTTTTCTGGTAGGGGTGGGATGTGGTATCAGTTCTATGATAACACAACAGAGAATCACGGGAATCTCGAGTTGTTTTATCTTATGGAAGGATATCGGAATAAAAGTACCACTTATCCTAATGGAACTACAAACTACGAGAATCTCAGCATTTCCAATGTTACAGTGCCTGTAAAGATCCCGGACTTCATTTTATCAGATATTCATGTTACAGATTACCTTTTATCTAAAAACGATAGTCTGAATACAAAGTTTGAAAAGATATGGTTATTCGGACGTGTGAACGGTTTATACAATGTCAGCGGGAATTTAAGTATCAAACAGGTTAACTTACTGGAACCCGGCTCGTATAAGTTAACTTCCCATAAGGCAGGCAAGAATACAATATTTGAAGTTGGATATGATAATACTACAGAAACGCTCACAACTCCCTGGAGGGCTATTGGTTTGGTAAGTATTGCCGGTATTCAACCCAGACTGGTACTTCCTCGTTTTGAGAGTATGATCAATAAAACAGATGATATAATTTATACATATGATTTAGAAGTGCAGGAACCTTCACTGACTGTAAATCGTATGGATGAAATAGCAGTTAGTGATTATATCCCAATTGCATTCGGTATTGATACTACGGTGCTGGATGTGCGTGGATATACCAATGCAAAAGTCGGGACAAAGATCTCTGCAATCATAGATCCGGATAAGCAGACCGTGCGGACTATCAATGATAATACCTACACAACAATCGCAGAGGGGTCTGATATGGGGGGAATGCGATATTACCGGGTGTACCTGCCCCTCATAAAAAAAGAGATGCCAAACGGTATTCATACACTTAAAGTCACATCAACAACCGGAGGGATAGTATATGCAGATTTCCCCATATCTGAGCTCCCGGCGGATTCTTATGTTCCGAATGCTACGCTAAAGTATATCGGGGATCGGAACCCGTGGATACCTACCCCTACTCCTATCACCATCACCAATGTTGTTGAGAAGACAGTTGTTGTTAAGGAAACGATTGTCGTTAAAGTGAATGTCACACCGTCGCAGGAATCTGTAAATGCAGCTGTATCAGACTTCTGGACGAAAATAGTAACGGAAGTCCTTATTGGAGCAGGGATTCTTATTGTTGTGGGATACGTTGTTTCAATTATCTACCGGGGGCGAAAGAGATGACCTTTGCCGAGGATATGCAAAAAGGCAGGGAATTATATAAAAAACGCAATGCCAGGACAAATGCTATTTCCCGCAGGGTTACCCCGAACCGTCTTGCTGTTGGGATCGGAACGCTGCTCGAACAATTCATAGGGAAATTTTCAAAAAAAACGGTATCGTCTGATACTCCTTCAAACAGGAAAGAATCTCCGGTGAAGCCCTATCTATCTGTTGTGGTATCAGACTTCACCGGGATACTTGAGCGGATATGCTCAGTGTTCCCAAAGCCTAAACGGAAAGTAGTGTATGATACTGGATTAGAGATATGGAAACGAAACAGGAACCAGTGATAATACGTGGGATTTGTTGAAAATTATCTACTAAGTTTGCTTTCAGTGATTGTAGCGTTTGGGATGATATGGATTATTCTCTGGACAATTGAACAGGTTGAATCATATAAGGACCTTTGAGTTTCGGGAAAAATCATAAAGAAAAGTGGCATAAGAAACGTGCCGTATATTTCAATTAATACAAACCCTCTTTCCAAAGGTTTTTTATGGTATTATAACAGATACCTATTATGAAGTTAGTTTATGGATATGTAAGGGTTTCAAGCAAATCTCAAAACTATGATCTCCAGGTTGAAAGCATTAAAGAGTTCTGCAAAAATCGGGATTATCAAATTGTGAAAATTTTTGGGGATCGGCAAAGTGGTAAAGATATGGAACGTGTAGAATTTCAAAAGATGGTTTCGACTCTTATTGAATTTAAAAATCCCCAAGGTATCGAAACAATAATCGTTACTAAATTGGATCGCGTGGGGAGAAGCGTTAGCGATTTGGTTAGATTTGTAAAAGAGATTTCAGATCACAATATTAATATCGTAACAACGCTGGAAACTGTTGATACAACAACCCCCCAGGGGATGCTCTTTTTCCACATGATGTCTGCACTTGCCGAATATGAAAGAGAGTTGATTAATGAAAGGACAGAAGCCGGGTTGAGGAAGTATCTTGCCAATGGGGGCAGAATGGGAAAACCAAAGAAAGAGATCGACATGGTGGAAGTAAATCGTTTACTTGTTATGGATGTACCTAAAACTGCAATTGCAAGAAAGATGAGAATTAGTATGCCCACATTATACAATAGATTGAGGGGAGCATGACCGACACACACACAATCACCATTATAGGCACCATTCTTTTTATTTTTGTAATATTTGTTCTTATTCTTATAGCGTTTTATCTCCTCGCTGGAATGAGGGATTAATATGCTCACATCAGACCTAACTGCAATTGGATTACTCCAGGTATCCGGGATCGTGTTAGCGTTTGGCATCGCTGCAGCGATAATCTGGCATTATGTAACAAGTAATAATTGGGACGAGATGGTAAAGGGGGATAAGAATGAGTAATGGGATTTATATTAATTTTACAGTAGCACTCTGGATATTTGGGATTGCTTTATTGATTTGCATAATTTCTGGATTAATCTGGTTATATGAGTGTCGTAAGTATGTATTCCGACTCACCTGAATTTATGTTAATGAATTACATAATTTTCGTTTCGGGTATTGCTATTTTAGTTTTAGCAGCGGGCTTTCTTTTGTGGTTGCGGTCAAGAGGAGTCTGGAATGAATAATTTGGTTCTTATTGGTATCACAATAATATTCCTTATTCTGGCATGTACAGCTGCTGAAATGGTATCAATAAAAATGACAGAATCCATTCAAGAAATGCACGAAATTGGGGTAGCCTGTCAACTACCCACGAATAAATTCGTGGGCTTGCACCTGAGGTAAACCATGTTGGAGAAACCCCGATACAATGGGCAGGTTGGCGGCTACCCGATCTCTGATATTCAAAGCAGCAACGGTGTCAGCAGGAGCAGAGAACCCGCAACTGATACAAGAAAAAGAGTTCCGGTTAGGTCGGTTCAGTTTAGAGATGGTATGGCAACGAGGACATTTCTGCGAAGTATAGGCTGCGTTAATATCAACAACCCCTATACCGGCAAGATCGGCTTTGTATCCGATAAAGTTCCTGAGCTGGTAGAAACTCCAAGAGTGGTGTCGGCTTCTCTGCGACTTCTTAACTGTTGTCCTTTCCCTGATGCCGGTCAAATCTTCAACCGCAATCACGGATTCGGTGTCTTTTGCCTTAGCGACAATCTTCTTAGAGATACAGTGGTTAACGTCCCGGTGGAATCTACTCTCACGTTTCCCGATCTTCTTCAGATGGCGTTTCGCAGACTTTGTTCCGACACTCTGAAGTGCAGATCGGATCGTAGCAGTCCGTTCACGAACGTCATCAATCTTCTTACCGGAGAATACTTCTCCGGTGCTATCAGTAGCGATGTTGACAATACCAAGGTCAACACCAAGAACATTTTTCGGGACGATCACCGGGTCGGAAGGAGCATCAACCACGACGGCAATGAAGAACTTCCCGTTTTGGTAGATAAGGTCTGCCTGACCACGAACCTGTTTGTGGTCAAGAGATCGGTATTCGCCAATCTTTACCGGAAGTTTCAGTCTGCCGTTCAGGGTTGTTATCGAGATACGATCCAGCCCTTTCCACGAAAGGTTCCTCTGGTCATAGACGATAGCACCTTCAGGTTTGAAGGTGGGTTGGATACTCCTA
>Ga0315274_10005775_pt1 | contig 18086 bp, 13 predicted proteins | sample YL17G02_20_MG_FD_203700 | JGI IMG/M metagenome (GOLD analysis project Ga0315274, IMG submission 203700) | Sediment microbial communities from Yellowstone Lake, YNP, Wyoming, USA - YL17G02_20 | ecosystem: Environmental > Aquatic > Freshwater > Lake > Sediment | place: USA: Wyoming | collected...
AGCACCTGCTCTACGGCCAAAGGCAGTGGCAGTAGTGGTTCCAATACGTACCATCTTGAAACGGGTCTTTCCTCAGGTACGAGTTATTCTTTTAGAGTCCTGGCCAAGAACTCAGCTGGTGATTCTGCCTGGAGCAGTTGTGTACCAGGGACAACGAGTGGAGGAATCCCCGCCACTCCCCCCAATGTCTGGATACTCAATATTACCAGTTCTTCTATTACCTGGTCCTGGAATGCAGTTTCTGGAGCTACCTCATATTCTTATGTTGTCTACAATGGTGGTACCTGTAGTTCAAGCAGAAGTAGTGGCAGTACGTCTAACACTACTATTACCACAACTGGTCTCTCCTCCAACACCACTTATTCTTTTAGAGTCAAGGCCTGTAACAGTGCAGGTTGCTCTGACCTGACTAGTTGTGTAGCAGGAACAACGATCCCCGCCACTCCCCCCAATCTCCGGGTAACCAATACTACCAGTTCTTCTATCACCTGGTCCTGGGATGCAGTTTCTGGAGCTGCCTCATATAATTTTTATGTCTACAATGGGGGTACCTGTAGTACAAGCAGAAGTAGTGGCAGCACATCTAACACTACTATTACCATAACTGGTCTCTCCTCCAGCACGGCTTATTCTTTTAAAGTCAAGGCCTGTAACAGTGGAGGTTGCTCTGACCTGAGTAGTTGTGTAGCAGGAACAACAAAATAGGATCATCTTCCTCTACTATAGATGTAGATGCATATATAAACCCTTCTTATCGGCCTGATCCCAATCTGGGGATCAAATGCCAAGAAAGGAGAAAGGCAATGAGTATGACTAAAAAGCAGCTCTTTTTAATCATTGGAGTTCTGGTTGCAGTTCTTGCTCATGGAGACTCAGGGTTTTCCTTATATTATTGCCCTGGTACTCCTCAAAAGATCTGCCAGCTTTCCGGGGAATACGACAATCAGGACGTGACCAGTGAGGATCAGAGAAATACGAATAAATTTACGAAAAATCAGACGTGGTCAAGTTATGGAATCTGGGGGGTAGATGGAGGAGCGCCTGTTGAGCATAAAGGAAAACTTTATTTTCTCTTTGGTGATATTACAGAAGCAGAGGATGGATGCCCAGGGCATGCTAAAGTTGAAAGTCCTCCTCCAGAGCTTATAGCTCGAGACTGCCTTGCCTACACAACTGATACCGACCCAGAAGATAAAGATGAAAATGGTAAAACACATGGCTTCAGTTTAACCTTCCTAGCTCCCGATTGGTTAGACGACCTCAACGGCGATCAATTTCATCCTCTTACGATAGGAAATTTTCCAATTATACAACCACCTGTTCGTCAAGGCGGTATGACAGGTCCCATAGAAGGGGTAAGTTCGTACCTTAATGGCAATATGTATATTTACTATGTGACAGATTATAATGAATACACTGTGAAAGAATTTGGGAAAGACGTAACAAATGGGTATTTTGGTCGTTCAGTGCTCGCCAAATCAACTGACGATGGCCGCACATTCACCTACCTCTATGATCTATCAAATTCCACAATTGCGGGTGGTACCTGTAAATTTACTACCCAAATAATGGCAAAAGTGGTTGAGAATACAAATGATACCGCTTACAACGGGATCAGGAAATTGCTCCCGGCTGAGGTTCAAAACGAACCAGTTTTATTCATCTGGGGTGCTGGTAATCCCTATCGTAAAAGCCACGTTTACCTTGCCTATCAACTACTTAAGGATATAGACCAACCAACCTTTCTAAACCTTCCTCCTCCTACGCACTACTACAAAGGATTAGGAGCAGATTCAAAACCAATGTGGGGCCTAAAGGAATCCGATGCAGTGCCTCTTTTCAAGCAGATGTGTCCTGTAATTGACGATTGGGAACATTGGAACAAAATTGGGGATAGACCAGGTATGGGAGAGTTCTCAGTTGCATGGAACGATTTTCTGAATAAATGGATTATGCTCTACAATATTGGTCATCCTCGGGGCATCAATTTCCGAGTTGCTGATTACCCCTGGGGTCCCTGGGGTCCATCGTCACAAGCACCAAATGGAGTCGTATTTGACCCTAATAAAGACAATGGCTTCTGTAATTTTATGCACAAGGGATGGAACTCGGAAGTATGTGATTACGTTTATGATGGGGTTAGTTATAAGGACGGTAATGAAATCAAGTGTGGAGATCCTCCAGCAAGTAGAAAGTATGAGGTGTGGGGAGGAGAGTACGGGCCGTTTATAATCAATCGGTATACCAAAGGGGGGGTACAAGATCAAAAAAAATGGACGACCATCTACTTCATCATGTCAACCTGGAATCCCTACCAAAAAGTACTCATGAAAACAACCATATCAACCTGTTTGGGAGGAGATGTTTCTCCAAAAAATACCTGCGGTAATGGTGTGGTAGACCTTTATGATATCTTAACCGAGATAGATTTCATATTGGGAATACAGACACCAACTGATTGTCAAGCAGCGAAGGCAGACATCGTAAGATATGGCATGCCACCGTATTGTTATGTGCCTGATGGTGTGATTGATATCTTCGATGCCATGGTCATTATTGATAAGGCACTAAAAAAACCAAATTGTATTGATTACTGTCTGGAAAATGACTGCATGGCATACCTTGATATTGCTTGCACAAGCCTCTCGATCAATGGCAAATCTGTGACTTATGACGGTGAAGCAACTCCCAGCAGTGGTGCAACGATAACCAGAATTAACTGGGATTGGGGGGATGGCACCTCTGGAGATCAATGGTTTAAAGCAAGTCATACCTATAGCACTTCCGGGACCTATGAAGTGACTGCCACTGCCTATGATAGTGCAGGACTATTTTCCTCAGAATATTTACATGTGACCACTCAGTGATAAACGGTAAATCTGTGACTATTAATGGTGTAGCCTTTCCCACTGGTAATGCAACGCTAACGATGGCAATAGAGTGGTCTGGACAGATTGGAGGAATGGAACTTCCGATATCTACATGTATGAGTGGTGATCCACAAGCGCCAAGAAAGGAGAAGGGCAATGAGTATGACTAAAAAGCAGCTCTTTTTAATCATTGGAGTTCTGGTTGCAGTTCTTGCTTATGGAAGTTCAGGTTTTCCCGGCGTCTATTATGTACCTGGTAGTACTCAAAAGATGTGCCAGCTTACCGGAGATTTTGATAAAGATGTAAGATTTAATAAACCTACAAACAATCAAACAAATGTGCGGTATGGTGTGAAGGGAACCGATGTGGGAGTATCTTTTGAACATACATTACAGGATGGAACAAAAAGACTTTATTTCCTTTTTGGAGATACAGACAGTGATAAACCAGGTTTAACTGATGGTTGGCATGATTGTATTGCTTATACCACGGAGATGACCGCCCCTTCTGACTGTATCGACCTGACGTTCATTGCTAAAAATGGTGTGTTTATACCACTTGTAGTGCCTAATGCTTCTTTGGGACCGAGGGGAGCCCCTGCTGATGGGCTTAGCTATAATGGATGGATGTACATTTATTTTACAACAGACCTTACGCTGACATCCGTCCTAGCAAAATGTCAAGATGATAACCTTAATTTTCAAAACGTCTATGAGCTTTCAACTAATAAGTTTATCAATGTATCAGTTGAAGTGGTTGATCAAGGTACAGATTACAATGGATTCAGGCAATGGCTACCCTCTGATCTTCAAAATAAACCAGTTTTATTAATCTGGGGGACTAGTAAAGATTATCGTAAAAGCGGCGTTTACCTTGCCTGTCAGCCACTTACAGATATAGAAAATAAATCCACTATTAGGTACTACAAAGGACCAGGGCAGGGGTGGAGTCAAAATGAATCCGATGCACAGCCCCTTTTCAAGCAGACTGCCTATTACTATGACAAAGATGGGAAGAAAATTGGAGAAGGGCCAGGTATAGGAGAGTTGTCAGTTGCATGGAACGCATTTCTGAATAAATGGATTATGCTCTACAATTTTGGTAACCCTTCTCGGGGCATCAACTTCCGAGTTGCCGATTACCCCTGGGGTCCCTGGTCAGGTAAAGAAATCAATAATGATATCTTATTTAGACCCGGTAGAGACTATGGTTATTGCTACAGTATGCATAAGGAAGACTGCCCTGTTGCCGGCAGTGGCTGTGATCAGAATTACGATGCCTGGAGAGATGGAGGATGCGGGTGGGGAGGGGAGTATGGGCCGTATATGATTAATAGGTATACCGAAGGGGGGGTACAAGATCAAGAAAAATGGACAACCATCTACTTCACCATGTCAACCTGGAATCCCTACCAAAAAGTACTCATGAAAACAACCTTATCAACATCTTTGCCAGGAGATGTTTATCCAAAAGATACCCTAACAGCTCCCTGCGGTGATGGTGTGATAGACATTTATGATATCTTAGCAGGGGTAGATTTCATATTGAACATACAGACACCAACTGATTGTCAAGCAGCGAAGGGAGATGTCCCAAATGGCATACCGCCTTACTGCGGTAATCCTCCGGGGACACCCAACTGCGAAGCTGACGGGGACATCGATATCTTCGATGTGCTGGTCTGGATTGATGCGGCACTTGGGAAACCAAATTGTATTGCTTACTGTCTATCTAGACCCTGACTCCAAAATTATTCTCAATACCCTAGAGATAAGTGGCAAATCTGTGGCTATTAACGGTTTAGCAACTCCATGCAGTGGTGCAACGATAACCAGAATTAACTGGACTTGGGGGGATGGCAACTCTGGAGATCAATGGTTTAAAGCAAGTCATACCTATAGCACCTCCGGGACCTATTTGGTGGACGTACATGTTACTGATAGTACAGGAGCATTTGTCGATAAATATTACTATGTGGCCATTCAGTGATAAACGGTAAATCTGTGACTATTAACGGTGTAGCCTTTCCCACTGGTAATGCAACGCTAACGATGGCAATAGCATGGTCTGGACAGATAACAGGAATGGAAATGAAGATATCTACATGTATGAGTGGTGATCCGCAAGAAAGAGGAAAGTAATTAGTAAGAGGTTACTAAACAGGGAGGATAAGCCATGAGAAGAAAAATAATAAGACTAAGTACCATATTGACTATCTTGCTGGGGATGATTTTTATCTTTGGTTTGGGGCTTTATTCCCTTTCTTCTACCCCTGATGCCAATCTCACGGTTAAGGAGGCGTGGGGAAAGGCAGGAACGAGTAATAATCTTGTCAGCATAGAGGTAACCAGTAATGTTGCGGTCAGGGGCATTCAGTTTACCCTCAAGGACGATCCGGATGTACTCATACCCACCACAGTTAGTTTAAATCCGCCAGTCTCTGGAGCATCTATTGATAAACAGGATTATCCTGTTGAAGGACTAAGTGTCATAATCGAATCCGATTCAGGTATAGTCATTCCAGCAGGAGGAAAGCAAAGAATCGATATCCTCTATAATGTCGCTGCTAACACTCCTGATATGCAGGTGGCCTTAGCTCCCATTGATGTAAAACTGGCAGATAAAGATGTAAACCCGATTACCACCACTGTGAGTAATTCTTATTTTTCCATTCGTCCTCCAGAGACCATCCCCCCAACCATTTACGGGCCCTACGTTGGTGATCTATGCCATCACGTAGCAGTCGATGACAAGAGTTTCGGCAGTAATGTAGAGATGTGCTGGTCGCACTCTGACAATCTTGGAGGCTCAGGCATTGATATTAACTCAGTCCGTGTTTGGTGCATAGAAGCGACGACGGATATCTCCACAGATTTAACCCCACCCCCATCTTCAGTTGCGTCATCTGGTGGTTCATTTATTTTCCCCGCCTCAAGCTTAGCTGGAGGCCCTTACAAAATAAAAATAAGAGTGTGTGATATGGATATGAATTACACAGAGACTACCGCTGATGTCTCTGTACCCACATCAGACACCTGCAAACCAACAATTGATGGGCTATACTACTACTATGCATGCCCTGCTGGTAGTATAATGACTTTAGGAGTCGATGGCGCGATTTTTTACACAGATGTAATGATTTATTGGTCGCACTCTGATAATTCTGGAGGTTTATGCCGTGATTCAGACATTAATAAAACAACAGGTAGGGTTGAAATCACAGGTCCGAATGGTTATTATGAAAATTTAACTCCGAGCGCAACTATTGCGGAACCTGGCGGTCAAGTCACTTTCCCAGTGTCACGCCTAGTTAGTGGCGAATACACCATAAAAATAGGTGTATGTGATAAGAACGAACAGAGCCCGAATTGTGCAGAAGTTACCGCTACAGTGCATGTAGGGAATCCATATCCAAACAATCTTCCTACCACGCCCACCAACCTAAAAGTTGATAGTGTTACCAGTTCTTCTATTACCTGGTCGTGGAATGCAGTGTCAGGAGCCACCTCATATGATTTTAATGTTTACTCTGGTGGTACCTGTAGTTCAACCAGAAGTGGTGGCAGTACATCTGACGCTACTCCTACTCTTACTGCAAATCGTCTCTCCTCCAGCACGCCGTATTCTCTTAAAGTCAGGGCCTGTAACAGTTCAGGTTGGTCTGACTGGAGCAGTTGTGCACCAGGGACAACCGAATAGAATCATTTTCTTCTACTATAGAGATGCATACATATATAAACCCTGTTATCGGCTGATCCTAATCTGGGGATCAAATGCCAGGAAAGGAGAAGGGCAATGATGAGGAATAAAAAACACCTTTTTTTGATTATCGGAGTCCTGGTTGCAGCCATATTTCTCACATTTTTGGTCTCTTATTCTGCCTTTGTTTCTTCTGCTTCAGAAGATAAGTCTTACCCCAAGATCCACAATCAGACCATGCTCCTTGTTCTTGAGCTGCAGAATGGACAGGTCAGTCTAAAAAGGGCCACGAAGCTGAATAGGCAGTTCAAAGAAATCGGAGAGAAAAAGGCAGAGGCTTTTTCTGGGGATATCAAATATGAAGTTTTCTCCGATCAAAATAAATTGTTATATACTGGCTTGGTTTCTAATCCTGCTCTTCTCCATTATGACAGGTTAGACGAACAAGGGAACCTGACCGGAGGAGTAATCGAACAAGACAGTGCTCTCTTTATCGTCAAAGCCCCTTATCATAAGAATACCAGGATGATCCACTTTAAAAGGGAAATAAGCCCAGCAGGTGGTCAGTTCTTAACTGAAGAAAACTTAGGATCAATAGACTTGAGCCGACTCCAATTCCAGAGTCGAATTATTCCGGCAGGATTTGGCTCAGCAACTCCTTCTTATGTTACCCATGTAGAAAAGATTCTAAATAATGGAGATTCAACTGATAAGATTGATATTGTGCTCTTAGGTGACGGGTATACGAGCAATCAAATATCACCCTCTTATTACGCACATGTAGACCAATTTTTGGCAGGATTTTCTTCCACAGCACCTTTTAACAGCTATACAGCTTGCTTTAATATCTGGCGGGTTGATGTTGTCTCCAATCAATCAGGTGCAGATCATCCCTGTAATAGCATCTACGTGAACACTGCTTTAGACGCAAGTTATGGTCCATGTGAAATAACTCGGGCTCTTACTGTGAATGATAGCAAAGCTTTCGAGGCAGCAGCTTCAGTTCTGGATGAAGGCGGAGATATTGACTCCATCATTGTCTTAGTTAATGACAGTGAATATGGAGGTACCGGTGGATCTGTTGCTGTATATTCAGCAGGATATACTCCTTCTGGAACAACACTCGAGATCGCAATGCATGAATTTGGCCACACTTTAGGTGTTTTGGCTGATGAGTATGAAGAGGCTTATACTGCCCGCGGATGGTTTGGTTCGTGTGTAAGCAGTGATGGCCTAACGTATATAGATGGCAAGGATCTTGGGAGTGGTTCTTGCTCCGCTTTAATTGCTGCACAGCCTAATGTTACCGCCTATAATAAAAATGAACTTATTGCTGTGGCAGCTCAGCAGAGTTCTGGATACTACAAATGGTCTTACTGGCTTGGGTATGAAGGTGTTGATTGCTATGAAGGAGCTATGTATTGTAAATATGGCCTATTTAGGCCATTAAATATCTGTAAAATGAGAGAACTTGGTAGAGATTTCTGTCCGGTCTGTCGAGAAAAGATTATTAAACGTATATTTGATAGTTACGACCCTAACCTCATTGAGTCTTTTTCTCCTGTTCCCCCTACTCCAGATACAGTCTACAACACCCAAACAACGTTTTCTGTTACCACGCCTGATGTCTCTTCTATCGGAAGTGAATGGTACCTGGACGGAAATTCAACGGGGAAAACTGGATTCTCTTTTGACTTCACCGGAGTACCTGTAGGTCCAGGTCAGCATACCTTAACTGCATGGGTAACTGACAATTCGGAATGGATAAGGGTTCCGGGTAAAATTTGGTCCTATGTGTCCTGGAAGGTAGTAGAAGGAGACACCATCCCACCAACCATTGACGGGCCCTACATTGGTCAATGCCATGACCGTGAATTAGTCGATGGCAAGACTTTTGGCGGTAATGTAGAGATGTATTGGTCTCACTTTGATCCTGCAGGCATTAATACTAACGCAGTTGCTGTTTGGTATATGGATCCGAATGATAACCCCGGTGATATCCCGTTTTCAGTTACGCAATATGGTGGTTCATTTGTTTTTCCTGCCCCAAGCTTAAGTTTAGAAGGCTGGTATACCATTGGGATAAGTGTATCTGATAAAGTAGGAAATTCCCAAACAGCTACAGCTCGTGTTGATGTAACCAAATCAGATACCTGCAAACCACAAATTCTATATGGTGGACTCTACTATTATAGTTCATGCCCTGCTAGTCCATGGGCACCAGTCAATAACATGACTTTCAGGGAAAATGTAGATGTATCAATGTTTTGGTTGCACTCGGATGATTCTGGAGGTTTATGCCTTGATTCAGGTATTAATACTACAACAGGAGTTAGTGTGGGATACAAACCCGGGGAGCCAGATGAAGGTGGTGACTACATATATTTAACGACCTCACTTACAGAATTTGGTGGTTCATTTGGTTTTCCCATCAATAGTTCAAGTTTAGCTAATGGCAATTACACCATAAAAATAATTGTTTATGATAAGAGTGAAACTCCAAGCCCGAATTACACAGAAGTTAAGGTTTTAGTTCATGTACAGAAAAACCTATGACCTGACGCAAGTCTCATGCCTGGGTTTTAAATTCAGTCCAGAGAGAAGAGAGAGAAGGGTCAGTTCTTTACAATTGACAAAATTAACTATGAATAAAAAATAAGAAGAAAGGTCTGTCAAGATGAAAGAATTGACCCCCATGACTGACCCAAGCTTCAAAGAGGTTTATCCAGAGGTGATTAAGGACTGGCAGAATGATAACGGGTCAGAGAACTTAGGGGAATTTGACGAACAACTCATGAGGGAGGGTGTACCTCACTTCTTTTCCTATCCTCACTGCCCTAAGATCAACTCTTACATCGAACGTTACAATAGGACAATCCAAGAGGAGTTCATTGATAACCACTTAGATCTTATCCATGATAAGGAACTTTTCCATAAGGAACTCTCTGACTACCTCATCTTCTACAATACCCAAAGACCTCATAAGACACTGGGTCTAAAAAGTCCCCTTGATTATTTGATCTCTCAAGGGGGAATGTCGCAAATGTCCTTGACTTATAAAAATCCTTGACAATCCGGATAATATTATATACTATAACTACAAGTTCCTATATAGCCTGTATAAAATGTATATGTAAATAAGAAAACCCTGTTATCGGCTGATCCCAATCTGGGGATCAAATGCCAAGAAAGGAGAAAGGTAATGATGAGGAATAAAAAACACCTTTTTTTGATTATCGGAGTTCTTGCTGCAGCCATATTTCTCAAATGGCAAATAAGCACCTCAGGTCAAATCTTAACTGAGGAAGGCTTGGGATCAACAGACCTGAGCCGACTCAAATTCCAGAGCCAAATTATTCCTGGAGGATTTGCCGCAGAACCTCCCTCTTATGTTACCAAGGTTGAAAAGATTCTTAATAGTGGAGATTCAGCTGTTAAGATTTATAAAAGTGCATCCAATTTCGATATATCCAAAGGATATGACCTTCCTTATGCTCCAGGTGAGGTAATTGTGAAATTCAAAGAGGATATTTCTGAACTAGCCCTCGATGTGTCAAAGGGGAGAAGTACCTTCCCTGGCAAATCTGAGACAACACACCTGGAATACTTACATAAAAAATACAAAGTCATAAGAATGGAGAGGGTCATACCGGGACTAGGAGATATCAAAAACAGGAGAGAATTCTTAGACTATGTAAAAAGTATAAGAAAACAACACTCTAAAAGAAAATTTGAATATCGAAGAGAGGATAAAGTTCCAAGCTTGCATAATATTTACTTACTAAAAGTGGATGAAAATGCAGATATAAAAGCTATCTGCAAAGAATATAAACAAGACCCCAATGTTGAATATGCAGAACCTAACTATATATATTACACTTCAGAAACATTTCCAAACGATCCATATTTTTCATGGCAGTGGGGTCTTCACAACACTGGGGTGTGGGATGGAAAAGTAGATGCAGACATTGATGCACCAGAAGCCTGGGACATAGAAAAGGGTAGCCCTGACGTGGTCATAGCAGTAGTTGATACAGGAGTAGATTGGGATCATCCCGATTTAGCTAACAATATCTGGGTCAATCCAGGTGAAGACATAAATCATAATGGTATTGTTGATGGAGAAGATTTTAACGGAGTAGATGATGATCATAATGGGTATATCGATGATGTAAGGGGCTGGGATTTTGTAACAGCCGAATCAGGAGATGTGTATCCTGGGGAAGATTTTGCCCCTCCAGATAATAATCCTATGGATTTTTTGGGACATGGCACCCATTGTTCAGGAATTATTGGGGCAGTAACCAACAACAATATAGGTATAGCAGGTGTCTGCTGGAATTGTAAAATAATGGCGGTAAGGGCTGGCTATAAGGATCCAGCAGGCCAAGGTTCATTACAAATATCAGATATTGCAGCAGCCATTACATATGCTTCGTGGATGGGAGCAGATATTATAAATATGAGTTTTGGAGGTAGTAGTAGCTCGGATACTATGAAACACGCGATAGATGGTGCATATGCTTTAGGTCTTACACTAATTGCCGCAGCAGGTAATAGTGGTTGCAGATGTATAAACTATCCTGCTGGTTATGATACTGTAATAGCTGTCAGCGCTTTCAATCATCACGACACTAAAGCATACTTTTCTAATTACGGATATTGGATTGATGTGGCAGCCCCTGGGGAAGACATTACGAGTACCGTTTTTGATAATACCTACGCAATATATAGCGGCACCTCTATGGCTGCCCCTCACGTATGTGGAGTTGCAGGACTAATCCTTTCAAAAAATCCTGACTTTACCCATGAGGAGGTGCGGCAGGCTTTGAGGGTATCTGCCGATGATGTAGCATCTGCAGGGTTGGATGAACAATCAGGATATGGTAGAATCAATGCATTTAAAGCCTTACAGTTAAATTCGGTTTGTACTGCGACAATTGATTCACCCCATCTAGATGAAGTGGTTGAAGGAACGGTAGATATAATTGGAACTGCCTCAGGCAAATACTTTCAATCCTATGAAGTATGGTGTGGGATAGGATCTTGGTGGACCCAGATAACCACTTCGTACAATCGTATAAGAGATAATGTACTGGTTAGTTGGGATACTAAAACATATCCTGATTTACAATACACAATAGTGTTGAGCGTGACGGACACCAATGGGAATAAATTTATCGATAGAAAAGTGGTTACGGTTAAAAATAAACTTGATCTCAATGAGTGGCAACAGCAATGGATAAACGATGGTACCCTTTGGAAAGTTTGGGGCAGCTCAGCAAGTGATGTTTTTACTGTGGGTGATGATGGTGTCATCCTTCACTATGATGGCAATCCTGAGGGAACATGGGTCAAGATGGATAGTGGAACGACAGAAAATCTCAGGGACATCTGGGGCAGCTCAGCAACCGATGTCTTTGCCGTGGTTAGTTCTAGCACCATCATTCACTATGATGGCTCAACCTGGTCTGAAATGGCCATCGGGACAGGTTATTATCTCCGTGGTATCTGGGGCAGCTCAGCAAGTGATGTCTTTGCTGTGGGTGATATGGGCAAAATCCGCCACTACAATGGCACAAACTGGCATTCTGATACAAACAATACTTCAGACAGCCTCTCCAGTGTCTGGGGCAGCTCAGCAACTGATGTCTTTGCTGTGGGTGGTGATCCGGGGGATGGGACCCCAGGTAGTAGTTATAGTACTATCCTTCATTATGATGGAAACAACTGGACTGAAATGGATATTGGAACAACGCAATATCTTGAAAGTATCTGGGGCAGTTCAGGAAGTGATGTTTTTACTGTTGGTTGGAGTAATGTTATGTGGGGTGATGGTATCGTCCTCCATTATGATGGGTCTACCTGGTCTGAGATGAACATTCCAACCACAAAAAATCTCTGGGGTATCTGGGGTGTCTCTGAAAGTGATGTCTATGCCGTGGGTGGGAGTAATGTAGTGGGAGACACTAATATTATTCTTCACTATGATGGTAACCTATGGGAAGAAGTATATAGTGGAACACCAACTTGGCTTACTGATGTCTGGGGCAGTTCAGCAGAGGATATCTTTGCAGTAAATCTTGATGGGAATATCCTCCATTACGACCTTGATAATGACAATGATGGTATCTTAAATGATGGAGATGGCAATGGAATACCTGGTGACCATCCATGTACTGGCGGTCAGACGGAGAACTGCGATGACAACTGTCCTCTGATTGCAAATCCCAATCAGGAAGATGGAGATGGAGATGGTTTTGGAGATGTCTGTGATAACTGTCCCAGCCTTTACAATCCTGACCAAAGAGATTTTGATGATGATGGTATAAGTGATATCTGTGATGGGTGCACGGACACTGATGAGGATGGTTATGGTAATCCTGGGTACCCTAACAATACCTGCCCTTTAGACAACTGCCCTTATATAGCCAATCCTAATCAAGAGGATAACGATGCAGATGGAACAGGTGATGTGTGTGATGATGATGATGATAATGATACCATACCAGATGAAGTTGATAATTGCCCTTATATAGCCAATCCTAATCAAGAGGATAACGATGGAGATGGAACAGGTGATGTATGTGACAACTGCCCTGAAGTTGCTAATCCTAACCAAGAAGATACAGACAGAGATGGGATAGGTGATGCCTGTGATGGGTGCACGGACACTGATGCGGATGGTTATGGTAATCCTGGATACCCTAACAATACCTGCCTTTTAGACAATTGCCCTCTGATTGCAAACCCCAATCAGGAAGATGGAGATGGAGATGGTTTTGGAGATGTCTGTGATAACTGTCCCACCAACTACAATCCTTATCAAGAAGATACCTACCCGCCCCAAGGAAACGGAATTGGAGATGCCTGCGATTGCGAAGCCAATTTTGACTGTGATCAGGATGTGGATGCAGACGATGTAACAAAATTCCTGGAGGATTTCGGAAGGAACCAATTCAACAATCCATGCACTAACGAGAACCAATGTTATGGTGATTTCGATTGTGATGGCGATGTGGATGCAAAAGATGTAACAAAATTCCTGGAGGATTTCGGAAGGAACCAATTCATTAAACCATGCCCTTCATGTGTGAGTGGTAATTGGTGTAATTATTAGGTTGATCTGGATCTGAGAAGGAAAAGGGGACGGGGGACGACAAGGGGACGTTGTTGAAATCTTTCACTTCATCCCTGTTACTAAGGAATTCCAGGGACACCATACTTAATTCTTGACTCCCGCCTAAAAAAGATTCCACCCAACTCAACTAACCAAGTGCCAGACACTGTTCAGCCTTCAATTTAAAAACCGAGTTTTTTATATTCTTCGACCACCTGCCTGCTCATTTGGGAATACGCATGCCTTCTTGCGTACTGCTCGGTTCCCTGAACAGCCTCTGCCCTGAACTCAGAAGAGGCCATGGCGAATAGAAAATAAATCTGCCCTTTTTGCTCAATGCGTCGAACGCACTGATCCCCCACGCATCCGTTTGACATTCACCTCCATGCATGGAAAAATAAAAAATCTGGAGGTGACGGAATGCGTGACATGATTAAATTATTATTCAAAAAAGAGCAATCCTCCGCGAACGGTGCGGATCAATTCCATAAACTGCAGGTGGCGACCTGTGCCCTTCTCCTTGAAATCGCCCATGCTGATGACGAGTTCAGCCAGGAAGAGGAAAGGAGTATCACGGAGAATTTAAAAAAACAGTTCAATCTGTCAAAAGAGGAAGCGGATGAGCTGATGGAGGTCGCTGAGAAGGAGCGGAAGCAGAGCATCGACCTGTGGAGGTTTGCCGGGTTAATAAATAAAAACTGTTCGGTGGAAGAGAAGGTACAGATGATCGAGATGATCTGGGATTTGATCTATGTTGATGAGTGCCTGCACGCCCATGAAGATTACCTGGCACACAAGCTCGCCACCCTGCTCGGGCTGAGCCACAAACAGCTCATTGATACCAAGATGAAGATTAAGTCTTCACGATGAACTATTGATACTTATTGGGGACGGGACAAGAGGGACATATCTTCAATGGTCATTCATGCAAGCGGAACGTTTTCCCTCCCAATGCTCCCCCGTCAAAGGGGATAAGGATGGTGACGGTGTCACCGTCTATGACCTTTTCTCCCAGGTCAACGATGGAGCGGTAGACCCGGTCGTTCACCATGATGAGGACTGGGATCATGTCGCCGGTCACGGGGTCCTTGATCTGCTCCTCCAGGGCCTTGCCGTAGGTCTTGACCAGCTTTTCGATGAGGCTTCCGATGGTCTCATCAGGGCCAATCTGAAAATCAATCTCCTTCCCCCCCAGGATTTTTCTCATCCCGGCAAAGGTTCTGACTTTTGCCTGAGCCATATCGTTTTACCTCGGTTCCTTTAACTGCTTCTTAAGCCAACTTTCTGCGACCTCGCTGGCAAGAATGATTTTCTTCTTATCCGGCTTGGGGTTGTTTTCAGTGAAGGTGATGGCGTTAACGGTACAGTATTTGAGGCAGACAGGGTCTCCGCCGCATTCATCGCAGAGCCTGCTGATTACGGGGACAGGCACTTCAGGGATTCCGACCAGGTGCACCTTGATCCTGGCCTTCTTGGGGTTGAAGTTCAGCTCCTTGACCATGGAGCAGGCCAGCTCGCACATTCTGCAGCCAGTACACTTTATATGATCTACTGATAGATTCTTCTTCATCAGATTACCAAGTATATCCTGTAGGGGTGGGTTTTAAACCTGCCCCTCCTTTGAATGATTTCATCATGTCTTCCCTATCCCGCCTGAAAAGAAGATCTTCTCCTTGCCTGTTTCTGCGAGGGCGGAATCCAGATGTTCAAAGAAAGGCCTGGGTTTCGGGATGTCGAGCTGGTCCATCAGTTTTACGGTCTCCGGAGCAAGGGTAAGCGGTGTCTGCACGACGACCATCTCAAGCTCCTCTTCCTTCGTTTTTCCATCTTTTTCCCACTGGATGAGGAGGTTATTGTTCTCCCCTGTTTCCTTTATTTCAATGACATCGCCCTTCCGCTGACCGAAGGTAATGCCCTCAATCTTACCTGTCTCTTCCTTAAAAAATAAGAGTAATTTTATATCAGGAAAATTTTTCTGCGCAGCGGACATTTCCTTCACAGTATACCTGAAAGCATCCCTGCCTTCAGCAATAAAGGCAATGGTTTGAGGTATCTCCCCGTCCGAGGGTCTGAGGATGAGCCCGTTGTACGGGCCGTCCTCCCGCAGGATGGCCTCGAAATCCACTCCGCTCACCACGTTCAGGAACTTTCTGTAGCCGAGCTCCGGCCTGATTTTCGCCGGAACCTTTTCGACGCCCGGAGCGATCACGATGGCATCCACGGTGAGTTCAATCGCTTCTTCCTGCTGGCTGAAGTCAATCGCCTTGGGTTCGCAGGCCGCAAGGCAGAGCTTGCAGCCGAGGCAGCGGCGGCAGGAAAGGCACCTCTTTGCCTCGCGTTCTGCTGCATCCTTTTCCAGGACGGACTCCACCTCGGAGAAATCCTTTATCCTCTTCTCGATTGGCAGCTCAGCCATCTTTGCCCTGGCTGACGGGATGTCTTTGAATTCGGGGATATACCGCTTTCTTTCTTTGATCATGTTCGTTTCAACCCTTCATAAGACCGAAGGCCGGTCCTCCGGTAAGAATTATCGTAAGAACGACCAAACGTTTTTTTGAGCATCGAAGAATCCTATTTCCCCTATTTCCCTATTTTTCAGATCTCTCTTGCAAAAACCGTTCAATAGATAATGCTGCCTTTTTCCCGGCAGCAATTGCCGCGATAGCGATGAATGGCCCGGTGACACAATCGCCGCCGGCAAATACCCCCTTGCGGCTGGTTGCCAGGGTGTCGGGATCTGCCACAATGGTTCCCCATTTGGTGAGGGCGATACCGCTCTCCCCGTCAATGAAGGAGAGGTCTGATGCCTGACCGATAGCCGGCATGATGGTATCGAGCGGGATGACAAATTCTGACCCGGTAATTGGCACCGGCCTTCTCCTTCCGCTCTTATCAGGCTCTCCCAGCTGCATCCTGACACACTTGAGGCCGACGGTTTTACCTCTCTCTGCAACCACCTCCGACGGGGCAACTAAGTACTCTATCTTTATCCCTTCATGGAGGGCTGCTTCAATCTCTTCGTCGCTTGCGGGCATCTCTTCCCGGGACCTGCGGTAGAGGATTGAAACCTCCTTTGCACCGAGCCTGAGCGAACTCCGGGCAGCATCCATTGCCACGTTGCCGCCTCCGATCACGCCTACCTTCTCACCCACCTTCACCTCTTTTCCGAGGTTTAAGTCGCGGAGGAAGAAGACGCCGGGAACGACGCCGGGCAGATCCTCGCCCGGTATCTTCATCTGCTGGTTGTTGTGCGCCCCGACCGCAATGAAGATTGCCTTGTACCCCTGGTTGAAGAGGTCGGTGAGCTTGATCTCCTTGCCGATACGGGTATTGTTTTTAATCTCTGCGCCGAGCTGCCTTACCAGGTCAATCTCCATCTCGAGGATATTCCGGGGCAGGCGGTAGTCAGGAATCCCCACTGCGAGCATCCCGCCGGCAACAGGCAGGGATTCGAAGATAGTAACCGGATACCCCCTGAGGGCAAGGTCATGGGCGCAGGCGAGCCCTGTGGGTCCGGCACCCACGATCGCCACTTTATCACTTTTATGCTCGCCGCTCACCTTTTCTTTTGGCTTGGGCTTCGAGAGGAGCTTCATCTCATAGTCTGCAACATACCGCTTCAGGTCCCTGACGCAGAGGGGCTTGTCCACGATGCCCCGGTTGCACGCCTCTTCACAGGGGTGCGGGCAGATCCTGCCGATGGTGAGAGGGAAGGGGAGCTTTTCCCTGATGAGGTCGAGGGATTCTTCCGGCTTTCCGTCTGCAATCAGGCCGATGTAGCCCCTGATATCCAGATTGACCGGGCAGGTTTCCTGGCAAATAGGCTTCTCCTTGATGATGTGGTAACAGAGGGTGCTGAAGTAATCGACGGCTGTCCGTAAATTCAGGTCCTGGTTGTAATCATCGGACATGCTCATGGGGCAGACCTTGATGCAGTCCTTGCAGTCATTGCATTTCTCGGGGATGATGCGGAGCGGTCTCTTCGTAGCCTTGATTTTGAATCCGCCCCCGTTCTGCTCAATCCTTTCAATGTCCACATTGGTGAGGATGTGGATGTTGGGGTTGGACCGCACTTTTTCTACTTCAGGGGAGAGGAAAGGCGTACCTCCGTTTGAGGGGTTGTCGGCAATGATCCGGTCGAGCTTCAGGTCAGGGCGCGACTCGAGGAGGTAGACCTGGTTTCCCTGCTCTGCCAGCTCGATGGCCTTACGTATGCCGCTTATGCTTCCTCCCACGATGAGGAATCGCTTAGTTTCCACCGTTGACCTCTTTACTCACCAGACCGTAGATGGGGGATGACCCCCTGATCTCTTTTGATTCGAGAAATCCTTTTCTCCTCAGCGCCTGCACCTGGCGGAGCACCTGGGAAGAAGGCAGGCTCAGATTCTGGGCTATC
>Ga0315274_10005776_pt1 | contig 18084 bp, 15 predicted proteins | sample YL17G02_20_MG_FD_203700 | JGI IMG/M metagenome (GOLD analysis project Ga0315274, IMG submission 203700) | Sediment microbial communities from Yellowstone Lake, YNP, Wyoming, USA - YL17G02_20 | ecosystem: Environmental > Aquatic > Freshwater > Lake > Sediment | place: USA: Wyoming | collected...
AGAGCGCCGATCCCGCAACCCGCAAACCGGTGTTCCTCGAGATCCAGCAATATCTGGCTGAAAACTATTTCTTCATCCCGATCTATGCTTGGTCGAACATAGCCGTCTACACCGACCGGACCGTCGTGGGTCCTTGGGGTGCATACAGCACATGGTTCTGGAACATGGAAGTGTGGGACGTTAAATAACAAGATCGTGTAAGTACGAGAGGAGAGGCAGGGAACGCCCTGCCTCTCTATTTTAATCTCAACCGATACCATTGACGCACAGCCCGGCCTGTAGCATACTTAACCAAATCACCAAGGGAATTATGGGAGTTATATATGTGGACTTTTCTGGCGCGCCGCCTGATCCAAGGACTCTTTGCACTCCTGATTATTACCATTCTTTGCTTTATTCTCACGCGGCTTTCTGGAGACCCGATGGCGCAGTATGCCAACAAACCAGGCATCACCCCGGAGGCCAGGGCGCAGATCCGCATAAAATTGGGACTCGACCAGCCCCTGCCAGTGCAATATTTAAAATGGCTCCAGTTGGCACTTCAAGGCGAGTTGGGAGATTCTTTATTCTCACACCAACCGGTTTCACTGCTTATCTCCCAGCGCCTCCCGCTGACCCTTGTCCTGATGTTCACCGCTGAAATCATTACAATTTTTATTGCCTTGGGTCTTGGAATCTTGTCGGCAGTGCGCCAGTATTCGTTTGCCGATAATGTTATTACCTCCTTGTCTTTTATCGGCTATTCGATGCCGATCTTCTTCATTGCACTGGGATTGATGCTGATTTTTGCGGTTAAGTTCAAGGCCCTGGGCTGGCCATACCTGCCCACCGGGGCGGATGTCTGGAACCCAAAAGACCCGCTTCAATTGATCCGACACATGGTCTTGCCGGTGACCTGTTTGGTGATCATCCAGACTGCAGGTTACGCGCGCTACGTTCGCGCCAGTATGCTGGAAGTGCTGGGACAGGATTTCGTACGCACCGCCCGCGCCAAAGGCTTAAGTAGTCGAACAGTGCTTTACAGACACGCTCTACGCAATGCGGTATTGCCTTTTATCACGATTATCGGGCTCGATATCCCATTCCTTCTGGGCGGTGCCCTGGTGACTGAATCGATTTACGCCTGGCCGGGCATGGGACGCCTGTTCTGGGAATATGCCATGAGAAGTGATTTTCCGGTGGTGCTTGGCATACTATTAATCGTCTCTGCCGCTGTGGTCTTTTTCAGCATCGTGACTGACCTGGCTTATACCTTCATTGATCCGCGCATCCGCTTTAGCTAACAGGATCTCTCCCATGGACCCTGAACTTACCCCAAAAGCACCCGGCCTTGTTGAGCTAGAAGCAGAATCCCTTGGAATTGCTCATCTGACCACCGGCCAACTCGTTCTGCGCCGGTTTCGCAAGCATAAAATGGCCATCGCCGGGATGATCGGCGTTGGGATATTGGTTTTGTTTATTATCATTGGTGTGATCGTTATCCCCGAATCGAGAGCAAACGAAGTGGAACTGGCGGACACCCTTGCTGCACCATCCCGGGCGCATATCATGGGAACCGATAGTACCGGCCGGGATGTCTTCAATCGCATTATCTATGGCGGGCAGATTTCGATGCTTATAGGTCTTTTGTCCGTTCTGATCGCGGTCACATTGGGGACGGTCATTGGCGGGCTGGCGGCCTACTATGGCAAGTGGGTGGATATTATCCTGATGCGCTTTACGGAAGCCATGCTTTCCATTCCCTCCCTCTTTTTGCTGATCGTTTTGGGCAAGACCTTTGGCCAGGATGTCAAAACGATCAATGTCTTTGGACATACTTTCAGCGGAAGTGTGGGGATTGTCATTCTTGTCATTGGCCTGACATCCTGGATGTACCTGGCCCGGATCGTGCGCGCCAATGTTCTTTCGCTCAAGGAAATGGATTATATTTCCGCCTCGAAATCGCTTGGGGCGAGCAATACCCGCGTTTTTTTCAATCACCTGGTTCCGAATACACTGGGTATCATCATCGTCTCCGCCACGCTGGGCCTGGCGGGAGCCATATTGACCGAGGCCTATGTCTCCTTCCTCGGCCTGGGCGTGCAGCCCCCGACTGCCTCCTGGGGCAACATGCTCACCAGTGCCCAGTCGTTCATCCAAAGAGGTGCCTGGTGGATGTGGCTTTTCCCCAGCCTGTTCATCGTATTCACCATTCTGTGCATCAACCTGATGGGCGACGGTCTGCGAGATGCATTTGACCCGCATAGCACCCGGCATATATAGCACCGTATCGACCCGGTCTCTTTCCCGTGCTGGAACCGGGACTTCCGCAAGAAACCGGGTTTTTTGACAAGGACTAAACCATGCCTGACATCTTCCACTTTGACGAATTGACCTGGCCCGAGGTGGCCGCCCTGCCGCGCGAGACGCCGCTGATCTTGCCGCTCGGCAGCATACCGGACCCGGAAACTATCTCCGCCTCCCTGAAAGCGACTCAACCCGCTGGCCTCCTCCCGGCCATCCCATTTGGCTGGGCCGGGAGCGGATTGGAAGTACGGGAGCCGGTTTTCGCTGCACTTGTGCATAATCTGGTCGGGAACCTGCTGGAGGACGGGTTCAGCTCCGTCCATGTGCTGACGCCTCCGGGGCTGGATTTAGGACAGGGCATCCCGGCCATCGTTTTGCCACATCCCGTGCTGGAACCGGGACTACCACGCCAGGCAACAGGTCCGCTTGGGCTTAAGGCAGACTGCGAAAAGGTGGTCATCCTGCCCGTCGGCCAGACTGAACAGCATGGCTACCATGCCCCCCTTTCCACTGACACGCTCATCATCGAAGCCATCGGGCGGGGCACGGCTCAGGCCGTCCCGGAGCTGGCGGTCTGCTTGCCGGTTTTCCCATATGGGGTCAGCACGCACCGGCGCTCGTTCCCTGGCATCTTCAACGTAGGCGGGCGCGCCTTCGAGGAATTCTGGCTGGCGGTGGTGGACACGCTGGTGGGAGGCGGCTTCACCCGCTTCTACCTGATGAGTGGTCACGGCGGCAACTCGTCGTTTTTGGTGAACGTGGTCAAGTACGCCGGGGAGAAGTACCCGCTGATTTTTTGCGCAACGGCTTTCCTTTACCTTTCCGGGCCGCAGGGTGTGGTTGCGCTGGAAGCCAGGCGCCAGTCTGGGCGGGGAGGGATGGGTCACGCCTGTGAACTGGAGACCTCGCTCATCCTGCACCTGCGCCCGGAACTCATCCATCTCGAGCGCGCCGTGGACGAGACCGATTTCGTCACCACCCCCAACTACTACATGGACTGGATCGAGGGCGGTGCGCTGACCGCCAACCCACCCTGGGAGGATGATACCCGCACCGGCGCGTATGGGGCAGGCAGCCTGGGCACGGCGGAGAAGGGCAAATACTGGCTGGAAGCCGCCATCGCCGAGAAGGTGGAACACGTAGCTGAGATACACGAGCAGTATTTACGGCGTCGGGAGCGGAGACAGCAGAGAAAATAACCACAAAGAGCACGAAGAGCATAAGGGAAAAACAAAGATTCTCGAAATGTTATTCTGAGAGTCTTTATTTTTTGAATTCTACTGCCCGGCGCTGATAATGACCCGCTCCCCCAGCCCGGCCCAATCATACAGCCATTTCGCATCCGCCGGGGACAGGTTGATGCAGCCATGCGAGGCGGCTGTCCCAAAATTATCGTGCCAGTAGGCGCCGTGAAAGCCGAAATTGCCGGCGTAGGTCATGAAATAAGGCATACCCTCGATGTAATACTCGCTGGTTGACTCGGGTGGAGGCATGATGGAACTGTACTCCACCTTATATTGAATTGCAAACCGGCCCTCGAACGTCCAGGAATTTGCCCCGGATGAGACCAGGGTGGCGAAGACCAGCTTGCAGTTGTCATAGACGGTCAACGTCTGCTCGGCCAGGTTGGCGTGGATAAACCGGCAGGTGTTTGCGCCCGCATCAGCCGGGACCTGCGGACTGACCAGCGCGACCTTATCCTCCAGCAGCCACTCGTCCGCGCCGACGGCAATGTAGCCGGGTTCTTGCGTTACCGTTGGGACCTCGTGCACGATCTGATAGCGGCTATACGTCTGGATGGGCGTCCCGGCCGCGTTGACGCTGTGGGTCTCAGCCAGCACCCAGCCGAAGCGGAATGTCACTGCGCGGGTCAACAAAATGCCTGTGAACGTGGACTGAGTCAGGGCTTGCAGGTCCGCCCCATCCATCCAGCCGTAATTGACCGGGACAAAATAGAACGTGCGGCCGTCACGCCTCTCGGTGGTGGTGTAAGCCACGTAAGCCGGAGATTTTGGCAGATATCCGAAATTGCCATTGTTTGCCACGGCGTCCTGCAGGCTCGCGTAGACCTTTGCCTTCGGGTTGTTGACCAGGGCATAGTTGTATTTCAACATTCCCAGCGACGGGTCGAGCGGCTGGTACCAGGCTGGTTCGGGCGTGGAAGTGAGGGTGGGTGTTTGAGTGGGGATGAAGGTGGCTGTAGCGGTGGCGGAGGGTGTGGCGGTCTTGGATGGCGTGAGGACGGGTGTCGGGGCTGCACCGCAGGCGGACAAGATCAATACCAGCAAGACATGGATGAAAACAGGCCGACGAACCACAAAGGCAGGACACTTGCACCGCACTCCCGGCAGGACACCGGGACGGTGTGCGTGTGGTGCAGTGCAGGTGAGCCACAAATTCTTCGGGACAGAAAAACGTCTTTGAGCCTTTGGGCCTTCGAGGTTAAGGTGCTTTTTTCTCATGCAATTTTTGGCCAATCCAGCAACGTGACTTCCGCCAGCAGGCGGGCGTTGACGTTGCGCTCCAGCTTATCAATCGCCCCCTGTGCGTCGCTGACCAGTTTCCGCACTTCAGGAAGAGTCAGCCTGGCTGCCAGAGCATCAATCGTTTCGGTGTAATCCACGTTGGCAAGTGGCGCATCCGACCCAGTCGCGCGCAACAGCACATCCCGCCAGAAGGAGAGCCAGAGCAGAAGGGTCTCACGGTAACGCTCTTTCGCCTCGTTTTTCCGGTCGGTCAGTTTTTCAGCGTAAGCGAAGCGCACTCGGCGATTGGATTTGAGCAGGCCGTTCACCTCCTCCAACCGTTTCACCCGGAACTCTAGGGCAGGTTTATCTTCCATCAGGCGCAGAGCATACCCGGGCCGTCCGCCGGAAACGTGCGCCAAAAGCCGCGCAGACTCAGCCTCCGCACCGTGCTCTTTCAGGTAGGTCTCCACTGTCTCCACCGGCAGTGGTCGCAGCCGCAGGATTTCGCAGCGCGAAGTAATGGTAGGCAGGAGCTGCTCGGGGGTGTCAGCGGTCAGGAGCAAGATGACATGCGCCGGGGCTTCTTCCAGCGTTTTAAGCAGGGCGTTGGCCGCGTTGGGGTTGGCTTCTTGGAAGCGCAAAAAGAGCGCCACGCGGTACTTTCCCTGGTAGGGTTTCAGCACCAGGCTATGCCGCACGGCGCGGACCTGTTCCACCTTTAACGTGCCGCCTTCCTTTTCAGCTTGAACGACAGCCAGGTCGGTATATTGCATCCGTTCAATCTGCTGACAGGTCTTGCATATTCCGCAGGGTTCACCGGGAGCGACTGGATTTGTACAGTTCAAGGCCTGGGCGAAGCGCAGCGCCAGGGTGCGGCGACCCACACCGGGAGGTCCGGTGAACAGGTAGGCATGGCGGACGGAATCACGAGTGAGATGCTGTTTGAGCATCTCCGCCGCCCAGTCGTGTCCGAGAAGGTTCCAGTTCTTCATCGCCTGTCGTCCGTCGTCCGCGGTCATTCTTCTCCCGCTCTCAGCCGCAAATACGAATCATATCGCTGGGGATGCACCCTGCCTGCCTGCACGGCGGCCCGCACTGCGCAGCCCGGCTCGGTCTTGTGGTTGCAGTCGTTGAACTGGCAGGCTGCCACCAGCGCGGCCAGGTCGGGGAAATAGCCATCCAGTTCCTCCGGCTTGGTGTCCCACAGCGCCAGAGAGCGCATGCCGGGAGTGTCGGCCACATAGCCGCCGCCCTCCAGCGGGAACAATTGGCGCACGCTGGTGGTGTGGCGCCCCTTGTGAAACGCCTCACTGATTGTGCGCACCGCCAGTCCCAGTCCCGGCTGGACTGCGTTCAGCAGGCTGGTTTTACCCACGCCGCTTGGTCCGGCCAACGCAGACACTTTGCCGGTCAACTGCTCCAGCAATTCCTCTACACCCTGGCCGACTTCCCTGGCGCAGGTATAAATGACACGATAACCAATGGGTGGGTAGAAGCCGAACATTTTCTCGGCCTGTTCGCGGCCCACCAGATCAACCTTGTTGGCGATGATGACTGCCGGCAGCCCTTGTTTTTCGGCAATGACCAGGAACCGGTCCAGCATGCGCAGGCGGGGAATGGGACTGGCACAGGCGAATACGAACACCGCCTGGTCGGGGTTGGCTAAGATGACCTGCTGGTACACGCCCTGGGGTCTCGGGTCGAGCCGGACCAGGGCACTGCGGCGCGGTTCGACGGATTCGATGCTCCCGGTACCGTCTGCCTGACGGGTGACCTGCACCCGGTCGCCGACTGCGGCGATATCTCCCATGTGTTTGCCCTGCTTGAGGCGGCCGCGCAGGTGACAGGTCAACTCGCCGTTTTTGGTCTGCACGGTGAAGAAGCCTGACTGGGAGCGGACAACGAGTCCGGGAATTTGTTCTGTGGGCATGGAGGTCGAGAAAGCTTCCAAAAAAGGCACCAAGTCACATTGTTTTTTGAGCCTTGGCGACCTGGTGGGAAAGACCATCGTTACGGTTGCGTGGTTGGGGTGGGGGTCGGTGTGGGAACGCCATAATCCGGATTGATGACACCGAAGGTTTTTTCCCATCGGTAAACTGTCTGGGGTTTGCCGTTGAAGTAGATTTCCATCACGCGCCGGAAGATGGGCGCCGCCCAAATGGAGCCCTCGCCCTGATAGTTGACGAGCACTGCCACGGCGATATCGGGTTTATCGGCCCGGTTGGCTAGGCTGTATCCGGCGAACCAGGCATGCGGGTCGGTCGCGCCGCTCTCGGCGGTACCGGTTTTAGCTGCCAGGGGGAAGGAAAAGCCGACAAATCTGGAATACGCAGTCCCCTTCGGGTTTTCGACTACACTGCGCATGGCATCCTGGATGGCTTTCAGGTTCACGGTCGTGAGGGGCAGGGTGCGGTTCGCCTGCGGGCGGAAAACGTTGATGGCGTCCCCGGTGACCGGCTGGACCTTCTCCACCAACTGCGGGCGGTAGAGCGTGCCGCCATTGCCGACTGCTGCGATGAAGCTTGCCACCTGGAGCGGTGTAACCTGCACGTCACTCTGGCCAATGGCGATGCTGGTGGCCTGGAGGCCATCCGCGGGGTTCGGGATGTTCCCATTCGATTCAGCCACCTGCTCGATCCCGGTGGCATTCCCCAAGCCAAAGGACCTGGCCATATCGGAAATGAGATTGCCTTTATCCTGATTCCACAATGTGAAACCGATGTGGTAGAACCAGGGATCGCAGGAGCGCATCAGCCCTTGTTCGAGGGTCAACAAGCCGCTGGGAGGCCAGGAGGGGCAGGTATCTTTTCCGGTATCCTGTTTTTCGGTCTGACAGCGGTCCCAAGTCCAGTCGTACAGGGTATGACCGGGGATGTCAGTGAACGCATAACCGCATTCGTAGGTGGTATCCGGCGTAAAGACACCACTCTCCAGTGCGGCTGCCATGGTGATGATTTTGAATACCGAGCCGAGCGGATACGTGCCTTGCGTGGCGCGGTTGAAAGTTGGCTGCACAGATGTGAATTGTCTGTTGATGTTGTTTATATCGTACCAGTTGGGGTCAAACCCCGGCGAGGAGACCATCGCCAGCACGCGCCCGGTTTTTACTTCCATCACCACGATCGCGCCAGGGAGACCGTCCATGGCGGCCTGGGCCTGTTCCTGCAAATCCTTGTCAATGGTCAGGGTGATGGAGGCGGCGGGTTCAGAATTCACCTGGGCCAGAACTGTTTCATAGGTCCCGTCCGCGGAGGTGATGTAGAGTGTGACTGCATTGCGGCCATGCAGATAGCTTTCTCCCCATTTTTCGATGCCTTCCCATCCTATCCGTTCCGCTCCGCTGTAACCGAGCCGTCGATAAGTATTGTAATCGGTCGGCGAGATGAACAACGTGTAGCCAACTGCATTTGGGGCAAGGTTCGGTTCATAAAAACGGGAGGTGTATGGACTGGTATTTACACCTTTGAAAGCAGTGATACCAGACGCGTTTACCGCCTCGGCGCTGGCCTCACCAACCGGCACGTAATTTCCTGCTACATAGTTATGATAATCGTTGCTGATGATTTCCGGGCGGACGCCCGTCAACTGTGAGAGTTTTTTGAAAACAGCATCTTCACTGTCGGGCGAGACTTCCCCGGCGACGAGACTAAGGGCATAGGCATCCGTCTGGGTGGCAATGGCGTTGCCGTTGCGGTCGTAAATGTCGCCGCGCGCCGGGCTGACAGAATTGGCGACCAGGCGCTTGCCTCCGGCCAATTCGGGCAGGATCAGGCCGTCGTCCCACTGGAGCCGCCATTGGCCGTTCTCCAGCACCAGGTTGGTGTTGAAGTCACGCTGGATATCGCTAAAAAGGCTGGTATGGTAGGTGATATGGAAGGATACCTGGGAATTCTGCGGGTCGGTCAGCATGGACAGGATATTGTATTCAACCGATTTTGCACTCATGGCATTCAGATCGTTGGTGTAATGCTTGGCAAAATCATCCTGAGAGATGGCGTCACGACCGGCCTGCGTGATCATTGAATACATCGTGGTGTAATCTTCCACCAGCGAAGTAGCCCCGGTTACAGCACGGGACATGGCATCCAGGTAGATGCGCAAAGCGGTATCAGCACTGGGGACGTGTGTGACATTGACCTGGGCGGTCGATAGGGGTGTTATGCTTGTGCCGTCTGCGCCTCTGCATCCGGTCAGGAAGATAAGCAGCATGATCAGGTTTAGCAGATGTACAGGTTTCATCAGTTCACCTTTCGGTCAACCGACCTGCTCGCCGCGCAAAACCGCGGCGGAGATCGGGCATGTGTAATTCAGGCTGGACTGGCACTCAGCGGAGATGTTGGTCCTGGGGGTAATGTCGATTTGGTGCAGGGTACGGGTCAGGTGGCAGAGTGGGAGTCCCATCACGCTGGCGTAGCAGCCAGACATCCTTTCGACCGGATGGAATTGGGGGTGCTGGATGGCATAGGCCCCGGCCTTGTCGAGCGGGTCGCCGGTGGCAACATAGGTATTAATTTCTTCTTCGCTATAGGCGCGCATCGGCACATCTGTGACGCACAGGTCCGTGCTCAGGTTCCCGTCGCACAACCTCATTACAGCAATACCGGTATAGACCTGGTGTATGCGGCTGCGTAACCGCCGGAGCATTTCCACCGCCTCGGCCATATCCTTTGGCTTGCCGAGGATGGCTTTCCCGTCCACTACGGTGGTGTCAGCGGCAAGGATGGTAAGATCTTCGTGGGCGGACATCGTCCCCCTGTTCTTGGGGGAGGCAGCACAGGTACGGACCTTGCTTTCGGCCAGACGCAGGACGTAGGTCCCGGGAGCTTCGCCGCGGTGCTGGCTTTCATCCACCTCGACGGGACGGGTGTTGAAGGACCAGCCGCCGAGCGCCAGCAATTCCCGCCGCCGGGGGGAATTCGATGCCAGTACCAGTAAAGGTTGTCCCATGGGCGCGATTCTAACACACTAGCGGGTTCTTCATCCTCGTTGTAAAATGGATATGTCTACAGGGTACTGCGTAAATAACTGAACCATAATTCCGCTATTTTCGAGCCCTTTAGATACAGAAAAGTTCATGTACTTATGCAAGAAGCAGTAGACCTGATAGGTTGTCGTCCCGTCCTGGAACCGGGACTACGTCGCAAATCTGTCAGGTTTTCCACAACCTCATGAGGAGGCCTTTTGTGTTGGAACTCATTGAACGTATCCGTAGCGAAGGCAAAAACCTCGGCAATGGCATCCTGAAAGTGGACGGGTTCATCAACCACCAGGTGGACCCGGCTCTGATGGACGCCTGCGGACGCGAATTGGCCCGGCGTTTTGCCAATGTCGGTGCGACCAAGATACTGACCGCTGAAATTTCGGGCATCGCCCCGGCCCTGACCACCGCCAAACACCTGGGCCTGCCGGTGGTCTACGCACGGAAATCCAAGCCAATCACCATGCCGGACCAGGTCTTCCTGACCACGGCTCCCTCCCATACCAAGGGACGGATGGTTGAATTGATCGTCTCGCCAGAATATCTGGCCGGCGGTGAAAAAATCCTTGTCATTGACGATTTCCTGGCCTCCGGGGCCACCATCTGGGGCCTGGTCCGCCTGGCGCAAGCGGCCGGGGCCACCATCGTCGGCATCGGGACTCTGATCGAGAAGACTTTCGAAGGGGGACGCGAACTACTCAAACCGATTGGCGTACCGATTGAGTCACTGGCCGTCATTACAGCAATGGACGGGAACCGCATCATCTTTGCGGATGAATAGCATTTACCGTTTGCTTAAGCAACCTTCCTTATACAGGAATTTTATCTGGATGCTGAACCAGGTCCCCTTTATCATCCCCGTCAAATACCTGCGGGAGACGGACTTTCTGCTGGTCTTTTCCCGAAGGGACCCGAAGCCGGCATACCCGTTCCATGTCATCATCCTCCCCAAAAAAGCCGTCCGATCCTTTTCGGACCTGAATCCTGCCGACCCATTCATGGTGGACCTTGTCACTGCCGTGCAGAGTCTGGTTGCCGAGAATCATCTGACGGCCTACCGGCTGATCGTCAATGGCGGGGAGTACCAGGAATTCCCGCATCTGCATTTTCATCTCATTTCCAATGTAGGGGCAGGGTTTATCCCTGCCCAGGGGCGACCACAAGGGTCGCCCCTACAGGAATAATTGATCCATGCACAATTCCATCGCCATCCTCGATTTCGGTTCGCAGTACGCCCAGTTGATCGCCCGGCGGGTGCGCGAGGCGCACGTCTACTGCGAACTTTTCCCGTGGGACGCGTTTGCTGAAAAAGTGCTGGCGCTTCTGCCAAAAGGATTCATCCTCTCGGGCGGACCGTCCTCGGTGTATGCCGAGGGCGCTCCAACCCTGCCGGGCTACATCATAGAGTCTGGTTTGCCCATCCTTGGGATTTGCTACGGGATGCAGCTCCTGACCCACACGTTGGGAGGCAAGGTCAATCCTTCAACGGAGCGGGAATATGGACGTGCATTTGTTGAGTCGTCAGTCTCCAGTCTGATAGTCTCCGAAAAGTCATTCCAAGCCTGGATGTCTCATGGAGACCGCATCACCGAACTGCCACCCGGCTTTATTTCACTGGCAAAATCAGCCAATAGTCCATATGCCGCCATGGGGAATCTGTCGCGGAAGTACTACGGGCTTCAATTTCACCCAGAAGTTAATCACACCGAAGGGGGCGCGGAAATCCTCAAGCATTTTGCGATGGATGTGTGTGGCTGCGCGCCGGACTGGACTCCGGCATCCATCATCGAAGAGAGTGTGGGCAGGATTCAATCTCAGGTTGGAGGGGAACGCGTCCTGGCGGCGGTGAGCGGCGGGGTGGATTCGTCGGTCGCGGCCGCGCTGGTTCATAAAGCCATTGGTGACCAGCAGATGGCTGTCTTCCTGGATACCGGTCTCCTTCGCCAGGGGGAGCCGGAACAGGTCGTCCGCACCTTCCGCGAGCAGATGGGCGCCGAACTGGTGGCGGTGGATGCCGCCGATGAGTTTTTCGCGGCCCTGAAAGGCGTCACCGACCCGGAGCAGAAGCGCAAGATCGTCGGCGAGAAATTTATACGGATTTTCGAACGCGAGGCGAAGAAACTCGGCGCGCTGAAGTTCCTGGTGCAGGGCACAATTTACCCGGATGTGGTTGAGTCTGCCGCGCCGGACAGGAATAAGGCCGCGAAGATAAAGTCACATCACAATGTGGGTGGCCTGCCTGAAGATATGGAAATGTCGCTCGTCGAGCCGCTGCGCTACCTATTCAAGGACGAGGTGCGGGCAGTGGGAGAAGCCTTGGGTTTGCCGGAAAGCATGGTCTGGCGGCAGCCGTTCCCGGGTCCGGGATTTACCGTGCGCTGCCTGGGCGAAGTGACCCCCGAGAGGGTGGCCTGTTTACGTCTGGCGGATGCCATCTTCACACAAGAGTTATCCGCCGCGGGATTGCTGGGTAAGGGAGCAGGCACCAGCCAGGCGTTCGCCGCCCTTCTTCCGGTCCGCTCGGTGGGGGTGATGGGCGATGAACGGACATACCAGGAGGTGTGCGCCATCCGGGCGGTGGTTACCGACGACTTCATGACCGCCGACTGGGCGCGCATCCCGTATGATGTGCTGGCGAAGGTGGCGAACAGGATTGTCAACGAAGTGCATGGAATCAATAGAGTGGTGTATGATATTACCAGCAAGCCGCCCGCCACAATTGAATGGGAGTGAGACAATTTCAGATTTACGAAATCTGATTGGAGATTGAACATGACAAACGAGATAGAACCCATCAAGGAGAGGCTGCCTGAACCTCGCCGCCCGGTTCCGCCCGCGCCCATCCATCCGCTGGCCGCGCTGACGATCATCGTGCTGGATAACGTTTTCGGCTGGATTGACCTCTTGCCTGGCGCCATATTGGGCACAAGCCTGCTGGTTGGCGGGTTGGGCTTCCTGTCCACCATGTTCGTCCAGCGTTACCTGGCGAAGGATGAATGGGGCGAGTCGGTGGCAAAGGGATTGGTCATGGGTATTATTGCCGGTGTGCCTTTCCAAGTGACCGGGACAGCAGTCGGCGCCATCCTGCTTGGCTGGGCCGGGGCAAACCAGTGGATCAAACTCCCGGCGCGCAAGCGCCCGGAGCAACTCACCGCAGCGGAGGATGAAATCGTGGATGTGGAAGTCAAGGATGATAAGGATTTGGTTGGGCCTTGATCAGCGATGATTGTCTGCCTAACTGATCCCTGCATCCTATGCGCAAATACCTGGCGGTATTCCTCGGCGTTTATCTGCTTTTTGCCGGGCTGAACCCTGCCCGCGCCCAGAGTGCCGCGCGCCTCAGCCTCTATACCCTGCAAACAGCATCTTTCCCGGTTATGACCGCCGGGATGGATGTGTTTGATGCGACCGGCAACTTCGTCACCGGGCTCACGCCCGCTGCAATTACCCTGCTCGAAGATAACCAGCCCCGCCCGCTCAACAGCCTTGAAGAGAACCAGCCGGGGGCGGAATTTGCCCTGGCGCTGGACCCTGGCCCGTACTTCGCCTATCGGGATGCCAGGGCTGTCAACCGTTTAGACAAAGTTGTGCAAGTGGTAAAGGATTGGGCCGCCGCGCATCCCGATGCGCTGGACGACGACCTGAGCCTGCTTCCCACCGGCGGGACCCCGGCCACACACCTGGCGACGACCGCGGCTTTTTCAGACGCACTGGCTGCTTACCAGCCCGACCTGCACAATCTCGTCTCAAGCCCGGAAACCCTTTCACGTGCCCTGGATGTGGTCTCTGAACCCACTTCCCAGACCGGCAGGAAATCCGTGGTGTTGTACATTACCTCCATACCGGCGGAGGGTGACATTCCGGTTCTGCAAAACCTGACTCAGCGCGCCGTGGCGGAGCAAATCCGCGTTTTCATCTGGATTGTGGCTTCGCAGGATGCAGGTGCAACCGCTCTCAAGGATCTGGCAATCCAGACCGGCGGACAGTCTCTCCTTTTCTCTGGCGTGGAGTCGTTGCCCAGCCCGGAGGTGTACCTCGTGCCTCTGCGCCATGCCTACCGCTTGGAGTATTCGTCCGGCATCCTCACCTCCGGCGGACATACATTGACGGCGCAGGTCGACCTGAATGGCGAGGCGGTCACATCTGCAGTGCTGCCCTTTGAACTGGATGTTCAGCCGCCAAACCCGATCCTGCTTGCCCCACCGGTGCAGATTGTCCGCACAGCGCCGGATGAGCGCATCACTGCGGTCTCGTCTTTTCTTCCCACCCAACAGCCGATCAGCATCATTATTGAATTCCCGGATGGCCGGAGGCGTCCATTGATCCGTACCGCACTATACGTGGATGGCGAACTGGCGGATGAGAATACAGCCGAACCGTTCGACCTATTCATCTGGGATTTGAGCAACTACGCGGCCAGCGGCCAGCATATTCTTACCGTGGAAGCCGTGGATGACATCGGTTTGAGCAAGGTCAGCCTGGGCGTACCGGTGCTGGTCACCGTTGTCCGGACGCAGGTTGGGTTGCTGCCCTGGCTGTCACGTAACAGCCTGTGGGTGGCGCTGGGAGCAATCCTTATCGCTGGCGGGGGGCTGGGTGCGATCCTGTCCCGCGGCCGGGCAAAAAAACGTGGTTCGGCAGCAGTCAGCCGCAGGTCCCGCCGCGACCCGCTGACCCAATCTGTCCAGACCAGGGGAGGGAAGCGCGGTCTCCGCCTGCTGTGGACACGTCCGGCCAAATCATCTGAAGCCTACCTGGTTCGCTTGAAGGACGACGGCCAGCCGATTACTGCACCGCCCATCCCAATTATGATTCCGGAGATGACCTTTGGCTCAGACCCAATCCGGGCCACGCGCATTTTGGACGACCCGTCGGTCTCACCATTGCATGCCCGGCTTAAAGTAGAGCATGGAGAGTATATCCTTTCTGATGAAAAATCCATCGCCGGGACATGGATAAACTACGAGCAGTTGACAACTCCACGCCGCCTGCAGCATGGCGACGTGCTCCACATTGGGCGGCTCTCGTATCGATTCATGCTGCGCAAGCCACCTGAACGTGCCACACCGCAAGTCATCCCAACGAAGAAATGATCCACACCACAAATTCTCACCTGGAAGTCGCCGCAACAACCCATCCCGGCATGGCCAGCAAGCTGAATGAAGACCGCTTCGCTGTCTCATCCTACCGCGTGAGCGTAAATGATGCCACGCCAGCGGTGTTTGCCATGGTCTCAGACGGGATTGGCGGGCACCGCGCCGGGGAAGTGGCGGCCGAGATGGCGGTTGAAACCATCAGCCACATGGTTGCCCAATCCGACATTCGTCATCCGCTGGCTATTCTCGATCACGCCATCCAAGTCACAAGTGATGCAATCGCATCGAAAGCCAAAGACGATACCCAGCGTCTGGGGATGGGCACAACCTGTGCCTGTGCCTGGATCATTGGCAGCCAGTTGTTCATTGCTTCCGTGGGGGATTCGCGCGTCTATTTGTTGCGCAACAGCAGCCTCCTGCAATTGACAGTCGACCACACCTGGGTGCAGGAGGCTGTTGAGAGAGGCATCCTGGGTTCGGAAGATGTACGCAACCACCCGAACGCGCACGTTATCCGCCGCTATCTGGGTTCATCGAAAACACCCCAGGCGGATACCCGTCTGAAGCTGGCGAAGGAAGAGACCGACACCCAGGCGCGTTCCAACCAGGGACTGCGCCTGCTCTCTGGCGACCTGCTCCTGCTGTGTACCGACGGCCTGACCGATGTGGTGGAGGATGCCGACATCGAAACGGCAGTGTGCGGTCTGGAGCTCCACTCTGCTGCGCAGGCGCTGGTGGATCTGGCCTGTTCCCGCGGGGGGAATGACAACATCACCGTGGTGCTGATGCTTGTACCCGGGGAAGCTCCGGCGAAAAAGAAAGGCAATTTCTGGCATTGGGTTTTGTTGGGATTGTTTGTCCTGATCCTGCTGGCGCTGATCATTGTCTTTGCGACCTGGGCAGCTTTCAATTTCATCCTTCCACCTGCCGCGACTCTGACACCGCCCCCATTGTTCTAACACAAACAAAACTCACCTCTTGTTATTTTCCCATAATGGCTTATACTCCGCACCGCCTAAATCTACGAGGTAGTCCCGGTTTCAGTATGGGACCAAGAGGTGAAAAGATGACCGTTCGTCTGCAAGAAAAGGAAAACGATAAACCTCCCAGTTCAGCCCCGCGCCCGGCGCATCCGTGGCGGGTGGCCGTGCTCGCCAATATCAAGGAGCGCGGAAAATCCCTCCCAGCGGATGTACCTCCAGATGCCGGCGCGGATTACGATTATATCGAGACCATTGACCAAATCCGGGCTGCCATTGAAACTGATGGTCACCAGTCCATCTTCATCCAGGCCGATAGAGATCTGCCTGGTGCACTGAAAGAAGCCCGTCCCGATATTTGTTTCAACATTGCCGAAGGATTAGGGGGCGACGCACGGGAAGCCCAGGCTCCAGCCCTGCTGGAAATGCTCAAAATCCCTTATACCGGTTCGCGCGTGATGACCAATGCCATCTCGTTAGACAAAACGCTGACCAAACGCATCTGGCGTGACCGGAACCTGCCTGTGGCTCCCTTCCAGGAATTTACCTTCGGCGATGAACCGTTGCGCCCTGAAATGCACTTCCCGCTCTTCGTCAAGCCTGCCCGCGAGGGCACCGGCATGGGCGTGGACGAAAAAGCCATCGTCAACAATGAGGCCGAGCTGCGCGAGCGCGCCGACTACGTCATCCGCCTATACCATCAACCAGCGTTGGTCGAGGTCTTTTTACCGGGCCGCGAGTTCACGGTTGGGATCATGGGCCGCTTCGACACCGTCCTTTATTCCCGCCATCCCGAATGGTATGAAAAAGATGGCTTCCTGCGCCTGCCTATTCTGGAACTGGACAGCAGCCGTTCCGTCACCCCCGGTATTTATGGTCTCGAAGCCAAAGCCCAATCGGTCGGCTCGGAAGGTGCGCCTGGCTACATTTGCCCGGCCCCGGTTGATCCTGAACTGACAAAGAAACTCCATCGTCTGGCATGGCGGGCGCATGTGGTCCTGGGCGCGCAGGACATCTCCCGCACCGATATCCGCCTTGACGCCGATGGCCAGCCGCGTTTGTTGGAGATCAACCCCCTGCCCGGTCTTACCCCTGGCTATAGCGACCTATGCATCCAGTGTGCCGCCCAGGGGATTTCCTACGAAGACTTGATCCTGGAAATCCTTTATCTGGGTGCTTCACGCTGGAACATGCTTGCGCCGCGCGATATTCCAATGCCTCAGAAGAAGAAAACCAGCCCTCTGAACGGGGCCGCCAAAATGACAAACGGGAAATAGCTGCTTCCATTGGGCGACAGTCAAAAACGATCGCCCACTATTTTTCGTTATGGTATAATTCGCCCGCCTTACGGAGAGGTCGCGTAGCTGGCTTAGCGCGCACGCTTGGAAAGCGTGTAACCCCAAAGGTTCGCGGGTTCGAATCCCGCCCTCTCCGCCAGAACGACCTTCCCGCCCAATGTTTGCGGGAAGTTTCTGTTTCACTGGCTGAAGGGTGCTCTTGCGATCAGCAAATCATTACAATAATTATCTCATGATATACTCTGGCCTGCGATGAACCATACTCATCTTCCCCGCTGGCTTATCATTCTATTGTTCTTCGTGGTTGCTGTAACTTTCTTCATCGGCACCTCGCGCACCTTTTCCCGTGCGCATGCCGCGCTTGTTTTGGATGATATGGCCCAAAAGGCCAACCCGCCATCCGAAGATAGATTAACTCTAAACTCCACTTCAATTGCGGATCTCCCTTCTCTCCTGCCAACTCCGACTCCGTCCCCCACCTCCCTCCTGCCGCCTCCGACCGACGACGCAACCTTAATGCCAACCCCAGCTCCTACGCTTACGCCCACCCCCACACCAATTCCCAACCCAGGATCTGCCGATACTACCGGCATCATAGCTCTGGGCCTTCTGCTGGCAGTTGTAATGCTGGTCGGCATGGTTTGGGGTGGGCGCAGCTCCCGGATGAAAAAAGAACCAAAATAATAATCCTTTTTCAGGGTGACCACTGCAAATGGAAAATGTGTCTTTTTTCCCATTGACAATCTCGCATTTCTGTATATAATCACGCCCAATACAGGAAAGACGCTGAAGAGGACGAGTAAGCCTCGTACGGCGGGTCAGAGAGCAGGCGGTAATTGGTGAAAGTCCTGCCCGCACGATGGAGTTGAATGGACCTCAGAGTTGCTAGGCGAAAGGCGCAAGCCGAGTAGCTCAAGCCGGAGCGGCCACCGTTATCAGGGCCAGGTCACTTGGCCAGACGCGACGAGCGAAATTTGT
>Ga0315274_10005777_pt1 | contig 18083 bp, 18 predicted proteins | sample YL17G02_20_MG_FD_203700 | JGI IMG/M metagenome (GOLD analysis project Ga0315274, IMG submission 203700) | Sediment microbial communities from Yellowstone Lake, YNP, Wyoming, USA - YL17G02_20 | ecosystem: Environmental > Aquatic > Freshwater > Lake > Sediment | place: USA: Wyoming | collected...
TCTTCAAAGCTAGATTTAATCATTGATGTACCACCTATAATTCGGGTATTATGGGAGATGCTAAAGAACATTCTCCTTCATAATACTGCTAAAATCATAGGAAGTATAGGAAAAACAGCGAATACTACTTAGCTTTTTGGCTAAATGGCAAAGTAATGTAACAAACTTCTTCTCTGTGACTGGCATACAGATGAAGGGGGGATAATGAGGTGCTAGGACGTATCTTGCTGTTGATTTTCAGCGTTTTATTATCAATACCGTCTCTGGGACAATTTGCTTATGCTCAACTGGAAAGCCTTGACATCGGAAATGCAATAAATACTCCGGGTTCTACGGAGTTTAAAAATGGAACTTACACGATAATAGGAAGCGGAAGTGACATTTGGGGTCCCGCTGATGGATTCAGGTTTGCGTATACAAAAGTTAGCGGTGATTTTGAAGCTAAAGTGCGCCAAGTTTCAATTGAGCTAAAGAACGAATGGGCAAAGGGCGGGTTACATGCCCGACAGAGCGTTGACGTTGGCGCCCCAAATGCCCAAGTGATAGTCACAGGTGGCGGAGGTGGAGGTTGTCAAGTCACCTGGAGATCAGCCAGAAACGGTGTATCTGAGGAATTTTTGGATGCTGCGCCCGGTCAATGGAAGGACGACGAGTGTTGGCTTAAACTCATCCGTGAAGGCGATGATTTCAACGGATATATATCAAAAGATGGTAAAAATTGGAGTGATCTGAAATCTACAAAAGTCAAAATGTCAGATCCAATATGTGTTGGACTGGCAGTTTGTGGTATGGATCAACCGGGGAAAGGAGTTTATGATAATTTTACGATAGCTCAAAATGGTAGGCAGATATTCCCTGGATTTGCAGTCGAATCAGTTGGGAAACTACCGACAACTTGGGGAAATATTAAGCAAAACAAAGACCTATAAATATTTGACAAGTCCATAGATCAAAAAGAGTGAAAACATGGCAGATTATATCGGTAGAAGCCGTGATAAGATGACTCTTAGCTGGCGAGCTGTGCTAATAGGAAGCATAGTTATCACGTTAATAGCCTACCTTTGCCCTATAATTGAGCAATACGAGTGGGATATAGATTATACGATACCAGCTCCTTCTGTATCTGTCATGTTCTTCTTTTTCGCTGTTGTAATGATCAATACGATCCTGCTAAGATTTACCCGCCGATACGCTCTGGATTCAAATGAGCTTATGTTAATCTATGCCATGATCATGGTTGGTGCGCCTTTATGTTCTTTTGGGCTTGTGCAATTTTTGATCCCCAATATGGTAGGTCCCATTCACTTTGCTACTGAAGAAAATATGTGGCAGGATGATTTTTTACGCTACGTTCCCAATTGGTTTGGTCCGAGAGATAAAAGCGTAATAGATGGATTCTATGCAGGTGGATGGGACAGCGTACCCTGGAGAGCATGGATAAAGCCTCTTCTGATCTGGTGTGTTTTCGCTTTGGTTCTTTATCTTGTTTTGCTTTGTATGTGCGCCATAATACGCAAACAGTGGGTTGAGCGTGAAAGGCTTACCTTCAGAATTCTGGAAACTCCACTCGCTATGGCTGAAGAACCAGAAAACAACCTGATTCTGAACCGCTTCTTCCGAAATAAAATGACGTGGATAGGGTTTTCAATACCTATATTGGTACAGCTTTCCGTAGGCTTACATCATTACTTTCCGAGTTTTCCATCTCTTAAGATAATGCACGTTAAACTGGAACAATACTTTACAGAAAAGCCATGGAATGCAATAGATTATCTACACATAAGTGTTATGTATTCCATAATAGGGATAGCTTATATGGTTCCAACGGAGGTATCTTTTAGCCTATGGTTCTTTTATCTGTTTAGAAAATTTGAGGACGTTTTCGCTTCTGCTATGGGTTGGCGCGGGGGTAAGGCAGGCGGTATTCTCGCCCGGTTTCCAGACGTAGACGATCAAGCTGTTGGAGCTTTTTTTGCACTGTTTATATTAAGCTTGTGGATGATGAGGCGACACTTGTGGTCAGCAATACAATCTGTTTTCAAGCGTGGTAATTACGCTTCTCTTAACGATCCACAAGAAGCTATGTCATATTTCACTGCTGTCTTTGGATTTATTTTAGGAAGTGCTTTTCTAGTATTCTGGACATGGGTAGCTGGACTTTCTCCTATCTGGTCTATTCTTTTTTTTATGATATTTTTTATATTTCAGATGGTGTTGTCACGTATCAGAGCCGAATCGGGAATGGCGTGGCTTTTCCTTCCAAAAACTCCCAATAACGTTATGACTATATTCACAGGTACAACTAAATTAGGAGTTCAGAATCTAGCTATTCTATCTTCTTTGAAATTTCATACGTTTGAGCAAAATGGCTACATAATGCCTTTTCAGCTTGAAGCCTTAAAGATACCAGACGCCTACAAAGTGAGGGGTCGCCATCTAACCATAGCAATTATCTTTGGGATGATCGTTTATATTGGGGTATCCTCGTGGTCTTCTTTGAATATCTATTACAAATATGGTGCTGATAACTGTGAGGGTTGGAGAGTTGGAAGTGGAAGCTGGGCGTTTGAGGAACTTGAAAATTGGATTAACAACCCGGTTTCACCTTCTTTATCATCTATATTTTTTATATGTTTAGGAGCTTCATTTTATGCGTTTCTTGCATTTATGAGGCTTAGGTTTTTATGGTGGCCGTTTCATCCTGTGGGTTATGCTGTCGCCAATACCTTCACTATGCAATACCTCTGGTCTCCCTTCTTCTTTGGCTGGCTGATCAAAATTATAGCTTTAAAGTCGGGTGGGATCAGATCATATAGAAACCTTGTACCGTTCTTTTTGGGTTTGATCATGGGAGAGACAGTAGGTAACGGGTTCTGGGCAACTATTCTGGGGCAAATCTTTGGTGTTCACGGTTTTGCCTATTTCGAGTTTTAGCCTTTTGCTATGTATTGGAAATTAACATTATGCTACCAACCTTTAGTCATTACGTTAATGTATGGACTTCCTGATTGCTTATGTGCTTGAAGATCCGGGTGATCCAAACTTACCCCGGCATCTAAAAATAAAAAAATCTTGAAATACCCAATAGGATTATGCTATTATTCTGATAGTTTTATACTAAATGAGATCACTACCTTTTTTTATGCTGAATTTGCCAGGGGGAATTTGATTGATTAAAGAGAGAATCGGTTTTATCGGGATCGGCAATATGGGAGAAGCTTTACTTAGAGGTATTATAAGTTCCGGATTGATTTCACCGGCACTCATATCTGCCTGTGATATAAACACTGAAAAGCTAAAAAGGTTGAGTGATGAATCAGGTATAAATGCTATGGGAAACAATTTAGACCTGGTTGAGAATTCAGACATCATTCTGATTGCAGTTAAGCCTGACACCATCAGAGATGTTTTATCACAAATCTCCACAAACCTTCATCAGCCTAAATGGTGTATATCCATAGCTGCTGGAGTGACTATCACAGCCATTGAAAATCTCTTAAAAAACGGAACACCCGTTGTGCGTGTAATGCCCAATACCCCCGCAATGGTTGGAGAAGGTATGGCGGCTATATGTCCTGGAACTCATGCGAATGATGAACATATAAGCAAAACCCAACAAATACTCCGGGCTGTTGGAAAAGTAATAGTTGTTAAAGAAAAGCTCATGGATGCTGTTACTGCTTTGAGCGGCAGTGGTCCGGCTTTTATTTTTCTCCTGATAGAAGCTCTTGCTGATGCAGGAGTACAACTTGGTTTAAGTCGCTCTGATGCTTTTCTCATGGCAGCACAAACCGTTCTTGGTTCCAGCAAAATGGTGCTGGAAACTCAAGAACATCCTGCTGTTTTGAAGAATAAAGTAACCTCACCGGGTGGAACTACTGCCGCAGGATTATACGAATTAGAGTGCAAAGGAGTTCGCTCTGCTATTATTGATGCCGTAGTTGCGGCAGCAAATCGCTCAAAACAGTTATCATCGGATTCAAAATAACGTATATTGTAGGTGAGAACCCGCGTGTTCTCCCTAAATTAAGGAGAAGCAGGATTGTTTCTTTTAGCAAGGCTTATTAAATTTGTAATAAACATATACACCTTTTTAATCGTTATACGTGCTATAATCTCCTGGGTTAATCCAGACCCTTATAATCCAGTGGTAAGGATGCTGGATAAATTTACTGAGCCAATACTTTATCCTATTCGGAAGGTATTATGGAGAGTTACAGGAAATCTGCCAATTGATTTTTCTCCTCTTATTGCTATAGTGTTGCTCCAAATAGTTGGTTCGTTTCTTGTAAGAATGTTATCCAGGTTTTCTTAAGCAATTAAACATAAACGCCTAGATCAAAGGAGGGGTATACATTGCGACTAACACCTTCAGACATCTACCAGAGAGAGTTTAAAAAGGCTTTTCGAGGACTTGATCAGGAGGACGTTGAAGATTTTCTCGACCAGGTTGCCGAAGAATATGAAAGTATTCTCAGCGAGAATATAACGTTGAAGCAACAGGTCGAAGCACTCGAAGAACGACTCGGTCAAACAGGCAGTCCAGAAGCAGTGAATGAGATGATTCAAGAGGCGAAAGACAAGATCACTAAAAAGATCGAGGAAGCCGAAGAGGAAGCTGAAGCTATTCGTCAAGAAGCTCAAGAGGAAGCCCAAAAAATTATTCAGGAGGCAAAAGACAAAGCACGTGATTCTCGATCTCAGACAAATGATGCACAAAACGCAATAGAGATAATCGAGCAAGCCACTCAAGATGCAGATAAAACTATTAAAGACGCAAAAAAACAGGCTGAAATCATAATTCAGCAGGCTAAGATGGATGCCGAAGCAATGGTTCAAGAGGCAGAAAAGAAAATTCTTGAGCTCGAAGCAAAAAAGCAGGATATGGAATCTACCGAAGATATTATCCAAAAAGCGAATGAGAACGCTGCCCAAATTATCCAGAAAGCAAAAGAAGAAGCGGATATGATAATCAGCGAAGCAAAAGATCAGTTGCCTCAAATGAAAATAATACATAAGGAAGACTTTGAATACCCGGTATTTAAAGACGCAAATCCAATCCTGAACGAAGTAAAAACCAAAAGCTATGCTGTCATAGAAAAAGCCAAAATGGAAGAGATGGAACTTAAACGAGAAATCGCAAGGCTGAAGAATCAAAAAGAGCGTTACCTTATGGGGTACAGAGAGCTATTAAACAGGCAACTTAAATCTCTTCCTGATGAAGCTGAGGAGTAAAATCTCTCTGGGAGGGTATTCATGCTGCAAGCACAGATACGTGAATCTTTGAACTACATTAGGACACAAACCGCTGTTGTTCCTGAAGTGGCGATTATTCTTGGAACAGGATTGGGAGCCTTGTCAGATCAAGTCAAAGATAGGCTGGAGATCCCTTACAAAAAGATTCCACACTTTCCTGTATCAACAGTAGAGACACACGCAGGAACCCTCGTCTTTGGAACTATCAGTGGGAAAAAAGTAGTGATTATGAATGGAAGACAGCATTACTACGAGGGCTATTCCATGCAGGAGATCACCTATCCCATTAGAGTCATGAAAGCTCTCGGAGCAGGTACGCTTATACTGTCAAATGCCGCAGGTTCAGTGAATCAGTATTTTGAAGCTGGAGACATTATGCTCATCACTGATCACATTAACTTAATGGGTGATAATCCTCTGCGTGGTATCAACGATGAAAGTTTGGGGCCTAGATACCCCGATATGTTTGATGCATACTCACCCGATTTAATAGAGCTTGCATACTCAACAGCAATGAAGGAAAGGATCAGAACCCATAAAGGTGTGCTTGTAGCAGTAGCGGGTCCAAATCTCGAGACACCCGCTGAATATAGATTCCTCAGACTAATAGGCGCTGACGCAGTGAGCATGTCTACTGTCCCGGAAACTTTGGTGGCAGTACATTCATCAATGAAAATACTTGGGTTCTGCTGTATCACTGATAAATGCACCCCTGAAGTATTGAAGTCCTCTGATATAAAAGAGATTATTCGTGTGGCAAATGAAACTGAACCCCGACTGACCAGACTTGTGTCTGAGGTTATCCGTCAAATGCCATAAAGGCTCAATTAACTTGGTTAAACACTTATCCAATTCTTAATTCAAAGACGACATTGGTAGTCGCATCCCTTTAGGGTGCGTTTCCGCAGACTAAAGCCTTCGGCTACCAATATGTAGTGTTTCAATTAAAAATTGGTATTATATTTGTTACTCTGGGTATTGAATTAAAATGGACTACAAGAAGACATTAAATCTTCCACAATTAAGTTTTCCGAAGAAAACGGACCCTGTCAAAACTGAATCCGAGATCCTTAGCTTATGGCAAAGTCTTAACGTCTACGAAAAACGTCAAAAGATTAATAAAGGAAAACCAAAATACGTAATACATACCTATCCTCAACAAGCTTACGGCGAAGCCAATGTTGACAGATCATTCAGCATTATATTAAAGGATATAATGATCAAATACAAACTGATGAGTGGGTTTGATGTACCATATATTCCAGTCTGGAATTGCTATGTCCCAGATATTGAACGGGAAGTTAGTCTATCTATGTTGGATGGTGTTAATGGTATTACGCTGAAAAATGATGAAGCATATCAGGTTCACTTTCGTGAGCGGTGTCATGAGCTTTGCTCTAAATATTTTAATACTCAAAAAGAACAATTTCAAAAACTTGGGATTTTCGCTAGCTGGAATAAAGCGGTTTTAACCTCAGATTCTAAATATGAGTCTGAAGTGATTAAAAGTTTTGGTGTTCTATATGAATCAGGCTATCTATACAAGAGAGCAAAATCCAGTTTTTGGTGCATCAACTGCGAAAGTGATATTGATATCTCCGAAATAGAATATAAGGGACACGATATGCTATCACTTCATGTAAAGTTCCCAGTAATACATGGATTAGAAGAACTGGGTGAAAACCTGCACATACTCATTTGGACGCATACACCGTGGACTTTATCAACACTTAAGTCTATAGTTGTCCATCCTGATTATGAATATGCCGCAGTCGAAATGGAAAACGGATCAGTAATTATAATTGCAGATAAGTTAGTGAATAACGTGATGGATAAATACGGTAAAAAAAGCAAAGTGATCAAACGGATGAAAGGTTCAGACTTAGGTGAAGTCGTATGTTCTCATCCGCTTATGGATAGAAACCTGAAAGTGCTGCAAGATAAACACGTATCACTGGAAAAAGGAACCGGATGTGTTTATAATGTGGCGGGACGTGCAGAACAAAATGACAGCGATATAAGTTTTTCGTCTGTGAATTTCGATGAAATACCTAACAGAAATGATGATTTTTATAATGGGAAGGTGTTTGAGTCCAGTAATCCAGTATCCATTGAGCTTGAAAGGAGAGGATACCTGCTGTCATCTGACTTGATGGAACAATTATATCCTCACTGCTTATACTGCAAACAGCCCCTTCTTACCAAATCCAATAAACACTGGCTTATTGACTTTAACGCTAATCATTTAAAACAACATACTATTAAAGCTCTCAATAACGTAGAATGGCTTTCTGATGGAACTAAGAAAAGAATTTCTGAGGATATTGTAAACCGTGAGAATTGGAGTATATCACAAAGACGGATGTGGGGAATACCGATACCTATATTTTATTGTAAAGAATGTGATCTACAACTCGACATAACCGAAAGCATTAAGTTATGTCAGGCACTGATAGAATGTGACGGTGCTGATAATCTGATCACCACCAAACCTGATGATATTCTACCTTATGATATTGTCTGTAATAACTGTGGAACGAGGGATTTCCGCTGGGAAATGGATACGTTAAACGCAGATTTTATGTCAGCCCTGAGTTATAAAACTATTCTGTGGAATCAAAAGGACGTAGACACAGACGTTCATCTGAAAACAAGTAATCAGGATACGAAATGGACCTTGCTATCTTTATTGTCCTCTACGGCAATTGAAGGTAGTTTGCCATTTAAATCAGCAGTAATTCATGGACATATCAAACATGATCACAGCGATACTGATGCAGATTCCATTCAGAAATTTCTGGATAGGTTTGGTGCTGAAATTATCAGGCTTTGTGCTATCTCGACAGATTCAAGCAAGTGTATGAAACTCACGGATTCTCACATTCAGTTAGTGTCAAAAGCATACACTCGCCTTAGAAATATCCTCACGTTCCTGCTTGGAAACCTGTCAAACTATGATCCAAAGAATGATTTTGTAGACTATAAATATCTGCTCGATATTGACCGATGGGCGCTGCATAAATTATCGAAACTCATTATTGAAGCAACAGAAGCCCTTGATAACGGACAATTCCACAAGACGTACCGCTTAATATATGATTTCTGTTCTTTGAATATAAGCAAAGTCTACATTAGCATTGTAAGACGCAGATTATACGCATTTCCCAAATGGTCAATTGGAAGAAGAGCAATACAGACTGTTATCTACGAGATTGTAAAGACTATTACCAGATTAATTGCCCCGATGCTTTCCTTCACAGCGGATGAGATGTGGAGCTACATTCCGGGTGCGACGAGTGACTGCCCAAGCATATATCTGTCAAAATGGCCTGATGTGAAGGAAGAATATCTGGATGACGAACTAGAATTACAATGGAACTTTCTTCTAAAAGTTAGGTCAGCTATATACAGAAGCTTTGAAATAAATCACCTAAAAGATGACGTTAGCAATTTATCCCAAGCATCCGTAACTCTATATATAAATTCAGAAGGGAGCTACAATTTACTGGACAAAAACGTTGATATTCTCCCGGAGATATTCATGGTGTCCAGAGTGCGACTTATGCCTCTTGATGCCCCTGTTCCTGATGATATATACGTTCTGGACAGTGTAGACGGACTTTCAATGGAAGTACGTCGCACTACAGGAAACAAATGTGAAAGATGCCTGATATATTCAGATGCTGTTGGAACCAGTGAGCAATATCCCACCCTATGTGACAGGTGTATTTCAGTATTGGAAGGAGAACCTTATTACGCCTAAACATCGCAATAGCTTGTGCTGTTTAACTTGCTAAGGAGTAAAATTATTGAATATAACCAGTGATAAACCCAGTCTAAGCACACATATAAAAGATTTAATACCAACGCTCGCTATTGCGGTATTTATAGTATTATTTGACCAGGTGACGAAGTCGCTGGTTCGAGATAAGCTTGCTATCGTAGGGACAATCGAAGTTATCAGAAGATTCTTTGAATTAAGTTACTCGGAGAATACAGGAGCCGCCTTTGGCTCATTTCAGGGGCGCAACGGCATTTTTATAATTGTTAACTTCCTAGCGATCATCTTTATATTCATCTATTATAGACGATTCAAGGAAAATATGTGGATGAAAATCTCTCTCGGTTTTATCCTTGGAGGTGCGTTAGGAAATCTGATAGATAGACTATTTATCGGATTTGTTACGGATTTCATTCGTATCCGTCTATGGTTCATTCACTCGTTCTGGTGGCCCAATTTTAATATCGCTGATGCGGGAGTAACTGTTGGAGCTATTATATTGATTATCGTTCTGTTCATTGATAGCTACAAAACTGAAAAGTCTATGTAACAATAGCATATTGTAATATAAATATGAGACCAACTTTGTTCACAATTGGTTCTTTACCGATCCGAAGTTATGGGGTCATGGTCGCAATAGGTTTTTTAATTGCCATATACGTCGCTATCCTGAGAGCCAAAAAGAAGAATATCCCATCAAAGATCGTATTTGATCTGGGTTTATACGTATTAGTCAGTGGATTTATAGGTGCTCGCATCTTTCACATCCTTCAGCACATTCGCTCTTATGATTCTCCAGCGGATGCCTTGAGGATATGGGAAGGCGGTTTAACTTTTTACGGAGGTTTTGTTCTTGCTTTTCTCGTTGCGTTTATATATCTTCGTTCAAGAAGGTTACCATTAGCTAGAGTAATTGACATCATTACACCATCATTTGCACTGGGAGAAGGAGTAGCCCGAATCGGCTGTTTTTTGGCAGGATGCTGTTTCGGAAAACCGACGAATTTGCTATGGGGTGTAACGTTTCCAGTAAATTCTCTGACATGGATACTGACTGACGGACAAAAGGTTCATCCGACTCAGCTTTACTCGTCTGTCATTCTGTTTTGTATCTTTGCAATGTTGATTGCAATCCAAAGATATATGAAATTCCCCGGGCAGTTGTTTCTGTGCTACGTAATCATGTATAGTATATATAGATTCTCAATTGATTTCTTGAGGTACTATGCTCCAGAGGAGTATATAGGAATATTAGTCTCATCACAGGCTACAAGCCTGATTACAGGTATAATCGCTTTGATCATCATGATTGTGCTGATATTGCGTCAACATAAGAAGATCAGAGCTTTTAATAATTTATGATAACAAACAAAACATCACAAAAATTATTCGTTATGCTGATGCTCAGCGTTGCCTTTGTTTCATATTCTTACGCTGGGTCTTTAGTTACATTTCTGCCATGTGGAGACTTATCAGGAAATGTTCTTAGAGATCACAGCGGAAATGGCAATAGTGCGTACGTCAAAGGGTCGCCCAATGTCATCAAAGGAAAGATAGGTAAGGCTTTGGAGTTTAACGGCAATGATAATTTTGCTATAATGCCTTATAAGGATTCTTATGATTTTGGCAAAGATGAATCGTATTCAATATCTTTGTGGGTTAATTACGCTTCTCGTGGAGTTCAGCAGGTGATAATAGAAAAACCCGGGGAGGCTTCACCCTTCAGAATTGAGATTTTACCAGACAGCAAAATCTGTTTTACCATCCGTGATGGGACGAATTCTCCAAAGGTGATACTGGGAGACGCCAGCGGGAAATGGCATCATTGTTGTTTTGTCAAAGACGTCAAGGAAGATAAACTCTACGCATATCTGGATGGCAAATTGAGCGCTGAAGCCGAAGATACAACAACAGCCGAAATAGATAATAAATCCGATATATATTTATGTGCTGGTGATTTTGGAAATGCTGAATTATACAAAGGCTTTCTGGATGATATAGCCATATACAGCAAAGCTTTAACGAAGGATGAGGTTAAACAGGCAGCTAAAGGTAATCCACCTGAGATATATCACGAAAGCGAACTTCGTCGTTTCGAGATAGTATCCACAATATCAATGCCATTTACTGCTATTTACAGCTATCTGGTCGTACGTGGAATAGAGATGGCGATACAAGGCAAGGTTGCGCCAAAAATTAGTCAATCAGATTGGTTATTGGCTGGTGGGTTGACAGTAACTCTAGCTGGTCTGGTTGGATTATGGGATTGGGCGAACACATACGGAGATGACATTTCTGAATTGTCAAACCCAGATGAAAAAGATCGATACTCAGATCGATATTCAAATCGGTACTCAATGCATAGTAATCAATCTGATACACGTTATGTGTCAAATAGTATTGAACTTGCATTTTTATCTATGAGGTTTTGAAGATAAAATGGCAAATCTTGGAATAACAAAATATGGTGCGGAGGTTCTTCGCAAGGTGGCTGAGCCGGTTGAGGAAATAAACGAAAAGATTATGCAGATCGCAAGCGATATGCTCGATACGTTGTATGCATCCGAAGGTGTCGGTATTGCTGCGCCACAGATAGGCATATCAAAACGCATAATTATAGTAGACACCAATCCTTCTGATGCTTCCTCGAAACCGATAGTGCTTATTAATCCTGAGATCGTAGAAAAAGATGGTATAATGAACGCAGAGGAAGGATGTTTGAGTGTGCCTGAAGTCAGAGGAGACGTTAAGAGGGCTGAAAAAGTCGTTGTAGAGGGTCTGGACCTTGAAGGCAACAAGGTAAGGATAGAAGGTACAGAATTACTCGCTCGTGTTTTTCAGCATGAAATTGACCACCTCAACGGCACTCTGTTCGTTGACCACCTCAGCAAGCTAAGACAACAGTTACTAAAGAACCATCTTCGTAAGATCGAAAGAGGACAGGTTAAATAAATGCGAACTGTATTTATGGGAACGGATAAGTTCGCTGTCCCAGCCTTAAAGTCCGTCATTAAAAGCGGAGTTGAACTGGTATGCGTGGTTACGCAACCAGATCAACCAAAAGGCAGGGGGCTAAAGCTCACTCCGTCTTCGGTAAAAGAGGCAACGCTTGAATATAATATCCCTGTCTATCAGCCAGAGCGAGTTAGAGATAAACAGTTTATCGAGAAAATTCAGCAGGAGTTCAAGCCGAATCTTATAATTGTCGTGGCATTCGGTCAAATATTGCCCAAAGTGATCCTTGATTTACCAGAGTATGGCTGTGTAAACATTCATCCGTCTTTATTGCCAAAGTATCGTGGAGCGGCGCCGATCCAAAGGGCAATCATAAACGGTGAAAAAGAAACAGGCGTGACCCTGATGTTTATGGGTGAAGGTGAAGACACAGGTGATATAATATATCAGGAGCGTGTAGATATAGGAATATCTGATTATTCAGACATCTTATCTAATAAACTAGCTAATATTGCCGCCGGGATGCTATTGAAAATACTGACGAAGGATGATAGTTCACCAACAGAATCGCTGACACTTCCCCGTCATCCACAGGATCACAGCAAAGCAACTCACGCTCCGAAGCTAGCAAAAGAAGATGGACTGATAAACTGGGAAAAAAGTACCTATGAGATACACAACTTAATCAGAGGGACAATACCGTGGCCCGGTGCTTATACGACCTTTCAGTTGACTGGCTCAAGCGAAGTAAAAACGCTTAGAGTCTGGGAAAGCGTTTTACAGACCGAAAGTAAAGGTGTTAAAGCTCAGCCGGGAACCATAATAGGTGTAACGTCTGAATCAGGGGTTGTTGTAGCAACTGGTGATGGAGAAATTATAATAAATATAGTTCAGCCTGCTGATAAGGCAAAAATGAAAACCAAAGATTTCGTGAATGGTTACAGACTAAAAATCGGAAATACATTTGGAACAAAGTTCTGACATTTCCCAAAACTCCCATCTTGAAAGGGGAAACACGGATGCGAAGCAGACGTAAGGGGTGTGTAAGTAATTACGGAGAGATATGGGACGAAAATCAAAAAATTCATCATTAAGTTCAGTATTAAGAGTAATGGTCGTATTCACTGTTGCAGTTGTGTTTTTGCTTGCGGCATTCTTTATTATACTTCGTTTTTCCATCAAAGGCAGGACAGTGGAAGTTCCGAACATAGTTGGTAAGAGTTTCCTCGAAGCGACGCAAATACTTAATAAAAGTCATCTCGGCACACCAATAATAGAAGGTGAAAAATATAATGCAGGCATGCCCGAAGGCTACGTTGTGGAACAAAAACCGAAGCCGGGGAACCGAGTGAAAACAGGGCGTGAGATAAAAGTCTTCATCAGCAAAGGCACGGAAGCAGGGGTTGTTCCAAACGTAGTAGGAGAAACGGTTGATGATGCCCAGCCATCACTGCAAGCATTAGGTCTGGAAGTAGGCACGATAACTAGGGTACATTCTGATGATTTCCCACAGGAAGGGGTTATTATAGCCCATACTCCTCCTCCACAGGCAAAAGTCCAGAAAGGAACGAGGGTCAATTTACTCGTAAGTATGGGACGGACCGTCATTCAATACACGATGCCTGATCTGGCGGGGATGTGGCTGAACGAAGCCATAGAGTTAATCAAGATGAGAGGATTGCGTCCGGGATTGGTAGAGCGAGAGGTTTCACCTGACGTCAACACGCCAGATGTTGTCCTTGACCAGTCACCTCAGCCGGGCAACCGCATAAAAAGAGGGGCTGTGGTAAACCTCGTTGTAAGCTCAGTTGGTGGAGGATAGCAGAAGGTTAGAAAGGATGCGATAAATGGCTGGACTTTGTATGAAGAGACCTAATCTGGATAATCTTGGTGAGATAATTCTGCCAGAAGGTTATCAGCTTAGAACATACATGGAAGGCGATGCGGAAGCATGGATAGAAATTATCAAGGAAACATTCCCCATTGGCGGTTTAGATTGGAATGTTGATAGATTTCAGCGAGAATTTCTTGATTATTCTCGATTTCAGCCAGATAGTTTGTTTTTTGTCACGTATGAAGGAAAACCTGTAGGTACAACTTGCGCATGGATTGAGCCATCAAATGAGGGATATTTACACATGGTAGCTGTTTTACCTGAACACCAGGGAAAAAGGCTTGCTTATGTGCTTTGCTTGAGTGCTGTTCACTTCTTCAAAGAAAATGGGTTTGAATATGTTAAACTGAATACTGATGATAACCGATTACCTGCAATAAAAACATACCTAAACCTGGGATTCGTGCCTGAATACGTAGATGAAAGCCATAAAGAATTCTGGAGTGCTGTATTTCAGAAACTTGGATCAGGAATCAAAGATTAGAATATCGGCATATAGGCTTATGAATAATGCGATGCTTCTACGTTCCAAAGGAACAAATATCTGGTAAACAAATAAATATTCTTGGTTCTGAGCTACACCACCTGATGGATGTCGTTAGATTAAGAGAGGGTAATGAGATCACTGTTCTGGATGGGGAAGGCGGTGTTTACGAAGTCCTGCTGACGTCTGTATCAATCCGTCCTCCAATGGCAATAGGGGAGATCAGGTCATGGAAACAAGTTGATCTATCTCCGATTGAAGTGACTTTAATTCAGGGAATCTCAAAATCCGACAGTATGGATATGATAGTGCAGAAAGCCACTGAGTTAGGGGTATACAGGATAATTCCTGCCCTATGCCAGCATACCGTGCCGAACCTTTTTGGTGACAAAGCCCAAAAGCGTGTCACCCGATGGCGTCAGATAGCTATTGAGGCATCTAAACAGTCACGACGACCATTTTTCCCAAAAATACACGACATTACCAAATTCAATGAATCGCTAAATGTCTCTCAAGCCGATCTAAAGCTTATTTTCACAGCACCATCTATGGATTCTGTTCATCCGCAAAAGCTAAAAGATATATTGCGCCAAAGAACTGACGCAAAGAAAATCCAGATAATAATAGGACCAGAGGGTGATTTCACCGAGGACGAGATACAGGACGCACTATCGGCGGGTGCAATATCCGTCTCGTTGGGAAGTAATACTCTAAGGACGGAGACAGCCGCTATCGCTGGACTGGCAATAGTGTTTTATGAACTGTTTGATTGTTACTAAATTTTATGGAGTGCGCAAGCCATGCTTGCGCAATGCTTCAGCATTCCAAAAGGAGCAGAAACGTTGGAAATAGAAGAATGTAAGGCACGATTGCTTGAATTACTCAAAGAAAAAGCTTTGAAGGTTGGAAAATTCGTCCTTAGCTCTGGCAAAGAGAGCGACTATTACCTCGATGAAAGAGTCGTGACACTATCATCGGAAGGTGCTTATTTAACTGCAAGGATCATGCTGGATATGCTTAAAGACGTTAAGGTTGATGCTATTGGAGGCATGACGCTTGCCGCTGATCCAATAGCGGGCGCAATTGCAGGTATTAGCTATACCGAAGGCAGACCGATAGATGGCTTCATTGTCCGCAAGGAGCCAAAAGGTCACGGCACAGGTAAACAGGTAGAGGGGCCCATAACCAAAGGGTTAAGAGTCGTCATAACAGACGGCACAATGACCACCGGCAGTTCTCTGCTAAAAGCGATAGAAGCTATGGAGAATGAAGGCTGTCAGGTCGTAAAAGTCCTTATCCTGATAGACAGGCTGGAAGGTGGCAGGGAGTTCCTTCAGAGCAAAGGATATGATGTCTCCTCAGTCTTTACAAGGGATGATTTGTTGGGATAATACCTTTTTGTCATTCCTGCGCAGGCAGGAATCCATAAGTAGCTACGAATATTCTAAATATTTTCATATTTTATTCCATGTAAATTTAAATTTCGTTTTCTTCTATCTTCGATATTTTCAACGCGCGCTTTAGAATCCCTGGTCCCAGTGGTTTATTGCCATGTACTGGAATTGTAATGATCTCTGTTGCTTCTGGCTTTGTGTAGATGTAGTGCGAGCCATGTATGCGAGATAATTTCCAGCCATGCTTTTCAAGGATTTTTGCTAATTCTTTTCCGGATATTTGTTTCATACTGCTATTTCAATAATCTGATGTTTGGTATCTTCTTCTTTCTTTGATTCTTCGATTTCTGATCTTACAATAAGATATCCTTCAATAGCTTCATAAAGATTTTGCAGTAATTCCTGCCATGTATCACCTTGAGTTAAACAGCCGGGCAAAGCCGGAACCTCTGCCCAATATCCTCCGCCCTCTTCTTCATGAACAATAACCTTGATTTTCATTGACTATCTCCTTAACGATTACTAGAGTTTGGATAAAATACGAGATAAATATCAATATCTAAAGTTTAGCATTTTTTTATTAAGCCTTATATATAAGCACCGTTGCTACACCTGCTACAATAATCATTGAATACTATTTCGTCAAGATCATCTTCATAGTGGCGCTATATTTGCCAGCTTGAATATTGTAGAAATACACTCCGCTTGATACACGCTCTCCTGCTTCATTTCTACCATCCCAATAAGCTGACCTATCTTGAATTGTGTATTGACCAGCAGGTTTGTATCCTAGCCTAATCTCACGGACCAATTCACCAGTAATGTTATATATCCTGATCACTACTTCATTGGCTTCATGTAACTGATACGGTATCCACGTTTCAGGGTTGAATGGGTTGGGATAGTTCTGTAACAATGCACTCCGTTCTGACGCAACAGCCCATGACTTGAATTGCTTGTTAGTGACTTTGGAGATTAACGGAAGTGCATCAGGACTATAAAGTTCTGCCATTTTGAAGATTAGAGGAGATACGTCATCAGTAAGGACTTCAAACTTTATCTCTGCCAGTTTACCATTATTCAATCTCTCTACTCCTGCAAAGGATATGCGTATTAATCCGGGCTGACTGATATTGTCTGCCATTAATAGACCGTCATTTGTTCCTTCCTCGTTGCTCGGCGAAACGAGAACATCAATTGCACGAAGAACCCTACTGTCATAGCTGATACTCATATCACCGCTGGACAGTATATCAATGTTATCAACCATTATTGGAACTGATATTATCTCGCCTTTCAATCCATGAGCTTCAGATTTTGCTCCTTCCTCGTTACTCGGCGAAACGAGAAATGATATGCTGATGTGCCTGTCTGCAATAAGGTATCTGACTGGTGCTTCAAGTCCTGCCGCTTTGCGTAACACTATCGTGGCATCATTCGATCTGATATTGCCATCACCATTTACGTCAGCGGCGCACTTCTGATAGTCATTTGGTTCCAATAATCCTGCCGCTATTCTGAGGATCAGAATTGCGTCATTAGATTTTATATTTCCATCGTTATTAACATCACCCTTAACACAGGCTTGCTTTATTCCAACGAATCCATCTTCAAGTTTAATAGGGATGGGCTTTCCCGACTCATCATATACTTCAGCCGTAACAAATTCGAGTTTAGTCTCTGTCCCAACGGATGCTTTAGGATTTACAGTCAATCCTATATTTATTATAGCTCCATTACCTGACGATATGCCCTTTGCGCCAGCCATAGATATTTTTAGCTCGTTTAGTATTTCTTTATTGACTGCTAATGATATTTCTGAAAGTAAAGCAGTACCTTTAACTTCCTCGATTGTCAATACATTAGCATCATATTTAATGACAATATCACCACTCGCTAGGTCAGCGGTATCGGAAATACTAACCTCAACATTGATACGAGTATTAGGTGAAGCCTCAGTTCCTATTATTGTCAAAACTCTCTTTACAGAATCTATTAGTGTAAAGAGAGCAGTAATTATTTTGCTACTGTCCATTTTAACAGTAATAGGATTAACACTCCCTTTAAAATCTCCGCTCCCGCTCCATTCAACAAACATAAAACCGGAGCTTGGTATAGCTGTCAGCGTTACCTGTGTGCCATCATCATAGATACCACCTGACGGATCAGGGGTTATATTGCCACCATTCTGTGGGTCTGGATTGGCTGTAAGAGTGTATTGTATCTTCGTGAAACGTCCTGTCACAATCTTGTTGCTATTCATGGTCAGTGTAAAACTGGTATCACTGCCACTGGCATCTCCACTCCAACCTATGAACC
>Ga0315274_10005781_pt1 | contig 18081 bp, 18 predicted proteins | sample YL17G02_20_MG_FD_203700 | JGI IMG/M metagenome (GOLD analysis project Ga0315274, IMG submission 203700) | Sediment microbial communities from Yellowstone Lake, YNP, Wyoming, USA - YL17G02_20 | ecosystem: Environmental > Aquatic > Freshwater > Lake > Sediment | place: USA: Wyoming | collected...
AGCCAGACGCCGAAGAAAAAGGGAACCATTTTGAACCTCGAGACATTTCTTATGTAAGCAAATCAAACATTTACTTGACAAATAATCTGACAATTTGTATATTATGCATAACCCACCTCAGGAGGAAAGCATAATGAGCAGCATTCATGCTAAGCTCGGAAAACATATCAAAGAACTAAGGAAACAAAAATCGATCAGTCAACAGACACTAGCTACTATGTTAGACATACCGAGACCCGCCATTTCGCAAATTGAGAACGGATCTCGAACAATTTCGGCAGACGAACTCGTAAACCTGTCCAAGATATTTGGAGTTACCGTAGAATCGATTCTAGAGCTGAAAAGTGAGCCCACTGTGGTCCTTGGGGCCAGCAAACAAAAAAAGAAAAAGCCTGGATCGCAATTGCGCATAAGCGTGCCACAAAAGAACGTCGAGAAATTTCGAGAGGTTTTGCTATATATCCTTGACAAAGTTGGAGCGAAGCCACACATTGGTGAGACTGTCATTTACAAGCTGCTGTACTTCATGGACTTCAACTATTACGAAAAGTACGAAGAACAGTTGATGGGGGCTGCTTATCAAAAGAATCACTACGGTCCCACCCCTATTGAATTCAGCAGAATTGTGGAAGACATGATTGAAAAGGAGGAGGTCGAGAGAGTAAAAAGCAAGTATTTCGAATATCCGCAGACGAAATATCTTCCGCGCAGGAAACCGGATCTCTCGAACTTGACGGCGAAAGAACTGGAGGTAATAAAAGATGTTTTGAATCGTCTGTCTGATATGAACGCAAAGCAAATTAGCAACTATTCGCACAATGATGTGCCATGGATGTCAACAGCAGATGGAGAACTGATCGAATATGAGTCCGTATTCTATCGAACTCCCGCTTATTCGGTAAGAGAGTACAACGAAGATGCCCAGTGAGATATGTCGGCTGCCGGAATTCGATAAGGACATGAAGAAGCTCTTGAAGCGTTTCAGAACGCTTGAAGATGATTTGCAGCAGTTTGTTAAGAGTGGACTAGCCATGTATCACCGAACCCCGAAGCAGGACTATGGGGGGATTGTGCAACTCACAGATCTCGAGATTGAAAACCCAAAGATATTCAAGGTGAGAAGGTTTTCTTGCCGATCATTAAAAGGGAGAGGGGTCCAATCAGGCATTCGAATTACTTATGCGTATTTTGAAGAAGGGGACAAGGTTGAGTTCATAGAAATGTATTTCAAAGGAGATAAGGAAAACGAAGATCGGGAACGCATAAAGAGACACTATGTGAAACAGAGCTAAAATCGAATTCAGCTACCACGGAACATAGTTCAGGATCAAAATCATCAGAGGTGACACATGGCAAAAGAAGAGAAGGAACATAAGATCACGATACTGATCAACCAGAGGCCGTACGAAGCGCCGAAGCCTGCAATGACCGGCCTCGAGATCAAAGAGCTAGGTGGCGGCCCAATGGACTATTGGCTCATCCTTGTTGTCAAGTCCGCCGATCCGGCGGCGGGCGGAGATGACAAGCAGATTCAGGATGCAGAGGTGGTCGAGCTTAAGTCCGGAATGAGATTTCGGATTGTGAATCCTGCAACCTTTGGAGGCTAGTCCATGGCTTTGCCGCCGCAACTTGAGCAGGATTTGGGACTTCTGCGGGATCGGGACTATAAGGTTGAAGCGTTCAGAAATCCGCCAACGGGAAATATCATCTATTTGGTTTTCACGGACTATCCGCTTCCAAAAGGATGGAACAAGCCCACGACGAAGCTCCTGCTAATAACAGATATCAGCTATCCAAACTCCAAAATCGAAATGTTTTGGGTGGATGAAGATTTACGGCTAGCAGACGGGAGGATTCCACAAGCCGGAGGTACTTTCGAAACCTATATAAATCAAACCTGGCATCGATTCAGTTGGCATGTTCAAAAATGGAACCCTGCAGTTGACAATGTGATTTCGTATCTTGGCACGGTTGATGCAAGACTAGGACAACTTCATTGAAGACACCAATCGTTCGATTGCGAAAGTCGCTCCGGGACGAAGTTCATCGAAAGCTGCTTGCATCCGGAGCCGACGAGAGTATTGCCTTCCTGACAGCGAAACACCTTGCTACCGATGAAAAAGATATCTTCATCGCCGATTCAATAGTTCCTGCAAGACCTGGCGACTATTTGCGTCAAGGGCCGCTGCATCTCAAAGTCTCCCCCCTCTACGTCAGCCGCGTGTTAAATACTGCTGAGGATCAGAAAAACACAGTCATCATGGTCCACAGCCATCCATTCGAGAAGGAGATTCCCGACTATTCTCCGTCAGATAATCATGGGGAGGCACTTACTTCCGAGACCATATCAAAGTGCCTACCAGCAAATCCTCCTGTCGCAAGCCTCGTTTTCGGTCAACATCATCTGAACGCCAGAGGTTGGTCTGGTCTTTCACAAAAGTTCAGTTCCGCAGCTGTGGCGACGATGGAATCTGGCTATTTTCGATTCCAGAGTTCCTCTGCTGCAAAGAAACAAGGCCGCCATCAAGAGTCGGTTCATCGGCAGGTAAAAGCACTGGGCCAATCATTCCAGGAGCAGCTCGAGACAATGGATATCGGCGTTGTTGGTCTAGGTGGGACGGGTTCGGCTGTGGCAGAGCAGCTTGCCAGGATGGGTGCAAGAAAGCTGAGGCTAGTTGATCACGATAAGCTTGAGCCCAGCAACCTCTCTCGGGTTTACGGGAGCAAGCAACGCGACGTTCTGAAGAAACAGGCAAAAGTTGAAGTCGTTGCTTCTTATCTCAAGGAAATCAGTCCCACAATTGAAGTCAAGACGCTCAAACTGTCTGTCATGACGAGATCGGCGCTCCAATGGCTTGCAAATTGTGACTTCATTTTCTCCTGTATGGATCGGCATGCACCGAGGGCTGTGCTCAACGAGCTATCTTATCAGTGCTTCATTCCGATGATCGATGTAGGTGTCGGGATTCGCAGAGAGAGCGATGGATCCGTTACCGGCGCAGCACGCGCAACTATGATAGCACCCTCGCTGCCGTGTCTTGTGTGTCAGGAGATTGTGAGACCAGAGATCATAGCTGCCGAAAACCTTAACCCCTTAGAATATGAAAAAAGAAGGGCAGAGGGGTACGTCGCTCCTTTTGAGCGACATGCACCATCAGTGATTACATACACCTCATTAGCAGCGTCCCTAGGAGTCAAGAGGTTCATAGAGGCCTTATCTTTGACTGAACCTCACACGTATTCTACACTGATATTTGATATTGGAAAAAATGAGATCTATCGTGTTTCGCAAGGACCAAAGCAAGACTGTGTTTGCGGAAAGCGACTCGCTAAGGCATTCAGCATTCCTTTTTCAGTTGCCGACTAAAACCTTTCAGATTACTCTTCAATTACCCTTTCTTATCTTGTAGGCATGGTAACAGCGAAAAGAAATCTGGTCCTGGTCTACAGGCCAAGATTGAGAGAGACAGCGAGATTAGAGAGAGCTTGCTCAGAGATCGGGTGGATCCTAGTACCTTGCCCAGATACGGCAATATTCCAGGCACGACTAGAAACTGGAGAAACCGCAGCTATAATTGTCGATCTCGGTACTGAAGAACAGGGTGAGGAGCTAAAGAAAGAGTTTATTGTGGAGACTAGCCACGTCTTCTTGCCTGAGGATGCTGACATATTGATTATCTACAGTAGTGAGGGTTCAACTCCAAAAGGTTGGACGGGGGGAAAAGATCCGAGATTCATTAGCAGAATCTCCACGCCTCTTGAGGTGGTCTATGGAGACAAGGAATGGTCACAGGTTACCGAAAAACTGACAAATCATAGCCTGCAGCTAACTCAATATTCGTCCAGGCACATCGTTTCAATCGAATGCGATGAGACACAGAAAGTGCATTTCCCGCACGAGGCAAGACTGCTGCTCAGAGGCGCATTTAGCGAAATGAGTCGTATTGATGTGTCCTTTCGAAGACAGGGTCTCTCAGGTTCAACCGGCTGCATCATTCAACCTTATGATGCTGGTGATAACAAGCTGAGCATGAGGTTTTTTGGGAAACTGTATCACGATACATTAACCGCGCACAACGATTATAGGAATTGGAAAGAACACATTTATAACAGGATGCCAAGTCTTCATTATCCCAGCTACGATCTGAGTAGGAGTTGTAATGGCAAAAGGTTTTCGCTCTTTGTGTCTGAGCTGGCTGAAGGTCCAGGTAATGAAATCATCACGTTTCGCGATATGGTGGAATCTCACCAATATTCTGTGCTTGAAGTCTGTGAATTCCTTCAAAGTGTTCTGAATGTTTGCGAGAGATATTGGAAGGTGCCGCTTATTGAAGGTAGTGTAGACTTAGCTAACGAATATCTAAGTGGTTGCTTTTCCAACCCCGAACGACTCAGGACATTAGAATCAGAAATGATTGGGTCGTTGGGGCTGGGGAATATGGAGGATCTAACTCCGAAGGCTAGGATTTCGAAGTTTATCAACGAAGGGACTCTAACGGGTTCCAAGGTAAAGAAATGCCATGGTGATCTGCATGCAGATAACATAGTTCCAAGATGCTTCGAAGACAAGCTCATTCCCGCATTCATCGATTTTTCCAAGGTTCATCCCGCACGCCATTTCCTAGCTGACCATGTAACCTTGGAGGTTGATCTGATAGTCAACAGCCTGGATTCAACCTGTGATTCTGACTCCCTAAAATTGCTTTCACTCGATGAGCTGCTCGATCCCAGATCACAAAGTGACAGATCGCTAAGGTTCCAAAAGATCGCCAACCTTTTGCTCTTGCTGAGACAAAATGCTAAGCATGTTTATGGGGCACACAAGAGGGAATATCTAAAGGCGGCGTTTTTTAGAACGCTGAATGTTCTTAGTTACGGCACGTTGCCGTTCGATGAGTACGGACGAGCCACTGAGTACTGCAGATATCTCATTCAGAAGCTTCGTCAGACCTCGCTGTAACGTCAGATCATACCTCTTCAAATTGGTCGGGGGCTTGTTAAGTGAGACAACAAGCGCGGGGGGGTCTCAGCCATGATGCATCGAATGTATAACAATCCCGCTATTGTTTCAAATCGAAGCTTCAATACCTGCAAACGCGCGACGTTCAAATCGCCTTGCATCACCCCGTAACAGCTTTCGCTTCTCCTCATCATACCCCCTTGACTCGGGGGCAGGGCGACCATATGTCTGCGCCTTAAACGCGGTCGTTTCAGTGAATCCTAGAAGAAATCATAAATGTGTGGCGGAACACGCCTGCTCTGGCGGTCCCTCGACGGTTCGGAGGCGATTGACAAGCCACACACCCGCCAGAATGAGTGCTCCCCCCAGAATTGCAGCCAGGAAAAGAGGCTCGCTCAAGAGTAGCGCAGCGACAGCAACGGCCACAAGCGGTTCGATGTACAGCAGCGAACCAACCTGAGATGCGGTCAGTTCTTTGAGGGCATCGTACCAAAATATGTAAGCGAAGCCCGAGCAGAGAACGCCGAGAAATAGGATGCTCACCCACCCTCCGGCCGAAATGTGAAGTACCTCATCGTACTTGCCGGACGCTGCAAGCCACGCGGTAGTAAAAATCCAGCCGAAGAGCATCACGTAGAACATCATCTGCGTCGCGGGATGATTCTTGAGAGCCCTGCGCGAGAGAACCGAGAAGATGGCCCAATTCGGTGCGCTGATCAGCACAAGCAGGTCGCCTGTTGAGCCGATTTGACCCTGGAGGATCGATTCGAGATCACCCCTGGTTACAACGAGCAGTACGCCGATCGTGGCGAGAGCAATTCCGCCGATGCGATCCCATCCGAGTCGTTCATTGAGGACGAGGCGGCCGAGAATGGCGATGAAAATCGGAATCGTCGTAATGATCCACGCCGTCGTTGTCGCTCTGGCTGTTACGAGTCCCGTGGCCTGCAACCATTGATGGAATGTGATACCGAGGAATCCAAGGAGAGAAAAGTATCCCAGCTCTCGCCCCGCGGCTATGGCAAGTTCCTTGCGCCGCACAACGAAACCCCCAAGAATGATAACACCAATTCCGAACCGCAACCAGATAACGACAACCGGCGAGGCCTCGCGCAAAGCCAACTTTGTTGCGATAAACGATGCGCCCCAAACGGCAACAGCAAACGTTGCTTTTGCGAGCGCGACGAGGCGAACTCGCCGACTTACCGTTGCTTCGATTTCCATTCAAATGGTCGCGGGAGCTGCTCTTCAAGATGAACCTTGACCTGCGGCCACTCCGAATCGACAATGCTATAGTACACCGAATGGCGAACTCGACCGGTGTACGTCATCATATGATTTCGCAGGATACCCTCTTCCTTCGCGCCGATACGGTGCAGCGCCAGCCGTGATTGCTCGTTGAGAGAATCCGTTTTGAACTCAACCCGAATGCATCCTAGCGCTTCAAACGCATGTTTCAGCATCAAGTATTTTGCTTCCGTGTTGACGGGCGTGCGTTGCCACGGACGCATCACCCACGTCCACCCGATTTCCACACGCCGATGTCCTCCGTCGATATTGCCGAAGCGTGTGCTTCCAATTGTTTTCCCACTCGATCGTTCGATGGTCACAAATGGCAGGGCCGTTCCATTTTGCTGCTGCAAGAGAGCCTCTTCGATGTACCTCTTCATTTCATCATGAGTTCGGACGATCGTCGTCGTCCACCGCCAGAGCTCGGGATCCAATCCTCCATCGCATAAATTGGGAAGGTGTTTCAGGGAAAGTGGCTCGAGTCGAACGTATTTCCCATCGAGTGTAACAAGCTGTATGTCCATCGCCATTGCGTCGCTCACTTCATCAAGACCGCTTTCCTCGTCGCTACAAATTCACCGGCGTGCATGCGGCAGAAATAGACGCCGCTCGGCAAGCCCGAAGCATCCCACTTCACTCTGTAGATTCCCGGCCTCTGTACCTCATTCACTAGCGTTGCGACTTCTCTCCCCAGAATATCGAACACTTTCAGCGTTACAAAGCTATTTGCTGATAGCTGATAGCTCATAGCTGTTGTTGGATTGAACGGATTCGGATAGTTCTGTCCGAGGCTAAACGTGAGAGGCGGTGGCGTGTGGTCGTCAGAAACGGAAACAGGAATGAATCCCGACCTGCGAAGAGCAACCCATTTCGCTTTTGCAGCGTCAGCATTTTGTTGAATGTCCACAAGCGAGCTGTCGCCAACAACGAGTGCGAAGCCGACAGTCTGTGAATCGTTCGGCGCGATCGTGTACGGCCCGGAGGCGATGACATGATGGATATCTGCGGGACCCGCTTCCGCCAAGCCGAAGCCGCCGCTTATCCAGTTCCATTTTCCCCCGCGCGAGAGATCGATTGTGCCGTCATTAACCAGTGATCGGAACGACGCCGCGCTATCAAGCGCTCGAATCCCGACATACTCATGGCGCGTGTTCGATTCGTCAAAGCAATATCCAAGGCTTCTCGTGGAATCGCAGCTTGAGTGGTTAGTTTCGAAGTTTCCCAAATCCCAGTCGAGAAAGACCCCAACGTACACATTCGAAAGCGGCGCTAGGCCACGGTTCTTCAAATCGTACCGCAGGATAATGTATTTCGAGTCGATCGGGTCGGAAAACGCGTAAGACCGTAGATTGACCTGCAACCCAAGGACATTTGCCGACGGTGCGCCGCTATCCGAGAACGTTGTAAACCCGTCTTGGTCAGAGACAACGCCCGGTGTTGACAGTGTGAAGAAATTGGAGGAGGCGAAATCCTGATCTTGTGAACCTGCGCCGCTTTCATTTCGAACAACGTCTACAACGCGCGTCGGGGAGTTGCCGACGATGAGTCCTCCTTCAAAAAGATGATTGGCGCCGTTGAACACAAAGCCGACTCCCTCCTTGTTGTCGGGGAAGTCAAAGAACCCAATTCGGCCGTTGTTCGTCAACGTAAGGTGAATAGCATTGACGTCGTGAGTTTGATACGTAGGGTTAACAAGGAACGAAAAGGTCTGTATGTCGGTGAACGACCCGTCCGTGACTGTCAACTGCACGACGGCGGTATAGCTTTGCGGCACGTCTGGCCGGACGAAGACGCGGAACGGCGCGCTGGCATTGGAGTCACTGTCGAGTGTCCCCAGCACACCAAGTGGGAATGATCCCTGCATGATTGTCAAGTAAGAGCTGAGGCTTGTAAGTTGAAGCATTGCTCCCGATGACGTAGGAGCGAGGAGATTCTTCACGACGCAGCTGATGTTCAGCGTTTCAGCAGGCTGCGCGGTCCCATTGCCGTTGCCGCCGGGGGAATCGCTCACAAGATATGATTGCAGCCGAACGGACGGGAGGTTTTCCACTGTGAGCGCCCTGAGCGCATTGATGCGACCCTTTCCAAGCTGATACGGGCTGGAAATCGGATCGCATGTCACGCGCACTTGTTCGCCGACTTGCAGGGGGTTGAACCGGGGAAACTTCCAGCTCACGAGAGCAGCGAGGCCGGCAGCAAGGGGGCTCGCCATCGAGGTGCCGCTGAGGATGGCGTAACCTCTTTCAATCAGGTGGGTGTTTTCATTAACCTCGAAAATGGTGCTCAAAATTCCTTCGCCGGGAGCAGAGATGTCGACGAATTGACCGTAATTCGAAAAATCCGACTTTCCATCACTCGGATTCGTTGATGCGACGCCCAGGACTCCCTTGTACCCTGCTGGTGAAAAAAAGGCGTCGCTTCTGTCATTCCCTGCCGAAGCAACAACGAGAGCACCCTGCTCGGTTGCATAGGTGATGATATCCTGCTCGAACTGCGATCCACCTGCCCCACCCCAGCTACAGTTGATTACCCTAGCGCGCATTTGAGCGGCATAGGCGATCCCTTGATAGCCTTCGATAATATATCCGAACCCGTCTGCACGAATATCGTTGTCGGCTGAACACTTCACGGGGAGAATCCGGCACTTGAACCCGATCGAAGCTACACCGACCCGGTTATCGGTCACCGCGGCCGCGATGCCAGCCACGTGCGTGCCGTGATTATTGTTGTCCCCGGGCGGTGCGGGATCATTGTCCTCACCGGCAAATCTCCAATCTGAACCTCCAAAGTCCCACCCATGCCAATCATCGATGTATCCATTGCCGTCATCGTCTATACCGTTTGTACGCTTGTCTCCTCCCTGCGCGTCAAGGCCTGTTTCGCCAGGATTCGTCCAAATGTTTGCGGCCAGATCGGGGTGCAACCATTCCACACCACTGTCGACGATGCCGATGACAACGCTCGTATCCCCTTGCGTAACATCCCACGCCTCCGGCGCGTGGACTTTCTGCAATCCCCATTGAGAGAAAAACAGTGTATCGTTGGGAGTGAACAGCTCCTGAGCTACCGGGTAGATGAACCACGGCTCTGCGTACTGTACCTCCGGGAGCTTCGAGATCTCGTCTGCAAGAGAAAAAGGATCATTCGGCGATGAGAATGTTACCACGTAAAACAGTGAGAGATCGACGGCTGCCGTCGCGTGCTTCCCTGCAAGCGTAGAAAACATTGCAGTAGCTGAAATGCCTGCAACGCGAGACAGAACCATATCAATTGATTGAACACCGAAGGCGGATTTTGAGAGGGAAGTAACAGTTCTCGGCATCAGCTTGACGATCACGCGATCGGGAAGATACTGGCTGTTTGTGCGATTCTTCAGCACAACGCCGGGCAGGTTGTCGAGGGGGAGAGACTTGGCGATGCGCGTTTCTTGCTTTGCTCCGCCTAAAGCGACGGCGCAGATGAAACAAACGGAGACGAAGGCTCTAAGAATGTGTCGTCTCATAGATTGTATTAGCGTAGTTACGAGGGGAGCCCTGCCAGTCCCGTTGTTTCTCAGATTACCAAAAACGGGATGCCGCACTGCAGCCGGTGCATTGCGGGTCTGACCGCTCGGGATGCCGTAAAGCGGGGCTGGTGTGCTCCCGACTCACAACACCCCTGCGCTGATGTTTGTTCCTGGAATGTCGGGAGTTCAGCCCCCCAACTGTCTGCAATCCCGATTTTCGAATTTTACTGCAGGTCGTAAATTCCACCCGTGCTCGTTACAGAAAATGTAGCCACAATCGAATAGGGATGCAAGAAAAGTGAGTATGTGAGTAGTGGAGTATGAAGTATAGAGTATGCAGTAAGCAGCAGGCAGAATGCAGACGGCAGATGGGGGCATGATGCAGCGGTGTGATGGAGAATCGGAGTAACGGAATACATGGGGCGGTGAAGCGGTCAGGAAAGAGAGCCCCAGCGAGATGGGATAAACGTGCTATGCGCCAGGAGGACGGAGCGACAGCCCACATCCACTACGAAGCAGCTGCCTGCAAATTGATTTTCGACCATTATTCATTACATTCAGCAGGCTTGAAGCCAGTCGTATCATCACCCATGGACAAAAGCTTAACCAACTCCCGTCGCGAATTCCTCAGGCGAACACTGCTCGGCGCGGCATTTCTGACCGTGGCAAGGATCTTCCCGCGAGATTTCCTGTTTGCTCAATCCGTCGAAGGCATTCCCAGCGACCTCCGCTACTTCTCTGCGCAAGAATATCTCATCCTGCAGGCTCTTGCAGATCGAATCATTGGCCCGACGGCACAAGGAGGATCAAGCGTCAAGGAGATCGATGTAGCCCGGCGCGCGGACCGGTTCCTCGCAAATGCGGATGCGGAGATTCAAGATCAATTCCATCAATTGCTCACCGTCTTCAACGCTCCGTTCTTCACATTTCTTTTTGATCTCCGCTTTTCAAGCTTCATAAATATGGCGCCAGAAGACAAGGACTCCTATTTGGAGGACTGGATGACAAGCAACCTTGCACTCCGGCGAACCGGCTTCCAGGCACTCAAACGTTTGTGCCTCAGCATGTTCTACACGGATAGCCGCTCATGGAAAGAGATCGGATACGAAGGTATGTTCCTTCCGGAGGACCGCAAATGATTCTCTGCGGACAGGACATCACAGGACCTGTGCGGGAATCTGCGGATGTGTGCATCATCGGCTCGGGATGCGGCGGAGGTGCCAGCGCAAAAGTGCTTGCTCAGGCGGGAAAGAAAGTCATTGTCCTTGAGGAGGGGGGACATTACACGTCAAAGGATTTTGATTCGACTGAAGAGACTGCCTATCAGAGACTCTATCAGCAACGGGCCGGCCAGGCCACGGACGATCTTTCGGTCACCGTCCTGCAGGGGCGCTGCGTCGGCGGCAGCTCGACGGTAAACTGGACGACCTCACTGCGCACGCCGGAGTTTGTCCTTGAGGCTTGGAGAAGAGATCATGGTGTGCAGGGGTTGTCAGCAAAACAGCTTGAGCCATACTTTGAAAGGGTTGAACGCTATCTGAACGTCCATGTTGAGCCGGAACAGAACCACAGTCCTAACAACCGAATCATTCTCGATGGAGCGAACAAACTCGGTTACCACGCTGCGGCGGTCGGTAGAAACACGAGGGATTGCATCAAAGCGGGAGCATGCGGATTGGGCTGTCTGTACGATGCGAAGATGTCCGTCGGTGTCACGTATCTTCCCGACGCTCTCAAAGCCGGAGCGACGCTGTTCGCGGATTCTCGCGCGAACAGGATCGACGCACAAGGCAAGACGAAGCGCGTGATGGGAGCAGTGCTTGATCGTGAGACACGTGCACCAAAGACAGACTTCATCATCGAGGCGCCGGTTGTCATTGTCTCCGCTTCGGCCATCAACTCGCCAGTTCTGCTCCTGAAATCCGAGCTTGCCAATTCGAGCCGTCAGGTCGGCAAGAACCTGACATTTCATCTTACGTCAACGGTGCTGGGAATCTATGACAGCGTGATCTACGGAGCCGGCGGAATTCCACAGTCAGCAATGTGTGATGAGTTTCTCAACAAAAACGGTGACGGCGGCGGCTTCTGGGTCGAGGCGGCGCCGATCTATCCCACACTTGCCAGCCTTGCCCTGCCGGGATTCGGCTCGTTCCACCGCGAGATGATGAAGCAATATCCGCACATCGGCGCATCGATCGTCCTTGTGAAGGAAATCGACTCAAGCGGACGAGTGAAGGTGAATGAGTACGGACGACCTGTGATCTCCTACACGCTTCGCGACAGGGAACTCTCCTACCTCAAACAAGGTCTCGTGGTTGCAGCCGAGATTCACTTTGCTGCAGGGGCGAAAAAAGTTATGACTCTCCACGCGAGACCGACCGAATTTCAATCCACAGGGGAGATCGAGAAAAAGCTCGCCGACGCTAATTGGGGTGCAAACGAAATCGCTCTCTACAGCGCACATCCCCTGGGGACATGTCGGATGGGCGGCGATCCGCATCGCTCAGTCGTCGATTCGCATTGCCAGTCTCACGACGTCAAAGGGCTTTTCGTCATCGACGGCAGTGTTACCCCGACGTCACTTGGCGTGAACCCACAGATTACTATCCTCGCCATTGCTGAAAAAAGCGCGGAATGGCTGGTGGAGAATTTCGCGAAAGTGTCGGGGTGATTCTCAAGTATGCCGATTGCCGCGAAGTCCTTTTAGACCGTGATCGCAGCATGCATCCGCGCAAAGAATTTCTCTCCAATCCGTCATTTCGCGGGATTCCGAAAAGTGAGATCGTCTACAAGGAGCATGAGCTTGAATCACAAACGCCGCCATCGGTGTTGTCCGGTGGATGAATTTCTGGAATCTGCTGGGATTCAAACTCTGTAGCCGGGAGGTTTGAAGTGAGCCCTTGGATGAGCATGCTTCTTCCCTTTGTGCTTCCCGTCACAGCTTCTGTGTACGTGCCGATTTAGCTTGTGGTGCGCGGGATGCAGAGGTCCACTGAAGAGCCATTACAGGTGGAGAGGTCCGGACATGAAGAACATCCTGCTGATCGAAGATGAGGAGAGCCTCATCAACATCATGGCCAGCGTTCTCGAGGATGAAGGCTTTGCTGTAAAAAAGCTTCTGACCGCCGAAGAGGCGCTTGATATGTGTTCCTCGTATTCCCCCGACCTGATCATCTCCGATGTGCGAATGAAAGAGATGGACGGCTTTACGATGTTTGAGAAGATGAAGACCCTCCAGAGTCTCCGCTCGACCCCCTTCATATTCCTCACTGCTCTGGATGATCGCGCGAGCCAGCAGCGAGCACTTCAACTCGGAGCGACGGCCTACATTACGAAGCCGTTCGATGTCGATGAGCTGCTGGGAGTCGTGAGAAAAGCTCTTCCGGCCGCTTGAAGGTTTCCGTTCGTATCCCTTGTTTGTCTCTTACCGGCGAATCCATCAGTCACTCCAGGCTGTGCATATCTCCGCAGGTGTCCCCCTTTTTGGAACTCATAGTCTCAAGCTTCCTGCTCAGGCCTGAAAAAAGACTGTCCCACAATTAAAGCGTATGCCCTCGTTGAAGTACGGTCCGTCGAGAGCCCCATCTAATCAGTTGCTCCGGCTTCAGTTACAGGGATTTTGATAGGGAAGGAACTTTCGCGGGTACTTGAGGGTTCAAAAGGCAACTCGGCTTGATGGTGTCGGCTGCAGTGCACCCAGAACTTAGCCCGCATTAATAGCGATTGTGCTAGCACCCGCCGAATAAACCCAAACCACAACCCCCATCATTTTCTTACCAGAAAGGAGTACCACATATGTTGACCCGATTATTTCAGGCAATGCTCGTGGTCGCTCTCGTGTTCTCCCTAGCAGCGTTTGGTCAAGAAGCGAAGAAGGAGGCAGGCAAGCCTCTGAAATCTTTTGCTTGTCCAGATCCATGCAATTTCATGGTGCGCAGCCGCGATGAAAAGGAACTAACTGACGTGGTCCTCAATCATGTGAAGAAGGTCCACAACATGGCGATGACAGAGGCGGATGTGAAGGCCAAGATTAAGACAGCCTCCGAGAAGAAGAAGTAAGCAGGACCGAAGAGCAGGGCGTCGGATGTTTTGAGGAGCCTCGACATGAGTGTCGGGGCTCTTCTGTTTTCTTGCTCACAGCACCGGAGCTCCCCTTGCAGAAAACCGCGTCCACCGTGAATAAATTCGACAACGTTGTGCAGACAGTTTAGCAGCGGTTTGTGGGTGGGCTACGTCTTGAAAGGTGAGCCGAGGTAGTGCCGCAATCGTTTTGCCAGCTCTTCGCCGTCAACGGGTTTCACAAGGAATGCATTCGCGCCGCAGGCTTGAGCATCGGCAGAATCGGCTTGGCTGTGGAGGGCGGTAACGATGATGACGGGGAGCTTCTTTGTTCTCTCGTTGGCGCGTATACGGCGGCATGTTTCGAATCCGTTGATCCCGGGCATAATCAAATCGAGGAGGACCAGGTCAGGGACATCTTCCTGGATCTTGTCGAGCGCCTCCTGGCCGTTCGAGGCGGTGGTGAAATCGTAGCCGGCGTTGGTGACATGCCGTTGGAGAACCGCCGTGATGCTTTCCTCATCGTCAACAATGAGGACCTTCTTGCGCCGCTCGGTAACCATAGGAAGACCTCCCTGGTTGGTGGCTCTGGGCGTACGAAGCTACAAAAGAATGGGATGAATGACAACAGTTCAGGAGAAGAAAGAATTTCGCGTGGCTGAACAGTGCTACCCTGAACTGACGAGGTTGATCGATACGCTTTGGAATGGGAGGCCAAGAGCGGTGTCTTGGTAGAAATGAAGATGCCGAGGAAAAACGTCGGAGTTGCGCTGGGAGCAGGGGGTTGACATACACCGTGGTTCTTCAAGGGTTCGAATATGTTATTTTACGAGCAGCATAGCTTTCCGCGACACCTGGCGATACGCGTGCTCGTCTGTTGCCATGAGCTGGTACACATATGTCCCGCTGGAAAGTCCGTTTGCATCAAATACAGCCTGATGATACCCTGCCGCCTGTTCCTCTTCAGCAAGAGTGATGATCTCTCGGCCCAGCAAGTCGAACACCTTCAGGCTCACCCGGCTGTTTGCTGAGAGCTGATAGCTGATCGCTGTGGCGGGATTTCCTCCTGAGGCGGATCCGCCTTTGGCGGAAAACGGATTGGGGTAATTCTGGAACAACTCAAACCGTTCCGGCGCAGCAATAGAGATGGTGATCTCCTTCGTCCAGCGTTCGCCAGTCGGAGCCGAAATGACAAACCTGAGCGCATGCTCTTTGTTGACCGGAGCAGTCTTATCCACGGAGAATGAGAAGAGGGCAGCCATCTCTTCGTTTGATCGGATTGCCGCGATGCGCTGTTCCGTTGCGCTGAACCTTAGCCAGGAGGGGATGTTCGAGACGCGAATTGTGATACCGGAGGCAGCGATGCCTGTGGAGTTGCTCACGGCGAGTTCAATGGTGTTATCAGAGGAAGCAAACGGCAGTTGATGAACGTCTTGCGCGTTGCTCACTGATGGCAGTGCGGCGGCTCCGATGAGTGCAAGAACAGCCAGTGCTTTGGTCATGATCTCCTCCAAGTCTTTGGCAAGTCTAATGCTTTTTCTTCTTTTCCCTGGGTAGGCGGTCAGCCAGATATTCCGTGTTGTATTTCAGCAGCGCATAGGCTTCAGTGGTCATGATGACGTTATCTTTCCGCTCCCATCGATCTCTCTTGTGCTTTTTCTCCTCCTCTTGGCTCCGCTTCCAGATCCGTTCGACTTTCTGGACGAGTTTTTCCAGTTCTTTTCGTGCCTGGACTGAGTCACCTTTCATCAGCTCTCTCTTTGCCTTCTGGAGTCGCTGTTCGATGTTTTTGACAATACCATCATCGGGTCGTTCGTCGTCATCGCAATCATCATCTCGTTCTCTGCCCAGCCAGCCGAGGTGAGCAGATTGGCGGGTGTAGGAAAGGAGGGTGTCAATCCAGATCGAAGCAGAAAAATCCAAGGGTGGAGCAATGGGACCGATGGTCCAACCATAAAAGTTAACTGCTGCGCGAATTGAATCGATGAATCTCGTTGCTGGCACTTTCCAAAACACCGTATCTTCAATACTCGGAAAAAGTAGATCATCTTGGAAATCTGGTTTGACGATCATTCTTCTTAAGCCAGGCAGACCTCGGCTCATCATTACAAGTCCACTGATTGTTTGGCTTGGCTTGACGGGATTACGAAGATTGCTTAGGTGTGCAGTCCATTTATTTCCCCAAGTTGAACCCCATCGTGGAGGAAGGCTTGGAAAACCCACCGGTACGATGTACCCGGCTAGCTTGGGATAATTCGTTCGAAAGGAGCGTTCGCCGTAGTTCGAATAAAACCGGAGACCCACAGTATCATACGAAGTAGAGGAATAGTTCCGGGAAATATCAATTTCCAGTACTTCGATCCAGCCGGGATTCGTTTCATCATTTTGCAGGGTGTACGAGTAATAATACATTCCAAGAGACAGATCAGATCTTGCCACACAACGGGCCTCCACTTTCCTCAGAAAAGGGTAATCTTGACATAAGCTCGCAACAGACAAAAGAACCAGAAGCGCAGCAATTTTGGCATATCTGTTTTTCATGAATCCTCCTTCTAATTCGCTCCGTCGAATCCAAAATGAATTGTTACTTCAGGATACTTCTTGGCCCCCCTTTGCTCCATTAGATACTTAAGCTTTTTCCCTTTGTCCGTCAGTGCTCCGTCATCCAACCGGAGACCGCCTGGTTCTCGGTCAATATCCACACTCAATCCAACGCGATGAAAAGAGTGTTCGCTATTCAAGTTCCACTTCCCCCTGATATCAAATACCCCGCCCCACTCTAAGCTCATGTCATTTATTCCAACGATTACAGATCGACCTCCACCCTCTACATCTAAACACCAGTCAGAGAACTCCTGCAGTACAGCTTCTAGGCTGTCTTTCATTTTCAACGTGCACCAGTGACTACTCGGGTGATTCTGGCCCTCCGTGGTCGTGTTGCCCGTCAGCCCCCAGAAATCACCCGCTGCAAACTCTACTAGGTTCGGCACTTGGACGGTCAATTGAACCGTATCCTTGACGCTTGCATCCGCTTTCACCATCGCGGTGACAAGGTATCTACCCGAAACCTGTGACGCGACCAGCGAGTCAATCGTGACCGTCCCCTGCTCATCTGTTTCTGCTACCAAAGGGTTCCCCTTGATTCCCTTCCAATAAAAGAGCCCTTGCTTGTCCTGCGGCAACGCCTTATCGCCGTTCTTGTGGCCGTGACCTCCGCTGCCTTGCTCATAGGTCGTGAAGATGCTGACCTCTTCATTCTTCACAGGTTTATTCGTACCATCCGACACTTGGATCTTGAATCGTCGCTTTGGAATGTACCCCAGCCTATCGGCGCCTCGACTCTCACCATTGCTCTGTGATAGTAATTGCGGCCAAACACTCGAAGGGGCGTGGTCTAGTATCTTCAGAACCACGTTTCTTTTCACCGTCACCTGACTGATCGGGCACCAACTGCTCATCATCGTAGTCAGTCGAGGAGCGGCTGCGACCTGTTTGGCTGTATCTGCTTCCACATTCTCCCCTGCCTTCGCTCCCTTCTGCCCCTCTGTCTGCTTTCTGCTTATTAGGTCTTTCCCCGGAGCCCGGCCTTTCACCTCGTCCTTCTTCCCCCAAATCACCTCCCACGCCGCTGCTATCACCTGGACCTTCATCGACGTATCCGGTATGCTCGCCGGTGCAATATACAAAATGGGCGCACTCGCATACAACAACGTCGTGCCTCCTTCGGGCTCCTCTTCTTCTGTAATGAACAAGCCCCTGCTGCTGTCGGCTCCTCCGACGATCATCACACTGAACGTATACGATCCTAATGGGAGATCCTCCAACGTCCCATCCTCCTTCACCCTCTGAAAGCTCACCCTCGCCGTGTCTCCCGGCGACAACTCTGTCGGATCAAAGTTCACTTTAATACACTCCGTCGTCAATGTCAACTTCAACGAATCTTGTGCAGTGCCCCCTGGATTCTCCGCCTTCACCTTTACTGAGATGCTCATCGATTCGTCAAACTGACCATAATAATCAGCTGTCCTAATGATGTTGTCAGGTTCCCACGTGATCACCGGCTCGAACTTCTGTCCAGGCCCAGGCGTGTGTGTCTCTCCAAATTCCAGGATCGGCAGATTGTCAAAGCTCAGCTTGATCGGCTGTCCATACCACCACCACGGCGGCACAATGTGCACTCTCGGCGCTGGAGCTACCACCTTGAATCCTTTTACTACCGTTATCCCCCCACTCCGTGCCGTGATCTCCACGTCTCCATATCCCTTCT
>Ga0315274_10005783_pt1 | contig 18078 bp, 19 predicted proteins | sample YL17G02_20_MG_FD_203700 | JGI IMG/M metagenome (GOLD analysis project Ga0315274, IMG submission 203700) | Sediment microbial communities from Yellowstone Lake, YNP, Wyoming, USA - YL17G02_20 | ecosystem: Environmental > Aquatic > Freshwater > Lake > Sediment | place: USA: Wyoming | collected...
ACAACATGGCGAGGAACGGGGCAATCGAGCACGCCGAAAAAGAAGGCGCGCGGTATTTCTGGACTATGCCTTTCGTCGTCGGCATGTTCGAATACCAGCTGAAGCGGCTCACTCCAGAGTTTCTCGGCGACGTCGGGCAGTACATGAGCGACAGAGCCTTCGGGCTCTCGTTCCTCAGCACGGAGCGGCCGCAGATGCGGACGATACCGGTGGGGAAGAGCATCGCGGTGGAACATCACGTCGCCACTTACGACCATATTGTCGAAATCATCAACGGCGCCGAAGGCCCCTTCGCTATCCTCGAATGCATCTGCAGAAAGTCAGCCACCATGGGGGGGAATCCATGCAAGAAGACCTCCCGCCAGGAAACGTGCATGCCCATCGGCGAGATGGCGAAGCACGCCATCCAGAACGGCATGGGGAGAGCCATAGGCCGGGAAGAAGCCCTCGAGATAGCCCGAATGAATGAAGCCGAGGGATTGGTCTTCCAGCCGTCCAATGCGCAGAAGGCCGATTTCATCTGCGCATGCTGCGGATGCTGCTGCGGGATGCTCCGCCTCCAGAAGATGCTGCCCAAGCCGGCCGGTTTCTGGGCGACGAACTACTACGCCGCGGTCAACACCGAGGCCTGCACCGGCTGCGGAGTCTGCGTCGAGAGATGCCAGGTGGACGCCGTGACCGTCGATGATAGTGGGAGCACCGCGCTCGTCAACCTCGATCGCTGCATCGGCTGCGGCAACTGCATCGTCACCTGTCCGGCCGGCGCCATGAGTCTTCTCAGGAAAAAGAAGGAGACCGTGCCGCCACAGGACACGGAAGCCCTGTATGACGAGATAATGGCGCACAAGAAGGGAACGCTCGGCAGGATGATGCTGGCGGCGAAACTGATGCTCAAGAGATGAGCGGACCGAGGGCCCGCGGCGCCAGAGGCAATAGATGATATTCTGCTACCCAAGAAAGTGGGCCGCCGGGGAATCGAACCCCAAACCTACTGATAGGGGTTTGCCGTCGCATCCGCACGCATAGCAATGAGAGAACATCCTGAGGACAAGAAACTGCCGCATTGTTTCAAGCCGAGAGACAAACGAGATGTCGAGCTCTACACGCGGCACCCAATATTTTCTATGTTACTCCCGTTCCTATTCTCCTCGTGACGGGTCCTCAATTTGTTTCTTTGCAGGTGTCTTTCTTCCTTCGGCAACAACAAACGTTATAGAAGAAACTCATCAGAGTCAAAATAGCCGAAGCGATGATAACGACAATCTTCGCCCAAGATGCAGGCCACCAACCTATTGCCAGCACCAGAATTGCGGCGGCCAGCATAAAACGGCAGAAACACAATTTCATGACAATCACCTCCGTTTGGAAAGTTTCGTCGATTAAACAAGAATAGAAAAGTTTGTTCAAGAAAAATTTGACACAGTTCAACCGATTTTCGATACCTTTCGACTATAGGGATTATGGTGACGGCTCTTGACCCCGGGCAATCCTCGGGCGCTGCTACCTTTCGGGCGTAGCAGGCCTGGTTGCTGCTTGCTTGATTGTATTTTGCTACCTATGTGCTACCTATTGAATGGTGAGAGTGGGGGAGGAGAATCTCGAAGCCGCCAAAACATTGTGGATCAATCAATAAAAAATGGACCGCCGGGGAATCGAGCCCCGAACCAATCGTCTCTGGGCACACCCCACTGCGCCTTCGAACCCGGTACCGAATCTATCGAAGACCTGCCTTTTCCAGCAGCGCATCGATCTCAGGCCCGCCTGCCCGCATTTGGGGAGGTATTGCATTGTTGAAATCGAGGAAGCAATCCCGTTCCTGTATGGCGTGCTTCACATAAGCCAATGCAGCCTTCGGCTCTCCGCGCGCGACGGAGATCCACGCGAAAAACATCGGCGGCACATAGGTTTGCTTCGCCCGTTCGTCCAAACGGTCTATGAGCTTATCAGCCTCGCGGTTCTTCCCCATCAGATAGTAGGCGGCGGCAAGCCACGCGAGCGTAGCCGAAGAGCCTCCCGACAGATCGACGGCCTTCTCCCATGCGGCGGCGGCTTTCTCCACCATCGACGCGTGGAGGTAGGCCATCCCCAGATGCAGGTACGACTGCCAATGGTCCGGATCCATGGCAATCGCTTTGAGACTCGTGTCGATGGACTCCTCGATTTCTCCCACACCGTAGAGAGCGCCCGCCGACCATGCGGCCACAAGGCTGGATAGCGGATCGAGCTTCAGGCAGAGTCGCGCCTCCCTGACCGCATCTTCTTTTCGCCCCCGACAGGCGAGGAAGAGAGCGTAGTTGGTTCGACCCAGCGCCGAGCCCGGGTCCAGTTCGAACGCTCTCTTGAATTCACGTTCAGCCGCGCGGAAATCCCAATCGATGAACCAGAAGGCCCAGGCGAGATCGCCGTGAGCGAAACCGAGGCTGTCGTCGAGCGCGAGCGCCCTTTGGGCGGCGGCTCGCGCTTTGGGCGCCACTTCCTTCAGCGCCACATTCCCCCAGAAAGCCTGGCTCCCATAGTAAACCGACAACCAGGCGTGGGGGAGAGCGAACATTGGGTCGAGCTCGATGGCCCTCTGGAACAGCTCGAAACTCCTCGTCCACCCTTCCGGCGTGAGGCTGTTCCAGTAGAAACGTCCTTGGAGGAATGCGCTGTACGCCTCGAGGTTCTCAGTGCAGGAAGACACGAGGGGGCGATCCTTCGAGCCGACGAGCTCAACCCTCAGTCTGTCGACGATCGCGCGCGTGATCTCGTCCTGAATGTCGAAAATGTCCTTCATCTCGCGGTCGAAACGTTCCGACCAGACGTGGTAGCCGTCCTCTATCTTGATGAGCTGCGCGGTGATCCGAAGCCGGTTCCCGGCCTTGCGGACGCTCCCCTCGAGCACGGTTCCAACATTGAGCTTCTCGCCGATTTCGCGTATATCGACGTTGCCCCCGCGGAAGCGAAAAGCTGACGTCCGCGCCGCAACGCGCACGCCCTTGAGCTGGGCGAGAGCGTTGATGAGCTCCTCGGCGAGGCCGTCCCCGAAGTACTGGTTCTCCGGATCTGGACTCATGTTGACGAACGGCAGAACCGCGATCGAGGGAACCCCAATCGCGTCGCTACCGGCGAGGTCGACCGACGAAGATTCCAATCGCTTCTTGAGTGATTGCAGAGCCCTGAGCAGTTCGGTCGTCTTCTGGTACCGCCCGTTCGGATCCTTGGAGAGCGTCTTTTCGATGAGGCGCTCCGCTTCGACGGGCGCATCGGGGCAGAGCGTCCGAATCGGTCTCGGAGCTTCGTTCATGATCGAGTAGTTCACCGCCTGCTCGTAGTCCCCTGTAAAAGGCGCCTCGCCGGTGACCATTTCGTATAGCACGACGCCCAGGGCCCAGATGTCGGAGCGCTGATCGATGTCGCCGCCTCTCAGTTGCTCGGGCGACATGTAGCTCACGGTACCCGGCGTCGTCCCGGCTCTCGTCAGTTTCGTGCGGCCGCTCAGCTTCGCGAGTCCGAAGTCGACGATCTTCACGAGCCCATCTCTCGTGATGAGAACATTCGCCGGCTTGATGTCTCGATGAATGATCTTCTGCTCGTGCGCTTTGACCAGGCCCTGTGCAATCTGAACGGCGATATCGAGGACCTCATTGAGCTTGAGCGGCCCGCGTTCGATCTTTGTCTTGAGCGACTCCCCTTCATAGCAGGCCATGGCGATGAATGTCTGACCTTCATTCGTTTCATCTATTTCGTGGATCGTACAGATATTCGGATGATCGAGAGCAGAGGCGGCCTGTGCCTCGTGGACGAATCGTTCCTTGGCCTTCGCGTCGCGGGTCAGCTCCGGCGGCAGGAACTTGAGCGCCACCGGACGGCGAAGCTTCGTGTCCTCGGCCTTGTAGACGACCCCCATCCCGCCCTCGCCGAGCTTCTCGATGATTCTGTAGTGAGATATCGTTTTTCCGAGCATTGCACTCCCGGAGGACGGAAACGGCATCCACCCTTGTGGGCGCCCCGGCCGATTTCCATAACCCTGGAGAGATTCTAGCAAAATCGCTGACGGCGGTCAAAGGTAAGGCGCGCTTCACCCACTGATATTTTGCTACCTATGTGCTACCTATTTCGAAGCCGGTTTTGCAGAGCTTTCAGGAGCCTCCTTCTGACGATCCCGCTTTTTAAGCTCGACGCCCAGATCTCATGCATTTCGGTGCATCTCGAGGAAACATCGCTAAACGGCTTGACAAGATGAGGCATATATAGCATAATTCGCCATATATCGAATTATGCCGAGCCCTTCGCGTTTAAGTAATCGGCGTAACGTGACATGCTGGAAGGAGTGGCTTCATGGTGAGACTGGAAGTATTCGATCCTCCGATGTGTTGTTCCTCGGGCGTCTGCGGTCCTGCCGTGGATCCGTCGCTTGTCCGTTTTGCTTCCGATCTGGAATGGCTCAGAAATCTGGGTGTCGCGGTCGTTCGATACAATCTCACGCATCAGCCTGAAGCATTCGCTGACAACGAGGTCGTCAGGGAGGCATTGCGTGGCGATGATGAAAATTGCCTACCCCTTGTTCTGATCGACGGGCGCATCGTGAGCCGCGGTGGATATCCTACACGCGAGGAACTCGCATCGTTATGTGGAGTGGCGGAACGGTCTGAGGCGATCACATATTCCGCTTCGGTCGCCGAATTGGTTGCCATGGGGGCAGCCATTGCCTGCAACTGCGAGCCGTGTCTCAAGTTCCACTACGCGGCAGCTCGGAAGCTGGGCGTGTCGAAAGATGACATGGCGATGGCTGTTGCTACGGCGAAGGCTGTAAAGGACACTCCTGCGGAATCCATACTGAATCTCGCGGAAAAGCTCCTGGGCAAATCCGTTGCTTCGAGCTCTGCCGATACGACGGCTGCGGATGAATCGCACAACCGGTGCTGTTGAGGAGGAATTCCATGCCGGACTTCATTGAGCGGCCGACGCGGCATTTCTTCTTCACGGGCAAAGGTGGTGTCGGAAAGACGTCATTAGCCTGTGCCACAGCCGTCGCTCTGACCGATAGAGGCAAGAAGGTTCTGCTTGTGAGCACAGATCCCGCTTCGAATCTCGATGAAGTGCTTGAAACGAAACTCGGGTCGAAACCGAGGCCGATCATCGGCGCGCCCGGCCTGTCGGCATTGAACATAGATCCGGCAGAAGCGGCGCGCGAGTATCGCGAGCGTCTGGTCGAGCCGTATCGCGGCAAGCTGCCGGCCGCGACTCTGCGAAGTATGGAAGAGCAACTCTCCGGAGCGTGCACAATGGAGATTGCCGCCTTCGATGAGTTTTCAAAGTTCATCGGCAATCCCGATGCGACGGGGGCATTCGACCATGTCGTCTTTGATACCGCCCCAACCGGTCATACCCTGCGACTGATGCAATTGCCTATGGCATGGAGCGGATTTCTTGAAGCGAGTTCAGCGGGGACATCTTGCCTTGGACCGTTGTCGGGTTTACAGGCGCAGAGAGAGCTCTATGAGAGCGCCACAGCGGCATTGACTGATGCGCGGCAGACGACCCTCGTGCTCGTGAGCCGCCCCCAAAGGGCCGCTCTCAAGGAGGTCGAGCGGACAAGTATCGAGCTCGCTGCTCTGGGAGTGCACAATCAGACGCTTGTTCTCAATGGCTTGTATCGAGCGCAGCTACCTAATGATGAAATAGCGAGCGCTCTCGAACACCGGGGCTACGAGGCCCTGCGCGAAATGGGATTCTTTCTCTCACGATTGCCCGTTTGCGAGGTTAGACTTCATTCTCACAGCTTAATCGGCGTTGAAGCCCTTCGCGGCATGTTCGTCGAGGAAGATGAAAACGCCCTGTTGTCAGATCCGGAACCCCTTTCCCTTGAGGATCTGTCTCTCGAACCATTTTCGGATTTGATGGATGACCTCGCCCGAATGCGTCGAGGCGTCATTATGACCATGGGCAAAGGCGGCGTGGGGAAGACGACCATCGCCGCGGCCATCGCGGCCGAACTTGCACACCGAGGATTTCCGGTTCATCTATCTACGACTGATCCCGCAGCGCATATCGCGGATGCCCTCGGCCAGATTCAGGGTGTACACGTGAGCCGCATCGATCCTCTGAGTGAAACGAAGGCATACGTCGATCATGTCATGAAGACTGTCGGAGGCACACTCGATGCGCAAGCGCGTGCCCTTCTCGAAGAAGACCTGCGTTCTCCCTGCACGGAGGAAATCGCCGTCTTCAGGGCGTTTGCACGAACAGTGGCGGATGGTCAGCACGGCTTTGTCGTCCTCGATACCGCCCCGACGGGGCATACGCTTCTTTTGCTCGACGCGACGGAGGCGTATCATCGGGAGGTCTCCCGCCACGCGAGCGATCTTCCCGAAGAAATTCGTGAGATACTGCCTCGGCTCCGGGATCCGGATTTCACGCAGATGTTGATTGTCACGGTTCCCGAGGCCACCCCGGTGCACGAAGCTGAGTTTCTGCAAGATGATCTTCTTCGTGCCGGTATTGTTCCCTATGCATGGATCATCAATCAGTCGTTTGCCGCATGCGGTTCGCGCGATCCACTTCTGCGCGCTCGAGAAGCCAATGAAAGGGCATTCATCGAGGAGGTCGCGCGGAAGCATGGCACTCGCGCCAGCATTGTCCCATGGGTTCCCAGGGAACCCGTCGGGGTGGAGGGGCTGCAGCAGCTATTCGGGAATTTTGCGAGTGCATAGGCGGATCGTAAGTGGGTGACGGATCCATGTTGATGGATGTAGTTCGTGCACTGATTGCCATTGTGATTCTTCTCGTCCTTGTGGTGATTTCCGCGTATGCGTTGACAAAGGCCCACAGAAAAGGAGTGAGACATCATGCGGACAGCGACATTAGCTACTCTTGGCGTCCTGCTTGCAGCCGCAGCGATTGCCGGGTGTGCGCGCTCAGAAGGGCAGGAGAAGAAAGCTGCTGCGCCGACCCAGACCAATAATGCCGTGGCGCCTCGGGACCAAGCGGCACAAGTCAGGGGCGACGGAGCCGCCGCCGAGGCGCTGCGGCGAGCTAGCGACAAGAACAAGTACGTGTTCATATTATTCTTCAGCACGGAGGATGAGCCGACGCGCATCGCGAGAAAATCTCTCGATCAAGCCGTCCGGAGTATAGGCCGTTCTGCCGAATGCGTATCTGTGGACATAACGAACGGCAGCGAAGCTGCAATCGTCAACAAGTACAACCTGCGTTCAACCCCTATGCCAATTGTCCTTGCCTTTGCACCGAACGGTGCCGTCACGGGCGGTTTTCGAAGCGCGGATATCAATGAAGAGAAACTAAAGAGCGCCATTGCGAGCCGCGGAATGCAGGAGTGCATGAAGGCGCTGCAGGATAGAAAGATCGTATTTGTCTGCTGCCAGGGCAAGAAGACACAGTTCAATAAGGAAGCAATGCAGGGAGTCAACGAGTTCAAAGCTGATGCACGCTATGCGGCGTACACGACGGTTGTAACGGTGGATCCGACCGACGCCGCAGAAAAGGGTTTCCTTACCCAGCTCAAGATAGATCCGAACGTAAAGGAGGCGACGACGGCGTTTCTCGCTCCCCCCAACGTAATGCTCGGCGTGACGAATGGTCCGACTTCGAAGGCTTCGTTTGCAAAAATACTCGCTTCGGCGTCCTCGGGGGGATGTGGACCCAAGGGATGCGGACCGACCGGGTGCGGGCCGGTCAAGAAATAGGAGCACGCACGTATGAAACTGAGAACACTGGTCTGGCGGGAAATCTTTGAACGGAAGAATCAACTCGGAACGAGCTTTCTCGCGATTCTTCTCGGCATAAGCGTTATCGTATCGATAAAGAACATCACCTACTACTCCGAGAAGGCGGTTGCCGGGGAGTTGGATGCGCTGGGCGCCAACATCCTCATCCTGCCTAAGTCCGCCTCACTCCAAGATTACTACAGCGCCGACCTGCAGCAGGAAGTGTTTCCCGAGGAGTATGTCGCGCGGCTGACGAACTCGGATTTGCAGGGGCTCGATAATCTTTCCCCAAAGCTCTCCATGCCAGTCGATATCCAGGGGAAGCGGTTCACGCTTACAGGGATACTGCCCAAGAACGAGTTTCAGGCAAAGGTTGCGTGGCAGGGAGCGGGCATCTTCGCCCGGCCCGAAGGCTGCGGGACGGTGGTCGCCGTTCCCGGGCAAAACGCCGAGTCTGCCAAGGAGACTCTCTCGCGCAAACGTGTCATCGAAACCATCGGCGATACGGAGATACTCGTGGGCGCGGATATGGCGACCTCGTTGAATGTACCCGAGGGAGACAGCGTTTCGCTTCTCGGCACGTTCTTCACCGTCACGGCCGTTCTGCCTCAAACGGGGACTATTGACGATTCGCGCGCTTTCGCGCACCTGCATACCGTTCAACGACTCGCGGGGCAGGATTCGCTGCTGAATGCCATTGAGGTCGTGGGTTGTTGCAATGCAATCTCGGGCGGGCTCGTGCAGAAGATCAACAAGCTGCTCCCTGACGCGAAGGTCGTCACCATCTCCCAGATCGTGGACACTCAGATCAAGACTAACCGCATGATGTCGCGGCTTTCGGTGCTTTTCCTCGTCATCATCGTTCTTGTCGGGGGAGCGAGCATAGCGAACTATATGTACGCGAACGTATTCGAACGAAGGCGGGAAATCGGCACTCTGATGGCATTAGGTGCTGGCTCTGGAGTTGTGCTGCGTCTGTTTCTCCTCAAAGCCTTGGTGCTCGGGCTCGCCGGGGGATTGGCCGGCTACGTCATCGGAACGATAATAGCCGTTACCCTCGGGCCCCGCATCGCCGGTGTGCCGGTATTGCCTATGCCGATGCTCTTGCTCTGGGCGTGCGGGATCGGCATCGTGATTCTGCTTGCCGCGAGCTATTTCCCGGCCCGGCGCGCCGCCCGACTCGATCCCGTTTCCGCCCTTCAGGAGGTCTAGCGAATGCTGAAGATGCACTCGGTCACCAAGAGCTATAATCACCGCGGCAAGAGAGTGCTCGCCCTCGATAACGTGACGATGGAGATTGCACAGGGCGATTTCGTATCGATTATCGGCCCGAGCGGAAGCGGTAAGAGCACTTTTCTGCTCATGCTCGGAGGCATGCTTCGCCCGGCCGAGGGGAAGGTATTTGTTGATGAAGAGTCACTCTACGACCTCAATCCCGAGAAGCGCGCGGCCCTGAGAAAAGAGAAAATTGGATTCGTCTTTCAGACATTCAATCTGATACCGTATCTGACAGCACTTGAAAACGTGCAGATTCCGCTGCTCCTCGCGGGCATCAACGGGGATGCGCAAAGAGTGAAGGCGGCTTCTCTTCTTGAACGTCTCGGTCTCGGCGACCGGCTCGACCATAAGCCTTCCGAGCTGAGCGTTGGGCAACAGCAGCGAGTGGCCCTGGCGCGGATGCTCGCCAATGACCCGGCCATTGTGCTGGCCGACGAGCCGACAGGCAATCTCGATCCGGATACGGGGCAAGCGATCTTGACGTTTTTCGAAGAGATCCATCGCGAGGGACGCACAATTGTGATAGTCACGCACGACCACGGGGCAGCCTCGAGGGCCGCAAGGACGCTCAAGCTCTTTGAGGGCAAGATCATCAACGATTGAGGAGAGAGCACATGAAGACCTCCGGAATGGAATCGGTTCTGCAGATTACCAAGGCCCTTGCCGATGGGCAGCGCATTCGGATACTCATGCTTCTCAAGGCACGGGAACTCTGTGTGTGCCAGATTATCTCGGTGTTCGATCTGGCGCCATCCACAATTTCAAAGCATCTCGCAATCCTGAGCTCGGCTGGGCTCGTTGAGCATCGCAAAGATGGCCGATGGGCCTATTATCGCCTTCCTGGCGGTTCAGCCGATCCAGTGATACGATCCGTGCTGCAGTGGATCGAGAAATCCTTGCGAGGCGATGAGGTTGTTGAAAGAGATGAGGGGAAAATCGCGAAGATTCTGGAATGCGATCCAGAGGTCTTATGCCAGCAGATGAGAAACGGCTGAAGGTTCTTTTCCTTTGCACCGGCAACTCCTGCCGCAGCCAGATGGCGGAAGGGTGGGCGCGCGCGCTCAAAGCGGACATCATCGAGCCGTACTCTGCAGGGACCAAGCCGCATGGGGTCAATCCTCTCGCCGTGAGAGTAATGGCCGAAGTTGGAGTCGACATATCGAGCCAGAAATCAAAATCTCTCGAATCATTGAAGGACATCCGGTTCGACTACGTTATCACCCTCTGTGACGACGCGAATGAAACATGCCCGTTCTTTCCGGGGGCGGTGAAGACGGTTCATGTCGGATTCGATGACCCGCCGGCTCTCGCGCGAGCGGCAACGACGGAAGAAAAGGCACTCGCGATTTATCGCCGCGTGAGAGACGAGATCAGGGCATTCGTTGAAAAAATACCGAATCACTTAACGGGCACGCACGAATAAACGACGGATGAATGGCAATGGGAAGGAGTCCGAGCAATGGCCGTTGAAGCATGTATCACTAAGAAACCGAAGGGCCTGAGCTTCTTTGAGCGGAACCTCACTGGCTGGGTGCTGCTCTGCATCGGGGCCGGTATCGCTCTCGGCAAGATCGCGCCGGGCATGGCTCGATATCTCGATGGTCTGTCGATCTATGTCGGCGGCGCGCCCGTCGTTTCCATCCCCATCGCGATTTGTCTCTTCTTCATGATGTACCCTATCATGGTCAAGATCGATTTCGCCGAGGTGTTGAAGGCGGGAAAGAGCGTTAAGCCGGTGAGTCTCACCCTTTTCGTGAACTGGGCGATCAAGCCCTTTACGATGTACGCGATCGCCGTCTTTTTCCTCGGGTTCGTGTTTCGAGGCCTCATCGGCGCCGAGGCGATCGATCTCGTGAAGATGCCCTTCGGTCTCGACCTTCCGGTCGGCGCGACGCACGGAGTCGGCACCGTCGTCCTTGCGGACGGCGTGAAGATGCTGCAGGTCCCTCTGTGGCGGAGCTACCTTGCGGGCTGCATTCTCCTCGGCATCGCGCCCTGCACGGCGATGGTGCTCGTCTGGGGCTACCTCGCGAAGGGAAACGACGGGCACACGCTCGTGATGGTGGCCATCAATTCGTTGACCATGCTGTTTCTCTACGGGCCGCTGGGGGGATTTCTCCTCGGCGTCGGGCGGTTGCCCGTTCCCTGGCAGGCGCTGCTGCTTTCCATCGCCGTGTACGTCGCGCTGCCTCTCGTGGCCGGGTATCTTTCGCGAAAATGGATAATCCGCGCGCGGGGCGAAACCTGGTTCAACGAGGAGTTTCTCCACGTGCTCACGCCGATCACTATCGTCGCTCTCCTCGCGACGCTGGTTCTGCTCTTTTCGTTCAAAGGGGAAGTCATCATGTCCAACCCGCTGACGATCCTCTGGATCGCCATTCCACTCTTTATCCAGACAAACCTGATCTTCTGGATTGGGTACCTGCTGTCGAAGCCGTTGAGGTTGACTTACCAGGACGCGGCGCCCTCGGCGATGATCGGCGCATCGAATCATTTCGAGGTCGCCATTGCGACCGCGACGATGCTCTTCGGCATCTCGTCAGGCGCGGCGCTCGCGACGGTCGTCGGGGTGCTGATCGAGGTGCCGGTGATGTTGATGCTGGTTAAGATATGTCTGCGGACGCAGCATTGGTTTCCTGCAGAAAAGTCTCGGGCCTAATTACTGCGATCTTCGAGACGCCCTTTAATGCATTTCCATCAGCATCTGCCCGAGCTCCCCTGCCACGTACTCGCGGAGCGCCGGGGGATTGTGGGCGTGGTCCCACACCTCCGGCAGGTTCTTCCACGTGACTTCCTTTCCATTATCGCGCACAGACAAGACCAACGACGGTGCTGTCAGTTTGTAATCATCTTGGAAGTGCTTGTTTTCCGGTTCATCGTAATTCAGCGGCAGAAAGACGACCGTGCCCTCCTTGACCAAGTCGGCGAATTCCGTCTCCACGGTTTCCTTCGACTGCTTCTCGATGGACAGGCAGGTCGGGCAACGGAAGGTTCCGTGAAGATAGTAAGCGACGAGCTTCCGTCCCTTTTCGTTATAGACTGTCGTGTCCCCCTCGGTCTTGCCCGCCTTGTTTTCGTCCGTCGCGGTTCGGGGCTTCGAGCACTGTACAATCGACAGTCCCCCCAACAAACACGCGGCAAACACCATTATGACAGCTCTCTTCATGCCAGTATTCCCTTCGCAAGCACTTTGAATATCCTCCTGTCATTCGGCTAGAACACAACCGTCACAATCGTTTGAAGCACATTGACCGAGTTCCATGACGGGCCCGACTTGTCCGATTGGCGAACATAACCGAGGCCCAGCAGGAGAAATGACACCGGCTTGGCCGACAGTGAAAGGAACAAACGGTTGCGGTAGAAATCATTCGGCCGATCTCCACTCAAATCCACCCTCATCTCGTCCGAAACGCCGAGAATTACCGGACCGAGATCGCGTGCAATGGTAAACCGGGGCCGGTGGTAATCCCAGTCGGCCGGCGAAGTGAGACGGTAGAAGAGACGATCCTCGACCCTCCAGCGAAACAGGCCGGGGATTTCCGAGGCGTAGAACAGCCCCGCAACGCCCGAGCGCGTCCCGTTCCATTCCCCGTTCACGGGTTGAACCGTTTCGAAATATGCCTGACCCATCGCGCCAAAACCATGCCCAAGCTTGCGGGAGTAGGTGATGTATTCGTCATAGACATAGTCATCGGACATCTGATCGCGCCAATACGCCTCCGCGAGCATGGAAACCTGAGTCCGTTCCGATACGTCGTGCGTCGCGCTCCATGTGGTCCAATGTTGCCAGTCTTCGGCGCCGGCGGTCCCGCTGTAACCCAAGAGCAGGGCAAGCATTATACCCGATATGTTCTTCATTCTGACGTTCCCCTTGTCATCCGCCTCTCAGTGCACGGTCCAAATGAGATAGACGCCACCGAGAATGACGAGGACCCCGCATACCTTCTTGAGAATGACAGCCCCCTTTGAACGCTCGTTCCAGTTGAGATACCTCTGCACCATGCTGGTAAAGGTCCCCGCCAGCACGATCACGGCGCAATGGCCGATTGCGTAGAACAAAACGAGCGAGGCGGCCAGGAGTGGTCTGGTTGAGGCGACGCTGAAGGCGATTCCGAGCATCGGCGCCATATACGCGAATGTGCAGGGGCCGAGCGCGACTCCGAACAAGAGCCCGATGACAAACGCCGCGAGGGTTCCTTTTCTTTTCATTTTCGGCTGGTTCGCGGCGCCGAGAAATGGAATAGTGATGACTTCGAGCAAATGCAGTCCGATGACGAAGAAGATCGCGGCGACGAAATAGTTTCCAACCTTGCCGACGTCTCCCATGAGGCGGCCCATCATTCCGGTGACGATGCCTATTGCGGCGATTGTCGCAAGGATCCCGAGCGAGAAGAGCCCCGAGAGGACGAAGGCGCGCTTTTTCGTAACGACTCCCTGCCCATCGATGAAGCCGACGATGAGTGGAATGCTCGACAGGTGGCATGGGCTCAGCAGAATGCTCAAAACGCCCCATGCCATCGACGCGGCCAGGGCAATAAGAGGTGTTTGCTGCAGGGCTCCAGTCAGGCTATCGAAGAGGGACATTCTCGTCACACGCCCTTCTGCTTGAGCACCTTGACGAGCTCTTCCTTCGGGAAGTATCCCTCGTGCCGGTAGTACTCCTTGCCGTCCTTGTCGAGGAACACCTGCGTCGGGATGAGCCGAATGCCGTATTTCTGCCCGTAGGGTTTGCCCTCGGGAGTCCACACATCGTAGAACACGACCTTGACCTTGCCCGCATACTCCTGCTCGATCTCCTTCATAATGGGCTGCATCTTCTTGCACGGAATGCATTTGACGGAGCCGATCTCTACGAAGGTGACTATCGGTGCGGCGTCTTTTTTATCCGACGGCTTCCCCTTTTCCGCAGGCGCTTTCTTATCTCCCTGTGAGCACGCAATCGCGCTGAACAACGCCAGCATCAACAGTGCTGCGACCGCGATCTTCTTCATCAGATCCTCCTTGTCAAAACTGGTTCCTACTTCAACAACGCCTCGATATCCGCTGCCGACAAAACCTTCCCCGTGCTCTTGACCTGGCCGTCGACGACCAGGGCGGGTGTCATCATGACATTGAATTTCATGATGTCATGGATCTTATCGACCTTTTCGATCTGTGCCTCGATGCAGAGCGCCTTGACCGCCGCTTCCGCGTTGGCCGTAAGAGCCTTGCATTTCGGACAACCGGTCCCCAGAATCTGTATCTTCCGCATGACATCCCCCTTTCAGAATGGAATGCGATTCTTTCTCGGAATCATTTACCGCCTGCAGGTATCTTTCCTTCCTGCATGAGCTGCTTCTTGACCTTGCTCCAGATGCCTTCCCGCTTGTAGAGACTCCTGAGTTCCTCGATTGGCGGAAAAGAGATGGCGTCTCCGAGGCAGAGGTTCGCGCACGTAGAGCAGCCGACAACGCACTCATTCGGCCGCGCGACTCGTGCCCCTTCCTGAGTCCATTCGTATACTCCCCTGCCGCAGTTCATGCACATCCCGCATTTTACACATTTGTCCGGATCAATTGTCGGATTCCAGTGAACCTTGTCCCTGGGAAATCCTGTAAGCCATGCCATCGCAAATCTCCTTTCTCGCATCGGCCTTACACAATGGCCCCGAAGATCATGCCCGTGATCGTCGCCATGACGACTACGAGACTAACGTAAGTGAGCGTTTTCTTTAGTCCGATGATCGAATTGATGACGAGCATGCTCGGGAGCGAAAGAGCCGGTCCGGCGAGCAAAAGCGCCAGCGCCGGTCCTTGCCCCATGCCGCTATCGAGCAGCCCGCGAAGGATAGGCACCTCGGTCAATGTAGCGAAATACATGAAAGCGCCGACGATGGACGCGAAGAAGTTCGTCCAGATGGGCCAGACTGCGTCCAGCCATCCCATGTGAAAACCATTCGGCTTTCCCAGTATCTGGAGAAGAGCGTTCGGCGAATCCCCTACGAGCGCCTGAACCCAGCTGTTGGGAATAACCCCGGCGTCCGTACTGTGAGGGCTTCCCAGGAAGAAGCCCGCCGCGAGGACGCCGCCCAGAAGCAACGGCAATATCAGCTTTGCGAATCCCCACGTCTGACCGCGCCATTCTTTTAGTTCGGCCCCGCCGAAGAATGTCAGCACTGCAAGGGCTGCCGATCCTGCTGCAAAGGCGGCGATCGGATGCCGCGGCGCCGCCAATCCGATCACCGCGACGGCAATAGCGGCGAGGACAAGGTATAGTACTCTGACCTTGAAGAACCTCCAGAGGCCGAACGCCAGCAGAATCGCAAAGACGGCCGTAATCTTCCATTTCCAAGCGAACACCGCGGACCAAAGCCCCGTTGATTGCTGCGGCTTTGCCCAGTTGGCGAATACGAGGATGCCGACCATTGCGAGAAAATACACAGCTACTTGCCACAATGGACGGGAGCCTGCGGCGTCCTCTTCAATGTACACGTCCTGATTCGCGGTTCTGGCTCGTTCTTCTTTCAGAAAGATCAAGTGCATGAGGAGACCGATGATAACGCTGAAGGCGACGGCGCCGGCGGCCCGCGCCAGACCGAGCTGCCAACCGAGCACTCGCGCCGTCAAGACGATGGCCAGGACATTGATCGCGGGCCCGGAATAGAGAAAGGCGATTGCCGGCCCCAGCCCCGCTCCGCGCATGTAAATGCTGCCAAAGAGCGGTAGCACCGTGCACGAACAGACAGCGAGAACGGCCCCGGACACCGAAGCCACGCCGTAGGCCAGCACCTTGTTGGCACGGGCGCCAAAGTACTTCATGACGGATGCTTGGCTGACGAAGACGCCGATGGCGCCGGCTATGAAGAACGCCGGGACCAGGCACAGCAGCACGTGCTCGCGGGCATACCACTTGATGAGGAGAAATGCCTCGAGGATCGCACCATCGAATCTGGAGTTTCCGATCGGCAGGTAGAAGCACGCGAGAAAAATTGCGATAATAAACGCGAGTTTACGCCATTCACCTTTCCAGTTCATGCGAGGCCTCTCCTTGTTTCAGTTAAGGTCGCTGGATTGTTCCCCCCGGGTTTCAACGCAAGAGCTGTGCGCTCGATGCCGCATTCGACTTGAGAACCGCCTCAATGCAATTCATGAACTGCATGACGCACGGAACCCGCAGATGGTAGAAGACCTGCTGTCCCCGCTTCTCATCATCGACGAGCCCTGCGTGCTTGAGCACGGTGAGATGCTTCGACACCGTTGAAAAATCCGCGCCGACCTGCTCTGCGAAACCGCATACGCAGCGTTCGCCCTTGCTCAGCTCTTGAATCATGAAGAGCCTCGTTGGATGCCCGAGCGCCTTGAGCACTTGGGCCTTGGCATGGAGCAGCGCTTGAGCTTTTCGAGTCATGGGAATTCTCCTTGGTTACTGCATACTTGGTCAAATTACCAAATACGTGAGCTGCAGTCAAGCTCGAAATTGCCTCATGCCAGTTTTTTCCGCCTCTGCTACTGATTGTTCGCATGTTTTTTCCTTTTCGAGCGTTAATATAGAATATGCATTCGTATCTGACCTGGAAGGAGAAAGCGGATGGCCATTGTAGTCGCGAGAAATCTGGACAAGACCTATGACACCGGCGAGGTGAGCGTTCGCGCACTGAGAGACGTCAGCTTCGCGATCGACGCCGGCTCGGTTGTTTCGTTTATCGGACCGTCGGGCAGCGGCAAAACAACGCTGCTCAATCTCATTGGGTGCCTCGATAAGCCGACTGCGGGCGAGATCAGGATCGACGGGACGGATGTAGGGTCGCTCGACCGAAAGCAAAGCGCACGGTTCCGGGGAGAGAACATCGGATTCATTTTTCAGGATTTCAATCTCGTCCCGATACTTACCGTATATGAAAACGTCGAATACCCGCTCATCATGGTGCGGGACACGCCGGCCTCGGAGCGAAAGGAGCTGGTCCGCGAGTTGTTGGAGGCGGTCGGAATGGCCGACCAGCAGCTCAAATACCCGGATCAGATCTCGGGCGGTCAGAAGCAGCGAGTCTCCATCGCACGTGCTCTGGTGACGAAGCCCAAACTTGTGCTTGCCGACGAGCCGACCGCTAACCTCGACCACGAGACCGCGCATCTGATCCTCGCCCTGATGAAGAAGATACGCACCGAACTGAAGACGACGTTCGTCTTTTCCACGCACGATCCCAAGATCGTCGGGGAAGCGGAAGTGATCTATAGTATCGAGGACGGTGTTCTCATCGACAGACGAGAGAAAGGGAACGGGTGCGATGCATAACATATTGAAGATCGCCGTACGAAACCTCACGCGCTACAAGCGCCGCACCTTTCTCGTTGCGACGCTCATTGCACTCGGAGTCATGGCCGTTCAAGTCTTCGTAGCTTCCTCGAGCTCGTACAAGTCGCTCATTATAAGCCAGATCACCGACGCCATGCTCGGCCAGATGCAGATTCACAAGAAGGGCTACCTCGTATCCGTCGAGAATGTGCCCATGAATCTGAACCTCGATCAGCACGGCGCGTCGATTGTCGAAGGCATTCTGGATTCCATGCCGGACATCGAAGCCTGCTCGCCGCGCATACGACTCGCCGGGATGATAAGCAACTTCGTCGAAACCACGAACATCAGGCTCTATGGAATTTCTCCCGAGAAGGAGTACCGCACCGTCCCCCTTCTTCCGAAGCGCGTGATAGGTGGAAGCTCCGAGCTCAAGCCAGGCCAGATTCTGATTCCGAAACTGCTCGCGAAAGGGCTCGGCCTCAAGGTGGGGGACGAGGTGGTCATCATCGCGACCAACAAGGAAGGTTCGGTGAACGGGAGGCAGTTCGTCGTCGGTGGAATCGTCGAGAGCGCTCCGGGCCCGGGCGGCCGCGACGGATACATCGGAATTTCGGATGCAGCCGAGCTGCTGCGAATGGACGCTCCGGAAATCAGCGAGTATGCGATCCACCTCAAGAGCTTTGACAAGCTCCATGCTGTGTATGAACAGCTCGCGGCGAGATTATCGAAAGAAGTCAATGCCGAAGGGAAGGCGAGGTTCGAGATTCACACATGGGAGAGCCTTGCTCCGTTCGCCAACATTGCGAAGATGATCGAT
>Ga0315274_10005784_pt1 | contig 18074 bp, 10 predicted proteins | sample YL17G02_20_MG_FD_203700 | JGI IMG/M metagenome (GOLD analysis project Ga0315274, IMG submission 203700) | Sediment microbial communities from Yellowstone Lake, YNP, Wyoming, USA - YL17G02_20 | ecosystem: Environmental > Aquatic > Freshwater > Lake > Sediment | place: USA: Wyoming | collected...
CACGAGGTGCCGGTAGTACTCCTGGACGTCTTGATCAGCAGGTGGCAACCGCTTCCCGTACAATGATACCACCTCGCCATCCGGCAACTCGTATTCTGCCTTCAATTCGAAAACCTGCTCAAACACCTGTGGCGACTCGAAGATCCTGCCCACCGCCTCCCTGGCGCCATCGCTGAGCTTGTAGGGGTCATGCGTGCTCAGGACCACGTAGTCCGCTGCGAAAGTGTTGACGAAAACCAGGGACCCACTCTCATCCCTGGAGAGGTCCCGGATCTCGATGTCCGGGAATTGGAGCAATGCCAGATACCGCAGGATGTCGGCATTCAGATAGGTATAGTTGACCAGCAGCGCCAGGGACTTCTGCCCTTCGCCACCCTGGCTGGCCTCGCTCAGTATCTCTGGCGCCACCCAGTACCTGCTGTCCATCCGGTCGGTGCTCGGTGGCATGATGTATGCGCCCTCCCCCAACAGGTTCAATCTGCCCACGACCGGCAGCCTGATGACCGTCCTTTGGGAGAGGGGGTACAGTGAGTCGTACGACAGTACGTAGAACTGGGCCACACCACAGACCACGAGCAGGGAGATCAGAGCCAGCTTGACTCCTCTTGTCCTGAGGGCAAGTAGACCACGGGCGGTGATCAGGGCCGCCGCAGGCAGCAATGCGATGTTGAACCGGGAGTTCCACGTCTGAGATAGCGTGAAGATCAAGAAAGGAACAGCCAGCCACAGTGCCAGTATCCAGTCTCTTTCGTCCATCTGCCTCCAGACCGCCAGCGACGAGCTCCTCTTGTAGGATGCGAACACCAGCACACCGAGTGCCACCACCAGGGCAGCGAAGTACAACGGCGAGAGCTGTTCAGTCAGCATCGTGCTCAGGTACCGAGCGTAGAAGGTCGGATTTAGGAAGCTCAACCCCTTGCCCTGGATGTTCACTCCACCGTAGGCCACGAACACGAACCTGCCGGAGAAGGCGATATTCGGCAGAGACCATGCTGAGGCCAGGGTGCCACCGATGAGCACTGCGCTTAGGAGATTGGTTCCTTGACTGGGCCTCCTGGACAGAACGTAGAATGTGCAGGAGAGGAGAGCCCAAGAGATCAGAGGTAGCAAGTAGCCGAGCATGAACCCGGAAAGGCGATCCCAGTTGGGAACATACCATAGTGCAGTCAACAGGAACCCCAGCACTGCGGGCGACCAGGGTGACGAAGCGACCCTGCGCAGCCTGGATGATCCTTCGCTGCCGCCCCACGGCACGAAGAGAACCTTCCTCAGGGCACCGGAGCGACAGGCCACATAGGCGATGGGAGCACCGGCAAAGGCGATGAAGGGCCACTTGATGAGGAGACCTAGCCCCATCCCCAATCCGAACACGATCGACCACCGGCGATTCCTGAACCCGTCCGTCTTGACCAGAAGGTAGATGCCCAGGGCCACCATCGCCGTCATCGCGTAGTCCACATATGACAAACGAGAGATGCTGAACAGCACAGGATAGAAGGAAACCAGAAAGGCAGCGAGCAAGCCCACCCCACGGCTGACGAGTATGCGCCCAATGCCATATACCGAGACCAGCAGGATGGCTAGATAGACACAGTTGCTCATCAGTGCCACGTCGGTGGAGATGCCGAAAAGCCGATAGAAGGGCACGACCGTCAGGAACGGCAAAGGAGGTCGGTTCCATGGCCACGTCAAAGCTGTGAACAGCGTCCTGAGATTGATCTCTCTAAGGATGTCGTTGTAGATCAAGGTCTTGGCCAGATGGGAGGACCTGTCCCAGCCCATCAGGGTCACATTGGTTGCCACCCATTCCCAATTGTTGACCACGTGGAAGACGAAGAGGCCCAGCAATACGGCACCGCCCAGGTATGGCCACCATCGAACCCTGTCTCCGTTGTCACTGGTCTCCAGTGCCGACCCCTCAACGCTCTGCAACTGTCACCTCACCCAGGGAGACGGTGTCGCCCACAGTCTGACCGTTCTTATCCAACACAGGCAGACGCTCCCCTGTGCCCAGCAGATACATCCCTGCCACCAGCTCATACTCCCCGGCGGGGACCGAGGTGCCCACGGCCACGTCGACTTCGTCGCGCACGATCTCGCCGGTATCCCAGAAAGATGTGGGATAGAACCCCGACAAAGGCTGACCATCGTGCTGTGCAACCACTCCTCTACCACCGTCTACCAGATGTACAAAGACGGAGTAGTCATCAGCCATTTCTGCTGTAGCCTGCCAGTAGAGCGTGAGACGAATGCTCTGCCCCGCTTTCGTCAACCGCGGCACACCATCATGTCCCACCAGCTGTACCTGGTTGCCCAGATTGCCGTCTGTCCGGTGAGACGGCGCGAAGGCCATCCCCTCGCCCACAGAGACATAATCGAGAACGAAGAAATCGCCAGCCTCAGAGCCACTCTCGTCCAAGACGGGCAACCGTTGGTCATCGCCGCTGCGGTACAGACCCACCTCCAGCCGATACCACCCCGGCGCCACATCCCCAGGAACGGACAGCGTGCGAGGGTCAGGCACTGTCTGACCCTCACCCCAGTAGTAGGTCGGATAGAGGTTCTTGAGAGGTGGGTAATCGTCCTGAGCCATCAGCGAGCCGTCCTGACCTCGGAGATGGACGAAAACGGTGTACTCCTCACTCACTGGACGCAAAGCCTCCCAATACAGCGTCACTTTCAAGTCCGACCCAGGCAGCAAGCCGCTGCCCGAGAGTTCGTATCTCACCAACTGTACCTCGTCTCCGAAGTTGACCGACACGGGCTTGCTCGTCGCCGCCTCAGCCTCTGGTCGGTACCCTTGAGCGAGCAAGACCCTGACCCCTTGAGCTTCGTAGGCCACGTCCATCTGCTCGGCGACGGTGCGAACAAAATCAAGATCGAAGCGAGCAGCCAGGCGCCAGCCGTCTATGACCAGCCAGGTACGAGAGCTGGCCTTCAGGACGGACTCGAGCTGGGAAGCTGAACTGAGCAGGGGTGCCCCGATCCAGCGATCTATGAGCTCACCATCCCTGTCAAACACATATTCCTCGTAGGCTTTTCCCGAGACGTAGTAGTCGCATCGCGGCACATATAGCTGGCAGGCGTAGGGGACGATGGTCATTACGGCATCGCCTTCCTGCCAGTGCTGTGCCAGGTACTCGAAGGCCAGGTCGTAACCCCACTCCTGTTGCGCGAGGGCTGTCTGAGCAGCGGGAAGAAAGAGCAAACAGACCGCGACCACGAGCAAGGATGTTGCCAACCAGGCTGAGCGCCCCTCACTAAGCCGGCGCCGCCAACTGCCTGCCATTCCGCCGCGCAGCTTCCGGCACGCCCAGTTCAAAGAGAAGAACGCTGTCCACGAAGCTGTGAGAAAGAGAAGCGGTTCCACCATGAAGAGATATCGCGCATCCCTCCAGGTCGGACCCACCAGGAAAACCATCTCCAGGATGGTGCCCCCCAGGATAGTATACAGGAAAAGAGGGGCCAACAGATCTCGCTGGCCCAGCTCAGCGATCGCCCTGGCACGGGCCGACAGCACGAACGCTACCACCGCCACCAGACCCAGCGCGGCCACAACAGTCACGGGGATTCTCTCGGCCTGGAGGAAGAAGGGGGCTATCGGGGGCCAAGCCTCTGCCAGGTTCAACGAGGGCGCCAGATAGGGCCTCGATTCGGCCAGAGCTACCAACTGGCCCGGCTGCCCGACCGCCTTCAGCAGCAGCGTGGCCAGAATCCCGCACAATGGGACGAGGAGTTCTGGAACCGATGCAGGCCTGAGCATGTCACGACCACCTCGAAGGAGCGTCAGGCTCAGTAGCAGGGGCACGAAGAGCAGCACACTCACTGGATGAGTGAAGAGGGCACCCAGATAGCAGAGGATAGCCAGCCAGCGGTAACGGGCGCCCCTCTGGTCGGTCCCCCCTCGCCACAGAAACCAGACAGTCAGGAGTACCAGGAGCTGGAGCAGGGCGTACATCCTCAACCGCGCTCCCCAGGCGATGGCTTCAGGCGAGAAAGCCACCATTGCCGCGGAGACCACCCCCACGTGCCGCGAGAATAGCCTGCTACCGACGTAGTAGACCAACCCGATGGTCGTCACGCCAAGGGCCACACTGAAGGCACGCCCCACCGAGGCGCTGAACCCAAAGACCTTGAGGAGCAGAGCCTCCGCATAGGAGAACAACAGAGCCTGCTCATACAGGGTGCCCGACGGCAGAAGGGGATAACCGTGTCGTAGAACACCGCGGATGGCCAGCAGAGAAATGAACTCATCCACGTGGAGGCTGATCGTCCTCGCGTAAACGATGCGGAAAGAGAATCCTGCCAACATCAAGAGAGAGAGGACGAGCAGAGGGTAGAGCCGGGGGGCGATTCTGGAGGTTCTACTGGCGCTCATTCAGGATCCGCAGCTACCACGCTCTGGCACAGGGGGAGAGTCTTCTGCCGCATCGCCCGCGGCTATCTGAGAGCGCCCAATGACCTCCAAGAAGAGGGCCTCATACCGCGCAGCCACGCCAGAGATGTGGAAACGCTTCACGTACTGCGCGTTGAACTCGGACATCCGCCTGCGCAAACGCTCGTCGTTGGCCAGATGCAGAATCCGTTCTGCCAGAACCTCCACAGCTCCTACAGGGACCAGGAACCCTGTCTCTCCATGTCGGAGAAAATCGGTTTGTCCACCACTGGCGCCGGCGATGACCGGCAGACCACAGTGCATCGCTTCCAGGAACACCAGGCCGAAGCCCTCGTGCGCCGAAGGGAGCACGAACATGTCGGCAGCCGCCAGGTACTGAAACTTACGATCCCCCCAGACGGCTCCCAGGAAATCCACCTGCGACGACAGACCGAGTGTCCGCGCCAGGTCGCGAAGATGCGCCTCCTCAGGACCATCTCCGATGACCAACAGCCGGAATCTACCCTTATCCAGTCGGCTCAGCGCCAGAAACACATCATGCAGAGCCTTGCGCCTGATCAGCCGCCCGATGGAGATCAACACCACCTCGTCCTCGGGAATACCCAGCTCCTGTCGACTCCTCCGCTCGAACTCAGGCGGCGTCAGTCCATAGTGGATGACCTCGATGTTGGTCTTGCAGTGCAGGTCCTGCTGAGCTCTGTTTTTGATATCCTGCGAGATGGCGATGATCTGCCCCGATGAGTTGAGCACACGGCGTACCACCGAGCGCAGAAAAGCGTTGTTGCTAGGGGACAGCCGCTTGGTGGGATCGTAAATGTCCCCGCCGATGATGGTCAGGACGTGAGGGGTTCCGAACAGATGGGACAGGGTGACCCCCGTCGGGCCAGAGGGGATGGCGAAATGGCTATTGAGGATGTCATACCGCTTCTTGCGTAGTCTGCGATAGCCCTCGGCGACCCCAGAGGGAACAAACGAGAGCATCGAGATGAGGCTCGCGGTCGCCAAGTCGCCCCTTCCCACCACCGGCACGCGGTACACCCTCATCCCATCGACCACGTCTTCGCTGGGTAGACCTCGCCATCGTGTCGTCAGGACATCAACTTCGTGCTCCCTTTCGGTTAGCGCCTTGGCGATCTGATAGCTGGCCACTCCCCCTCCGCCTCCGAGAGGGGGAAACTCATAGTTAATCATCAAGATGCGCATCATTCATTCCAGCATCTCTCTGATTACGTATATCTTCTTGCCCTGGGCTTCGTGATAGGTACGGATGGTCAGTTCCCCCAGAAGTCCCATGGTCACCAGTTGGACTCCCACGAAGATGAGGAGAATGGCCAGCAGCAGAAGCGGTCGATTGGCAATCGGGCTGCCCAAGAACAGCCTGATGATCGAGAGATAGGCCGCGATAGCTGTACCGACAGCGAAAGAGAGAATCCCCAACAGGCCAAAGACCTGCATGGGCCGCGTGGCATAGCTCAGCAGAAACTTGACTGTGAGCAGATCGAGCACCACGGTGAGGGTCCGAGACAGGTCATACTTGGACTTGCCGTGACGACGTGGATAATGGCTTACCTGTACTTCTGTAATACGCGCGCCGATGGAACTGGCCAAAGCAGGGATGAAACGGTGCAACTCTCCATACAAGCGCACGTTGCGGATGACCTCGGAGCGATAGGCCTTCAAGGAGCAGCCGTAGTCGTGCAGCTTCACGCCTGTGATCGACGAGATCAGCCAATTGGCCATCATTGATGGCAAGCGCCGTGTGAAGAAAGTCTCCCGCCTATCGGCACGCCACCCGCTGACGATGTCGTATCCTTCCGAGATCTTGAGGAGCAGCTTTCCTATGTCTGCCGGGTCGAATTGCAGATCCGCATCCATGCTGACGATGATCTCCCCGGCCGCCTGATCGAACCCCGCGGCGAACGCGGCGGCTTGCCCGAAATTGCGCCGAAGCCGGATCGCTTTCAGTGATGGGTCACTCCGGTGCAATGCTCTCAGCACCTCGAAACTCCCATCAGTGCTTCCGTCGTCGACGGCCACGATCTCGTAGCTCTTGCCCAGGCTCTCCAGCGCCTCCTTGAGGCCTCTGTGGAGTGGCTCGAGGTTGTCCTCCTCATTGTAGATGGGAATAACGACTGAGAGTTCCAGCTGATCCTCGCTCACTACGTCCCCCTGCACCCTCGTCACTTTCCACAAACTGAACTAAGCCGCATTATACCATACGGACCCGTGCCAGCAACAGTAAACGCGTCTTGCGCCGGGATGTGCAGAGGTGGTCTGCGGTAAGCAAACTAGCACCGCAGGTGTGAGGTAGTAACCTTACGAGGAAGAGCGCGGCGAGTCAGGATAGAGCGCCGTCGCGCTGCGCCCAAGAAGGGATTAAAGAAGTGGAGCAGGCGTCAGAGGGACGGTGGTCGCTCTCAGATGAGTACTGCCTGACTGTCCGCTCAGTTGGCGGTTAAGGTGAAGGGATCGACTTCCTCGCCCACGGGGTCAGGAGCGGTCCTGATCGCTACACTGCTCAGGGTATTGCCGGATATGGTGACTCTCATAACATGCTTCATCTCTTCCATGTACACGGGTAGAAACTCGCTTCCGCCTGTGAGTTTCATGATCGCGCCCCCTCCCCCTCCGGTTACAACATAGGTTACACCGTCAACCACAAAGCGCTGGTAGTTCCGGTCATTGGCACTGAACACCAACTTCACGCCGTACTTCGTGAACAGCGAGTGAACGTGCCTGGCCTCGGGCTTCGAACCTCCCTGCCCGTAGCTGTAGGGAGGAAAGTGAAAGAAGGCGATCTTCCACGGCTTGTTGGTGCCGGCCAGGTCGTTCTCCAGCCAGCGATACTGCTCGCTGCCAGGAGTGGCGTCAGCAAATCCGTCTATCTGCAAGCACACAAAGTGGACGTTCCCATAGTCAAAGGAGTACCACCGCTCATTGTTGGGCAAATGGAATATCCGGAAATAGTTGTAGTGATTCTCCTCTGACTCCCCCAGCGTGGGGAACATGCTTATTCTGCTCATCAAGTCTCCCTCGAAGGAAAAGAATTCGTCCCAGGCAGACAACTCAGCTCCTCTGGCAACCAGATCCCCGGTATGGAGATAGAAGTCAGGGTTCAGACCGTTGAGCCACACCATCGCAGCCGTGTGACCTTCTGTTGCGCTTCTACGATAACGCCCCATGTGGTCCTTCGCCGGGTCAATTCCACTCTGTGTGTCGCCCAGCACAGCAAAGGTGAAGGAAGTCTGTCCAGGCCCGGCCGCGGTCTTGAACGTGCGATCATCGCTCAAGACCTGGGCACCACTTCGCACCCGGTAGTGATACACGGTATAGGGGTTGAGCCCTGTCACGGTCACTTCGTGGCGACTCGTAGAGTCGCAGTCTGTCGCGGTGGACCCATAAGCCGCTGTCGGTCCGAAGTCCACCATGCTGTCCACCTCATCCACCGTCTCCCAGACAATGGTAATGGCGTTAGGCCGCAACCATTGCAGGTAGGGCCCGCGAATCACGGTGGTGCTTCTGGAAGGCCCGCACGTGGCAGAGGGCTCAGGCCGCGGCGTGTTCGTCGGCGGTGGGGGCACCAAGGGTCCCGTGGTTGCTGTGGGCTGAGGCCCGAGCGTGGGCTCTGGGGTGGCGGTGGCCGTAGGTTCCAAAGTAGGCACCGGCGTGTCCGTTGGCGTTGGCTCAGGACTGGGAGTGGGCGTGCTTGTGGGCGTAGGTTGCCGGGCCACATCGAGAGCTTGAGCGGTAGCCGTTGCACGCACGCTATCCACAAAGGACAGCGTAGGCGTAGGCAAGGGGCGCAACTGCAGGTATCCGTATCCGCCAAACAGGCAAGCGGCTGTAAGGAGGCAAAGCACCATGGAGATGCCCAGAACGCCCAAGAGTCGGTAATCTGCACGCAGTTGCATTGATAGTCCTCTCACTCCTTCTACCAGAGTGGAAGGACTATACCATGAGCCACAGAGCAAGGCAAGAAACGCGCAGACACAGTTGCCCAAGAAACAGGGGCCACCCAGTTCGACGGTTGAGGCAGCCCGCAGGGTTCTGTCCAAACCAAGAACTGCGGCTCTCTGGCCAAAATGCGGTGTCGAAAGGACGTTCGGCCTGTCCTTCGGGAGCCTCAGCACATCGCCCAGCAAGCGTTTTGGCTACCAACCACGCAGGTGCGGCAAACAAGATGCTCGCTGGTAGAGCATCTGCTACCAAGGAGTCGCGGCCCTCATGGACAACCAGGCCTGGCGCACGCATCCCCATCCGTCATCGGATGGTTCGTCAGTTGTTGAGGCACGCCGCTACCGTCGGAGTTCATGATGTAGATTTCCCCATTCCCGCTGCGGTAGGAACCGAAAACAATGCGCTCAGCGCCATTCATCCAGGAAGGGTCCACTTCGTCAGACGGGTTGTTCGTCAGGTTACGTGCCCCGCTGCCGTCGACACTAATCACCCAGATCTCAATGTCGCCATCCCTGTCGGACTCGAAAGCGATGCGCGTTCCATCCGTTGACCAGGAAGGGTCGGTATCGTCTACGGAGGAGCCAAAGGTCAGTTGGGTCTGTCCACTCCCGTCGGCGTTCATCACCCAGATATGGAAGTCGCTGCCGCCGTACTCGGAGGAAAAAGCTATCTTCGTACCATCAGGTGACCAACAAGGGTCCCAATCACGGTACGGCCTGTTCGTCAGATTCACCCGCCCACCGCCACTGGTATTCATCGAGAAGATCTCCCAGTTACGTTCGTAGGACACGTAGGCGATACGGCTGCCATCCGGCGACCAGGAGGGATCCCAATCCTTCACCCCGTTGCTCGTCCGCTGCACCAACCCAGTCCCATCGGCGTTGATGATGAAGATTTCCCGCTCTTCGTCGTAGTCTTGAGGACCTGAATCGAAAACGATGCGGCGGTAGTCTGGTGACCAGGAGGGGTCGCGGCTATATGCCCGGCGGTTAGTCACCTGCCTGAGGTCGCTGCCGTCTGAGTTCATGGTATAGATCTCGAAAATCCCTGGTCCGTTGCGATTGGACTCGAAAACAATGCGTCCCCCCCCCATCGGCGTCGGCGTCGGTATGGACTTCATCGCGAGAGGAAGGTACGACGGTGTTCCGGTGAGGCCGTCTGCGTAGCCTGACGTCTTCGTCCCCGGGGATAGAGCCACCAGGGCACCCACAAACAGGATGCCGCTCAATCCGATGACCGTCCTCATCCATCGTGGCCGCGCCATTCGGTATCTACGATCTTCCACGACCATTCTCACACCCCACGGCAAATCGCCATCGTTGAACCACAGCGCGCTCGCGCCGTGGTCTCAGTTGCCGTCCACGCTCTCGGCCGCGCCTGCCACGCTGGAGGACGCCAATCCCCCGCCCTCTAGATACACGGGAGACCTTAGGGCCTCGCATAAGCCAAACACCCCACCGAGGTCTTCCCCTACCTGGTGAGGTGCTGTCCGGCCCCTTCTCTCAAACATCATTATACCACACCTCGCGCGCAAGTCAAGCCCAGGCGCCGCGCTCCGAGTTGGGTCAAAGCCGGTCCCGCCTTGGTCTCCACTTGCCTGCCCTGCAGAGGTAGGCTGTCCCCTTTGCAGGTCTTTGACTCATGGTTGCTGCAGCAACAACGCGCCTATCTCACTCTCGAGTTCTTCTGCACAGCAGCACAACGGTCAGGCTCACTACCAGTGAGAGAGTGCCCAGGCTCACGGTTGCGCCAATCTTGAAAGACAGCGGATCGAAAACGAACTCAATGCGATGCTCACCTGCCTCCAACTGCACGGCCCTGAATACGTAGTCGGCCCTGTAAACCTCTTGCTCCTTGCCGTCCTCGAAGGCCCTCCATCCTTCATAGTACAAGTCAGTCAACACAACGAAACCATCAGCGGGCAGCTCGGCCTCGACGGTCACCCTATTGGGTGTGTATTCCAGTATATCAACGTGTGACTCCTTCGCCAGGTCGGCCCTTCCGGGCGAAAAGGGTGCTGGCTCCTTTTCCAGGATCACCAAAGCGCTGGGATCGAACTGCTCGCTGCGCAATACAGCGAATGTCTCGCTTCTGTCTTGCAAGACCCTGTAGCCCGGCACAGCGAAGGCCCTGGGAAGCACATCTTTGTTCTCATAGATCTTGACTTCACCATCATAGACAAGCTCGAGGCCGGGCTCAGCCCGCTCTAGTTGTGTCATCTCCTCGCCTGGAGTGGCGATCGTGATGACATACTTGGCGTTTAGCAGGTCCAGCAGGGGAGACACGGTCGAGCTAGGATACTTCAGCGAATAGACCCTCCGCGGATCGGCGATCTCCTCCTCGATGAGTCCCATGAAGCCCACATAGTAGTCGATGAGAATGGGTGAGTAGCCCTGTACGTCCGAGATGCCATAGACATTCATGCTGTTCGGCGGAAACACCTTCCTCGACAGAGGGCCCCTGACCACCCGGAAGATGCCCTCGTCGCGTTGCAGGAACTGAACACTGCCCATCTCAGGAAATAAGCCCTCAGGCTCGCGCGAAGGGTTCAGCTTCCATCCGAAACACATCAGATCTGCCATGGCGATGCCCAGCACCAAAGAGGTTAGCACCCACGTCCTAAGCCAACCCTGTGCCCATAGCAGCACCACGCCCGCGCAAGCGATGATCAGCAAGCCAAAGCGCAGGAAGTTGGCTGTGTTGTAGCGGTACCAGGCGGTGGCCAGACCTGGTCCACCGCCCGCCTCGTGGCTGGCCAAGAAGCGTCCTGCCAGGGAGAATCCCAGCAGGACAACCAATGCTGCCAGCAGCAGTCCAACGGCGGCGTGCCGCAGCGCCTTCCGCTCCAAGTGAGGTGGGCGGTTCATGAGAGCCTCGAACCCCAGAGCCGCCAGAGCTGCCATGGCGAAGGCCCACATGGCCTTGGCCTCCAGTTGTCGCCCTATGCGGAACAGCGGCAACTGGTACAGCAGCCTGAAGAAGGGCGTATCCAGAAAGATGAGCAGGGCCAGCAGCGCCACACAGCCGAAGAATGCTGTGAAGGCATCCCGCCGCCGAGCCATCGCCCATATTGCCAGGAACAACGGAACGATTCCCACATACAGACTGGTCTCCCCATACGTACCCGGGATGTTCTTAGCGAACTCATTCCGGCCCCAGGGCCGGTCCACAGGGTTGCCGAAGAGATCGGGCACTACGAGGGTTCCCAGAGCAAGAGGGGACCGGCCAGATTCCATACGATTCTCATATGGGACTTGAGCCCGCTCGGTGAACTGTGCCACCTCGTAGGTCGGTACGAGCTGGACTGCTGACAGCAAGATACCTGTGCCGATGGAGAGCAAGACCACGAGAGCGATCCTCACTGTAGTGGCGGTCCCCTCACGCCACAGCACTTGGCCCAGTCTGAGCACACAGTACAGTGCAGCAGCCATCAGAACATAGATCGCGGCCGCCATGTTGCCTGCCAGAATGCACATCGCGGTGGCGAAGGATCCTAAGAAGGCGTAGAGCCAACTTCTCTTACCTATCACGTTCTCGAGGGAGAGGAATATGAGCGGCGTCCATACCACCGTGCTCACCCTCGGCAACCAGGCAAGATTAGCCAGAAGGAAGCCCCCTAACTCGAAACTCACCGCCCCCACAAAGGCAGCAAGCCTGCGGCAGTCGAGGCTTCTGAGATAGAGATACATGAATATCCCGCCCAGGGCGAGTTGGAGGGAGGCCAAGTACCCAAAGGCCTCCAGGGGATCCAAGAGGTAGAAAATGACGTATGGAGGATAGAAGAAGCCCAGCCAAGGCGCGCTAGCAAGGAAGGGAATGCCGCTAAGATAGTAGGGGTTCCACAGAGGCAGGTTCCCGCTTCTCAGGATCTGTCTGGCGACAAGGATCTGCGGGAAGTAGGCCAGCAGGGTATCGCTGTAGTCGTAGTTGATGGATTCATGTGGTTGAGAATCCTGATAGTGGTTCCAGGGTATGTATCCAGACAGGTTGCCACCAACCAGCACCTCATTGGTAAACAAAACCCTCCAAAAGAAACCGACTGACAGCACCGATATGACCAGAAGAGCAACCGCCCCTTTGCCTCTACTGGAAAGAGCTCTCCGCAAGGTTCTCAGCTTGTCTAGACCTGCAAAGGTATCAGTCACTGGTCACCGGGGCCGGACTGCAACCTGTCCCTATTCACGCGCAGGGCCACGAAGGCAGCCATGGCCAAGAGGGAGAGGCCGCTTACATACGCCCCGATCCTAAAGGAGAGGGGCTCGAACAGGAACTCTACGGTGTGCCTACCCTGCGTCAGCTGCACCGCTCTCAGGGCATAGTTCGCCTTGTAGATATGTGAGACCTCACCATCTACGAATGCCCTCCAACCGTTGTAGTAAACATCACCCAGTACCAGGAAACCGTCCTCACTCATCTCCGCTTCAGCAAGCACTCTGTTGGGGCCGTACTCCAGTATGTCGGCGCGTGATCTTTCCGACGGCGGTCCAACCGAAGGATATCTCATCTGCGGCTCCTCCTCCAAGATCACGATCCTGCCCGGCTCGAACTGTTCGCTTGCCAACTCCGCGAGGATCTCCTCCCTAGTCCGGAGCACTACGAACTCGGTCACGGCAAAGGCTCTGGGCAATGCATCCTTGTTCCAGTAGATCTTCATGTCGCCATCATAGACTAACTCGATTGTATCGTCGATCGCATCCTTTCTGATCAACTCATCTGTTCCCATGGGCCTCGTCAGGATGTACTTGACGTTCAGCATATCCAATAGTTTGGAGTCAAGCGAAGACACCTCCCTCAGGTTTCGCACGGCCCTCACGCCACATATGTCGTCCTCAATCAAACCAACGAGACTGGCGTAGTAGTCGAGAACCACTGGCGAAAAGCCCTGCAGATCTGAGATGCCGAACACGGCTGCTGTGTTCGGTGGCAGGACTTTCTTGCCGCCAGGACCCCTTACCACCCTGAAGATGTCCTGATCCTTCTGCAGGAAGCTTATGCCTTCCGTCAGAAACAGGGAGTCCTGTGGGTTCTGAGGCCGATTGAATTTCCAGCCAAACCAAAACAGGTCCACGACAAGCAGGGTGAAGGCCAGAGCACAAAACGGATACGAAGCCGTCGCACGCCTCGAGCGCAAGATCAGCAACGCCGATGATAGCATCAGCAACAGTGCGAACCTGAAGAAATTCGGCACGTTGTAGCTGTACCACTCTCGTAGCAGTTCAAGCCCCTGTACTCTTACGAATGAATCCAGTCGCGCCCCAACAACGGCCAGCGCGGCGACAGCAATCCCCAAGCACATCACTGCACAGCCCACCCTCTGAGTAGTGAGCCTCCGACCATCACCCATCTCACGCAACAGTGAGCTAAACCCAAAAGCAGCGAGGACCGCGACCGCAAACCCGTACAGGGCCTTCGCCTCTACTTGCCTGCCAATGCGAAACACCGGCAGTAGGTACAGCACCCTGAACACCAGGCCGGGAAAGTCCAGGAATATGCTGATCGATAGGGCCGCCAGCGCCCAAAAGAAGAGCGTGTACCTGTTTCTCTCATTTGTCAAAGCCCACGTGCCTAGGATGAGGGGCAAGATACCCGTGTAGATGTTGGGCGGAGCGTAGTTGACGGGAACGCCTTTGCCGAATTGCTCATAGGACCAGCTAGGAGTGGCAGGGTCCGCCGGATTGCCAAAGACGTCTGGGACAAGAGCGGTCGCCAGGGCAACCGGCGATCGCCCGGGATCGATCCGCTCCTCGTAGGGCAGGTGAACACGTTCGGCGAACTGACTGGCCTCATAAGTGGGCAGCAGTTGGACCGCAGACAGCAGGACCCCGGCCACCACTGCAACCACAGCGACAACCACTGGTTTCGCGATCTCCCGGGCCGGTCCGCCCCGTTCCCTCAGCGAAAGACCGACTCTAGCAGCGACATACAGCGCAAAGCCAAACATGATGAACACGAACGTGATGGGATAGCCAGCCAGCAGGCACATGGCTATCGCAAGCGCCATCAGTATTGCGTGTGTCCATCTCCTTCTTCTCCAGTAGCATTCAAAGCAGGCAAAAACCAGCGGCGCCCAGGCGGCTGTGCACACTATTGGCAGCCACATGAGATTCACCAAGAAGAATCCGCCGAACCCGAGAGCGATTGCGCCGAACAGCGCCCCGAGCCTCTCGACTTGGATGCTTCTGAGGTAACAGTACGCAAACAGGGAAGCCAAGAACAGATGCAGGCAGGCAGAGTAGCCAAACGCCTGTGAAGGAGGCAACAAGTAGTAGATGGCGTGAAGTGGGTAGAAGAAAGCGCCCCAGGGTTCAGTCGCCAGAAAAGGCACTCCTCCCAGATAGTAGGGGTTCCACAAAGGGATGTCCCCACCCTTGACGATTTCCGCGGCCACAGCCCTCTGCGGATAGTAGGAAACCAGCGGGTCAGCCTCGCCGTTCGTCGTCTTCTCTAGAAGATCCTTGGAAGCATACCATCTCCACGGGTAGGTCCACGCCAGGTTGTCACCTACCAACACGCTACCTGTGAACAAGACGTTTCCGAAGAAGAGAACCGCCACGCCAAGAAGAACGAGAACCACAAGTAGGTGCTTCTTGTGCTGCCGCAGCTTACTCAGTGCAGTCATTGCACCTCGTCTCATAGACCACATACCCCGCGTTCTCGAAACACGGATCAAGGTGCACCTGCCTCACAGGGGTCAGATCGGGGTCGTTGTGCCACGATGGTTCCAGAGCGGCAGAATAAGGTGATGTCTTGTCAATGATCACGTAGGCAGCCTCGTAGCGCCCCAAGATGTCGCTCCGTAACTCTCCCTCTCGCCACGCATCCCAGAAGGATGCCATGTCCTGTTCGCGGCGCTCCAGCGCAGCCCTGGAAACCCAAAGGTGTGTGTAGGTGCCAGGGCTCAGGACTGGAACCCTGCACGTGGTCAAAGCCACTATAAGCTCAGCGAGTTTTCGCCGCGACAGTACGACCTCACCATCGGGACAGCTTTGCCCCAGAAAGCCCATCAGCTCCAGTTCGTTCTCATTGAGGACTTCCAGTCCGCGGTGCATCTGATTCTGGAAATACTGAACCGTGGAGGGGATGCTCACTCCAACGATGACCGCCACCACCAACGCCTGCCACGAGCGCCGCCTGCCCCGACAGAGGATCAGTATCAACTCCACGACAAAGATCCACATGACATACTTGCTCTGGACATAGAACCACACCGCATTGTTGTATTCGAATTCTTGCGGATAACCCCACGGGGTTGCCGTACAGGTCAAGGTCAGCAAGGGACCCAAGATCACGAAGAGGGCAGCGAAGAGCCTGATCCCCGTTGAACCTCTGAAGCAGACCAGATCCCTCAGAGCCACCGGTATGCCGATCACTCTCATTCCCAGACTGCCCAAGAGATAACCCGGCAAGGCGACAAGAAACAGCCCTGCCACACCGCCTGCCGACAGAGTCCCACTCTGATAGATGGCACCAATCTCGGACCCCACGGAAGTATCCAACAAGCCAATCTGCTCCAATGCCTCTGGCACGTAGGGCCAAGGATCTATCCTCATCCACATCTTCGCCCCTGCCTGGGAGCCCACCAGTGTGTGAAGAAAGAGGGGAGCGCCCAGCAGCATAGTCAGGGCCAGCACCTTGAGCAGTCTCGTCTCTCGAAAGAGGAAGAGGCGAATAACACCCGCCATCGCCAGCGAAGCCAGCACATGAGCAGTGGCGAACACCTTGTACTCCATGAGCGCGGCAAACAGAAATGCTGTCAGAATCGGCCAGGCCCGGCCACCGTGCTTCCAGTACTGAGCCAGGCAGAAGAACCCGGCGAACAGCATACCCAGGGCTGGCAACATGGGATTCATGAAGTACAGGGAGTAGGTAGTGGGCACCCCGAAGAACTGCGCCGACCATACCTCCCTCGAGCCGAGCAGTAGTCCGGGCACGAAAGACAGGTCCTCACCGAAAACCACCAAGAAGGTAACAAGAACCGCTCCGTAGCGGGAATCGAGCCAAGACCGACTGAAGCAGAAGATGGCGAGAACGGCTGTGACGAGAAAAAAGGTCGGCAAGAAGCGGACAGTCAAGTCGAGAACACTGAGCCAAGCAGTACTGCTCAGCATCGCCGCCACGAGATCCATGAAGTAGTGATAGCTCAGCGTCTCGCCGGAGAAGAACGGTACCTCAGGGGGAACCGAGTGTGTCAGTTCGTGGGCTAGCGACAGATGCAGGCCGACATCGAACGGACTCCGGGCGTAGGTCATCGACGATCCGGAGAGCAGATCTGCGTTCTGATAGTACATTGGCAGAATGCCCAGCGGAACCAAGGCCAGTATGATAACGCCAAGAAGGAGGATATGGGACGGGTCAATGGAGACACGATAGCTCCAGATTCCGCGCCACCTCCTTCGCCCCCGATAGAAACAGGCTAGCGCCGCCGCAAAGGGGAGCAGAATGAAGACATGCTCGAGCCCCAGATAAGCGAGGATCCAGTACAGGATGCTGCTAATGGGCATGCCCAAGACCAGACTAAGCGTCAAGCCCTCCAGAGGTCTGGGTTCGACGCCTGCGATATCCAGCACGAGTTTTCCGGGGACATACAGGCAAAACACAACCGCGATGACGAAGCGGGGGAAGCTCCAGACGGACGTCGCTGTCCAAATCCCGAAGGCAGCGGTGAAGACGCCCAGCGCGACAGCCAGTAGCAGCAGGAGCTGAGGGAAATACAACAGGAGCTCTGTGCGTGGCCCTCCGCCCCTAGGTCTCATCAGACCCTCGTTGTACAGGTCTCTTCGTGGCGATGCAGATCAGCGAGACACCAAAGGGGAGGTCGCCTCGGGCCATCAGTCCACCCTCCAGGGAGAATATCCCGGCAAGGAGTCTGTTGAGGCCGGGTGTCGGCATCTCCAGGTCTGAGCGGAAGGCCTTCCACCGCCCTGCGAAGTTCTTGAACCTGCGTACTCCCCAAACGAATGGGAAAAGGAGTGTATTGAAGTAAGACAGCCTGGTGATTTCGAAGCCGGCACGCTCGACTTTGTCCCTGAGCTCGCTGCTGGTGTACCTGCGGTAGTGGCCCGAGAATTTGTCGAAGTCGCTCCACAGGAATGCGAAGGCGGGCACCACCACGACCAGGCGTCCCTCATTCTTGAGGACCCTCGACATCTCCCGCAAGCCCACGGACTCCTGCTCCAAATGCTCTAGCAGGTCGAGAGCGGTGACCAGATCGAAGCTGCCCTCGGCGAATGGCAAGTGCACCCCATCAGCCAGGCACAGTCGCGCCCGGCCCTGTTCCCGACAGTAGTCCATGGCCTGGGGCGCAATGTCAACCCCGATGACCTCACCGTAGCGCTCCAGGAAGCCCATAGTAGCACCGGTGCCGCAGCCCACATCCAGAATCCTGGGATTACGCGCCCCGTCCAGCATTTCGTCCAGGAGGCGCGACAGTATCCTCCTCCTGGCAACAAAGAACCAGTGAGATTCCTCCAGGTCGTGGACCACCTCATAAGCGGCCGGATCCATGGCAACTACCGGTCCAGGAGGCGGATTGTCCGGGCGGGGACACCGCCGACGACGTGGTAGGGAGACACATCCTCCCGGACAACAGCGCCCGCTCCTACGAAGCCGCACTCCCCCACGGTCACGCCGGGGAGTATGGTGGCGTTGGTGCCCACAAAGCACCCGCTCTTGAGAACCACCCCCTTGGAGTACGAAGGGAAGTAAGTCTGGAGGGGGTGAT
>Ga0315274_10005785_pt1 | contig 18074 bp, 25 predicted proteins | sample YL17G02_20_MG_FD_203700 | JGI IMG/M metagenome (GOLD analysis project Ga0315274, IMG submission 203700) | Sediment microbial communities from Yellowstone Lake, YNP, Wyoming, USA - YL17G02_20 | ecosystem: Environmental > Aquatic > Freshwater > Lake > Sediment | place: USA: Wyoming | collected...
GTTTCCAAAAATCATATTTATGTAGTGTGGACCTTTTAACACACCTTTCTTTATAAGATAGTTTGTGTAGTTTAACATCCCACTATCAAAACATTCTATCTCTGGAATAACACCGTATTGATTCATCTTCTCTATAAGAGATGTGATCATGTCAGGTTCATTGATAGAGGCTGCTTTGGGAAAGTTTAAGGATGACATGGTTAAAGATCCAAAATCAGGTTGTAGTTCTATTACAGCTGATCTTTTCTCAAACTCAGGAAAGTTTCTTCCTGTAAGAGATGTACATATAGAGAGGTTAGGACAGTGTTTTCTAATACCCTCAATAATCTTTTGGTATACATCTTTTCTATAGGTATTCAACAGCTGTTCATCTCTAGCATGAATGTGCACCATTGTTATGCCCAGCTCAAAAGCAAAATGCACCTCTTCCACTATTTCATTTGGGGAGATAGGTGCATTTGAATTTTCTTTTGTTGTTTGAGTTCCTGTAGGTGTGAAGTTTATTATTTTATTCATAAACTTTGTTGATTTATTTTGATAATCTCTTTTGCTTCATTGGTTGCATGGGAGCTGTTCGTATTGCTTTATCATCCATAGATTTATTCTTGGAAAAGGGTTTATCCTTCTTAGGAATTCCCACCTTTGGAGCTTTTCTTGGAGCTCCTGATTTCTTAGCTTTACCAGCTGTCATATTATTTGCAGCCATACTTACAAGTTTTAGTCATCTTCCCACCAGTCTTCATAGACTTTTTTATAGAACTGCCTTTTCTTAAAGTTTCTACAAATTTACCTCCTGCTTTAGGTGCTCCTGTTAAAAATCCTTTTACTGTTCTTCTTTCTTTTACACTACTTGTTGAAATACCACTACCATCCTCTGTATCTTTGTAGTCTAAATATGTTGTTTTTTTTCTATAATTTTTATCATTACTTTTTTTAACATTTGTCATAGGTCTTTTATCTCCTACCATTCCTCCTTTATACTTACCAGTTTGCCAAAAATAATCTCCAACTTCTTCACCATTTTGTGCTTTCTTTACTTTCATTCCTTTCTTAGCAATAACACCACGTCCTTTAAGGATATCTGCTTTAGTAATTTTACCATCTTTGTTAAGGTCTGGAAAAGAACCACCTTTTTTCATCATTGGTTTGATTCCACCACCCATCTGCATTTTTTTACCAGTTTTTTTAATAGTAGCCATAATTTAACATTTTTTACCTTTAGACATTTTACCACCTTTTTTAAATGCTCTAGCCATAACACCTTTAGCTTTAGGTGCTCCAGAAACAAGACCTTTTAATGTTCTTCTTTCAACAGCTTTAGTAACATCACCTTTAGAATCTCTAGTAACTTTAGTTACATATGATCCACCAGGACTTTTAGTTTTAGTCATTACTCCAGCACCATATTGTGCTTTCTTCACAGAACCACCCATTTTCATAGACTTTTTAGCAGGCTTAGCTTTCGGAGCTTCTTTAGACTTCTTTTCAAATGCATTATAAGTGTCATTATACTTATCAAGAACTTTCTTAGGAGCACCTGAATTCATTTCAGAACCTCTTACATCACCTCTAGAAGTTGTATCTGTACCAGGATACTTTTTTATAAGCTGTTTCATTGTCATACCAGCTTGTGCTTTCTTTACTTTTTTAATAGTTGCCATTATAATTACTTTTTAATTGTGTCAATAATAGATTTAGAAGAATCAACTTTCAAACTATCTACAGCTTTAATTGAAATAGAATCAACGCTTGTAGAATCAGAAACAGCTGGAGCTTCTACAGAAGCAGAATTACATGCTGATAACGCTACAGCTAATACGAATAACAATTTTTTCATTTATTTTATTTTAAGGGTTTAACAATTCCATTTTCTAAGTGATAAGGCTTTTCTTGTAGGTTTACCATTAGGTTTTTTCATAGGTCCTGAAACACCACTCATTCTTGCACAAAAACTCTTACGTCTTTTTGCTGATTTGCTACCAGGTTTTAATTTAGAAGGAGGAGTAGTTACAGCCATTTTTAACTTACTTCCAGGATTCTCTGCTCTATATGAAGCAACTCCTTTAGCATTTAGTCCACCTTCAGGGTTCTTTCCCTCTTTTCTCTGCCATGCCCCCACTTTAGCCTTCTTAACTACACCACCTTTCTTTAATGATGTACCATCTTTTTTAATAAGAGGTCCATTAGGAACTGGTGTAACACCACGCATCCTAGGAGCAGATTGTATAAGTTTCTTAATAGTTGCCATTATTTCTTCTTAGCCATTTTACGAAGTGTGTGAGCAAGAGCTTTTCTTCTTGGAGTGCATGTTGCTTTAGTTTCTGGTGTGCAAAATCCCTTATGTTTAGGATTGATTGCTTTTTGTATCCATTTACCATCTTTAGCCTTAGTCACTTTACCACCAGTTTTTTCCTTCTTTATAGAATTCTTTTTATAATTTTCTTTTCCTTCTTCTCCTCCCATAATTCTTTGAGCACCACTAAATAGACCAACTCCTTTACCACTTATTCCAGATTTATAACCACCTCTATATTCAGCACTATCTGTAGCATTTGGTTTTTTACCATCTCCTACAAATAAATCTAAATATTTATACTTTGTAGCAGGTCTATTATTAATAGCAGGTTTATCAACTCTTGTAGCATCAGATTTAGATCTAAGACCATTCTGAGCTTTCTTAATCTTTCCACCTTTCTTAATAATAGGTTTACCAGGAAGTCCCATAGCACTTCCTAATTTACCTCTCAGATCAGTGGTCTTTTTATATATAGGATTGTCCTTACCACCAAACATTGACATCAATCCACCCATTTGTGCTTTTTTTGCACCTTTTTTAATTGCAGCCATGACTATTTCTTTTTAGAAGTTTTAGACATAGGAGCTTGTTCACCACTACGCTTTCCTATTAATTCACTATCACGACTCATTTGAGCCTTTCTGAATGAAGCAGGGTTAATTTCTTTAGTGGCTTTATGCTTTTTATCAAGACCCATTTGTTTCTCAGAACGTCCAAGCTTACCACCTTTCTTCATATTACCAATAGTTCTTTCTTGAATCTTTGTCCAATCACCTTGTGCATCTACAGGACCTGCTACAGGTGTTTTCTTACTAGGACCAGCAGATAGGTTCTTTGCTTTTGACTTTTTAATCGTTGCCATATTATTTTGTTTTAGCTTTTATCTTTTTCTCTTGAGTTAACATAGCTTTTGTGGGCTTTTTACCAGAACCTTTAGCAGCTCTGATATTATCCCAAAGTCCTCTTTGAGAATAAGAACCATCTGCTCTTTTGATCATCTGTTTACCATTCTTAGCTTTAGTCACTTTACCACCTTTTTTCATATTTTCTTTTGAATATCTGTTTTTATTAACATTATCAAAAGTAGATTTTAGACTTTTTTGAATTGTGCTATTTTCAGAATCTTGTTTCTTTCTTAATTCAGAAAATTCCTTTTTATTTTTTGGAAGTTCTTTATTTCCTCCAAAAATTGGTCCTTTATCATAGTTATTTACAGGTTTCTTTTTGCTAGGTTTTTGCCCAGGAAGTAGTTTGTAACCGTCTTCAGCTTTTTTAACTTTTTTTACTGTTGCCATAATTTATGAGTTTTGTTCTTCTACAGCTTCTTTAACAACACCAGCTTCTACAGCCTTAGCTAAGATTTCTTCAATAGCTGTGTTTGCTTGATTAGCAATTAATACTTTAGCTGCTTCTGGAGTGTTTAAAATAGCACGTAGTGCGTTAAGAATTAGTCCAAATTCTCCACCATTAAATGTGAATGAATCTTCTGGGGTCCATGAATACTTTTTGTTTGGATCGTATGTGATCTTTTCCATATTTATTTATTTTTGGTTTATAAAATACAAATGTATGAAATCTTTTTTAAATTTCCAAATTTATTTCAAAGGTTATTGTTGCAGAGCTCTTTATACTCTTGCTCATATTGAGTTTGATGTGGAACATGTTATGGAATTTTAATATCTCCTCTAGAAGAAGATTGTTATATTTAGGAAGGCTTGTAGCAATCCTAAAATGATAAGCTGTAGGCTTTTTAGTTATTTCCATTGTGGATAGTTCATCCACTGAATCAATTATCCCCTGAAGGTGTGCAAAATACATTGTTTCATTATCTTGCATCACTTCAGGAAAGAATCTTTTATTTATTTGCATTACGATAGAGTTAATCTATACTTGGTTTGTGCAGCATCTCCAGATAGAGATTGTGCTATGTTCTCAATATCAGGCATGTTATTAGCTTCTCCAAACTCTTCAAGTTGCTTAGCAAACTTTTGTAGTTCATTTACCACTTGTTCAGCCATTCCAGGAGTGTAATCTTTAATCATTTGAATAGGCATAGCTTTAGTTCTAGTTCCTGTATAGCCCATAATCTTTTCTACAATCTCATCTTTAAGATCAAACACCTTATCATAGATTTTACCAAGAGCTTCATGTTCTGCAAATCCTCTAGTCTGCCAGTGTAGCTCATGTAACTGTAGTTCAAAGTAGTTTAATTTAGCTTTGATTGCATCAAGACTAAGACTGCTTCCAGCTGATTCCATCATTCCTTCTGGGAATAGAGATTTGATTGCCATAATTGGTTTATTTTTTATATTTCAGAAATTGTTATTGTCATTGTTCCACCAGGACAAAGAGCTTCTGCAAGTTCTGAAGTCATAGTTAACGTTACAAGAGCAAATCCTTCATCAATTGTATATGTGTAAGTTCCAAATCCTGGTATGAATGCTTCAAGAGCAGCTATAAAATCATCCCAGTCAGTCAAACCAGTAAACTCTTGATATGCTAAAATTGTTTCTCCACAGTTTAGTTGAAAACTCATACTTGATGCAATTTCTCTTGCATCTGAAGATACAATGTTCACTAAAGGATTACAACATTCGTATCCTTCAATTTCTTTCCATTTACCAACTTTTGGTTTTTTACGTCTAAGGATCAATGATCCAGCAACAACTCTTCCACTACCATCGTAGCGAACAAAGGCTTTTAAGTCTCTCTTATTAGGTGTCATAACTAATTGTTTTTTGGGGTTTAATAATGTAATTTATATTTGTTTTTTAATTGAATAAGCTTCTTTGTGTAAAAGTATGTACAGTATTTTCTACTCTCAGCACTTTCAAGTACATCGTTTAGATGTTCATCTTTAAAGGGATCTTCTCCTTTATGATATTTACCTTTGTAGAAAGCAGGATAGCCATTTGCATGATCTCCCACTATTCCAGCATTATGGTATATTGTTGTTCTTTCTAATTTTGATATATGATCTGAGGCCCATGAGAACTCTAATTCAGGAACCACCTTAGTCTCTATATCCCTAATCCATACGTTCCATAACACAGCCCACATATCAGCACACCAACTTTGAAACCCAGCATCTTCACTCTTAAAGAACTCTTTGTTTATCTTCTGTAGATAGGTGCGTATAATTAGACAATCATTTGTCACCTTCTTCCAGAATGCCCCATCTATATTCTTAAGGAAGTATTGTGCACCTCCTGAATGTAGATTGTTCTTTTCACATGTTGCTCTGTCTAGTCCTACTAGAGAGGTAACTTGAGCCAGAATATCAAGGGTTTTATACTCTTCCAGCTTCTCTGGAATAACATCTTTAATTTTACTATCAAAATATGAGGCATTTATATAACTGTTTGTGTCTGATAAATATACAACATCATCTTCTATAAACTTTGTAAGATCAAACTTATCTGTAAAGACAACATCAGAATCGCAATAAAACACTGCTTTCTCTTTCATTCCTGGATTCTCTGCAAAATAGTTCATCAAGCACCAGGGTCTAAGAACAGGAATGTATATTCCTAACTTTCCACTTATCTCATTCTTCTCATCCTTATAGAATACAAACTCTGTTTCTGGATAGAGATCAATGATTTGTTGCCACTTAGGATTTTTCTCTCTAAAACTTGGTATAAAGATTAACACAATTGCTTTATCAGAATGTCCTAGTTCTCTTAAGCTTTCTATCCATGCATGCACCTGCCAAGTGTAATAAACATCATCTGGCTGGGCACAAATGAACCTAAGTTCTTTGCTCATATATGTAGTTTGTTGGTTTATAATGTCATTATGGAGCAGCAGTAGTGGTAGTAGTTGTTGTCAACTTACTAGTCACTTTAATTAATTGCTCCAATTGTTTACTAATCTGCCATAGCAAATTACTTTCATTACTCCATCCTATTTGTTTACTTGGTATTGACATTTTATTATATTTAATTTACTATAGTTACAAATTTACGAGTATTATTTCTACTAACAAGGTAATTAAAAAAGTTAGTATAATTAAATTAGTTATCCTCTACCTTGTCCAACATATTTTTTGGGACGAGGATTGTGCTTGTTATATGATTTCTTAGCACTTCCTGTTTTTCTTCTACCAAATGAAACCTTTCTAAGGTCTCCTGTTGATTTTACTTTTGCCATTATTATTATTTTTTAAAATATAAGTCTGCTTCTGCCTTTCTTCTTCTCACAAGTCCCTTGATACCACACTCTCCATTAGAACATGTCCACTTCATAAACTCAGCTCTTATAGCTGGATCATTAGGATCTTTATTAACTTTCTCTCTAAGATGGGATTGTTTAACAGCACCTGTTCCCAAGTTATAAGCAAAGCTCACTAGAGCCCCAAACTGATTGATTGTAAGATTGTCTCTTAATAGTAAGTCTAAGGTTGGTAGGATTTTATTCACCTCATATTTAAGGAATTCTACAGCCTGTGCTTCTGTAATAGCAGGATCTCCCACCTTTACCATCTTACCACCTCTATATGTAGGAGGATACTTAATAGTACCATATCCTATTGTATCTATCTCAGGTCTATCAGCTTTGCCATGATAGGCTTCTAATTCTAAACCCTCAAAAGACTTAATAAGATTTATGCAATCTTCATTAATTCTTATCATTATTTGTGAAGTTTAATTTTCCAAAATGAAGAAACACCATACATAATTTGACCATCTGTAGTTAGCCCTGCAGATATGCCAAACATTCTATCTTTCTTATCTTTAAGAAGAAGCTCTGCACCTAGTTCATCAAGACCAGAAACTTCATTCCCTTGTATATATCCACCTAGGTAGAATTGAGTTCTTTTCTTTTCAGATATGAGTTTTGTCTCTTTAATTATAGGATATTTAAGATCATATGAGAATGTTCTACCTATTAACATGTTCTTAGAGATTGTATCCTTAACTAGGACATATCCTAAAGAATCTATATGTAAGCTATCTTTGTATAGGTTAGAACTTAAAAACTTCTCAGCTAATTCTGTGTATTGTTTAACAAGAGCAGTGTAGTTTGTATCTGGAAGGTATTCTGTACTCCAACGATCAATAGGAACAGGATAGGGAATAGTCTTTATAATCTGAGGAACAGTAGTGATTGTGGAATCCGTATGCACCCAAACAGTGTCTATTGTTATCTGTGGGGCTGTGGGATGCTCTGGATTTCCACCACCACATCTTTGTAACAGTATGATAATCAACAATGTGACTATCAAGATTTCTGATAAACTTATATTATTTAGTTTCTTCAGGAGCATCAGTAAAAAAGTTTGAAATGAATTTACCAATCACAGCTATAATCATAATAGCTGTACCAGCTATAGGATGACCATTTAAAATGGCAATGCTAGCACCAAAAGTACCAGCAGCTGCTAATGAATCCCCAAAGATTCTCATCCTCTTAGGTGTAGGAGAGAAGTAGTGCTTCCAACCAAAGTTCATGATTAGTGTTTTAAATTTGCATAAACTGAGCTAATGAACTGTAGAATAACCGCAGCTCCTACAATAATACCTATTGTCCAACTCACCCTATTCTTGAATATATCGTATTTAACTTGCTTCTTCTCAAGCTCTTCAATCTTCAGTTTTATAACATCAATGTCATGTATAAACCCACCTTGCTTGGTTAGGGGATTACCTAAAATAGCATCTACAACTTGTGTAAGCTTCTCATCCAACCTGTCTAATTTGTCCTCCATATCAGAAAGTCTTATTTCCATTTTATCTAATTCTTCTTTGAATGTTTCGTTTTCCATAATACATGTGCAGGGTTAAAACTAAAAAAATATTCCACCTCCCTTCATATGAGGGAAATTGAGAATATTTAGTTGTTGTTGAGCTTTTGCAAAGCTATGTTAATTAATTTAAATTACCAAATTTATTTTTATATGTTCTCTTTAACAAGATTTAATTGTTGAAGCACGTAGTTTTCCACTATTGTATCATCAGTTCCCCATACATCTATAACTGATTGAGGTAAGATCATAGTTCCTTCTTTACTTATTGCTTCTCCAGAAAGCTTCCAAGAAACAGTTATTTCACTAGGAAACAATGAGAAAGAATTAATAGTGATGTCTAATTGGTTAGCTTCATTTTCTAATGGAAGCTGTACATAGGTTGTAGGTTGAATGTTCATATTATTAAAGTTTATTTATACATACAATAAGGATCAGAATAAAGCTTTCTTATTTCAGTTTGAGATAGTTGTCTATTCCACATATTAAAATTATTTATATTACCAGCCCAGTTTGAAGTTGAAGCACCTCTTGACCCAATACTAAATGGTAGAGTTGTCATATTTGTATTTCCTGGTGTACCTCCTCCTCCATTTAAAGTTACTCCAACATCCACACCATTTACATAAATTTTATTAGTGTTGTTAGGATATGTAAGATTAAGACTGTCTCTTGTATACACTACATGATTCCATGTATTAGCAACAAGAGCCACTGAAGCAGTTGTTCTTACATAAGCACTAGAAAGATAGTCAAAAGATATCAATCCAGTAGATATATAAGAATAAGATCCTGTACCACTTGTACCCCATCCAAATAAATAAGTCAATCCTGTAGCACCAGTGAAGTAAACCCACAAAGACACTGAAAAAGGAGCTACATTAGATGTTGCAATATTTTTTGGATTACCTGTAACAAAAGCCACCCTACTTGCACTAGCTGTTGCAGATCCTCTAGCAGTTCTACCAAGTACTGCTGTAGGTGTTCCTACTGCTCCTTGCGCATAATCTCTTACAATGAGCCCTCCTGCTTCATTTATAGGACAAGCAAGAAGAAGTCCTTGTGATATAGGAGCTGACCTATTTATAGGTCTGCCTATAGGTGGTGGAAGTTTACCATATCCTTTTCCTTTTCTACCCATTATACTAATGTATCGTTTATTGGTGTATAATCCACTACACATCCTGTAGATAGAGCAGCACCTGAATAATTAACAATGATTATTGAGAAGCCATCAGGCAATCTATCTCCAAAACAATTACTTAATAAAAACACATCTTGAACTGTCATAGTTGCAGTGTTGTAGTTTAAAACTCCTAGAAGTCTTAAGTTATTAGGAGATGCTATTGTTGAAGCACCTTGTGTGCCTGTAGGAAGAGTTGTTGTACCTTGAGAAGCAGCAAACCATGTTGTACCACCATCTGTTGTATACCAAGGACATATGTAAACATACATTGCCTTATCATTTGCAGCAGCAGTGTTAGCTGTTGTAAGTTTCACAAAAATTTCATAATCCCTAGCTAATGTAGATATATTACTCACTCTATCAGACTGCCAACCAACAGTGGCTGAGTTAGTTAATGATTGTAAGTTCGTTACAGTCATTACAGTGGTGCTACCTATAGAAAATTTACTTGTAGCTTTAACAGCAACAGCTGCTTGATCACTAGCTATTACAACTGGAGATGAATTAGCACTAGTTGCTGAACCATTAGGATTTTGAGGATTGTATGCCAAGATATTTAATTTTACTGTTAATAATATTAATAAATTTATTTTTCAATAGCTCAACATCTTTTTTCTTTTTAGGATGATGTTTTTTACATAAAGTTATACCATTTGAAACTTCATATCTTAAACTTTCATCAACTACCCATGCTACAATATGATGAGCTTCAATTTTTTTATCACATAATGTATTAGGTATTTGACACTTAAAAGAATCTCTTTCCCATACTAATCTTCTCCATTCTTTATATGCCATATCATTACGTTCTTGTTTTTTAGATAAAGTTGATCTATCTTTTTTCCATTTATAATGATTTTCTTTAGATGGCATATTTTTAATTTTGCAATCTTTACATAAATCTACTTTTATGTAATAACTTTCTTTATTACATAATTTACATTTTTTCCACTCAACTCTTCTTATTCCTTTTATTTTTGTATTAACAATGTATCTTGATTCACATGTTTTACATCTTCCTCCCCAACTTTTTAAAGTGTCAGTTCTTTTACTATATTCAGTTTTACAATCTGAACAAGTAACTAATGTCATATTTCTTTTTCTACACATAATTAAATTATATTCCAATTAGATCCGTCACTAACAAGTGTTAGGGATACATATTGTCTAGTTATAGTTATTGGTGAAGCACTACCATCTATTGTTTGAGAAGATGTAGTTGCTATAGATACCACTCCTGTGTTTACTCTTTTTATAGTGTATTGATTAGTATTACCTACAGCTGTTGGAAGAGTTATTGTTGTAGTTCCTGATACAAGATAAACATAATCTACATTAGCTCCTGAACCTGCTGATGTATTAGTTGAAACGGAATATATTCCTCTACTAATTCCTGTACCTGCCATTATACCACTCTGTTGTGTAACAGTCATAATAACTGATGCTGCTGATGGAGGAGGAGAACCTGCTGCATAAAAATTCATTTGAACGTTTGTATGGTCTGTTGTACTCCATACTAATTCATAATACTCCCCTGCTACGATTGATAATACATAATTCCAACCTATTATTATATGATATGGATCACCGGGATTTTTTCTTGCTTCCATTCCTACAACTCCTGCACTACCTGGAACATCAGTACCATTTTTTCTAAGCCATATAGTTACATCTTCAGGTGCATTATGAAGATTTTGAAATTGAGAACTAAATTGAAGATTGTATATTCCTGTATTAGCAAATGTAATTCTTGTAAGATTTGTTCCATTGGTAACTACAGATACTCCATTAGCTAAATCTATAGTTCTAAAAATCATTGCATAACCAACATTAGATGCGGCAGCAGTTTGTGTTACATTATCTTGCCAAGCACCATAATATCCTGTTGGAGTGGCAGCAGTATTAGTTCCCCACTTTAATCCTGTAGTTGTTGTGCTGTCTGCTAATAACACTTGTGTATCAAGTCCTACAGGAAGTCTTGTATCAACTGTACTATATGTATAAAGATCACCTTTTGTTGTAAGGGGAGATGTACCAGCAACATTAAGAGTTGTTCCTGAAAAAGAAAGTCCTGTTCCAAGTGTAATTTCTTCCATCACTCCTGTACCTGCTGTGCTTCTACCTACTAATTTATTAGTAGACATTGAAGTGGTGATTGTACCAGTTCCTGTTATAGTTCCTCCAGATATAAGTCCTGCTGTTGCTACACTTGTTACAGCAGATGTTAGATATGTACTATTATCATAAGATATAGTTGTACCACTAGCTTTAACAAACCCTGTTCCATTAAGTTGTGCTTGTTTACCATTCCATGTTGTTGCTGAAGCTATTCTAGAGTCAGCAAGTGTACCTGTCCAACCAAGGGTGAGACTTGTAGCTTGTAATAAAGCTGTGGAAGGTGAGCCACCTAATGTAAGAGTGACATTTGTATCATCTGTTTTTGTAAGAGCAGCTGGTGTTATAACAGCTGATGCATTAAGTGTAGTTCCTGTCAAGGAAAGTCCACTACCTAATGTGATCTCTTCAAATACACCAGTTCCTGCAGTTCCTCTACCAATTAGCTTATTAGTAGCCATTGATGTAGATATGTTAGGAATAGTAGAACTTCCTGATGCTGTGATTGGTAAAGTTGCTGTTACACCTGTAACTGTTCCACTTCCTGCAGTTACAGCCACCCAAGCATGGTTTCTTCTACCATATGTTGTTCCATCAAATGGAGCATCTCCTATAGGTGTATAGCCATAAATTGCATCAAGATCTAAGTTTGTAATAGGAGCAGCAGAAGTGATGAGACCTTTATTGTTTACAGCAAATTTAAGAACTGTATTGGTTGCGTAAATATTAGGGTTTACGTTGCTTATAGTGAGGACTGTTGAAGACCCTGTATAACCAGAACCATATACATCTCCTGAGAAAGCTATTGACTGTGTGGGATAGGTGATTGGTGTTATTGATACACTTGTAATAAGGCCCTTAGCATTCACTGTAATAACAGGAACTGTTGAAGAACTACCGTATGTAGCAGGAGCACCAAACACTGTGGCTAATGTGAACACAGAAGAACCTGGTCCACTAGCTACACCATCTCCTGTAAGAGCTGTGATATAGTTTCCTGTTGGTTGGTAAGATGTACCATCAAGAGACCCATCTCCTTTAACAAACTGAGAAGAAGTTCCTCCTGTAGTTATAAAGCTACTGGCTTCTATTGTTCCTGTAAGACCAAATGTAAAACCACCACTTGTAATAAGGGTGTTTTCCATTAAAGATCCTCCAAGTTTAACTGGTTGACCAGGTGCACTTTGCACTATGCCATTCTGAAATATATACCCAAGTCCTGCATCCTTAAACTTATTATTGATCTTTATTAAGGCTGTCTGGAGATTGTCATTAGTGTTGATACCTGTATATACAAGATTGCCACCTGAGTAAAAAACACAGGTGCTATCTAATATCACTGGACAAGGTGCTGCTGTACAACCTACACTCATAGTTTAAATTTAATAATTATCCCAAGTTGCAGTAAACATTTCACCATCAAATGTAAATACAGCAACATCTCTTTCTTGTGTTCCATTTGAAAATACCACTTCATTAACAGGAGATCCTGGTGCACCACCAAATGTTATATAGAAATATAAAGGATCATATGTATAAGTGATATTACCACCAGTCGAATCAGGTTTTGACATTACAAATAATTGATCTCCAATGCTTTGTTCTCCTGGGTTAACCAATGTAAAATTAATGTCTGCTGTAACTATGTCATCAATAACATAAACAGTTTTGGTTCCTGATGCAGAGATTCCAATTTCTGCAGAATAAGGTATGTGATCTATTGCCAGTCCACCACCTAGAGTTCCTATAGAACTGTCTATCAATCCTAGAATGTATTCTAGATTATCCATTGGGGAAGCTCCTATATTAGATAGGAAAGGTCCATCATATATAACGCATACAGCATTTGTATATGTGGCACAAGTTGGGCAAATTTCAGCTGTTCTCATAATATTGTAAAATTAATTGTTTTAAGTGTATTATCAATGGGTGTAGGTTAAAATCTGGACATAATATAGCTATACTAGTGAATGAATCCTGATTGAGATTGTGCTTGTATTCCTAGATCTTTAGCTACATCTGGAACAAACATAGGAAGATATTGAGAAATTTGATTTGAAACAGGGAATTGTCTCATTAAATATTTAATTGGTTTAGCACTTTCCACCCATTCATCATTTTGTAGCACAAGTCCAAACATCTCTTCCAAAAAGTTTTCAACAAGTTTTCCAAAGTTCGTAATCATTCCTATTGATGGGAATATACCACCAGATACTAATTGTAATAAGTTAGCAGGATTATAGAAATAAGCAATCTCATCTCTTAGTTTATCTGCAGCTTTCATTAAAAACTTGTATTGGTTCTTAACCCTAGGATCTTCATCATCATCTGGAGCATTAGCTTTCATTGCAGCAAGAAGACCAATCATGGTTAGGAAGAACATTGTATCAATCATTTGACTTTTAATGTTTCTTCTTACAAGATCCATGAATTCAGACTCAGTCATATTAAGAGTTTTTCCTGTCTCTCTTTGATATTCTTCTTTCTTTTTTTCCCACATTTCTCTCATAAATTCAACACCTTTCTCATTTCCTACAAGGGAATTTTTAAGATTGCCAAGAGAACCTAATAGGTCTTTAGCCATAACACTATAGACAGTTCTCATTCTTCCCCACTCATAAGCATCAGAGGCAGAGTTGTATTTAATATCACCAAGTCTTACATCTACAAGTCTAGGTATCCAGCGTTTGAACATCATGAAAGAGTTTCCATATATATTCATATCTATAAGTCTTCTACTCTCTTCCGTTGTATTACCAAGAGCATCTTTACTCACCTGCTGTATCTTTCTTCTAAGTGCAACAACACTTTCAGACCTTCTTTCAACACCTGGTATAACAAACTCATTATCCACTATTTCTCCAAGCTTAAGAACACCTTTTTCTTCTACAAGTTTTTTAACATCTTCTTCAAACTTAATCTCTCTAGCCTTCCTTTCTTCTGCAGTACCTTCATAAAAGTTTGCATATTCAGGAGTCTTTTTAAGAAATTCTCTAACATTTACCACTTCACCATTCTCCACTATAGAGTTCTTAAGGAAAGAAAAGAAGTTAACTGTTTGAACATGTTTATCAGACTGTCTCATCAACATAAACATTGCATCCTGTATATTCTCTTGATTTAACTTACTTAATGAAAGCTTTTTAGCAAACTCTCTATTGTAGTTTTCTGTTAAAGGAAGGAAGTATTCAAGAGCACCTATAGCTTTCTTATTATATTCAAGACCACCCATACCAACCATCTTAGAATTTATCCAAGCTTCTGTAGCTAGATAATCAGTTTTGGTAAAATACTTACCTGAGTTAATAATAGATTGAGCTGTACCACCAAATAAGTTGGAAGTGGCTGATAGAAGATTTAATCCCATCACCTTTGTTTGAAACATCTTATTTAATGTATCAATAGATTTATTTAATGAAATTTCTCTACCCTCTATATTTTTTGGGAATAATGTAAACCCAAGCTTTGCATTAACCTTCTCTCCAAACTTACCAAACTTACCAAGAGCTTGATCAAAACCATCGTTCTTAAGATATTTCTGTCCATATATAATACCCTTCACCATGCTTTCAATAAGCTCAGTGTTCTTACTATTATCTTTAGAAATCTCCACCTTACCAGTCTCTTTATTATATTTAGTTCTTGAGAATGTTGATGTAGCTATAGTTTCTTTATTTCTCTCAATGTCTATTAATGCAAGGGCTTGATTTTCAATTTCAGAAAGGTATTTAAACTTAATAGCCATTTCATTGTAAAGAGACATATTCTTAAAAAGATCTTCACTTGCTTCTTCTTTTAACTCTGTTACAAAGTATTTAGGGATAGTGTCTATAGGTCTTCCTGTATGAGGATCTGTTTTACCATATCCTACATCTCCTTCATTCATTGAAATAGATTGTAAGAACTGTTCTCCTAAAGTAACTTTTCCACCCATAACAAGCTTCTCAACAAGACTCTTTCTCACCCAAGGAAGGAAGGTTCTATCTTCTCCTCTTCCTAAATATCCTATAGAACGGTAGTATTCATTTCTTTCTCTAATATAATTATAGAAGTCAAGAGCTGCTTCATTTCCTTTAGCATGTAGAGTTTTCCATTCTTGAGTTTGCCACTTCTCTTTAGGGAATTTCTTAATGAGTTCATATTGATACCATCCAGCAGAATCCTTAGTTGATGTATTATATGATTTCTCAGCTCTGAATAGTTCTTTATTCATTTGATTTTCATCTTCCTCAGATAGAATAAATTGATCACCACTTTTGAATCTTCTATCATTAAACTTCTCTTTAATTCTTGCAACATCACTAGCAAGCTCTTCTTTTAAGAACTTGTTATATTCAGGAATATCTATATTATCTTTAACCCATTTAAAAAGATCTGGATCTTTACTATTGATTTTTTTCTGTAAGTCTTTATAGAAATCAGCTTGAAACTCATCAATCAATTCATTTGTTCCTTTCTTCTTAAGAACATCAAAGTAGTTTTTATTTGTAAGCCCTTTAGAGTTTGCCCACTTGCTATAGTCTTCTTTATACTTTTGTAGCTTTTTACTTTGATCTATAGTGTCCATAGCTGCAAATGTAAGAGCTCTGTTAGCTTTTCTAAATAAGATTTTTGCAGAGTTAAGTTGTAGAGTGGCAGTGTCTGACCACCATTTAGCAAGACCAGAGATTGTTTTCTCTTCTTTTGTAATATCTTCAACTTCTTCAGACTTACCAACAAAGTCTCTAACAAATGCTGTAGTTGCTCTATCAAGCTTCACTTCTAAAGACCTAGCTATTTTAACTGTCTTAGCAAGATCATTTTCAAGTTCTGTATCTTCACCCTCCATAAAAAGATCTGCAAGATCTACATCAAGTGTGGTGTATGTTGATAGGGCCTTTTGTGCAGCACTCAAATCTCCCATAAAAGCATCTCTTTCTTCTTCAGAGAAAGACTTTGGATCTTTACCCACCCAATCTTTCTGAAACTTATCCATCAAAGACTTAACACTAGAGTTGAACACTTTAGCTTGATCTAGTAAAGGCTTTAAGTTTTTTCTCATCTGTAACTGTCTCATAGCTGTAAACAAAGCATTTAATTGCTCAGCTTTTGTCTTCTTCTCTGAAGGAAGTACAGTCTTTTCAGAAAGCTTTTTATAATCTGCATTAAGCTTCTTTAATAAGATGTCAATATCCTCATTGCCTGTTCTTTCTTCTTCTAGTCCTACAGGAATAAGATAGGCATCTGTTATATCTTTAGGATCTACAGCACCTATTTCTACACCTAATAGTTCAGGAAGTATCTTTTGTTTTATGTTTCCTTCTGAATATATTGTCTTGATAGGAATCATTCTTGTTTGATCAAACTGCTCAGATTTAATACCATAAGCATTGATTAACATTGTTTTATACTGATCCATTTGATTCTTCCAAGCAGCCACTTTATACCAAGGGATATCTTCTACACTATCTGCAAGACCCATAAACTTCCAATCAAGTAGATTAACTACTCCCTCAGGAGTGATAGCCATGAAATCTATTGTACCAGCCTTGTTTGACTTAGGATCATATATCTGCATCTCAGAAAGAAACACTGTTCCTTTAGGGAAAGATTGTAAACGCTCTAATAAATTATCTTTAAGAGTTTCATATATCACTCTCTCTGGATCATTAGGATCCATTTGGGGAACATAAGTTGCATCATCTAAAGGCTCATCTCTCAATAATCCATTCTCATCAACTAGTATACCACCTCTACCATCATTAAGTCCTCTTAGTAGATATTCAAAATCAGCATGTCCTGCTGTTCCTTTTTCCATTTTAAGATCATCCACAGCTTTTGCTTCCTCACTCTTAGTGATTTCATTAGCTCCAAATCTTCTTCTATACCAATCTTTAATTTCATCAGACACCCTTCTAGCAATCTGTGTAACATCATCTAAGAAATAACGATCTTGTTTCTCTCCATCAACTACCACTTCTTTCTTTGTAAGCTTAGAATCCATAGCCCTAATCTTATCAATAGCATCTTCTTGCTTACTCTTTTGTAAGAACACTTTACCTTCTTCAGCTCTTATGTCTTCTGCTGTACCTATATTCTTTCCTGTAAGGACATCCATTGAAGCTTGGTCAAATCCACTCTTTACAAATAGTCTCTTGATCCATTCTACAATAGAAGACCATAAAGATTGTGTTTTAGCCAAGAGCTCTGGTTTCTCTGTAGAACCTTCATTCTTATTAATAATGGTTTCAGCCAACACTTTTCCTATAGCTTCTTCTTTAAGCTTTAATATATCTGGCTTACCTTCTTTAGTTTGGTAGTTTGGATCTGTGCTATAATCAGCCAAAACTTGCTTGTATAAAGCATAGTTATTGATCTCTTTAAGGAGTTGATTATAAAGCTTTGGATTAGTTTGTTTTATAATCTCTACAGCAAAGTGCATAGCCTCTTCTGGAAGAGCTATATTCTCCATACCCTCAACCACTTGAACAAGCTTCTGTGTAATAAGAGCTGCACCATTTGCATTCTGTTTAATACCATTTATGTATTTATTCTGCATAAGAGCAATGTCTACACCTATTCTCTTTAAGAAATCTTTTACGGTTGCAATAGTTTCTTTAGATGCTGTAGAACTTTCTGTTCCTTCTTTTTGAAAGAACTCACCACGTTGTTCCTCTGTATATCCACCTCTTTCTTTTTCTTTTTTCTGTTGATCTCTAAGTTTTGTTTCTTCTTTTAAGAGCTCTTCTTGT
>Ga0315274_10005786_pt1 | contig 18070 bp, 15 predicted proteins | sample YL17G02_20_MG_FD_203700 | JGI IMG/M metagenome (GOLD analysis project Ga0315274, IMG submission 203700) | Sediment microbial communities from Yellowstone Lake, YNP, Wyoming, USA - YL17G02_20 | ecosystem: Environmental > Aquatic > Freshwater > Lake > Sediment | place: USA: Wyoming | collected...
TGGTCGCCCTCCGTCTCGACCAGTAGCGTTTCGGCGGTGGTGCTCTCGATCGGCCAAGACTGAATCAGCGGATAGATGAATACGTGAGGGTCGAACCTTTCCACAACCGCCCCGACTCGATCGGCCTGCGATTCGCCTCCAAACACGATCGGCACGACCAGATCGATGTATAACTTCCCATCTCTGGCGTCGCGATAGAAATCCGTTAGGGTTGCGACACGCGAGGCGAGTGCGCCCTCAATCAAGTCCACATCGTACGCCTCGCCCGGAGGGGCGCTATACGTAACACTCAAGACCACCTTGCCATCCGCGCCGACCAGTACTACGTCGGCGCAATTGAGGCCGGTTTGAAAAGCCGCCATCCATTTCAACGCGTCGGTGCGGCCTGCGTGGGTGGCCGTCCCGCGCAGGATGTGAGCCAGTTCCGACAAGCGAAGGCCGTCGCCCAAAATCGTCTTGCCGTCGGCCAACCGTTCTTCTCGCCACAGCTCTATCTGGCCTGCTTTGAGGTCGGCGATGGTAATGAGCTGGGTCACCGCCTGTTCACGAATGCCCCGACTCTGAGCCCAATATGTCAGGCTACCCGCGCCGATTGAAAGCAGCACCAGGACGCCCAAGAGAGACCAAAACTGCGCCGGTCGTACGCCAGGCATGGCCAGCCTTCTCATGGGATCACCTTCTACTGTTCGCCGCGCAAGAGGTGCACTTCGCCTCCTCGGCGCCACTTGTCAGGGCCGAGTGTCGGGCGCGCCGCCACACGATGTGGCGAGGAGGGATCGTGCGATCGCTCCCGGAAAGCAGACGTCCGTTCGCGCACGGCACGATCGGACGTTGTGGAAGGCTTGCATCGGAGGCACCGTGACCGACCCGAGAGGCTAGGGCATTCATCGCGACATGTGAGTCAACCTGACAAATCGTCGCTTCCCAACCTGGAGCACAGCGCCGTGAGGATTGTCCAGCGTCACATCGGTGTCGCTCACGCTGGCCCCATCGAGCTTCACCCCTCCCTGTTCGATCAACCGGCGCGCCTCGCTCCGGCTGCGAGCCAGGCCGTGCTCCGCCATCCAATCCACCAGGCGTGGCGACCCTTCAACCGCCATCTCGGGCATCGTCTCCGGCATGTCGGATTGCTGGAACACGCGTCGAAAAGCAGCTTGCGCGAGCTCCGCAGACGCCTCTCCATGATAGATGGAGACAATCTCGAGGGCAAGTGACATTTTCACATCTCGCGGGTGGGCCCGATCGCCTGCCAGTTCGGCTTCCACGCGTTGGATCTCATCCGGTGACCAGCGGCTCAACAGGCGCATGTACACCGGCATGGCTGCATCCGGCAGGCTCATCACCTTGCCGTACATGTCGTCCGGGGCCGCCAAAAGTGGAATGTGATTACCCAGACTCTTGCTCATGCGCACCACGCCGTCGGTGCCCGGAAGGATGCCGGTGAGAACTCCGACGTTGGGACGAGCGCCCAGGTATTCCATGATCTTGCGCGCCGCAGTGAGGATGTTGAAGAGTTGCTCGCTGCCCCCTACCTGTACGTCGGCCTGCAGACAGTAGGCGTCGTAACCCTGCATCACTGCATAGAAAGTCTCATGCAGGTAGACCGCATCGCCGCGCTCCCAGCGCAGGCGGAAGTTGTCGCGCGTGACGAATTGCTGCAAGGTGAAATTCGAGGCCAGGCGGATCATCTCGGCGAAGGTCAACTTCGAGAGCCATTCGGAATTGTGGCGCACTTCGGTTCGCTCGCGGTCGAGGATGCGGTAGGCCTGCTGCGCATACGTGCGCCCGTTGGCCTCGATCTGCGCCTGGCTGAGCTGCGGGCGCAGCTTGTCCTTGTCGGATGGGTCACCCACCCGTGCGGTGTAGTCTCCGATCAGGAAAACCACCTGGTGCCCCAGATCCTGGAACTGGCGCAGCTTGCGCATGGTCACGGTGTGCCCGAGGTGCAAGTCGGCGCTCGTCGGGTCGTAACCGCAGTAGATGCGCAAAGGGCGACGCTCAAGGGCGGCTGCCGCCAGGCGCTCCCGCAATTCGTCCGCCATAGCCCGCTGCACCTGCGCGTCCCCGTATTCGGTTCCTTGCATCAGCAGAGCGACCTGCTCATCAATGGAAGGGGGCATGACCGGTCACCTTGGGAAGGTACGACGTCACGGACGGTTTTCCTGGCGAGATTATAGTGCACCGCGGGCCGCCCGAACTGAGAGACCGAGCCCCGATGGTATAATCCGTCGTTGCGCGCAATTTCACGCAGTGCATCGAAGTTATTGGCAATGCCGGTTGCGCTTGGATGAGCGCCCGGGTCACGTGCTGAACCGTGGGGCACGAGGAGCAGGCGTTGGCTTTCAACCCCCTCAACTGGCTGCTGGGCCTGTTTTCGCTCGACATCAGCATCGACCTGGGCACCGCGAACACACTCGTCAGTGTTCGTGGCAAGGGCATTGTCATCAATGAGCCCTCCTGGGTGGCCGTCGAGAAGAAGTCCCGCCGCCCGCTGGCCATCGGCACCGCCGCCAAAGAGATGGTCGGCCGCACGCCCTCAAACGTGGTCACCCTGCGCCCGCTGCGCGACGGCGTGATCTCCGAATTCGACATCACCCAGGCCATGTTGGAGTACTTCATCGGCAAAGCGCACGAGCAAAGCGTGGTGCCGGTGCCGCGGCCGCGGGTGATCGTCGGCGTGCCATGCGGGGCCACCGATGTGGAAAAGCGCGCGGTGTACGACGCGGCCATCTCGGCCGGAGCGCGCGAAGTGTACCTGGTTGAAGAACCGGTCGCGGCCGCCATGGGCGCGGGGCTGCCTGTGCGCGACACACGCGGCACGATGCTCATGGATATCGGCGGGGGAACGACGGAGGTCGCGATCTTCTCCATCGGCACGGTCGTCGCCTCGCACTCCATCCGCATCGGCGGCGATGAGATGGACGAGAACATCGCGATCTATTTGCGCGACAAGTACAACTTGCTGGTCGGCAGCGGCATGGCCGAGCACGCCAAGATTTCGATCGGCTCGGCCTACGCCCTGCGCGAAGAAAAGGTGACGACGGTGCGCGGGCGCAACTTGATCACCGGGTTGCCCGAGGAGGTCGAGGTTTCGTCGATCGAGATGCGCGAGGCCCTGAACCCTTCGCTTAAGGCCGTGGCCGAATCCGTGCGCGACATACTCGAAAAGGCGCCGCCTGAAATCATGGCCGACCTGCTCGACAGCGGCCTGTGTCTGACCGGCGGCGGGTCGCTCTTGCAAGGCCTGCCCGAACGGCTGAGCGACGAGTTCCATATCCGCGTGTGGCGCGCCGACGATCCGCTGACGTGCGTGGTGCGCGGCGCCGCCGCCATCCTCGAGAACCTCGACATCGAACGCCAATTCCTGGCCAGCCTCGAGCGCTCACGTGGCGTGTCCTGACCCCAGCCCATGCCGGCCATGTCCCGTGAGCCTCGCCCGCGCCTCCCGACCCCCTGAGAATGTCTGAACTGAGACGCCGGATGCTCCTGGCCTCGGCGCTGGTCCTGCTGGCGCTCGGGCTGCTGGTCATTGAACGCGCTGGTTACCTCGACCCGCTCAAGAATCTGGCTGCGCGCCCCTTGCTCGGCTTGCAGCGTTCTTTCTCCACCGCCTACTACAACGTGCGCGATTTCCTGACGGCGCCGCGCAACCTGGCCGACATGCGCAGCGAAAACGCGCAGCTGCAAGCGCAGGTGAGTCAACTGGAGGCCGAGGTCGTGACCCTGCGCGAGCAGGCGGCCGAACAGGAAGTGCTGCGCGCCTTGCTCGGCTTCGCCCGCGAGCAGCCGGCCAATCGCTATGTCGCGGCGCGCGTCATCGGCCGCGATACGAGCCCCTTCCTGCGCTACCTGCTGCTGGATCAGGGCTCCGACGCGGGCGTGCGGCGCGGCATGCCGGTGGTCAGCGAAAACGGGCTGGTTGGGCGCATTTCGGAAGTCTCCGCCAGCGCCGCGAAAGTGCAGCTCATCATCGATCCCCAATCCGCCATCAACGCGCGGGTGCAGGAGACGCGCGCCGAAGGCGTGCTCATTGGCCAACCGACGGGCGAGCTCACCCTCACCTATCTGGCGCAGGATGCGGTGGTCAAGGCCGGCGATCTGGTGGTCAGCTCCGGTCTGGGAGGCGGCTTTCCGGCCAACATTCTCGCCGGCCGCGTGGTCAGTGTGCGCAAGCGTGATTACGAGCTGTACCAGACGGCCACGGTCTTGCCGCGCGTCGACTTCGGCAAACTCGAAATCGTGCTCATCATCGCCAATTTCGAACCCGTCGACATCGGCCCCCTGTCGCCCGGCCAGCCCGTGCCGTGAGGCTGAATGATCTGGGCGATCGCTGTTCCCCTGCTGGCCCTCTTGGCCGTGCTGCAATCGGCGGTGCTGCGTCAAATTGAATTCGCCGGCGGCAACCTGGATTTGCTGCTGCTGGTCGTGTTGTGCTGGAGCATGTTGCGGCCAAAGGAAGGATTGGTGTGGGCTGCGGTCAGCGGGTTGTTCGCCGATCTGCTCTCGGGCGGGCCCTTCGGCGCGACGGCCATTGTTTATCTGGTGACCTCGCTTGCCGCCGGGCAGATACAAGGGCGACTGTGGGGCCGCCATCCGTTGATCATCATGGGGCTGGCGCTGCTCGGCACAGGCACCACCCATTTGCTCGGCCTGGCGATTCTCGGCCTGACCGGACGGCCGCTCGACGTGGGCTACACCCTCGCCTACGTTACCTTGCCCACCGCATTCATCAATGTGGCCCTGGTGCTGCCCGTATTCTCGGCGTTGCGCGCCTTGGACCGTGCGACCGGGCCGCGCGAGCTGCGCACCGAAGTGGAGGACTAGGCCGTGGCTGGCCAACCAGGCAGCAATCGGGTTGAACCACGGCGTATCATGCTGCTGGGCGCGATTGTCGTCCTCATCTACGGGATCTTCAGCGTGCGTCTGTTCGTGCTGCAGATCCTGCGCGGCAGCGACTACGTGGCCGCCGCTGATGAGAACCGCATCACGCGCGTCGTCCTGCCCGCCTCGCGCGGCGTGATCTACGACCGCAACGGCGTGCTGCTCGCGCGCAATGTGCCTTCATTTGAAATCACCATCACGCCGGCCGACTTGCCCGACAGCCCGGCCGAGGTGCAGGCGATCTACTCCCGCCTTTCGGTTCTGACGGGCGTGCCCATCGTCGTGCCAGGCTCCTTGCCCTCGGCCGAGTGCGCTGAAGGCCGCGGCATTCAAGATCTCGTTGAGGAATGGACCGGCCTGGCTCCTTACGCGGCGGTGAAGGTAAAGTGCAATGCCGACCCGCACACCGCCATGCTTATTGGTGAGCAGGCCTTTACCATGCCGGGAGTCGGAGTCCAGGTCTCGTCGGCGCGCGACTACCCCACGGGAGCGCTGACCGCGCATATCATCGGCTACATGGGGCCCATCCCGGCCGATCAGCGCGAGTTCTACGAGTCGCGCGGTCTGCGCATCGGCCAGGACCGCATTGGCTACTCGGGACTCGAGCGATCCTTGCAGGAGATCCTGGCGGGAGCCTACGGGCAGAAGCTGGTGGAAGAGGACGCGGCCGGCCTTGAACTGCGCCTGGTGGCACCGCCGCAGGAACCGGTCGCCGGGACCAACCTGCGACTGACGATCGACACCCGTTTGCAGGCGGCGGCTCAAGCGGCGCTGCAGAGCACGATCGATTCGGTACGCGCTCGCAAGCTCGAATTCCTGCGCAGCCCCATCGTCAGCGGCGTGGTCATCGCCATCAATCCGCAAACCGGCGAGATTCTGGCGATGGTCTCGCTGCCCACCTACGACAACGAGCAGTTCGCCCGCCTCATCCCCCTCGATTACTACAACTCGTTGCTTGCCGACCAAAGCAACCCGCTCATCAATCACGCCATCCAGGGCGAATACCCGCCCGGATCGGTGTTCAAGATGGCGACGGCCATCGGCGCGCTCAACGAGCAAGTGATCACCCCTGAGAAGCAGCTCTTCGACCCGGGGGAAATCGTCATTCAGAACCGCTACTTCCCCAACGATCCGGGCAGGGCGCAAACGTTCGTGTGCTATGACCGCAACGGCCACGGCTTGGTCAACTTCCTCAAGGGAGTCGCCGTTTCGTGCGACGTCTACTTCTACAAGTTGGGCGGCGGGTACCCGGGCGAGGTGGAAGGCGGCACCCCCGGGCAGTTGGAAGGCGGGGGCCTGGGTATCCTGCGCATCAAGCGTTACGCGCAAGCCCTCGGCTACGGCCGCGCCTTAGGAGTCGAGTTGCCCGCCGAAGCATCCGGTTTGCTCCCGGATCCGGACTGGAAGCGCATCAACCTTGGAGAGAACTGGGCCACCGGCGATACCTACATCGCCACTATCGGTCAAGGCTTCGTGCTCGCCACCCCCCTCCAGGTTCTCGAAAGCATCGCCACCCTGGCCAATGGCGGGCGAGTGTTGAAGCCGACGCTGCTCAGGCAATTCCTGGATGGCGAAGGCAATGTCGTGCGCGAAATCGAACCTCAGGTGCTGTGGGATATCACCCAGGACGTGACCAGCGATCCGGATCATCTGAAGGTCGATGAGCAATGGGTGCGCCTGGCGCAGGAGGGCATGCGCGAGGTGGTGGATTACGGCACAGCGGCCAAGTACGCGCAGCTGGACAATGTCGTAACGGGCGGCAAGACCGGCACCGCCGAGTACTGCGACAACATCGCCCAATCGCGCAACTTGTGCCAGCCGGGGGCCTGGCCCACCCATTCGTGGTACGTGGGCTACGGGCCGTTCGACAAGCCGGAGATTGCCGTGATCGCATTTGTGTACGACGGGGGCGAAGGCGCCGTGACCTCAGGGCCGATCGTCAAGCAGGTGCTGCAAGCCTACTTCGAACTCAAAGCGATCGACGCCGCAGCGCAACGCTAGCCGCAACCCGCATGCTATAATCGCAACGATGAGCAGCACGCTCGCAATCAAGGGAATTCGCGAAGGACTGCTGATCACCCTTGGAGGAAGCACGTGGGCCGAGGCGCTCGAGGAGATGCTGGCCCACATCGACTCCAAGGGCGATTTTTTCCTGGGAGCCCGCATCGCTGTGCGCCTGGGTGAACATCAGCCGGGCGCGGCCGAGCTGGCCGAGCTGCGCGGCCGCCTGGCCAAGCGCGGGTTGACCTTGTGGGCCGTGCTGACCGATGCGCCAGCCGTGCTCGCTGCAGCTCAAAGCCTGGCGCTGGCGACCGCTCTGCCCTCGCCGCCAGCCGGTTCGGATGCGCCGTTGGATTCGGCGATGACCGGCACCGGGGCCGTGCTCGTGGAAAGCACGCTGCATTCGGGAAATCGCGTCCAGTACGCCGGGCACGTCGTTATCCTAGGCGATGTGAATCCCGGCGCCGAAATTGTCGCCGGCGGGCACGTCATCGTGTGGGGCACACTGCGCGGGACGGTGCATGCCGGAGCAGACGGCGATGAGCACGCCCTGGTGTGCGCGCTCGACCTCTCGCCGATGCAACTGCGCATCGCAGGGCATGCGGCCACCTCGCTGCCGCGGCGCGGATCGCCTCAGCCTGAGGTTGTGCGCTTACGGCAGGGCAATCTGGTGGCCGAAGTGTGGAAGCCCGGCGGCCGGGAACCCAAATAGCCCGGCCCTTTCATCTTGGAGCGACGAGACCCTCGTGACAGGTCAGGGTGTGAGGATTGCCTTTGGCAACGGAGGCGTGGGCAGGACCACCGCCACGGCCAACCTGGGCGTCGCCCTGGCCGCGCAGGGGATGAAGGTGGCCTGTCCTGGATAGCGACATCGGCTTGCGCAACCTGCATGTCATCCTGGGCCTGGAGAACCGCATCGTTGACGACCGAGTGGATGGGGTCGGCGTCACGGTCACCCTCGCCCAGGAAGGCCGCACGCAGTGCCTGGTCGCCGATATCCCACTCGGTCCGGCCTCCCGGCGCCGCCGGCTCCACTGAGGGCGAATGTTCAATCCGCGGCGCTGGCGTCATTTCGATTTCTGGCTGCTGGGCGGCGTGGCCGTGCTGGTGGTGTTCGGGATCGCCATGATCCGCTCGGCCATCGCCGGAAACGAGACGCTGGCGGGCCTGCCTGCGCGCCAGGCACAGAACGCGTTCGTCGGCCTGGGAGTGGTGCTGGTCGCGGCCGTCGTGGATTACCACTTCTGGCGCGCCTTGACGCGCCCGATGTATATCGGGCTCCTGGCCGTGCTGCTCATTCTCGAGATCGAAGGCTCGGCCACCTTCGGCGCGGCGCGCTGGCTCGACTTGGGCTTCACCCAGGTGCAGCCCTCCGAGTTGGCCAAGGTGCTGCTTATCCTCATCCTGGCCGACGACATCTCGCGCAACGAGGAACGCATCCGCACCTGGGGCGGCGTCCTGCGCAGCCTGGTGCTGGCCGCGGTGCCGGCGTTCGTCATCTTCCGCCAACCCGATTTGAGCACGGCTATCCTCACCATGGTGCTATGGGCGGCGATCATCTTCGCCGCTGGGATCAGACCGAAACACATGGCCACCCTCGCTGGCAGCGCGCTACTCGTCCCGATCGTGGCCTTCCCCTTCCTCGAGTTCTATCAGAAGCAGCGCCTGGTGTTGTTCCTCGCCCCGGAGGCGGACCCGGGCGCTCGCTACAACGTGGACCAGGCCTTGATCAGCATCGGTTCGGGCGGATGGTTTGGCCAGGGCTACGCCCATGGCTCGCAGGTCCAGTTGCGTTTCCTTAAAGTCCGCCACACGGATTTCATCTTCTCCGCCCTGGCGGCGGAATTTGGATGGGTGGGCGCTTTCGCGGTCTTGCTCCTGCTGGCCTTCGTCATCTATCGTTGTCTGCGAGCGGCACGCATGGCGCGCGACACTTTCGGCGCGCTCATCGGCTATGGCGTGGCCACACTGATCTTCTACCAGGCCGCCTTCAACATCGGCATGAACCTCAATCTGCTGCCGGTGGCCGGGCTGCCTCTGCCCTTCATCAGTTACGGCGGATCCTCATTGTGGTCGGCGCTGCTCGGCGTCGGCCTGGTCGAGAGCGTTGTCATTCACCGCCAGGAACTGGAATTCTAGGATGACCCAACCCGCCCGCGTACGCTTTGCCCCCTCCCCGACCGGCTTCCTGCACATCGGCGGCGCTCGCACGGCGCTCTACAACTTCCTGCTCGCGCGTCAGACGGGCGGGCAATTCCTGCTGCGCATCGAAGACACCGACCAGAAGCGGCTGGTGCCCGGCGCGCTCGAGGACCTCCTGGCCAGCCTGCGCTGGCTCGGGCTCCAGTGGGACGAGGGGCCGGAAGTTGGCGGAGCCTACGGCCCGTATCTCCAATCGCAACGCAAAGAGATATACCAGGCGCACGCGGACGAGCTCGTCGCGCTCGGCAAGGCTTACATATGCTTTTGCACGCCGGCACGTCTGGCAGAATTGCGCACCCGCCAGCAGCAGCGCAAAGAGCCGCCGCGCTACGATGGGCTGTGCCGCCGGTTGACCCCGGCCGAGGCCGAGGCGCGGGTCCGCGCCGGCGAGCCCCACGTGGTGCGCTTCAAGACACCGCACGAGGGCGCCACCGCTGCCGTTGATGTCCTGCGCGGCGAGATCATCGTCCACAACAAGGACCTGGATGATTTCATCCTGCTCAAGTCGGATGGCTGGGCGCTGTATCACTTGGCGGCGATGGTGGACGACCACTTGATGAAGATCACCCACGTCATCCGTTCCTCCGAATGGCTGCCCTCGCTGCCGCTGCATGCCATGATCCATCGCGCATTCGGCTGGGACGAGCCGCAGTGGTGTCACCTTTCGGTGTTCCTGAAACCCTCCGGCAAAGGCAAAATGAGCAAGCGCGAAGGCGCGCAGTTGATGAAGGAGGGCCACTCCGTATTCGTTCGTGACTTGCGCGAGCTGGGGTATACACCGGAAGGGGTGGTCAATTGGATCGCGCTGATGGGGGCGAGCTTCGACGAAAAGCAGGACGTGTTCTCGCTGCCCGAGCTCATCGAACGCTTCAGCCTCAACCACCTCACCCCGGCCCCAGCCGCGGTCAACTTCACCAAGGCCGACCATTTCAACGGCGTGTACTTGCGGCGCCTGGCGCCCGAGGAAGTGGCGAGGCGCATGCGGCCGTTCTTCCTGAAGGCCGGCCTCGCAGCCGACGAGCCCCTCCTCCGGCGAATCGCGCCGCTCATCCAGGAGCGGGTGGTGACGCTCGACGACGGAGTGGAGATGGCGGGTTTCTTCTTCCGCGAGCAAGTGGTTCCCCAGGCGAGCCATCTGATTGGCACGGGCATGACGCCAGAGGCTTCGGCGGAAGCCGTGCATGCGGCGAGCGAGATCCTCGCTGAGCACGTCGACCTCGCGGACCCGGCCCTGGAGGCCGCGCTGCGCACCCTGGCCGAACGCCTCGGGCTCAAACCCGGGCCGCTTTTCGGCATCCTGCGCGCGGCAGTGACCGGGCAGACCGTCAGCCCGCCGCTCTTCGGGAGCATGGCGATCATCGGACGCGAGAAGGTTCTGGCGCGGCTGGCTGCAGCCGAGCGCACATTGCGCGCGATGTAAAGGGGCGGTGTCCGGGCACCAGAGACATGCTCGAGAGCTGCCTTGTGACACGCCAGCTCTCTTTGTACTAGATTGAGGTCGGGGGGCGCCTCCGAAGCGCACTGAGAACGGATCGCCGCCCGCGCCTCGTGCAGCGACCGGCGCCCAGCCCCGCAGGTCCCGTCACTGCCCGTGATCTATTGCCGAGCACGATCAGGCCGGCGGGGCTCGCCCGTGGTCGATTCACCTGCACCTGCGAGCTCGGGCGAGAGCCGTGGCGACCGCGACCGTGGTAAAATGGGATGGTCTTGGGGGTTCGTCTAGCGGTAGGACAGCGGACTCTGAATCCGTATGCCGAGGTTCGAATCCTCGACCCCCAGCCAAAGGGAAGCGGCCCCCCCTGCGGGCCGCTTTGGCTTTCAATTGGTGACCCAACACGGCATTGGCTTGGCTGTGCGAGCCCCGCGTCGATCCTCTTAGCGCCTTGCCTTCGGCTGGCGGTAGTCGAGCATCACAAGCGCTTCCAGGGCGGCCATCCGGACGTTCTTGTCGGGGTCACTGCCCTCCACGGCCTCGAGCGCGACCCGCACGCGGGCCTCCTTGAAACCGAGGGCCGACAACTCCTCGGCTGCCGTCTGCCGCTGGTAGGGATCGGTGGCCTTGAGCCGATCGAGCAATTTCTGCACCTTGGATGGCAAAGGCCTAATACCCGCGGCCGCCTCGCCGGTAGCGCTCAGTCTCGCCCGCACAACCGCTGCGCGCTGCTCCGCCGTCCCCTGCCGATAGTCAAGCATGACCAGCGCCTCGTAGGCCGCATCCCGAACGTTCTTCTCCGGGTCTTCACTGGCGGCCTTCTCCAGCGCCAACTGGATGCGCACATCGCGGTAGCCGTGGCTGGCCAATTCCTCGGCGGCTGTCTGCCGATGGTGGGCGTCGCCCTCGCTGAGCTGTTCGATCAAACGAGTCGCTCGCACGGGTAACGTCTTCTCTTCAGGGCTCATCACGCACCCTCCGGATGCCCGAGTCTTGTGAGCCCCCTTGACTCACACACGGCACCCTATCAAGATCTCGCTCTCTTCAATCGCGTGCCTAGCATACAACATCTGGCTCGTTGCATGAAGCGCGACATTGCTACACCTCACGCGGCGGTCGGCGATCGGGATTGCGCGCGAGGGATCCTCGATTTTCCCAACTCGGCTGCCATCTCCCTCCTTCTTGACAACATTTGATTGGAGTATTACTGTCTACTATATATGGTATAGCACCACCAGGCTTGGCAGAAGGCGGTGGCAACATGCCAGATATTGGGCATAGCTGGGCTCTAGAACGGCCAAACGACGCTGCAGTATCTGGCACACCTGAGCCGCTCCAACTAGCCCAGGAATGCCCTGTGGCGGCCACGGCGCGCATCCTTGGTGCCCGATGGACAATCCAGATACTTTTCCATCTCGCCCGACCACTGCGATTCTGCGAGCTGCAACAGGCCGTGGGCGGGGTTAACCCCCGCACCCTTTCCCAGCGCCTGCAATTCCTTCGGGCGGAAGGCCTTGTCGAGCTGGGTTCAGCCAATGGGGCCACCCGCTACGCGCTCACCCAGGCAGGCTCGCACATCCTCCCGGTGCTCGACGGCCTGCGCAACTGGCAGTCAAGGTGGCTCCCAGCCGGCGGCAGGCTTGGCTCCCCCGCGGCAAGGCTCCGCCCTATCGAAAACGAGGTGACACATGGATAAGGCAGTGATCACAGAGACACAGACGCGTCCAATCGACGCGGCGACCCATCCCGGCCCGGTGACATTGGGGGTCGTCGACCTCCAACGGACCGTAGATTTTTACCAAAGAGTCGTCGGACTGACGGAGCGCCCAGCCGGCCCGGGCGAGGCATTGCTCGGCCCGCTGCAGGGAGAGGCACTCGTCCGCCTCGAGTCCGGCGCCCAGGCCCGAGTCCGATTGGCACGCTCCACCGGGCTCTATCATATGGCGCTCCTCTACCCTTCGCGCGCGGCGCTCGGCGCTGCGGTGCTGCGCCTGACCTCCGCCCGGTACCCGATCCAAGGTGCATCCGATCACGGCGTCAGCGAGGCGATCTATCTCGCAGATCCGGAAGGAAACGGCATCGAGCTTTATGCGGACCGTCCAAAGGCTCTATGGCTGCGCCGCGGGGATACGCTGGCGATGGTTACGGAGCCGCTGGACCTTGAGCCGCTCATGAACCAAGCCCAGGCGGCAGGGATGGAGGGCGGCGAGTCTGTTCGCGAGCTGCGCATGGGGCACGTCCATCTGTATGTCGCCCACCTCGAGCCGGCGGTCGCTTTCTACCGTGAGGGGCTGGGTCTCAACCTTATCCAGCGATACGGAAGCCAGGCGGCCTTCCTGGCGGCCGGCGATTACCACCATCATGTCGGCATCAACACCTGGGCCGGAGTCGGGGCGCCCCAACCGCCTACCGCCTCCCCGGGTTTGCGTCACTTCACACTGGTCTTGCCTTCCCGCGACGCCCTGCAGACGACGCTGACCCAATTGCGTGCGGCCGGAGCTCCGCTTGATGATATTGACGGGGTGCCTCGCACGAAAGACCCATCGGGGAATCGCCTCAACCTGGTCGTCTCGCGGCCGCCGCGCTCGTGACCCGCGCAATACACCCCGCGTCTTGGACGAATGGAGGAGAAATGGACCCTGAACGCAAGAAGAGGGCCTTGCGCACGTTGACCTACGGCATGTACGTCGCGGCCGCCGCCGACGGGAGCGAAGTGGCGGCGGGCACGGTCAACTGGATCTCGCAAGCCTCGTTCGCCCCGCCGCTGATCATGCTGGCGCTCAGGAGCGACAGCAACTTGCATCGCCTGGCCGAGCGATCTCAGCGGCTGGCGGTGAACGTGCTCACCCGAGAGCAGAAGGAAATGGCCGCCGCATTCTTCAAACCTTCACACGTGGAGGCCGATCGTATCCAGGGGTTCTCCTTCCAGCGCGGTTCGTTCTCGGGCGCACCGATTCTCGCCGAGGCCTGGGCGTGGCTCGAAGCGCGGGTCACCGACACGGTCAAGGGCGGGGACCACACCGTGTTCGTGGCGGAAGTGGTCGAAGCGGACATCCGCGAAGGCGACTTCCAGCCGCTGGTGATGTGGGAGACGGGTTGGACGTACGGCGGATGAGCCCTCCCGCCTCGCCCACGAGGTGCCCTGCATCCGCCTCCACCAGTCAGCGGGGGGTATACTGCCACAGCCGGTGTTCCTCAGGTGCCGACGGGTTGGTGCGCCCCACTTGCGCGCGCCCGCGAGCCTGACACGTAGTGCCGAGCCGAATTCCATTGCCTCGATCTTCACCCGGCACGATTGCACTGTTTGGATCTGGGGAAACATCGCTGAGCGGAGCGCGTGTTTTCGAGGCGCTTGCCCGGAGCCTGTCTGCGCCTCTGGATGTCACCTTCGTCGAAACGCCGGCCGGTTTCGAACTCAACTCGGCTGATGTTATCGGCCGCGTTGCCCGTTTCGCGCGCTCGCGGCTGCACAATCGTAATCCGCGCGTCACGATTGTCCCTGCGCGCCGGAGAGGCACGGCCTTCAGTCCGGATGACGCCCAGGTCGCGGCGCCCCTGCTTCACTCGAATCTGATCTTCCTCGGACCGGGCAGCCCCAGCTATGCCGTGCGTCAACTGCAGGGGAGCCTTACCTGGCACATCATCATTGCGCGCCACCGTCTGGGTGCGGCCCTCGCATTGGCCAGCGCCGCGACCATCGCGGCCGGCGCCTTCGCTCTCCCCGTTTACGAAATCTACAAAGTTGGCGAGGACCCCCACTGGAAACCTGGGCTGGATCTTCTCGCGCCGTTCGGCCTGCGCCTGGCTTTCGTCCCGCATTGGGATAATACGGAAGGCGGCCCCGGGCTTGACACGAGCCGCTGCTTCATTGGCCGAGAGCGGTTTGGAGATATGGCCGCCGTTCTCCCGCTGGAGGTCTACGTTGTCGGCGTGGACGAACACACGGGATTGCTCATCGAGCCCGCTTCTCGGTCGTGCCGCGTCATGGGGCGCGGGGGTGTGACTTTACAGTGCGCTGCGGACGAGAGCCGCTTCGAGAGCGGCACCTCATTTGACATCAACAGACTCGGACCCTTCCGCCTCCCGGAGGCATCCGAGGGCATCCCGCCCGAGGTTTGGACGATGGCCCAGGGCATCGAGCGCGACGGGCGGTCTCCAGGTCCACCCAATGCGCAGGTCATGCAGCTTATGGATCAACGCCGGGGTGCGCGGGCGCGCATGGACTGGAGGCTGGCCGACAAATTGCGAGCGCAGATGGCCTCCATGGGCTGGATCGTGACGGACACAGCCGAGGAAAGCCGGCTCGAACCTGCCTCCAAGGCATAAGCGGCGTCCGCATCGTGAACGGTGGGTGCTCGACCTGGCCGCTGTGGCTTGCCCGAGTCCCCGCTTCGAGGAGAACTGACACATGAAAGTTGGATACATCGGCCTGGGCCTGATGGGCAAGTCGATTGCTCGCAACATTCTCAAGGCGGGCTTCGAAGTGGTTGTGTACAACCGCAGCCTGGCGCCGGTCAATGAACTCGCCGCGGCGGGTGCGCGCACGGCGGCCAATCCGGCGGAGGTCGCTCGACAAGTCGACGTCGTCATGACCTGTCTGCCCGATTCGCCCGACGTGGAGTCTGTTGCGTTAGGCGAACAGGGTATCGTCGCCGGCGCGCATCCCGGGCTGATCTATGTCGACAACTCGACCATCAAGCCGGCTACGGCCCGCCTCATCGCCGAGCGCCTCACGCCGCTTGGCGTGAGCTGTCTGGATGCCCCGGTGAGCGGCGGCGATGTAGGGGCGCGCGACGCAACCTTGGCGATCATGGTGGGAGGCGCGGCGGCGGCGCTCGAGCACGCGCGGCCAGTGCTGCAGGCCATGGGCAAAACGATCACGCATGTCGGCGATTCGGGCGCCGGGCAGATCGCCAAAGCCGCCAATCAGATCATGGCCGCCGCACAAATGGTTGCGATGGCCGAGCTCATCCTCTTTTCGCAGAAGGCGGGCGCCGACCCGCGCAAGGTGGTCGAGGCCATTCGCGGTGGCGCCGCGCAATGCTGGACGCTGGACGTGAAGGCGCCACGGCTGTTTGCCGGGAACCGCCAACCCGGATTCCGCGGGCGCATGCAGGCCAAAGATTTGGCCATTGTCCTCGACACAGCCCGCCAGTACGGCATGCCGTTGCCGTCGACAGCCGTCAACGCGCAGCTCTTCGGCGCCATGCGCGAGATGGGTCTGGGCGACCTCGACAACTCTGCCGTGATTGCCGTGCTGGAGGCGCTGGCCGGCACACGCTTTGTGTGAGCCGGATGCTGCACGAAAGGCACTGGGTCGCCTCGCTTGCAGGCGACCCTCCGCACGACGACTGGCGCAACGAGAAATGTCCTGGCCGATGGGCCAGGACCTCATTTTGTGTGGTGGGCGGCAAGGGACTTGAACCCCCGACCTCTTCAATGTGAGTGAAGCGCTCTAACCGACTGAGCTAGCCGCCCACACCCGCGCATTATACCAGAGGCGGAGAGATTGGCGCTCCCGGCGGTTTCGCCCACGAGGAGCGCAACTTGCCCGTGCGGTGGACGATCGCTTCAATCTCATTGCGCGGGTCTCCCCACGTGCGGGCCGTCTCAACCGGCACCGCTCGACAAGCGGCCGCGGCGGATTCGTCTGTCCGCACTGGACTTGCCCGAGCCGTCACCTTTCTGCTATTCTTCAGACAGGGGGACCCAATGACCAACCCGACCCGCGTGGCCTTCCTGGAAGATCATCTTTCTATCATCGACGGTTACGTTTTCCGCTTGCAGCATGACCCGCAGATCGAGGTTGTGGCCTCCGCTATGTACGGCCGGGATCTGGAGGAGATGCTGCGTCAGCAGGCAGTGGACGTCTTAGTGCTGGATGTCTCAGTCCCCACCTCTCCCGACAACCCCAACCCTTATCCGATCCTGCATGAGGCGCCGGCTTTGCTGCAAGAATTCCCAGAAACGGCGATCCTTGTCATCTCGATGCATGCCGAGCGCGCCCTGATCCGCGCGCTGGTCGAGGCGGGCGTCAGCGGTTACATTCTCAAGGATGACCACGAGGCGATTCACGATCTGTCGAGCGCCATTAGGACCATCGCTGCGGGCGGAATCTATTTCAGCCATTACGCGCAGCAGGCTTTGAGTGCTCCTGCGGGGTCGAGCGGCCCGGCCCTTACCCTTCGCCAACGGGAAGTGCTCTCCTTGTGTGCGGCCTATCCCGACTTGACCACGGCCCAGATCGCGCGCACGCTGGGGGTCGCGAATTCCACCTTGCGCAACCTACTCTCGGGAGCGTATCTGCGGCTCGAGGTTCGCAGCCGACCGGCAGCCGTCGCCCGCGCGCGTCAGCTCGGCCTGATCGCGCCTGAGAGCCCGCAGCGCGTGGGTTGACCTCATGACCGCATTACGCCTTGGCCATCGAGCACGCATGTGCCGCACGGCTGCGAATCCAGATTCTTGATGAAGACCGCTCACCCTCGCCGGGTCCTTGTGCTCGAGAACGCCCTGCCCGTCTTGGTCATGGCCCTGCTCCTGCTCTACACCTACGCATTCTTCTTTGTGTTGCCGTACCCCGGCATGTACTGGGAGGTGGGCGGGAAGGTGACCGCCCTTTATCGTCAGACAAATGGCGACCCGCCGCTGCGCCTGGGCGATCAGCTGGTTCGAATCGGAGCTGTCTCGATGGCCCAATTCGACGGTGATCTGCGGCAGCAGGTGCTCCTTGACGCACGCATCGGCGATCGCATACCGCTGGTGGTCGACCGGCTGGGCGAACGGCTTGCCCTGGAATGGGTCATGCCTGGCCCCAATCCGGCGGAGGTCCGCACGCGCCTCTTGTACATTTGGTGGCTGCCCTATTTGTTTTGGGGCACCGGAACCTTTGCATTGCTTGCGGTCCGCCCGCGAGCAGCGCAGCGCACGGCGCTGGTGGCCTTCAATTACCTCACCGCAATATGGATCAGCGCTGGCGCAGGGCTATCCCACTCGCACATCTGGCTCAGTCCGTTTGTCTTCCGCACGGCCGGGTGGCTGTGCGTGCCGGTATACCTGCAGCTCAACTATCTATTCCCCAAATCCCTGGGCGCTCTCCCGCGATGGATTCCGCTATCTCTGTATGCCGCCATCGGGGCGATCATCCTGGCCGAGTGGGCCCAGTGGCTTCCACTGAACTCGCTGGCTTACGGCTTCCTCCTCTCTGCCCTGGGCGGCCTGGCTCTGCTGGCGGCGCATTGGAGGCGCCACCCCGAACAGCGACGGGATGTCGCCTTGGTGCTCATCGGGTTGGCGGTCGGGCTGATGCTGCCTTCCGCCCTGGCCTTGTTCTCCACCCTGATCGGCTCAGCCGACTTTGTCAGCAGCCTGGCATTGATGGCCTTGCCTGCCATTCCCTTGGGATATATCTATGGGGCCTCCCGCCAGGCGCTGAGCAGCATCGGCACACGCAGCAACCGGGTCCTGGCCTACTACATCTACTTCCTCCTGGTAGGCGTCGCCTCTTCGCTGCTGGGCCTGACAATGGAGAGGCTGCTCGACTTCCCGGGAGACGCG
>Ga0315274_10005787_pt1 | contig 18067 bp, 15 predicted proteins | sample YL17G02_20_MG_FD_203700 | JGI IMG/M metagenome (GOLD analysis project Ga0315274, IMG submission 203700) | Sediment microbial communities from Yellowstone Lake, YNP, Wyoming, USA - YL17G02_20 | ecosystem: Environmental > Aquatic > Freshwater > Lake > Sediment | place: USA: Wyoming | collected...
CCCCGGAGTGGTTATGTATATCTATGCCGTCGAAGCCGGCCGCCATCACGTTTTCGCAACAAATACGGTGGTAATCAAGGTATTCCTTTATATCCTCTTTGGTCATCGGCTCCCACATCTGGTCGGCGAAGTTGCAATCCGGGATACATGATGGCCCTTTCTTATTCCCCAGGTTGATTGAGTAAAGCTGGAAGCTGCACCTGGCTCCGTATTCGTGGACGCCGTCGGCGATCTTCTTAAAGCCTGGTATTATCTCTTTCTGCCAGGCCCAGATGTGCCGGTCGAAGTGTCCGCCGTTGGGTCTCATGAACCACGTGTCGCGGGGCATGGTATAGCCCACCGACATGCAAACCCATCCCGCCCCACCCTTTGCCTTATTGATCTCGTAGTGGATGAACTCCTCTGTAGGCAGACCCAACTCGGCCATCAGTGGGCCATGGGGCGACACCATTATCCTGTTCTTCATAGTATACGGGCCGATTTTGATAGGGGTGAATAAGTACTTGAACTGCTGTGCGCTCATTAGACCTCCTTCAATGATATTTTAGTGAGGAATATATAAAAAAGCGGCTGGCGCTAGTTTGGTAAATATAGCACCTACATTAAAGCCTTGTCAAGGTCAACATAGGAGTATCGAAAGAAAAGGAACTAAAGCTAAAGTTTGTTACCGCTGCCTTGTATTTCATATTCTTGTCGAGCAGGGGCAGTCTGGGTAGAACGGCTGTCAATAAAGAAATAGACCTCTCGCCTATCTTGCATAACCAGGAGGAAAGGTCCTGAGAGGCCTGCAGCGTTGGGAGCAAGCATTATATTTCCATCCGTAACCGATATCTTGCCTGTGACTGACTTGTGTCTCAGGCGCGTTTCTTTTGATATCCCGAATGACTTTGCACCTGTCTCTAACATTTCAACAAATAAGGTGTAGCTGACTTTTGCTACCTCTTTGCCCTCTTTCAGCACCTGACCTATACCTTCAGGAGCTTCAATCAGTTGACGGCCTCTCTTATGGAGTGTCATTTGGTAGTCTCCTGGCATCTCAAGCTTCGGTTATCGGCTGCCCTGTACCAAAGAGAGGAACTCGGAGCGTGTAAGCGGGTTCTTCTGGAATAGGCCTCTCATAGCAGAGGTAATGATATTGCTCCCTGGTTTCTTCACACCTCGCATAGTCATACACAGGTGTTCGGCCTGGATAACTACAGCAACGCCTTTTGGTTCCAGAACTGAGACTATCGTATTGGCAATCTGGGTGGTCAGCCGCTCTTGGAGTTGGGGACGTTTGGCTAATATCTCTACTACCCTGCCTATCTTGCTGGCACCCACAACCCTGCCACTGGGTATATAGCCTACATGTGCCAGGCCATGGAAAGGGAGAAAGTGATGTTCGCACATGGAATAGAACGGTATGTCCTTGAGAATTACCATCTCCTGGTGGCCTTCTTCGAAACCCACGCGCAGCTCTTCCCCGGGGTCTTCGTAAATGCCGCCAAAAACCTCAGCGTACATCTCAGCGATTCGCCTGGGAGTGCCTACCAAGCCTTCTCTCTTCGGGTCCTCCCCGATAGCCTCAATGATGGAAGCCACTGCTTTCTCGATCTTGGCCCTATCTATCATAGTGCCTTTCCTGCCGGATTTGTTTGAGTTTGTGTTATTGGGCATGGGCGTTTAACCTCGAATTATAATCTTTTCAATAGTTTCCAGGTCTGCGGGTATCTCAGGGATGGTGTGAGCGCTCTTGAGGGCAGTATCCGGGTCTTTGAGCCCCGTCCCTGTGATCACACACACCACCTTTTCATCGGAAAAATCGATGCCGCTTTTCGCTTTCTTGATAAGCCCGGCCACCGAGGCAGCCGATGCGGGCTCGCCGAAAATACCCTCTTTGACAGCGAGCAATTTGTAAGCGCTCAAGATTTCCTCATCGGTAACATAGTCGATAACGCCTCCAGACTCGTCTCTAGCCGCAACAGCCTTTTGCCAACTGGCTGGATTGCCTATGCGTATGGCTGAAGCGATTGTTTTGGGATTGGGAATAGGTTTTCCTCTCACTATGGCTGCCGAGCCCTCTGCTTCAAATCCCATCATCTTGGGGGTATTCTTCGCTTTGCCCGCTTGCTTATAGTGCATGAATCCTCTCCAGTAGGCGGTGATGTTTCCAGCATTCCCCAGGGGGATGAAGAGATAATCAGGTGCATCTCCTAGGGCATCAACGATTTCAAATGCGCCCGTTTTCTGTCCCTCTATGCGGTGGGGATTTAGCGAGTTGACCAGCGCGATGGGATGTTTTTGAGCGAGGGCACGCACTAACTCCAGGGCCTTATCGAAGTTATCGTTTATGGCGATAATCTTGGCTCCATATACTATGGCTTGGGCGAGCTTGCCCAGAGCGATATTTCCTTTGGGCACGACCACAAATACAGTGAGGCCGCAGACTGCACCGTATGCTGCTGCCGATGCGCTGGTGTTGCCGGTGGAGGCGCAAATAATGGCCGAGTTCTTAGCTTCTACTGCCTTGGCTACGGCGACTACCATGCCGCGGTCTTTGAAAGAGCCGGTCGGATTACACCCCTCCAATTTGAAATAGAGCTCACCACAGCCGATTTCCCGTTCCAACTTCTGCGACCTGACCAGCGGGGTATCGCCTTCGCCGATAGTTATGATAGGGGTCTGGGGAGTTACGGGCAGGAAATCCCGATATTTAACGAGAAGACACTGCTTCTTGGTCATCAGTCCTCAACCCTGATGAAATTGCCGATGTCCTTCACTACAGCCAACTTACTGGTTCTTTGCAGAGCCTTTTGAAATGCCGCCTCCTTGGCAGGATGGGTCATTATCACTATCTCAGCAGTCCCAGCCTCTTCATCGGCTTCTTTTTGGATTACGGAGGCTATGCTAATCGAGTGGTCGCCTAGTATCTTGGAAATTTGTGCCAGAACACCGGGGCTGTCCGCCACGGTCACTCGCATGTAGTAGCGGGTTTTGACCTGTGAAATAGGTGTGAGCTTCTTTGCTTTGTACAGTTTGAGTTGAGGTCTTGGGCGTATCCCAAGATAGATGTTTTGCGCCAGTTGGATAACATCGGCGACGATGGCGCTGGCTGTCGGTGAGGAACCTGCCCCTCTTCCGTAGAAGATCACTCTCCCCACCAAATCGCCTTCCACCTGGATTGCATTGAACACGCCATCGACATTGGCTAGCACCAGGCCTTCGGGGACAAAAGCAGGATGGACTCTTACCTGGATGGATTGTTTCTCCTTCTTGGCGATGGCCAGTAGTTTTATAGCGTATCCCAACTCTTTGGCATAGCGAAAGTCGCGTGCCGTTAGGCGGGAGATGCCTTCGTAATAAATATCGTCGGGACGAATCTCGGTGCGGAAAGCGAGAGTGGCGAGGATGGCAAGCTTGTAGGCTGCGTCTACGCCGTCAATATCATTAGCAGGATTGGCCTCAGCATACCCCAATTTCTGGGCTTGTTTTAAGGCGGTGGCGAAATCCAGCCCATCCTTTGTCATTCTGGTAAGGATGTAGTTGGTGGTGCCGTTGATAATGGCGTGAATGGCCGAGATATTGTTTGCCAGGAGGTCGCGTTTGAAAGGGGCGATCAGGGGTATGCCTCCGCCGACGCTTGCCTCATAGCGGATATCGACTTTGTTCTTGCTGGCCAGGGCAAATAGCTCAAGGCTATGCTTGGAGATGACCTCTTTGTTAGCGGTCACGATGTGTTTTCTCTTGGAGATAGCCTCTTTTATATACTCGAATGCCTCAGTCTCACCGCCGATGACTTCGATTACGATGTCTATCTCAGGGTCGGTGATTATCTGCTCGGGGTCGGTAGTGAGAAGGTGTTGGGGTACATCGAAATCCCTCTTCTTAGTGGGATCCCTGACTAGAATTTTCTTAATTCTTAGCGGGCAACCTACCTGTTGGGCTATGGCGTCTGATTTCTCAAATATGGTCTTGGCAACCCCGCTGCCCACTACACCCAACCCCATGAGGCCAATGCCGATGCTTTCTCTCTTGCTCACTGTTATCTCACGATGCTGCTATGTGATGTGATTCATTGCCCAGATTGCCTTAGCCCGGGTGAGGTAATAATCTTTGATTTCGACGAGATTCCTCTGCTCCGTGAACCAATTGGTAAATGTGGTGGAAGCAAGAATATCCCGGTACTTCTCGTCTATCGGTCTATTGTTGTCTATCTCAGCTACCTTAATCACATAATAATATCCGTTTGAGGCCAGTATAGGCTTGCTTATATTGCCTTCCGGGAGACTGAAGGCAGCCTGATCGAGCTGGGGGTCTATCATGATGCTTAGAATGCCCTCGGGTACCCAGCCGAGGTCACCTCCATCCTGTTGTGTTGTATTATCCAAGGAGTACTCCGCAGCGATGGTGGCGAAGTCCTCGCCATTCTGTAGCCTGTTTTCTACCTCAGTTGCATTTCCTTCATTATCAACCTGGATGGCATAAACGTGGACCTGCTTGCCTTCCTTGGGCACGTTCTGTTTGAGTTGATCACTGAGTTTCTGGGTAAGGAGACTTGCCTCAACAACCTGTCGGTATTCGCTATTGGAGAGGCGTACGTAGTCGAGCCAATGCTGATACATTTTACCCAAGTCAGTTTGCGGCAGTGTTATGTTCCCTGTTATATTCCCTGTTGAATTCCCTCCGCCTCCGGCCAAGGAAATCATGTCATTATTAATCTTTTCTGTTACCTCGTCCGGGGTGACCTGGATGCCCAGCCCTGGGGCTGCCCGTATCACTAGTTCGTTGTTCTCTAACTGTTGCAGTACCTGGTAAGGGAATGTAGTCGCATCGGTATTTCCTGATGAGTATAGTGAATAGAATCCGAGCATTTTGACAAAGTAACGCATATCCAGGACAGTTACGTTGCCTTTTGTCACATTGCCCGCTGTCGCATTTCCTATTGTCTCATTGCCAATCTTAGCTATGGGTTGAGTCCAGGCAGCGACGTACGTATTGTACCCCCAGTAGCCTACCAGCCCTAACGCCAGTGCGATGACTAGAGGTATGACTATCCAGACAACAAGTGTCAAATTCCTCTCGTGTTGCCATTTCGGAGGTTGGCGCTTGGCAACTGAGAGCTTGGGTTGTGGCTTAAGTTTCTTGCTCAAGACACGGTCTCCGCTACAAGGTCGAACTATCTAACTGTGGTTCGCCAGATTTATGGTTAATTTCAGTGCTCTCTGGGGCTGGCGCCCCCGCTCTGGCGGATGTGCTCTGAGGTATAGGGCAACAGAGCGATGTGCCGTGCTCGTTTCAGTGCAACGCACAGAGTACGCTGGTGTTTGGCACAGACACCTGTTCTGCGTCTGGGCTCTATTCTTCCCCGGTCTGAGATGTAGCGGCGCAGTGAAGGCACATCCTTATAGTTGATAGTTTCCACTCTGCCTGCGCAGAAAGGGCAGACCTTTCTCTTGGGGATATATCTGCCCTTACCTCTACCACTTCGGTCTCGATCTCTTGTTACTGAGCTTCTTGGTTTTGGCATTCAAAACTCTCTTTTATGTATTTATCCGGTCACGCTAATTTAGAAGGGGATATCACTTGGTTCCACGTCTTCATCAGACGCTCCTTCAGCTCCTGCCTCAGGGAGAGTGCCCGCTGGACGTCTATCAAGGAAGAGCACCCTATTGGCGATTATCTCGATACGCGAGTGCCTCTGGCCATCCTGCCCCTCCCAGGAACGGGTTCGCAATCTCCCCTCGACATAGGCACGCTGTCCCTTAGTCAAGAACTGGTTGCAATTCTCAGCCAACCTGTTCCAGGTGACTACGTCGAACCATTCTGTCTCCTGCTTGCGCTCGCCCTCAGGGGTTGTGTATGTGCGACTGGTAGCAATGCGAAACGAGGTTACGGGGTTACCGTTAGGGGTGAAGCGCATCTCAGGATCAGTTCCCACATTTCCGATGATTATAACCTTGTTCAACCCCACCATGTTAGCACTCCTTTCCCCTGGCCCTTATTCGCCCAATCTTACTAGCAGATGACGCAGGACCTTTTCTGAGATTCGTAAATTGGCCTCGAGTTCCGCCGTCGTGCCGGGTTTGAGCTTTAACCGCGTTAGCACATAATTTCCCTCTCGGAAATGATTTATAGGGTAGGCTAATTTTCTTTTCCCCCAACGTTCGACCTCAGTTACAGAACCACCTTTATTGGTAATGAACTCGCTTATCTTGTCTAAGTGGGCTGGGAGTTCTTCCTCGGGAACCTCTGGGCTGATGATCACAATAAGCTCGTAGTCGCGCAAGTGCATACTCCTTAATTAGTCAAACCTGGTTTGAGCCAAGATTTGCTAATTATACCACCAGAGTAACTATACGGCAAGTCACTCTGCGAACTGTGAAGTATATTCAACTGTCGGTGCTATTCGGTGATTCCTGGCACTGGGAATTTATTGCATATCTCGTTGACCTGTCGGCGAACCTCCTCATTTATCTTCTCGTTACCTAAGTTGGAAAGCACTCTGACGATGAGGCCGGCGATCAGTTTCATCTCTTTGTCCTTGAACCCTCGGCTGGTAACCGCTGGTGTGCCTAGCCTGATGCCGCTGGTAACCTGGGGCGACCGGGGGTCGAAGGGAATAACATTTTTATTCACCGTTATTCCCACAGCGTCAAGTGCCTTTTCGGCTGCCGCACCTGTTATGCCGATTGGTGAGAGGTCGACAAGGAGCAGGTGGGTATCTGTTCCTCCTGAAACAAGTCGCAGCCCCAAACGCCCTAATTCGCTCGCCATAACTTTGGCGTTTCGGAGCACTGCTTTTTGATAGGAGACAAACTCAGGCTGCATCGCCTCGTGGAAAGCAACAGCCTTTGCCGCTATGACGTGCATGAGGGGACCGCCCTGGACTCCGGGAAACACGTTGCTATCTATAATCGAAGCAAATTTAGCCTGGCAGAGAATAAACCCGCCCCTTGGCCCGCGCAAGGTCTTGTGAGTGGTGGAGGTCACCACCTCAGCGAAGGGCACCGGTGAAGGATGCACACCGGCAGCGACCAGTCCTGCCAGGTGGGCCATGTCTGCAACGAGTTTAGCGCTTATTTTGTCAGCTATCTGCCGAAACCGTTTGAAATCTATTATTCTGGGATAGGAACTGGCACCTGCTATGATAAGCTTAGGCTTATGTGTCAAAGCAAGTTTCTCTACCTGATCGTAGTCTATTGTTTCTGTCTCTTTATCGACGCCGTAGGTGATGAACTTGTAAAACCTGCCGGAGAAGTTAATCTTGCTGCCGTGGGTTAGGTGTCCTCCGTTAGGCAAGCTCATTGCTAGAACTGTGTCACCATACTCGAGCAGGGCGAAGTAGGCTGCCATGTTTGCCTGTGCCCCGCTATGTGGCTGCACATTGGCGTGTTCGGCATTGAAGAGCTTCTTTGCCCGTTCTATGGCTAGCTCTTCGGCCAAATCAACATTCTGGCAGCCACCGTAATATCGCTTGCCCCGGTAGCCCTCAGCATACTTATTCGTGAGCACTGAACCCTGTGCCTCGAGCACTGCACGTGAGGCGTAGTTTTCCGAGGCAATGAGGTTGATGGTGAACCGCTGCCGCTGTTCCTCTTGTTCGATAGCAGAGGCAACTTCTGGGTCTATGTCTCTTAACAACCTCGCAGCTCCTTTTGAGTACTCAGCACTGCAAAGCTCAAAATAAAGAGCCACGCTATGGGAAACGTGGCCCTGAATTACCTGGTATTCTTACCCACCGGCTCATCCCATTCCCGGAATAGCTGATTTAGTCTACACCAGCGGCTTTTACCTGTCAAACATCGAATAGCAGGAGCATCTACCAGGAATGGGTGATGGCATCACTCGGACAAGCCTTCTGGCACCTGACGTCTCGGGGACCGCTCACCGGCTTGCATTGAGCGCATACATATTTGACGTTCTTGTGATGTTCCTTCCTTATCGCAACTACCTTGTCGTCATAGTCATCGACTATGACTTCCAGGACATTCTTGGGACATGCCTCTACGCATTTGCCGCATCCGTCGCACTTATCGCTGTCAACAACAATGTACCAGTCTCCTGAGCCATCGGTGTAACCGTAGTTGGCAATGTACCCGCACATTACCAGTAGCTTTCTCAGAAGCCAGTTGATGAACATTTTACTCCAATCAGGCTGTCTTTCGGGACTTCAGCAGGAGGTCTCTGGCAAAGATGGCAGCGCCTAAACCGCCGGCAATCTGCGGGTCGGGGCTCAAAGGTTTTACCTTCAGCTTTAGTTCCTTCTCTAACCTGCTGACAACGCCTATGTTTTTGGCGATACCGCCGGTGATGACGAATTCCTTTTCTATCCCTATGCGCTCGAGAAGGCCGACCACTCTGTGGGCCATGGCGGAACAATAGGCGGCGAGCACCATGTTTTTGGTCCAGCCGCTGCGCAGTAGACCTATAGCTTCAGATTTGGCGAAGATAACGCAGGTGCTGCTCACTGGCTCAGGCTCCTCTTTCACATCCAGAGACATTTTACCTACGTCAACAATGGGGACCTGCAGTAGCTCGGCCATCACTTCCATGCCGCGCCCCGTGCCTGCGGCGCATTTATCGTTCATCAAGAATTGGGTGACTTTGCCCCTTTCGTCGCAGTGTATGCCTTTCAGGTCCTGGCCGCCCATGTCCAGTATCGTCTTTACCGCGGGCCCGCCCATGTAGTTGGCTCCCCGGGCGTGGCAGGCAATCTCAGTTATCGCCTTTTTGGCCATGGGGATGTTGACTCTACCGTATCCTGTGCCCACAATGAATTGTATATCCTCTGGCTTCATGCCCGTGTCCTTAAGTGATATGCTCAGGGCTTTATTGGCACTGTCGGGACTGTTGGACCCGGTGCGCGTATTGCAGAAGGCATAAATCTTATCATCGACCATAATTACTGCCTGAGAGCTCACCGAGCCGACGTCGATCCCGCAGGTGATGGTCTGTCCCTTGTGCCAGTCTATATCAGGCGATTTCCAGGTGTTCTCTGTCCATCTATAGAACTCAGTCGTCATTTCGCTCTTTTCCTTTCTCAGCTAAGCTGCCGCCAAAAGAGCAGCTCCCAGAGCGCTCACGTACTCGGGTTTCTCTGGAACCTTTATCTCGACACCGAGATGTTTCTTCATAGCTTCGACAATGGCGGTATTGTTAGCCACCCCGCCGATTAGGGCTACATCCTTCTCTATGGGTATCCTGCGCACCATGGAGCATACCCTGGAGGCGATGGCATCGTGGACAGCATTGGCAATATCGGCCTTATCGATCTTTGTGTGGATTAACGATACCACCTCCGATTCAGCGAAAACAGCGCAGGTCGCATTTATGGGCGCTTCCTTAGTTGATTTGTGCGAGATTTCGATCATCAGCGGTACGGTTAGCTCCAAGGCTCTGGACATGCTCTCAACAAAGGCACCGGCACCGGCAGCGCATTTATCATTCTTGGAAAAATCCAGCACCTTGCCACTGGCATCAGTGCTTATGCCGCGGGCCTCTTCGGCGCCAATATCTACAATCGTCCTCACTGAGGGAAGTAGGTAGTTTGTACCCTTGGCATCGGCAGTAACCTCGGTAACGCTATTGTCAGCAAAGGGGATGCTCTTCCGCCCGGCGCCAGTAGTGAAAATCTTCTTAATATCACCCCGCGATATGCCGGCCTGTTTAATTGCCTCCTCTAGGGTTTTCTCGGCTGTTTCCACTGGCTCGAAGCCGGTTGGGTTTATGCTGCGGGCCGCGATTTTGTTATCCTTGACGATAACTGCCTTAATTGTTTTGGCCCCCATATCTATGCCTGCTGTTATCATTTCGCTCTCACCTCATTGCTATTGCTTCATTTCTTGATGGACACCTGCTTCCAATATCATATGTCTTGTATCTTTTGTATTCCTTGTCCTTCGAGGAAGGTCTCCAGACGGTCGAGCACTCCTGTCTCATCGATATCCCTGCAATCGGCGAAGTTACCTTCGAACATCGATGTTGGAATGCCCTGTCTGTTGAGGTCGCGCTGGAAGTCGTACATGCTGGTGGTCATGGGCACGCAGCCACGGTTTATCAGCAGCAGATATGCGTTTGCCTTCCAGTGCTTGAACATGATGACGTATTCCTTCTTCCTCGTCTCCAGGTGCGACTGGAAAGGGTGCTCAGCCCGCCAGCGTGCCACTGTTCTGCACAGGTCCTCTCTGTTCTTCATGGTTTTCCAGCCAGGGCGCTTTTCGGGAGGTGTGGCTGGTACCACCTTGCCTTCGTCATAGAGGAACTTAACTTCACCTGAGTTAATCAGGTATACATAGGTGCCGGCGAAGACAACTCCATAGTTCTCGAGATAGCGGAATACCTTGAGGAAGCTCCATGGCGGTGGCGTCAGCATGCACATTCTGTACCTCTCGTTCGGAACGGCTGCGATCTTATTGGCAATGCGGTCTTTCAACTCGTCCCTGAGCTCGGTAAGGAACTCGATAGCAACCTTTTCGTGCCTTCTCAGCATAGAGATGGGCATCAGAGCGAACATGCTCTTGATGTCTATGGGGGCGGGGATAGCTCCGTTGAGCAAGTTTATTTCTCCCCATAGCCCTTCGTTGATGAAATAGTTACGCATCGCCTCGATGCCTTTTTCATCGTCGTATTTTCTCTTGGTGATCTTCTCCATCCATTCGATGCTGTCCAGATACTGGCCTGCCACATAGTCTATCCTGGCCTGTTGTTCACCATCGGTAGCCAGCATTGTCTCGTCGTCTATGTAATTCATGGGAATGCCCTGGTACTCGGACACTATCTGGTGCCACTTGGGATGGCCGGCCGGGCAATGGCGAACGCTCCAGGCGAAGTCGAATTTAGGGAACGGGCCTCCTGTGAAGTAGTACTTGTCCTGGAACATGGTGCCCAGGAAGTTGCGCATGTAGCCGCACATATCGCGGGCATACCCTCTGGCTTCGTAAGTCTCCATTGCAGGAATAGAGACAGGCGGGTCGGCTGCCACGCTGGCTCCATATGGTTCTCCAGCCAGGAAAACGAAATCGCCCAGCCCTGCCAGCATACCGTAAGGGGTTGCAGCGCAGCCCAGAACCATGAGCTTACCTTGCTCATGTCCTGTAGCTAAATCTCTATAAGCTTCGAGCCTGAGCTCCTTGCCCTTTTGCCAGCATTTCAAAGGCGCGGTCTTGTATTTTGTCCCAGTTGTCATTATCGTTTGCCTCCATTTAGTTTAACATAAGGGTCGACGTCATTTATACCAGCTCTAGTTCAAGTATCTCGAGGAAGGCCTCGATTCTGGTGCGGAACTGACCGAAGGGGATGGTGACGTCGAACTCGAGTACAAGGGTGTCAATATTATTATCCTTGAACATTTTGAGGAGATGGGGGATATCGAACTCATGCGGGTCGCAGAATTTCTGCTGATAAACGAGAGCGCCCTGAACTTTCCAGTCCTTAGCGTGCTTCAAGATGCGGTCGAACCTGGGTTTGAATTCAGCGGCCACGGCAGGACATTGCCAGCGGTCGACATAGCGCTCTGCGATAGCCGCCAGTGGATCTTTCCCGGGCTTGACCTCATCCCAGAAGTAGCGGCTTCCGGTGCAGTGTTCATCTATGACGACAGTGCAGTTAAGCGTCTCCATCATCTTGACGAACACGATGTCATCCATCTCACTGCCTACCATCATCAGCCGTACGCCAAAATTGCGGTTGAGCTTTCTGGTGGGCAATTCCTTAAGCAGTTGCTCCAGCAGATTGTTGTGCTCCGCTACATCCATCAACTGGCTGGCTACGACCATCTCCATGCATTCGGCGCCAGTGATAGGTGGCTCCTCTTTCTTTCTGAACTCATAGACCTGCTTCATCAGCCTGCGGTTTGTGTTATATAACTCTATAGCTTTATCCAGGTCAGTATCTGCGATCTTTTTACCGGTAAACTTTTCCAGGGCCTGTATGAATCCTTTATATTCCTGCACCAGCAGGGGTTTTGCCCTCGGGCTTTGCATATGGTTGGGCTGCCATACGTAGTACTTGAAGGGGATGGGGATATAGTTTTTCCAGTTATCGTACGTGCCCTGGACATGGGAGCATGTGCGTGCCATGGTAATGCCGTCCAGGTAGCTGTATCTTCCTTTTAAGCCCTGAGCCAGGGCATCGCGGGAGAACGGGCAGACTGTGGGGAAAAGGTAACGGTCGGTAACGTCTTGCACTTCATGGCTGCCCAGTATTCGCACAGGCAGCATGCCCGCGGCATGCATGATCTCCACCGGAGAATAGCTGCAGAGCCAGCCGATAGCCTTGCCGTTATGCTTTTTCTTCCAATCCTGGGCATACTGGTGTCGGTTAGCCGACACCTCTTGGAACTTTTCGATTGCACCCACTGTTTTGTTGCTCCTTCCTCTGTGTGATTATCAAGAATAGAGGCTATGTCAGATACTTAACTATCTAGTCCTGACAAGCCTCTATATTTATCAGCCAGATAAAATCGAGCTTCATCACCAAAAAGGCCTACCATATTATCTTAACAAGCACCCAAGTTTGTGTCAAGCTCACACCATAGGGGACACCTGAGTCGGCGAACGCAAAAGGGCCAACCCTCCTTTCTTATCACCAATTCCCTCAAAGTCGGGGATCTTAATGTTATTGTCACTAAAATGGACAGCTTGGGCTTTTTGTGTCATTATGGGCGAAGCGAAGAATCTCAATACTTCGCGATGCCCACTATTTACATTCCCTCGCCAACCCTCCCCATCTTTTTCTTGACGTAATCCAGCGATTGCCCTAAAATACAAGCTTGTTAAGTTTTGCTTTAAGTTAGTGAAAGTGCAACTAGTCTCAGAGCTCTCAGCCTTCACCCCTGAACGCGAAACCCTGCTTACTATTGGGGTTTTCGATGGGGTTCATCTGGGCCATCGACATCTCATCAAGAAGCTGACTCAGCAAGCTGCCGAGGGCAATTTTCTCAGCGGCGTGGTAACGTTCAGCAGTAATCCTAAAGCTGTGTTGTCCCCCCAGACAAAAATGGCCCGCTTGACCACCATTGAAGAGCGAATAGGTCTACTGAGAAAGTTGGGCGTTGATTTAGTAGTCCCCCTTACATTCACTGCTGAAGTTGCTGCCCTCAGCGCTCGAGAGTTCGTCCTCTATCTCAAGCGGTATCTTAAGATGCGTGGCCTGGTGATCGGCCCCAACTTTGCCCTGGGCCGGGGCAGGGAAGGGAACGCTGCTGCCCTTCAATCTCTGGGCCAGGAGCTTGGCTTCACAGTTGAGATAGTGAAGCCTCTGATGGGAGAAGGCTCTTTGGTGAGCAGCACTGCTGTGAGGGAGACCCTGGCTCGTGGCGATATGAAGACGACGACGAAGCTGCTAGGACGGTATTTCAGCCTCAGCGGGCCTGTAGTAGGCGGAGCAGAGCGAGGCCACCATATTTTGGGCTTCCCTACGGCGAATATACAGTTGGACCCTGAGCAGGCCCTTCCCGAGGACGGCGTCTATGCTACGCTGGCGCGCGTTGGCGATGAAGTTCATCAATCGGTGACTAATATCGGCGTCAAGCCGACCTTTGGTAAAGGTGAGCGCACTGTAGAAGTACATATTCTTGGTTTCTCCGGAGACCTCTACGGCCAAAAGCTGACCATTGAGCTTGTGGAGCGCCTGCGCGCTGAGATGAAGTTCGCCGGGCCGGAAGAGCTGTCAGCTCAGATTAAGAAAGACGTCGAGCAAGCTAAGACGATATTGAAAAAGACGCTGGCGGGAGCAAAACATGCCGGGTAAATTCCCTGTGTCCATACTGAAGCGCGGCGTTGCTGAGATTATAGTCGAGGAAGAATTGGTGCGCCTGCTTGAATCGGGCAAAAAGCTGCGGCTGAAGATGGGTTTCGACCCTAGCCGCCCCGATATTCACCTGGGGCATGTGGTGGGGATGAGGAAGCTGCGTCAGCTTCAGGAGCTGGGGCACCAGGTTGTGGTTATCGTCGGCGACTGGACGGCTCAGATCGGCGACCCCAGCGGGATGTCTCAGACGCGCCCCATGCTTTCTGCTGAAGAAGTGCGGGCTAATGCCGAGACCTACATGCAGCAGTTCTTCAAGGTAGTGGACAAGGAAAAGACCGAGGTCCGCTGGCAGAGCGAATGGTTCGGCAAGTTCAGCCTTGCGGATGTTATCAGGCTTACCAGCAAATTCACCGTGGCCCAACTTCTGGCTCGAGAGGACTTCAGCAATAGATACTCTGCCGGGCGTCCCATTGCTATCACTGAGCTGTTGTACCCCTTGCTTCAAGCCTACGACTCGGTGGCTATTCAGGCTGATGTCGAGTTCGGCGGCATCGACCAGAAGTTCAACTGCCTTATGGGCAGAGAGTTGCAGCAGATGATAGGCCAGCCGCGGCAGCAGGTCTTCCTGGTGCCTCTGCTGGTGGGCACCGACGGCCAGCAAAAGATGAGCAAGAGCCTGGGCAACTACATTGGCGTGGACGATCCGCCTAACGATATGTACGGCAAAGTCATGTCTATCCCTGATGACCTGCTCATGGACTACTTCGAGTTGCTCACGGATGTCTCTGACAAAGAGCTTGCCGAGTTCCGTCAGCAGCTTGCCCCTGATACAAGTCAGGGGCTTGCAGCGCAGTCGGTCAACCCCATGGTACTCAAGAAGCGCCTTGCCCGGGAGATAGTGGGCCAGTTCCACAGCGCTCACGCTGCCAGAGACGCTGAGTCTCACTTCGAGAAAGTGGTGCAGAAGGGAGAAGCACCGCAAGAAATCAGGACATATTCCATTCCTAGTTCAGAAGCTTTTAGAACCGTGGATATAGTTAAAATCTTAGTTGATGCAGATATTGTGAAGAGCCGCGGTGAGGGTAAGCGCCTCATAGCTCAGGGTGCTATCGAGGTAAATGGTCAGAGAATCAATAGCACTACTGTAGATATACCGGACGGCAGCGTCATTCAGGTAGGCAAACGCCGCTTCCTCAAAATCTCCATCACCAAAGCCTAACCATTGTAGGGCGGGTTTCCCAACCCGCCCTCGCGCTTCCACGTCATTGCGAGGCCTTCCCTGGGAAGGCCTCGCAATCTCACCGTGCCTATCCTGAGCCCTTCTATACGACAAAAAATACCTGAATATGCCCTATTACCTTCATGCTGTCACTCCTGCTTTCCCGCCTGCACCTAATCTAGAACTCCACTTTGCACTCTTCACAATGTTTGTAAAGATTCCTCTGCCAAGAACTCCCAAAACACTTGGTATCGGAGCATAGGCAACACTCAGTTGACAAGCGTTCGCGCAGGTGGTATAAAACAGCTGCCAAGCTCCCTCACGATTTATTCTTACGTTTAACTGTCACTCCAACTTTACTGAGGGCAAACTGCTTTGGCAGGTAAAACATGAAGTGCCCGAAATGTCAAACGGAAAACAAGCCAGAGGCCAAGTTCTGCAAGAAATGTAGAACCACACTTGAGCTTCGGTGTCCATCTTGCAGCGCAGCGTGTGACCCAGACAGCGTTTTCTGTGACAAGTGTGGTCACTCCCTTGCAGAGCGCCCCCCTCTCATTGACTACTCTCAGCCCCTAACCTATACTCCGAAGCACCTGGCAGACAAAATCCTGGCACTCCGACCCTCCATAGAGGGAGAGCGTAAGCAGGTAACAGTCCTTTTTGCTGATGTCAAGGGATTCACCTCGATATCGGAGAAGCTCGATCCTGAGGATGTTCAAACACTAATCAGTGAGTGCCTTGCTTTCTTCACCGAGGAGATACACCGCTATGAGGGAGCTATAGCTCAGTTCCTGGGCGATGGGGTGATGGCCCTCTTCGGCGCCCCCATAGCACATGAGGACGCCCCGCAGCGTGCTTTGTATGCCGCTCTGGCTATTCAGCAGCGTCTGAAGGACTACGCCGAGAAGCTGAAGAAAGACGGTATTGATTTCAAGATGCGGATTGGGCTGAATACTGGCCTTGTGGTGGTGGGACGCATAGGTGACGACCTGACCATGGAGTACACCGCCATGGGAGACACGGTGAACTTGGCCTCAAGGATGGAGAGCACAGCACAGCCGGGCACGATACAGGTCTCAGAGAACACCTACCGCCTGACGGAAGGATATTTCGAGTTCAAGCCTCTGGGGGAGATTGAGTTAAAGGGAAAGAGGGAGCCTGTGAAGGCCTACCAGCTGATAGGCGTAGGGCTTGCCAGGACAAGGCTGGGGGTATCGGAGATGCGCGGTCTGACGCCCTTCGTGGGGAGAAGAAAAGAGCTTGACCACCTCATGGAGTGCTATAACAAAGTGAAAGAGGGCAAGGGACAGGTGGTAGGCATAGTCGGAGAGCCTGGCGTGGGCAAATCGAGGCTACTGCTTCAGTTAAGGTCCACGCTCCCTCAGGGAGATTACAGCTACCTTGAGGGCCAATGTCTGCATTATGGTGAGGCCATGGCGTATCTCCCCGTAGTCAATGCCCTGAGGTCTTATTTCGGCATCGAAGAAGGCGAGCAGGAGGTGCTCAGCAGGAAGAAATTGAAGCAGAAGATGTGCCAACTGGACGAGCGGCTCACAGGCATGCTGCCGCCGCTGCAGGAGCTTTTATCACTCAAGGTGGAGGATGAAAGCTATATCAGGCTGGACCCCCAGCGTAGAAGAGAGAGGATATTTGAGGCAATAAGCGGCCTGTTCTTCCGGGAAAGCCAGAACAAGCCGCTTATAATGGCGGTTGAGGACCTTCACTGGATCGACAAGACTTCAGAGGAGTTGCTCGGCTATCTCATCGCGCGCCTGGGTGGTGCTCGCATCATGCTGCTTCTTCTTTACCGGCCTGAGTATACCAGTCCCTGGACCAGCAAGACCTACTACAGTCAGATCAGGGTGGATGAGCTTCCACTGGAGACCAGCGCCGAGATGGTGCAGGCTATTCTGGAAGAAGGGAAGGCCGCACCGGAGTTGATGAAACTCATCCTGGACAGGTCTGCAGGAAATCCGCTTTTCATGGAGGAGTTCACCCACAGCCTCCTGGAAAGAGGCTATGTCGAGAGGAAGGACGGCCATTATGTCCTTACCGTAAAGCCCACCGATATCCAGGTGCCTGAGACCGTCCAGGGGATTATTGCTGCCCGCATGGACCGTTTGCAGAAAGACCTGAAGGAGACCATGCAAATGGCCTCGGTCATCGGGAGAGAGTTCCCCTTCCCTATCCTTCAGACTGTCACTGGCATGCAGGAGAAGCTCGAGACCTACCTGAGCCAACTACAGGCGCTTGAGTTCATCTATCAGAAGGCGGTGTTCCCGGAGCTCGAATACATCTTCAAACACGCCTTAACTCAAGAGGTGGCCTACATGAGCATGCTTCTCAAGAAAAGGAAACAGATTCATGAGAAGATAGCAAAGGCCATCGAGGAGCTCTATTCCGACAGGCTGGAAGAGTTCTACGAGTTACTGGCCAATCACTACTCAAGAAGCGATAACATGGATAGGGCCTTCCAGTACTTGAAGCTATCCGGCGACAAAGCATCCCGTAATTACTCACTCTGGGAAGCAGTACGTTACTACAAAGAGGCTCTTAATGTCCTTGATAAGCTACCCGCGACCGAGGAAAACAGAAGGGCAGGGGTCGAGGTTCGCCTTCTCATGGACTTCCCTGAGTTCGGCCTGGGTTTCCCGGGGGATTACCTCGAGATCCTGCAAGAAGGGGAGAGGCTATCGAGAGAGCTAGGGGATGAGAAGAGCCTGGCCAACTTCCGCTGGATAATGAGCTGCTGCTATGGATCTAAAGGAAGGTATGTAGAGGGGATCAGGTGCGCCGAGACTGCTTTTGAACGGGCAGAGGAGGTGCAGGACATCGATGTGATAGTTGCCAGCGGATTCGAGCTTTGCCAAAACAACTTTTATATAGGAGGAGCGCTGCAAATAGTGGCGGTGGCCCCAAGGGTCATTGAGAAAATCGAGAAAACAGGGAGACAGTCGGATTACTTCGGCAGACCATTCAACACCTATTCATGCCTTATGGGATTATACGGGATAGCTATGGGATGGCTGGGGCGTTTCGAGGAAGGAGAAGCAATTTGTGAGAAAGCGGTGCGCTTCGCACGTGAGATTGATAACCGATACAGCCTCGCCATGACGGAAA